>JAABUV010000624.1_pt1 | contig 53756 bp, 59 predicted proteins | sample 5559971 | NCBI WGS metagenome assembly JAABUV01 (sample SAMN10711881, study PRJNA513362) | rock metagenome | isolation source: Antarctica rocks | place: Antarctica: Victoria Land, Knobhead nord | collected 2015-12-19 | reverse complement strand
ACGACCGCCTCTCCGGCGCCTACCGCATGCCCTCCCTGGCTGATCTCATCACCCAACGCGCGACTGAGGCCCACGCCCCCGTAGCGCTCGCGGCGGCCTAGCCCCCCGACTTTTCGATAAGATACTATGGACACCCCCGGCTCCAGCGCCCACACGACGCGTGCAGGCGTCAATCGGCGCGTGCACCGGCTAGCCCAAGGAGACCACGCATGCTCATGACCCCTCTGACCCTCGCGGCGACCCTCGCCCTGTTCGATGGCGACGCCGACGAAGCCACCGTCGTCGCGCACATCGTGGCGCTGCGTCAGGATCCCGACTGGCGAGTGGCCCTCCATCAGGGGCACAAGCGTTGCGCGATCGCCTTGACGCATGGCCCCACGGACCACCTGTACCGCGTGTACCTGGATCGGGTCAAGGGCGCCGAGGGCGTTGTCTGGCGACGGGTCGCCTAGCCGTTTGTCGGAGAGAACGTGTTTTGCATGATCAGCAGAGATATTTTGGGGCCGACTCGTCCCATCGCCCCCCCTCTCTTGTCTGCCCTATTCGTGCCGACGATAACCCATGTGGCGTTCGTACCACTTCGGGTCCTTGGCACGCAATCGTACCCTCGCGGCATCGAGGCGCTCCTGGCAGCACTCATGAACAGGTAACCCTATCTCTACCTCTACCCCTACCCTCTACACCCGGTCGGCATGCTGCTGGGCGTACTGCTCTATCGCTCCCTTGGCCTTATCGAACGACACCCGCTCGGCGACGGTCGTGTCGTCGTCGAGGCGTCCTGTCGTGACCGTGGCGTCCCAGTCGGCGTCGGAGCGCCCCGTGTCCCTGTACTGCACCACATACCCATACGGCCGCGCCGCGCCTGCGAGGCGGTACGTCCACAATGTATCGCTCTTGCGCTCCCATTTACCCCTCATGAGGCTCCTCATCCGTCGGCGCTGGCGGGATCGTGTGACCCTCCAGGCGTAGGGGGCGACACACCGCGCAGACAGCGACTCTCGTCTGGCGTGCGGTCAACATAGAGGCGCGTTGCGTGCGCCGCGAAAAGAGGTCATCCGGCAGGATGGATCGCGTGCAGTCGGCGCAGGTCAATCGCACGACGGCGCGGTACGCGGTCGTGACCCGGCCATCGTCCAGGGTGGCCAGTACATGTGCAGAATCTCCCGGAACCGCGTCAGGGAAATGCACGCCATCCCCGCCGCGTCGTACTCTCCCCGCGCCAAGACGTGCGAGAACGTCGTCCCCGGTAGCCCATGCACCAGCCCCGTGTTCTGTGTCCGGAACTGCCGCTCGATCGCTCCCTTGAACCACGGCCGTCGGACAGGGGTCGGGTCCAGGTGGATGCCCAGCTGCCCGCACGCATCCGCCAGGTCGCCCCCCACCAGATGCGGCTCTCGGTCCACCACCAGCGTCTCCGGCAGACCGTACACCGGCCACCCATGCTGTGTCCCGTAGCGCGCCCGTGCGTCCTCCTTCGGCAGGATGCTATGCAACAGGCACCGCATCGCCGCCCCGTACCCCGCCGCCTCGAACCCCACATGGAGGCCCGCCGGCAGCCCGCTGTACACGTCCAGCGCCAACGTCACCGTCGGCCGCCCGATCGGCAGCCGGTCCTCCTCGTCCACCACGATCAGGTCCAGCACCGTGTGGTCCAGCTCCACCCGCTCCAACGGCCGCGTCGCCCGCGGCCCCGGCCGCACCCCCGCCGCCGCCCGCCGTTCTCCCGGCCCTGGCCGCCGCCGCAGCACCTCCCCCGCCCCGGCCTCCCCACCGGCCCGCACCCGTCGCTCGATCGTGGACAGGCCCGGCGGCGCCAGCCGCTCCTCCGGCGCCCGCCCCTGATTGCGCACCCGCACCCGCTCCACCACCATGAAGTACACGTCGCGTACGGTCCGCTGCGCCGGCGCCGCCCGGCACTCCCCCAGCACCCCCTGGATGATCCCCTCCACCTCCGCCCCCAGCCGCGACTCCCCCACGCCGCCCCACTCCGCAGCCGGGACCAGCGCCCGGATGTCCCCCCCGCTCGCCTCGAACGCCCGCAGGTACCGCTCCACGCTGCCCCGACTGCTGGCCCCGTCCCCCTTGCCCGCCGCGCGGCCCGCGTCCGAGGACAGGGAGGACAGGTACGCCTCGATCGCCCGCCGCGTCCGCACCTGCGCCGGCCACGCCAACAACAGCCGGATCAGCGCGTACCGCCGCCACGCCTCCCCCCGCTCCGCCTCCGGCACCACATGGAAATCCGCGATCGTGTACCCCGTCGGCAGCGTCGCCGCTCCTTCAGCGCGCGCCCCCGGCCCCCGCACCTCGAAGCGCACCGCCCCCCTGTCCCACGCCGCGGTCAGCTCCGCCCGTGTCACCACCGCCTGGCCCCCGCCCGGCTGGTCCTCCACCAGCACCTGCCCGTCCCGCAGCACCTGCACCACCACCCACGTGCGCCCGTCCCACTGGTAGCGCGTCCCCACGCCCAGATACAGCCGCCCCATCCCCACTACCCTCGCCCTCGGAGCCGTCCTCCCTACGACGACTTGTTGATTGACACCACGATAGCACGACACCTCCCGCGCGGGAGCGAGTTATGCGGATCGCTGGTAAGGCGTCACACTGCCTGCGCCGAACGTCAGAGTGCCTGCGCCGAAAACGTCAGAGTGCCTGCGCCACTCCGCAGCACAGGCCCTCTCCCGAGGGCGACACGTCCTCTGTCACGCTCATCTCACCCTCCCCACGCACCCTGTCCACGCCGAGCCACACGCACACCCTCGCGTGGATTGGCGCGCGCACTCTGACGTTCCTGACGGATCGGCGCACGCACTCTGACGTTTCCGGCGCACGCACTCTGACGTTTCGGGGCGTCTTGAGCGTGAGTGTGGCGCACGCACTTTGACGCCTTACACCCTGACCTGAGGCGCGCGGGGACGCCTCACGCGCCAGACCGTGCCCGCTTGCGCGCCCGGTACGCCCGCTGCCGCACCCGTGCCCCCGCGCCCGTCGCCGACGCCGTGGCGTCGGCGACGGTGCCCGCCTTGCGCTCCTCCCAGCCGCGCGTCCCCAAGACCTCCGCCCGGTACCGCTCGATCTCCGCCGTCGGCACCAGGTTCCGCCCCCCCACCCGCTCCACCGCCAGCCGCCCCCGCCGCACCGCGTCGCGCACCGTCGGCGCCCGCAGCCCCAGCAGCCCCGCCGCCTCCGTCGTCGTGTAATATCCCTCTAGCGCCACGACGCGCCCCTCTGTAGTGCGCGCGCCGCCCGCGCCCGCCGCGCGTCCAGCGCCGCCAGTACGACCGTGCACGGCACGTAGAGCAGCGCCAGCAGCACCAACCCCCGCGCCTCCGTCGTCGGCGTGACCAAGCCCACCCCCGCCGTGACCACCGGGACCAGCCCGCCGTACCGCCACAGCGCCCGTCGTATGATCGGGTGGACCACAAGAAAGTTCCCATGCACGCGCACAGCGGCCATGCCAGTTTGCTGCCGCACCGCATAAGGGAACTTTGCTGTGGCGCACCCCCGGTGCACCCCGCTATTGACGGCATCGCCATATCTGTGGTATTTTTTACCCAATCACGATAACGTTAACGAACAGAACAAGCCATGGTACCAGAACAGATGCCCGCATCGCGCCTGACCATCGCCGAGCTCGCGGCCGCAGCCGGCGTGTCGATCATGACGGTGTCGCGCGTGCTCAACAACCGCCCCGATATCGCCCCCACGACGTGCGCGCGTGTCGAGCGCCTCATCGTGGAGACCGGGTTTGTGCGCAGCCGGGCGGGCCGCGTCGCGGCCGCCTTGCTCCTGCAACTCATCGCGGGTGAGGACGTGGCCAGCACGCGCGTCGAGCTGGCGGCCTCCCTCATCATCCGCGCCTCCTGTAGCCCGCCTGCAACGGGGGCAGCGGACGGGGAAGCGCGGCGGGCGCCGCGTGTCGCGGATCATCCACAGGGCATTATCATTATGATGAAAGGAGAGCGCATCTAACACTACTTTGGCGACTTCCAAAATCGCTAGCCACATTGACCAGTGAGCATCGTACTTAATAGTGGTTGTGCGGCTCGCTGAGCACTCGCAACCAGCTACTACGCCTGGACGCTAAGCCGAGAAAACGGCATCACGCCAAAGTAGTGTTAGGACGAGAGACCACCCGCCATAGTGTTCATCCATCGTGCCCCATCGAGGGGGAAAGGGACACTCTTATCTTATGTCACAGCTGACCCGCAAGAGCTTTCTACAAGGGACCGCAGCCGTCGCCGGCACCCTGGCCGTCGCCCCGCGCTTAGTCCCCGCCAACCGCGCCCCCGCCTTTAATAAGGGCGTCAAGAGGACGATCCAATTCTGGGCCTTCACCAACACGCGCACGGCCTGGCAGCAGAAGGCCTGGGCGCTCTATCAGGACCGCTACAAGCCCGACTTCGACATCGACTGGGTCATCCTGCCCTATCAGCAAATGTTCGACAAACTCATGATCGTCTCGCAAGCGGGCTCGGGCGGACCCGACATCGCCGATGTCGAAATCAGCCAGTTCGGCCGCTTCACCAAGGGTGACGTCGTCTACCTCGATCTGACCTCACGGCTCCAAAAACGCGGCGCGTTGCCCCACCTCTTCCGCCCCGCAGCGACCGATCCATGGTCCTGGCAGGGGAAGATCTACGGCATCGGCAACGAACTGAACACCTGCCTGCTGAGCTACCGCTGGGACATCCTGGACAAAGCCGGCATCAAGATGCCGATCGCGACCTGGGGCGAGTTCGTGGATCAGGCCAAGAAGTTCCACAAAGACACGGGCAATGTCCTCCTCGATTTCCCGTTCAGCGACTGGGGCTCGTGGTGGATGCAGACGCTGCAACAGGGCGGCGGATTCTTCGGGTCCAATGGGCAGATCACGTTCAACTCGCCCATGGGCGCTAAAGTGCTGGCGTTCCAACAGCACGCTCTCTACGGCCCGGACAAGTGGTCGATTCTCCGGCCCCTGGGCCAGGCCTACGACACGGCGCTGAGCGCGGGCACCATCGCCAGCCTGCTGGGGCCGTCGTGGAACTTCAGCGGGTTCGTCGGACAAACCCTGCCCCAGACGGCCGGCAAGTGGCACCTCCAGCTTTTCCCGCGCTGGACGCCGGGCGGCTCGCGCACGGCGACGCAGGGCGGGACCGGTGTCACGGTGCTCAAGTCGTCGCCCCTGGCCGCTGAGGCCGCCGATTTCGTGGTGTGGGAGCACACCACAAGCGAGGCCGTGTTGTTCGACTACGGGATACGGCAGACCTGGCCGACCTGGCGGCCCGCCTTCACCGACCCACGGCTCACCGCGCCCATCCCCTTCTTCGGCGGCCAGCGGGTGGGCAAGCTGATCGAACAGGTCTCACCCGAACTCCATAAATGGTATAACTCGCCGTTCTGGTCCGAGGCCACCGACGCCTTCACGCGCCTCGCCCTGACCCCCGCCATCCTGAACAACGCGCCGGTGATGACCGCCCTACAAGCCGCCCAGCGAGACGCGCGGGACATTATCAGCTTCGAGACGACCTAGGGAGGCCGGCGTAGCTCGTCGGGCGCGGGAGGCCGCATCCCTCCACGGCGCGTCGGCGCGCGGCGCGGCGACAGGAGTAACAGGAGTAACAGGAGTAACAGGAGTGACAGGAGTGACAGCATGGCAACCATTGTATCGACGCGTGGGACACGGGGTGGACACGGCGGGAGTTGGTGGACGCGCCATCAGCGCGCCATCGCACCGTACTTGTTTATCTCGCCGTTCTTCATCCTCTTCCTCGTGTTCGGGCTCTATCCCATCGCCTACTCGTTCTGGCTCAGTTTTTTCAAAGGCTTCGGCTTCGCGCACAAGGCGTTCTTCGGCCTGGGCAACTACGCGCACCTGTTCCAGGATGCGCGCTACCTCCAGGCCGTCGCCAACACCACGTACTATGCACTGGGCAGTGTCTTCGTGTTGTCACCCCTGGCCTTGATCCTGGCGCTGGCGATCAACTCGTACCTCGTGCGCTGGCCGGCCTTTTACAAAACAGCGTTTTTCTTCCCGGCGATCACCTCATCCGTGGTCATCGCCATTATCTTCTCGCGCGTCTTCGACACCCAGTTTGGCCTGCTCAACGTCCTGCTGGGCTGGTTCCACGCCGGACCCGTTGGCTGGCTGACCGACCAGCAGGTCGTCATGCCCTCCTTCATCATCATGGGCATCTGGACCTACACTGGTATCACCGCGCTCTACTGGTTGGCCGGGCTCAACGGGATCAGCGCGGAACTCTACGAGGCCGCTCGCGTCGACGGCGCCGGCCGCTGGCGCGTCTTCTGGAGCATGACGCTGCCGTTGCTGCGCCCCGTCACGATGTTCGTGATCATCCAGGCCATCATCGGCTCGTACAACCTGTTCGCCCAGCCGCTGCTGCTGACCAACGGCGGCCCGGCCGACGCCTCGCTCACCATCTCGCTCTATCTCTACAACCAGGCCTTCGAGAACTTCAACGTGGGCTACGCCAGCGCCATCGCCTACTCCATGGTGGCGTTCCTGGCCGTGCTCTCTATCCTCAACATCGTCGTATTCAAGGGGTACAACACGACGGATTGACCGCGTGCCCCGCGATCCGTGCCCTGTTTTAAGAAGACTCACCAAGGAGAATGATGATGAGCACACACGTCACAGCGGCCCCGCGCACGGTCGGCGCGGCGCTGGCGAAACGCATCGGACGTCCGACCCCCGGGATGGTCGTCGTCAACGTGATCCTGCTGATCTTCGTCGCCCTGACGATCATCCCCTACCTCTACATGCTCTTCAGCGCCTTCAAGAACAACGGCGAGATCTTCGGCACGCCGGTGACCTTGTGGCCGCGGACCTGGATCTGGGCCAACGTGACGGGGCTGTTCGCCCTCGTGCCGTACGCGCGCTGGTACCTCAATACCGCGATCGTGGCCGTCTGCGCCACGATCCTCTCCGTGCTGCTCTCGTCGTTGGCCGGCTTCGCCTTCGCCAAGTATCAGTTCCCCTTCAAGAACCTCTTGTTCACCCTGATGCTGGTCACGATCCTCATCCCCAGCCAGGTGCTGCTGGTCCCGCAGTTCCAGATCATCAAGTGGCTGGCCTGGTTCAACACCTACCAGGCGCTCGTCGTCCCGGGCGCCGTCGGCGCCTTCGGGATCTTCCTGATGCGCCAGTACACTATCGGCGTGCCCAATGATCTGCTGGACGCCGGACGCGTCGACGGATCGAGCGAGTTCGGCCTCTGGTGGCGCGTGGTCCTGCCGGTGGTGCGGCCGGGCTTGGCTGTCCTCGGGATCCTGGCTTTCCTGGGCAGCTGGAACGACTTCTTCTGGCCCTTCATCGTCACGACCAAGACCTCGATGTTCGTGGTCAACCTGGGCCTGGCGACCCTGGTCGGACCCTACGACTACCAGTATGGCATCCAGCTCGCCGGCGCGCTGCTGGCCTCGCTGCCCCTGATCGTCGTCTTCCTCTTCTTGCAGCGCCAGTTCATCGAGGGCCTCACGGCGGGAGCCGTCAAGGGGGGCTGAGGGGCCTGAGAGACACGACCGCGCGCCCCGACCGACGCCGCGACCGGCGGTCGACCTCTCGACGGCGGCGTGATAACAGTGACGCCCACACCAAGGCGTCACAAGGAGTATGCATGGAACACACGATACACACGGGCGGGACGCCGCGGCGCGCGCTCATCGTCTGGGGCGGATGGGACGGCCATGAGCCGGAGCAGGTCGCCGCGATCTTCGCCGCCGCGCTGCGCGACAGGGGCTTCGATGTCGCGGTATCCGCGACGCTCGACGCCTTCCTCGACGCGCAGCGCCTGCGTTCCTTGGACCTCATCGTGCCGCTGTGGACGATGGGCACGATCACCACGGAGCAACTGGCGGCGCTCCTGGCCGCCGTCGAGGGCGGCGTGGGATTGGGCGGGTGCCACGGTGGCATGGGCGACGCCTTCCGCAACGCGCCGGACTACCAGTTCATGACCGGTGGACAGTGGGTCGCCCATCCCGGTAACGACGGCGTGACCTATACGGTGACGGTCGCCGACGACGCGCACTACATCACGGAGGGCGCGCGTGACTTCACGGTGAAGACCGAGCAGTACTACATGCATGTCGATCCGGCCAACAAGGTGCTGGCGACGACCCGCTTCCCGGTCGTCGATGGCCCGCACGCCGCCAACGGCCCCGTCGCTGTGCCGGTCGTCTGGACGCGGGTGTGGGGACACGGCCGTGTCTTCTACTGCTCGCTCGGTCACCATGCCGACGTAGTGGCCCAGCCCGAGGTTTTGACCCTCTGCGTGCGCGGGCTGCTCTGGGCGGCGCGCGCGGAGTCCGACACGCAACCCGACGATGGCGGCACGACGCGTGAGAGCCTGGCGGCAGGCACGGAGGGACGCGCGTGATTGGCGCGACGAACCGTGTAGGCATAGGCGTGATTGGCTGCGGCACTATGAGCGGTTCCGCTGGGGCCTGCTGAGATAGATGAAAGATCTTCGGAACGGGCCTTGTCGGTCAGTCAATAAAGAACTGCGCGGAAGGTTTTTGGACCTATGGAACGCCGAAGCGGGCCACTACGGCCGGCTAATCCGATGATCTTTCGGCCAAAACATGTCATCTCGGCAGACCCCAACGGAACCGGCGACGGTGCGCGTGGTGGTGGCGGACCTGCTCGACCGCGTGGCGCGGTTGGAGGAGCGGGCCAACAAGACCTCGCGCACGTCGTCCAAGCCCGTTCGTCGGACCCGCCCAGCGCGTCGTCGCCCTCGCCCGCCGTCGCCGCGTCGTCGCCCTGCCCCCTGCCGACCCCTCTTACTAGGAGCGAACGCCTTCCTTTCAGCTTGATGAGGTCGCCGCGCGGATCGCCTTCATCAAGCGGCTGATCCCGCCCCCGCGCGTCCCATCGAGTACCGGCAGCACCGCCTTTAGTGGCACCGTGTCCTGCACCTTAAAGTGCCCCAGGCCGCTCCCCAGCACGATCGAGGGCGGGCAGGCCGCTACCGGGTCCGCCTCGTCGCTCACCAGATACACGGCATCCTTGTGAACCGCCACCGCCTTGTATCCGGCGCCGTCCATCTTGTGCAGCGCCCGCGACATATTGGCGTTGGCCTGGCTGATGACGGCGTGCCGCCAGTCGGGCCGGTAGAGCGGGCTGCACTTGTCGCGCAGCCACGCGCCGTTAAACGAACTGACCGTGAGCGAGTACGTCAGTTTGAGCGCCCCCAGCGCCAGCCGCCCCGCCGGCGTCGCGTCCCCCTGGAGCGCCGTCCGCGCCCCGCGTAGCCGCTCATTGTACGTTGTCACGAAGGTTGAGGTTCCTGCCACAAAGGGTGAGGCTGCGTGCCATAAAGAGTGAGGCAATGTCGTCGGCACGCGCCTTCTACCAGAGATAGCGGGACGACTATCGTTGGCCACACCGTGATCGCTGGCCTCACCCGCTGGGGCATAACGCGCCCTTAGCCTCACCCTCTGTGGCACGTAGCCTCATCCGCTGTGACAACACGAGGCGCTGCCACGCTCAGCCAGCCTCATCCGCTGTGACAACGTACACCCCGCACTGCCGACGGCGTGCCCGGCCGAGGCCCTTGGAGCGCCGGCGCCCGCCCGCCTGGCCGTCACGGGCGAACGCTCCTGGAGCGCCGGCGGCGCGGGCGAGGCCTCCCACCTGGCCCCCGCACTGCCGACGACGTGCCCGGCCAGTTCGTCGCCCCGCTCGTCGCCCGGCCGAGGCCCCCAACTCCCCCCACCGGGCCGCCGCCGGCGCGGGCACGCACCGCCACCCGTCACCCGCGTCGCCCTGGCCAGCCGTGCGCCCCGCGCGCCCACAGCTCCCAGGAGCCCCGCTAGGGCCAGCGCGGGCATCGGAGGGCACAGGACCACCCTACGCCCCCCAGCCCCCGCCTCCGGCCACCTCAGCAGCCCCCCAGCGCCGCACGGTAGGGCCGCCCGCGCCGGCGCCCCCCCCGTTTTGCCCCTATTTTGCCCAGTTTTACGCTTGATATTGCATAAGGGTTGATGTATAATACGGGTGTAGGGGCGCTCGGACCCCCGCACATCACTGCCGTACCAGTATGAAGGAGCTTCACGACATGACACGGCAACAGCGACGACGCCAGTGCAAGGCCACCGCCCGCGCGGCCACCATCCGCAGGACCGGCACGTACACCTTCGAGATCGACAGCCGCACCCGCCCCGGCCACACGCACCAGATCGACGCGCTGCATCTGACATGCAGTTGCGAAGCCGGCAAGGAAGGGATGCGCTGCTGGGCGCTCGCCCTCGCCCTCATGATCGAGCAGGGCTATCGCGCCATCACTCCCAAGCGCGCGCGCCTTGCGCCGCCGCACGCCGCCGCGCCTGCCCGGCCTGCCGGCGCCGCCGCCCTGTTGGAAGCCTTCGGGGCCTAGACACCCCACATAACAAAAAGGTGGGCGGGGGATGAAGGCCCCCGCCCACTATCAACCGGACCACGGAAAGGACACAGAGACATGACCGCCACAGCCAGACCCGCTATCCACGACGCGGCCAGCATTCCCAGTATACCGTCCCGCCCCGCCGTCGCCCTCGACGACGGCGATATGTCTGTCACCGTCACCTTCCGCCCCTGCTCCCCCATCGGCTCCACCGAGGTTGTGACCTCCCCCGACCCCCTGGACGATACCGGCTTGCTTAACCTACTCGACGCCACCATGACCCGGCTCACGGTCTACCGCGATGCCTTCCGGCAGGCGATGAGCGAGGACGCGGACACCACCGCCCCGCCGCCCCCGCTCCCCCTCCCGACCCCCTGGTACGCCTGGTAGCACGCCCCGAGGGCTGGCGCCTGCCAGCCCTCCCCCCCTCAGCCGCTGGAGTGATGACACATGACCGCCGAGACCACCACGCACGCCAACCCCACCGCCGCCCATCTCGCCAAGATTGACGAGTGGATGCAGCGCCTGGCCGACGAGACCGACCAGGCCGCGCAGGGCGCCGAGCTAACCCGCTATCTCACGACCCTCTCGCGCTTCTACACCTACAGCGCACACAACTGCGCCCTGATTGCCATGCAGCGCCCCGACGCCACCCGCGTCGCCGGCTACCGCGCCTGGCAGGCGCTCGGCCGCCAGGTCAAGAAGGGAGCCAAGGGTATCGCCATCTTGTGCCCCGCTCCGATCAAGGGCAAGACCGAGCAGGGCGACGACGCTGTGATCGCGCTCCGCTTCCGTACCGGCTGGGTGTTCGATCAGGCTGATACCGACGGCGCGGACCTCCCCGCGCTCACCGTCCATGCCGTCGCGGGCGACCGCTACGACGCCCTGCTCCGGCAGCTTATCGAGATCGCCGAGCGCGGCGGCCTCTCCGTCACCTTCAAGCCGCGTCTGATCCAGAACGCCAACGGCGTCAGCTACGGCGACGGCCGCATTGAACTGAAAGAGGGCAACCCCGCCGGCAACCTCTGCAAGACATTGATCCATGAAATGTGTCACGAAAGGATGCACCGCGCCGAGGAGCGCCGCACCTTCACCACCCAGCAGGCCGAGTGTCAAGCCGAGGCCGTGGCGTATGGCGTGTGCGCCGCCCTCGCGATCCCCTGCCCGAACACGCCCACCTACCTCGCCCTGTACAAGGTCTCGCGCGCCACCCTCGCCGCCAACCTCAACGCCATTAGGGCCGGTGTCGCCGCCCTCATGGAGGAGATCGCCCCCGCGCTCGACGCCGCACGCGCCGCTTAATCTCCTGGGGAAAGGCGCGGCGCCTTTCCCCAGGCCCCGCTATATACCCCCATCCATCGCGCTATTTTGGGTAAAAAATCCCCTATTTTGCGCTTGCAATAGCATTAGCCTTTATGCTATAATTCGGGTGTAGGGACAAAGAAGCGGGCTGCCCCCTCCCTGGTAAGAGTTCTGGGCAGCCCGCCGGTAGACCCCCTACGGAGGACCACTTCCATGGTAGCAGAGGCTATCGCACCCGCCCCGCGTCTATCCCTCGTCCCCCCGCCGCCCGCGTGTTCCCGCCGCGCCCCGCTCTCCCCCGAGGCGCACGCTGCCCGCGCCGCCCACTGCCGCAAGATCGCCAGCTTGGGCGGTCAGGCCACGGTGAAAGCGCGCGGCGCGTCCTGGATGAGCGAGATCGGCAAATTGGGCTTTCAGGCCGCCCTCGACCTGGGCTACGGCGACTACCTGCTGACGAAACTTGCCCCCAGCTACCGTGAGAAGTTCGGGTGTGATCCGGTGCTTGGCCGCAACAAAGAGGGCGACGCCGCCCGCGCTCAGGCCCGCCGCGCCACGCCGACCCTCGGGGCCTGCCAGTGGCCCGCCTGCACCGCCCCCGCCCGCGAGCGGCACCATGTAGACGGCTGGAAGCACAGCACCGACACCACCGGCCTCTGCACCGCCCATCATGACGCCTTCGACCGCGCCTACCGCGCCACCCGCAAAGTGTGGCGGCCCCGCAGCGCCGATCCCGTCACCCCCCGCGCCGTGGCCCTCTCTATCGGCATCGGCCTGGACCAAGGCGTCCCCTTCTAACCGACGACGAGCGGGGCCGGCTGCCGGGAGCGGGGGCCGGCCCCCGAGAGGAGCACACACCATGGACCCTATCGGCTACCTGCTGCACGGCCATCCCGTCTGCCGCCCGTGCTTCGATGACTCCTATCTCCTCGCCAGCGACGGCCTGGCCTACCCCTGGCCCGTGAGAGGCGCCGGCGTGGACGTGCGGCCCATCCACGCCGGCGCTCCCCATGCCGCTGACCGCTGTGCCGGGTGCGGCTGTCCGCTCGCGCCTCACCCTCCTGGCCCGGCGCCGGACCCGCACGATCCCGACGACGGCGCACCCTTCCGCCCCGACGACGGCCCCACGCGCCTGGCCCTCGCCGCCGCTCGCCTCCAGGAGGCCACCGCCGCCGTCCGCCGCTGCCTCGCCGCTGGCGACCTCGACCCCGTCGCTAGTGCGCCTGCGGCCACGTTCCACGACCTGGCCGTGCGCCTCGACGCCGCGACGGGCCTGCTTGCTGACCAGCCCCACCCCCACGCAGCGGGTAGACCCGCCGCGTAGCCACACGCCTATGAAAGGACCACATCCCATGACCCCGACCGAGACTGCCACCACACCGCCCGCTGCCGGTGTCGCCCTGACGTGCCCGCACTGCGGCAGCGCCGCCCTACTCATCTACTACAGCGAGCGCCGCGTCTGCCGTGTCACCACCCGCGCCGAGGCCCTCGATGACCCCACCGCCGGCGCCGACCCTTGGCCCTCCTATCAGGCCGACGAGTTCGTGGACATCGACCCTGACACGTTCGCCGTTGCCTGTGACACCTGCAACGCCCACGACATCACGCCCTGCACGAAAGGAGAGACCAATGCCTTGGGCCGTGACCAAGCCGCGTAGTGCCTGGCTCGCGCAAGCCAAGACCGCCTGGGCCGCGCTGGCGCCGCAGGCCCCCGAGGGCGCGCAGTTGCGTGATCTCGCCGCCATCGACCATGAGAACGTCGCCTGGCTGATCGAGGCCCTGACCGCCCTTAAGCCCGGCGAGGTGAGCCAGGAGCTACAAGACCTCGCCGGCCTGCGCCCGGTGGGCGAGGTCCTGGGGATGCCCGACGACGCCGACGACGGAGAGGACTGGTAGGAGGGACACCCGATGCAAACCGTTGACATAACTCCGACGCCGGCGGCGTGTCGCCAGATCGCCCGTCTGTTCGCCGCGCAGAAAGTGGACGCCGAGGCCCTGGCCGCCCGCGCCGCGCTGGCCCTCGACGCCCTCGACGCCACCGACGACGACGCCCTGGCCCCTTGGGGCCGCGCCCTCCTGGCCGCCGCCTTCGCGGCCCTGCACGACACCGAGCGCGCGCGCGTCCGGCACATGGACGACGGCTTAGACGCGTTAGGCCCCTATGCCACGGGCGGCGACGGGACGGGGGAGGGCTCCGACGATGCAGCCTAACACCCTGGATGAGGGCCAGCGCGCCGCCCTCTGTCGCCTCCAACGCGCCCAGATCGCCGAGGCCCACCGCATCCGCCAGGCCGTCGCCGACGGCTACGGCGTGCCCGTCGCCCAGCTTCAAGCGGCGGGGCGCGCCCGCGAGGTCAGCGAGGCCCGCCAGGTGGCGATGCACGCCATGCGCGTCCGCCTGCGCTGGCCCCTGGCCACGCGCAACGCGCCGTTCCCTTTCGAGCGGATCGGGGCGCTGCTGGGCGAGCGCGACCACGCCACGATCATGCACGGCGTCGCCGCCATCGCCGCCCGCCTGGGTGGCGATGCCGAAGGCGATGGATGCCTCCGCTACACGGTGCGGTCCATCCACACGACGCTCGACGCGACGTATGAGGGCGACGCCGGCCGACGCGCCGCCTAGACACGACAGGGGAGGGGCCGCCGGCGCCGGCGGCCCCTCCCCGACGCGGGATGAGCACGAGGGGACAGGAGAGAAGGGAGCGACACATGACCAGCGACATAGCGACGACAGAGCATGAGTGGACCTTCATGGGCCAGCGCCTCGACCGGACGGGCAAGGCCGCGTTCGCGTGGCTCGATGACACGGGGGAGGAGCGGTGGTACAGCAAAGCGGTGACCCCCTCTGCCGCCGTGGGCAGCGTCTATCGCATCCACCTCACCGAGGAGGGCGCGGCCCTGATTGGCGGCCCGCAGGCCCCGCACTACCTGCGCATGAGCGACGACGCCCGGCTGCCCGCCTGGCGCGCCGAGCATGAGCACACCAAGGTCTCCATTGAGGCCGCGCGCGCGCGCAAGCGCGCCGCCGAGGAGCACCGGGGCGATCTAGGGCGCATGACCCTCGCCGAGGCTGCGGCCTGGTATCGTGGTCACGCTTTGCCCGATCAGAAGGCCGGCGCGCTCGCCGTCCTTATCCAGTACATTCAGTACGGCCGGTAGCCCGTAACCAGGAGGAGGAACGACCGATGGACAACCCGCTGACAGGTGAGATGGTCCGCTGGCACGAGCGGTCCTGCGGCTGGTGCCGAGGCTGGGGCTTCCTGATCGACGTGGAGGAGGATGGAGCCGCCCACGATATGCGCGACCTGGCCGGCCGCCGCGCGCTGCCCGGCGAGTACGCCGTGACCGTGCGCCGGCCTCCCCGCCTGGGAGACCGCTTCGCCGACGGCCAGATGATCGGCTGCGGCGAGTGCGACGAGACCGGCCGCACCGCCCACCCGACAACGGCGTGTACACCGGCCTGCGCCGCGCGCCTGGCGCGGCCTCCGGCTCCCCCCGAGCAGGCCCTGGTCTGCGCGACCTGCGGCCTCTCCTGGGTCACGCGCGACGCCGACGAGACCCCCTGTCCCGCGTGCGCGACGATCGAGGGGAGCGCCACCGCTCCCACCACATCATAGAGGAGCCACCGACAATGACGACACTGACGCCCGAAATAGCATTACCCGACATGCCTTTCCTGTCGGAACGCCGCGCCACGCGGTACCCTGAAGGCATGCCTAAAAAACATGTTGATGACCCCCTCTACACGACCCCGCGTTTCACCACCACCCAGGTCGCCGCGATGCTGGGCATCAAGCGCCCGACCGTCCACAGCGCGATCCAGCGCGGCACCCTGCCGTCCGAGCTGGCCAGCGTCGGCGTGCGCCTCGTGTCGCAGGCCGCGATTGACGCCTATCGCGTCAATCACCTGGGGCAGGTCGGGAAGCCCTCGCGCAAGAAGCGCCGGATGACACAAAAGGCGGAGGCGCTGAAAGCCGCTGCCACCCCTCCATCCAACGCGTCCGCGGCGGCCAGGGGCACCCCTGACGCGGACGCCGAGAAGGAGGCGTGACCGTTGAGCAGAGTGATAGCCGTCGCCAACCATAAGGGCGGAACCGGAAAGACCACAAGTACCCTGGCCATCGGAGCGGCGCTCGCCGAGCGGGGCCAGCGCGTCCTCATCGTGGACCTGGACCCCCAAGGGAGCCTGACCACGGCCGCAGGGACGCCGGCCGCGCACATGGCCGCGACGGGCGGCCTGGCCCCCGCCCTCCAGCACTACCTCGCCGAGGGAGAGCTGCGGCCCGTCCCCCCGCTGCTCTACACCGTCGCGCCGGGCCTCGACATCTTGCCCACCGATCGCCGCCTGCGCGGCGTCGAGCTAACCCTCACCGGCGTCATGGGCCGCGAGCGCGTCATCGCCGATCACCTCGCCACGCTCACCGAGACGGTCACCGCTGCCGACGGCCGCGCGCAGGAGCGGGACCTGTATGACACCATCCTGCTCGACTGCCCGCCCGGTCAGGGCCTCCTCGTCATCAATGCCCTGGCCGCCGCGACCCACGTCCTCATCCCCGTGTCGCCCGAGGAGATGGCCGTCGATGGGATGCGCCTGTTCCTGACGACGCTCGCCGAGGCCAAGCGCGCGCGCCTGAACCCGCGCCTCGCCATCAGCGGCGTCCTGGTGACGCGCATGGACGACACCAAGGACGCACGGGCGCAGATGGACGAGATCCGCGCGACGGTCGAGCCGCCCCACATCCCCATCGTGGGCACGATCCGGGAGCGCACGATCGTCAAGCAAGCCGCCACGGCGCACCGCTCCATCCTGGCCTACGCGCCCAAGAGCGATGTCGCCGACGCCTACCGCGACGTCGCGGCGACGCTCATAGCATCGTGGGGAGGTGCGGCGTGACGAGGCGTAACGAGACCACGCCGGCCGCGCCCGTCGCGCGCAACTACGACTACCAACTCACCGACATCATGCAGCCCTCCTACACGCCGGGCGTCGCCGAGCTGGACGACGCGCGCGCCATCGACGTGACCCTTATCGACCCTAACCCGGACCAACCCCGGCGCACGTTCGACCAGGCCGCCGACCAGGTCGCCTTGGAGAAACTGGGCGCCTCGATCCGCCGGCACGGCGTGTTGCAGCCGATCCTCGTGCGCCCGATCGGGACGCGCTACCAGATCATCGCCGGCGAGCGCCGCTGGCGGGCCGCGCAGATCGCCGGCCTGACAGCCATCCCCTCCATCCTGCGGGACATCACCGACGATGACGAGGTGGACGTGCTCGCCCTCCTGGAGAACGTCCACCGGCAAGACCTCACCCCGTTGGATGAGGCCCACAGCTACCAGCACCTCTTGGAGCGCCTGCACCTCTCCAAGCGCGGGTTAGCGGACGCCCTGGACCTCAACCACACGCACGTCAACAATCGCCTGCTCCTCATCGAGAATCCCGCCATCGAGGAAGCCGTCCAGGCGGGCACGCTGGGCGTGACCGTCGCGCAGGAACTGGCCCGCGCCGAGGACCCGGCGCTGCAACGGGAGCTGATCGAACGGGCGAAACAGGGCGAGCGTGTGCGCGTCCGCGACGTGAAGCCGGCCATGCCACCCGTCGCGGCCCCGCCTGCGCCGACAGAGGTGGAAATTAATTTCCACGCGACGACAGAGCCGCAGTCCGCCGCCGCCGCCGACGGCCGGCGCATCGACCAGAGCGACGCCGGCGCAGGAGACACGCCCAGCGTGGAAATTAATTTCCACCCCACGACGCCGGCCATACCGCGCCGCGTCGATCTCGACCAGCCCACCACAGACCCGCCCCCCGCGTCGCCTCCACAGGCGACCGCCGTGCGTCCTCCTGCAGAAGGGTCAATGGAGGGGGGAGGCGAGGCTATCAATCCGGGCCATGTCCGGTTGCGCGACCTGCGTCTGATCCAGCTCCACCTCGGCCGGGATGGCGAGCCGCGCCACCTCGACACCGCCGATCGCGCCACCGTGCTCCGCGTCCTGCGCGCCGACCTCGCCTGGTTGGAGGACATCGACCGCCACGCGACCAGGGAGGCATCCGCGCATGACTGACGACACGGTGCCGACAACACTCGACATAACAAATGGGCAAAAGCAACCCCGTCCGCCCGCCGGTGGCGATGGGCAGACCGACGCGCCGCCTGGTCCGGAGCCAGTCGGCACCGCCCGCCCACGCCTGGGACCGGAAGAGTGGCGGGCCACCCAAGAGATCGCCGCCCAGCTCGGCGAGACGGAGCGCGGCCCGCTCGGTCAGGTCGGCCGCGTCGTCGGCCGGCTCGGCGCGGAGCGAGGGCGCGCCTTCCTCGCACGGACTCAGGAGATCGAGGCGGCCGGGGGCGTGATGCTCCCCGACAGCAGCCGGCGGCGCACCGCTGGCGGCGTCTTCTTCCACCTCGTGCGTACTGACCCCGCCCTTAGCCATGAGGATCGCGTCTCTATCTTCCCGCCCCAGTTCGGGCGCAACGGGCGCACGAAGGCGGGAGGCACCACGTCGGCGACACCCACGCCGGCAGGGGCGACCACCCCCGCGCCGTCGGCCTGGGCCGACGACACCTATCGCGTCGTCATGACGACGCTACAGCAGGAACCAGGGAGGGCAACCACCGTGAAGATCACTGTCATCGGCCGGCCCGGTACGGCCGTCGAGCAGGGCCAGGCCGTCGTCCTCGCCCTCGTGAGCGAGAAAGTGCCCGACCTGCCCAAGGGCCTGCCCGCGCCCCCCGCCGGCACCCGCTACACCGTCTTCGTCGCCCGCAAGCCCTGGGCGAAGGTGGCCGAAGCCCTGGGTGCCGATCCCGAGGACACGGCCATCATCGAGGGCTACGCCGCCCTCGACCCGCGGGTGGAGGGCATCGCCGTCTATGCCACGAGCGCCACCACCAAGCGTTTGCAAGCGGCCAAACGCGCCGCCATGGCAACGGCGACACCATGAGAGCCGCGGGCGCAAGGATCACTTGCGCCGTCCAACGGCTCGTTGAATCCCTATCACAGATAGGAGGGAACTCGGAGGAATGTTCCATGGGTCGCCGCACTAACCTGGACCCGAAAGGCGAAGGGAACACATAGCCGGTGCGGAAAGCGGAGAACGTCCGAAGGCGTTGTAGGATAGGTGGCTCCGCAAGACCCGCGTGGCAGGGCGAAGGCTGGATTGCTTGAACTGTAGGTCTGAGGGGGTCGTTTGCGGACCCGGCGGAAGAACGCTTGAAACCGCTGCTGCCTATGCCGGGACGTGTGAGCCGTCCAATCCTTGTGTGATCGGGAGCGGCAACCTTCGTGGGCAGACCAGGCATCGACGGGATGTCGCACGGACCGAACGCAGCGCCTACCCCACGCTCGGACGTTCAACGAGACCGCATGACGGGATCGCCTACGGGGCGCGAGCCCTATGGTGACAGAGCCATCATACTACTCGTGGGAGTCACGACCCACCGGGGCGGAGAGGGAAACCTCTCTACAGGGGGAAGGGTGGCAGGCGGCCTGCCGGGAGTATGGAAGTGTCCGAGATGGACAGCGCTGACCACACAGAAGGGCAGGCCACTGGAAAGCTGGATGCGTTGAAAGGCGCACGTCCAGTTTGGCGGGGGGAGGATAGAAAAGTGCCGTGTGGCAACTCGCTAGCCTCCTACCCGGTATCGGCGACCTGCGTTGAGTGACGTGGGCTGTCGGCGCAGCCTACTGCACAGGCACCTCGTCGCCAACAGAAGAATTGTATGATTACTGATCATTCGCGCAAATCGAAAGCAAGTTCGGCGCGCGGAAGGGCGTCGGTGCCGAGGAGCACCCAGGGTACAGGGACGAAGGGGTCGCTGCGCTTGTTATGGTCAACAAGATGCTGGAGCGCAGAGGCTAGGGACGGTCAGTCGGCGTGCATCGGCGAGCGCATATTCAGTCCTGCGCGTTGCTCACGCGGCGCTACTTTCTCCATCTAGTAGGTCCGCTTAGATGGCTACTACATGTAGCGGTTAACCTCTTCCCCAAACTTCTTTCTAATTTGCGCGAATGATCAGTGATTATGCAGGTCGGCGGCCCACAGGCCACCCGATGAGAGCAGCAGCGAGGACGGCGGACAGAACGTGTGGGCGAACCATCAGGGCACGCGCTGTGTCGGATGGAGCGCGCCGCGTCAGGCGGAGGCGCTGGGGCTGCTGTCGGTAGCGCGCCATTCTAGGTCGCGCTCCGGACGCGCCTCGGACAAGGCGCGCCGCACCCCGTCGGCATCGAGGTCCGTGGTATAGACCGGCGTGCCGGGCTGCTGCCGCCAGGACTCGTCCAGCCCGCCCGCGTCGACGCCGTCGAAGCCGAGTTCGTCGACGAGCCGCAGCACGACGGCCTTGGCCCGCGCGTCGTCGCCCGCGACGGGCAGCGCAATGCGTCCGGGCGTGCCGGCGGGTTGGCCGCGCTCCAGCAGGCTCCGAAAATAGATGTTGTTGAACGCCTTGACCACGGGGCGGCCGAGCTGCCGCTCCACCCAGCGGCTCTCCGGCATCCCGCCCTCAATCGCGTCGATGCGGCCGTCGCGCTGCCGCGGGTAGTAGTTGCCGGTGTCCACCACGACCACACCGTCGCCCGCCCCGTCGAACAGGCCGGCCGGCAGCCGCGGGACGTTCTTCTCGGGGATCGTCACGACGACGAACTCCGCGCCCCGCGCCGCGTCGGCGACCGTGGTTGCACGCGCGCCGGTCTCCGCGGTGAGGTCGGCGAGCGTGTCTGGCCCACGCGAGTTGGCCACGGAGACCTCATGTCCTAGGGCGGTGAGGCGACGGGTGAGCGTGCCGCCAATGTTGCCCGCGCCGATAATGCCAATCTTCATACCTGCTCCTGTCCTTCTCGTCGATGCGCCGATGTCCCAGACGAGGGCCGTCCGTGCGCGATCCCCGTGCTGCGGGGTGCGGGGCGAGCCAACGACCTCGTCTCGTCTGACCATCCATAGTATCCCCCGCGCGCCGGTGCGGGTGGTAGACTGATCGTAGATGATTCTTGCCTGATCCTCCACGTGCCCCAGGGTCACGCGACAACGTGATGACGGGCAGCCTGCGGGGAAACGCAAACCATGCAGACCATGCGGATGATCGACCAGACACAGACACCAGCGCCACACGGCGGTCGCTCCGACCTGGCGGCGCTCGTCGCGCGCCACACCGCGACGGAGGGGAGCACCGCCACGCCGATCCCGGCGCTGTCCCTCTACCGCTCCGCGACCCCGGTCGATCCCCTCCATATGGTCCAGGAGCCGGCGCTGTGTGTGGTCGCCCAGGGCGCCAAGGTCCTCACGCTGGGCGACGCGGTGTTCACCTACGACCCCGCGCGTTTCCTCCTGGTGTCGGTCGGCCTGCCCATCGCGGCCCGGCTGGTCACCGCGTCCCCCGAGCGCCCGTACCTGGCGCTGCGCCTCGACCTCGACATCCCGCTCATCGCCGCCCTGCTGACGGAGGCGGGGCCGGCGCGTGTCCCGCAGGCGGACGCGCGGCGTGGTCTCGGGGTCGGCCTCCTCGACCCGGCGGTGCGCGACGCGGTGACGCGGCTGGTGCGGCTCCTGGAGACACCGCGTCACATCGACGTGCTGGCCCCGCTGGTCCGCCGCGAGATCTTCTACTTGCTGCTGATGGGTCCACAGGGAGCGCGCTTACGGGACATCGCGCTGACGAACGGTCATACCCAGCGGGTGGCCCGCGTCATCGCGCGGCTCCGCACGGCGTACGACCAGCCGCTGCGGATCGAGGCGCTGGCCAAGGAGGTGGGCATGAGCGTGTCGAGCTTGCATCAGCACTTCAAGGCGGTGACGACCATGAGTCCCCTGCGGTTCCAGCAGCAGGTACGGCTCCAGGAGGCGCGGCGGCTGTTGCTCAGCGCGGACATCGACGCGGCGACCGCCGGCTTTCGGGTGGGCTATGGAAGCCCCTCGCAGTTCAATCGCGCGTATCGCCGTCTCTTCGGGGCGCCGCCCGGCCGGGACATCGCGCGGCTCCGAGACAGCGGGGTCGACCTGGACGCGCTCGATCGCACGGCGGGACGCGCCTCCGCCTGAGCCCGCGCGGGCGCCTGTTCCGGCTTGGTCATCCGTGTGGCAGAATGAGCCGTCCGGCCGCGCGAGGGATAGCGGCGCATCGTTCCTGCAGAGCCGTGCTAATCAGCTGCGGAGCAGGGCTACAGGGGCGCGGTAGGCCCCGCCACAAAAACTGTGCACGGGTGTTCCAATGGTGCGGCAGCGTGACGCCTAGGCGGTCACGCCGGTCAACCGCGCGCTGATCGCCCACATCCGCTCTTGCAGGGCCACATTGTAGGACAGCGGGACCGAGCGCGCTTCCTTCTCGCGGACAAAATAGTGTCCGCTCACCCCCTCCACCGCCGGCGCGGTCGCCAGGTACAGGGCCGTCCGCGCCCCTTGCTCCGGCGTCAGCAGGACGCGTGTGATGAGGCCGAGAAACGGGCGGGCGAGCGCGGGGGCGACATCCCCGATGATCTTCGTGGCCGTGATGCCGGGATGGAGCGCATTAACCGTGACACCCGTGCCCGCGAGCCGCCGCGCCAAGGCATAGGTGCAGAGCACCATCGCCAGTTTGGCCTGCCCGTAGGCGGTAAACGGGGCGAACGTACGCTCGCTCTGGAGATCATCGAGATTGATCGTCTTGGTCATGGAGTTGGATGCGACGTTGACGATCCGCGCCGGCGCGCTCGCGCGCAGCGTGTCGAGGAGCAAGGCGGTGAGCAGAAAGCTCGCCAGGTGATTGACGGCCAGATTCATCTCCAGGCCATCGGGACTCACGCGGCGCTGCGTGATATGGGCGCCCGCGTTGTTCACCAAGATGTGCAGCCGATCATAGCGCTGCTGAAACTCCTCGACCAGGCGGCGGATGGCCTGTTGGGAGGCGAGGTCGGCGACGAGCACATCGACGGCGGTGTTCCCGGTCGCCTGTATGATCTCCTGTTGGGCCTGGTGGCCTTTGTGCGCATCGCGGCAGATCAGCACGACGGTCGCCCCCTGGCGGGCGAGGTCACGGGCGATGACCGTGCCCATCCCGGCAGTCGCGCCCGTGACCAGCACGGTTCTTTCATGCATCATGATCTCATCTCTTTCCGCGGCTCAGGCTGTGATGGCCGGGGCTTGGCGCACGTACGCGACATCGGTCACTTGCCGCAGCATGAAGGCGGCGACATTGGCCCGCGCGATGTGCGAGGTCACCGTCATACGCCGGTCGGTCCCGCTGTGATAGGTCCCCGTCTGGGGTCCATTGGTCAGGAAGGACGGCCGGACCAGCGTCCAGTCGACCGCACTGCGCGCGATCAGCTCTTCCATGCGCTCCTTGTCCCGCATCTTCTCCTTCTGCATCCGCCAGAGCATAAAGTTGTAGAGGGTGCGGTCATGGCTGTCCCGCGCGCCGTAGGCGCTGAGCGCGACCAGGCGGCGCACACCGTGGCGCTCCATCGCCGCGAGGATGGTGGTCATCGCCACGGTACATAGGTCCACGGGCCCCCGCTCACGCGGCCCCAGGGCGCTCAAGACGGCGTCCTGCCCCGCGACGACCGCGGCGACCTGGTCCGCCTGACGGACATCGCCCTGCACGACGTGCAGCCGCTCATGCTGGATGGCGAACGATGCCGGGGTACGGACGAGGACGGTGATGTGATGGCCGGCGACCAGGGCCTGCTCCACAAGGGGGCGGCCCGTGCCGCCGGTCGCGCCGAAGATAGCCAGGTTCATGAGATGCTCCTTACGCTCATGTAGCTAAACTGATTTACTAACGAGGCAAAAAGAGGGGGGCTAGTCGCCTCCGTGGAAGGTGGCGGCCGCGTCGGCGAGCGCCTGCAAGCTGGCGACAATATGATCGCGCACGAGCCAGTAGTACACCTCCTGCCCCGCCTTCTCGCTCTCGATCACACCGGCGTCCTTGAGCACCTTGAGGTGGTGAGAGATGGCCGGCCGGCTCAGGCGAAAGTGGCTGGCGATATCGCCCACGTTGCGGCGCCCCTGGTCGCCCAACAAATAGAGGAGTTGCAGACGCACGGGGTCACCGATGGCGGTCAGGAACCGTGTGATGCCCGCGAGATCGCTCAGGTCGATGTCGATGGCCGTGCGCGTGTCCATAGCTACCCTCGATTAGTAAACGTGTATAAACGCGATAACCAAAGAATACCTCCCCATTGCTCCCGTGTCAAGCCCCTACATTGCTTTGCAGCAACGATGACTGTGCGGACTCTGTCACAGAGCGGCCATCACAGGGGGGGTTGCATAAGCTGTCTTGGGCAAGAGGTGTTGCACACAAACCGGCGCGCGTGCTGTCCCGCACCCGTCACGTTTCAGCGCCTCGCACGCGTTCGCTAGGCCCGTTGACTGGCGAGCAGACGGTAGGGCAGTTGTGCAACCCGTTGCTGCCCACGACAGGTTTTTGCAGAACCCCCCCTATCCGCGTTGCCAGCAGGAAAGTGATCGAGATGGTGGACCGTGGCGATGAACGGGTCGACGGTGGTCCACCGAAAGCCGAGGTGGAGGGTTTCGAGAACCACGTGGTCCGGCCGGCTCAGAACGTTGGCTTCCGTCCTGTCTGAGTTGTCGTCTTCCCTACAAGAACTCCCTTGCCTTCGGTACCCACCGCGACCCACGGTAGGAATGACTGACGCCGGTGGGTCGCGTCAGAGGCGGTTTGCAGTCGCGGCACGCGTGATGTTCCACTCTTGGATTCGCTGCCCGATCTTCGCTGCCGCAGTGCCCAACTGGCGCAGTTGGGTTGGAGTGATTGCGTCGACGACTAACGCGCGAACGGCGCGGACGTGGCTCGGAGCGGCGTCGACGACCTTCGCCAGGCCGGACTCCGTCAGTACCGCTTGAGTCGCCCGGCCGTCGTTGCGGCAGACCTGGCGGGTGACCCACCCCCGTTTCTCGAGGCGGGAGACCACGTGGGAGAGGCGTGACAGCGACGCGTTGGTTCCCGCGGCGAGTTCGGACATCTGAAGAGTCCGGGCGTCGGACTCCGACAGAAGCGCCAGCACCTCGTACTCGAACACGCTGAGACCAGCGGTGCGCTGCAAGTCGCTTTCGAGCGTGGCGGGCAGCTTCGTGCACAGCTGCACCACGGCTCGCCATGCGGCTTGCTGCTCCTCATCCAGCCACAACTCAGCGCCTGCTTCTTGCCCATTGGTCCCGTCCACAACCACATTCTACCACGCCACACTTGACGCATCAACTTCTCGGGTGTACCATTCAGTTGTCGCTTCAACCAAATTAGCCTGAGAGGGCGCCCCGATGACCGCTACCGCCACTCCAATCGTCCTGCCGTCAGCGGGTCGCTACCGCAGCGACCCTGCCCGCACGACAGTCGCCGTCAAAGCCACGCATCTCGTCGGGTTGGGCGCCGTCACCGCGACGTTCGCGCTGCGCGACGCAGACGTCACCGTCGGGGAGACGGACACTGCCACGACCGTGCACGCGGTGAGCGACGCGGGCAGCGTCGCCAGCGGTACCTCCACGCGTGAAGGCGACATCCGCTCGCCCACGTTCTTGGACACCGCTGCCACCCCCGACATACCTGTCGAGATCCGCTCGGTCACGCGCAGCACGGGGAGGTGGACGGGGGTCGCCACCATCACCGCGCACGGCGTGCCACAACCCGTCGAGGGAACCCTCGACCACGTCGCGCAACGTGGCGCCGACCTGACCCTGAAAGGCAGCGCGCGCATCGACCGCTACGCCCACGGGATCACTGCTGCCAAAGGAAAGGAATGGCTGGCCGCTGGGTCACAGTCACCATCACCGCTACTGGAACCCGCTACTGATCCAACGCCAGGCAGAACCCGACGCAGGCGACACCGGCAATCGGCCCGGCCCCGGCACCCCATAACGTCGAAGACGAAACCATCAGGAGCGCAGACATGATCGACCTCACCGACACCATCTCACCGGCGCTGAGCAAACTCGATGACGCGGGGCGCGCCACGCTGTTCACGGAAGCCCGCACGGCAAACACGTTCGCGGCGACGCCGGTCAGCGACGCCGAGCTGACCGAGATCTGGAACCTGGCCAAATGGGCGCCCACGTCGGCCAATACCCAGCCACTGCGGATTCTTTACGTGCACCCCGGTCAAGCACGCGAGCGGCTGGTGAAGCATATGAAGGACGGCAATAAGGCCAAGACCGCGTCAGCTCCCGCCGTGGCCGTCCTCGCGGTTGACACACGATTCCACGACTACATCCCCACCCTGCTGCCGTTTCGGCCTGAGATGAAAGACGTCTTCGACGCCGACGAGGAGATGAGAACCGGCGCCGGGATGTTCAATGCCACGCTGCAGGCTGGGTATTTCATCCTCTCGATACGTGCTCACGGCCTAGCCGCCGGACCGATGGCCGGATTCGACGCCACGGGCATCGATGCCGCGTTCTTCCCGGACGGCCGCTGGCGTTCCATTCTCGTCGTCAATATCGGTCACCCCGGTCCCAACCCGTGGTTCGCACGGCTTCCGCGCCTCGACCACGAGGACACGATTCGCTGGGAATAAGTACTCCCCAGGGACGAGAGCACCCACGGGCAGCCCCTGCGCGGTGGACTGTGGCCAAAGAAGGCGCATCCTCGACAATCACTGCAAACAGCGTTTCTCGTCTAACGCAAAGGACGTATCGACATGAGCATCTCGATCATCGGCACCGGCAAGGTGGGAAGCGCCCTCGCCCACGTTTTCGCCCGCAACCACGTGGACGCTTGCGTGGCAAACACCCGAGGACCCAAGTCGTTTCCTGAACTGGCGGCGGAAGTGGGCCCGACCGTGCGAGCGGTGGCGCTCGACGAGGCCTTGGGGTCTGACCTGATCATCTTGGCGATCCCGTTCCTCGCGGTCGAACCCTTAGGCCGATCTCGACCGGACTGGCGCGGAAAGACGATCGTGGACGTGACCAACGCATTCATGCTCCCGAACGCCGACGCATTGCTGGCGGGGCGCTTGTCCACTGAGATCGTTGCCGAAGCGTTTCCCGGCGCCGAGACCGTTAAGGCCTTCAACCAGCTACCGGCACATGTCTTGGGCCGTGACCGGTCGGCCGAAGGGGGCAAGCAGGTCATCTTTGTATCCAGCAACTCCGAGAGCGCCAGCACAAGAGTCGCGCAGCTGGCCGAACGCCTCGGATACTCAGCGATAGAGCTCGGGCGCATCGACGAAGGCGGGCGTCTGATCCAAGCACGCAACGCCCTCACGCTCCACAATCTCATCGAGCTCCCTTTGAGCTGAGAACGAGGCCATCCAATAGGGGGGTTTCTGCATATCCTGTCGTGGGCAGCAACAGGTTGCACAACTGCCCTACCGTCTGCTCGCCAGTCAACGGGCCTAGCGAACGCGTGCGAGGCGCTGAAACGTGACGGGTGCGGGACAGCACGCGCGCCGGTTTGTGTGCAACACCTCTTGCCCACTACAAGGTTTTTGCATAACCTTCAAAAAGGTGCATTTTCTCGCGCGTGATACGCGTGTGAGCATTGCCCCGTGTGAGCCCAGGGGTTCGCATGCTGATCAACCCTGGCGCGGACGGCTTTTCGGCCACCACAGCCAAGCGCGGCTTGGCCAAGCCGCGCTTCCTGGCCTGGCACACCGCTGCCCGCTTCGTGGCGCTGGCGCCGCTACGGCGTGTGCAAGCGCAGATGACCGAGGATCGCTTCGGCCACCGGAGCCAGGTCCTGCGCCATCCCTCCTGGCAAGTCACCAACAACGGCGCCGCGCGCGGTGGTCGAGCGTTCCATCATCGTCAGCGACCACACGTCAATCTGTGCCAGCTTGGCACGATCCAGGCGCGCATGCGCGTCGTCATGCAGCAGCAACGCCACGCCACCGCCGGCCCCGCGACACAGCCAGCGGCCCGCTGTGGTCGCGGCCGAGCGGCCCACCGTCCGCCGCGCCTGGTGGCCTGAGCTTCTGCCGCATGTCAATGATGCACTCTGTAGCCCGATTGTCATTGTCCCCGCGACATGTCGCGCCGTATCGTCCGTCGTTGTCCCTGGTAGCGCGATGGCGGAACGGTCCCCTGTTCTGGCTACTTTCCTCATCCACCTGCCAACGGATGAGGAAAGTAGCCAGAACAGGGGGCGAGCGCGTGCGCGTGCGCGACGTGAAGCCGGTCATGCCGCACGGTGCGACCGAGCCCGAGCTAGCCGACGTGGAAATTAATTTCCACGCGACGACGGAGCTACAAGACGCACCCACCGCGGAGAGCCAGCGCATCGACCAAGGCGACGCCGAGATAGCGCACAAGCCCGACGTGGAAATTAATTTCTACCCCACCACGCCGGCCGCGCCGCGCCGCCCCAACGATACCCCCGATCGGCGATCCACAACCTCCGTGCCGGCGTCAACCTCACAAGCCAGGGCCGAGAGCTCTCCTGCAGAAGGGTTGGCTGCGACCGTCGATCCGGGTCAAGTTAACCTCCGTGACCTCCGCATCATCCAGCTCCGAGAGGGCCGCGACGGCGAACCGCGTCAACTCGCCGTCGCGGACAAGGCCATCGTGCTCCGCATTCTGGAAGCGGATCTCGCCTGGCTTAAAGACAGCGACCATCGTGCTCCGTGAGAGTGATGGACACGGACACGATGAGCCCGCGAGGGGACGATTGGGCAGACGGCGCGTCGCCAGCATCCATCACCCTCACGACGGATCACGTCACGGCCGATGCCGCCGGCCCGCTCGCCGACGCCTTGCACGCCGCCGGCGTCGCGGTCGAGCGCCACGCCTTCCTGCCCGTGCGCGGCGAGGAGCAGCATCCCTCGGGCGTGCTCCTGCTCGCCACGTCCGGCTCACCCCTGCCTCTGGCTCGCCTCGTCGTCCCTGCGACGGCCCCAGCCGGCGTCGCCGATGCCCTCACCGCCGCCCTTGGGGTCGGGGATGGGGAGCGTTCGACGCCAGCCACGCTCCAACTCAAGGCCGCCGGCGTGTTCGTCTCTGTCAGGGGCCGCGACCTTATCGACATAACACAGGCGATCGACGCGCTCCCGGCCCAGCTCGCGCGCCTGGACACGCGGCGGGAGGAACGCCGGCTCGTCTATAGTGCGGGTGTATGGCGCATCGACCCGTGACGGGAGGATGCGGTGGAACACGACATAATAACGGCGACGGCGGGCGTGGACCGGGACAGACCACCGGCGGCCGGCGTGGTCGGGGAGGCTGACGCTGACGTGGCACCGGCTGGCGCCGCGTCACATAACGAGAGCGCGCCCAGCCGCTTGATCTCACGCCAGACCGCCGTCCGCGCCGAGGACGGCTGCGCCGGAGACCGCCGTCCGCGCCGAGGACGGCTGCGCCGGAGACCGCCGTCCGCGCCGAGGACGGCTGCGCCGGCAGGCGATAAATCAACACCAGCCAGCAGCCCCGCGGCCGTTCAGCCGTTGATACAGGCGCGGCGATGTTCGTGTCCGTCATGGCGCTACCTCTGCGGGCGCGGCGGCGGCGTCGGGAGAGCGTAGCGTTGCGTCCGCCCCGTGCCAACCTGGGGCGGGCGCCGCACCGCCAGTTCGCGCACGACCGCCTGCCACGCGGGGCCGGGACCACGACCAGGCCGCACGCGCAGCGCCACGATGTCGCGCGCGCCCAGGCCCTCCGGCGCGCGCAGCGCCCCCGCCAGCGTCAGGTCCTTGCGCAGCGTCATCGTCCCCAGCAGGCGCAGCGGTGGGGCCGTCGCCGGCGCCCCATCGCGGTCCAGATCGACGACGAGGTGGACGGAGTTATCGGTGAACACCTCGGCGAGCAGGCCGCCGCGATAGGCCACGCGGCCGGCCGCGTCGAGCAGCGCCGCCTTGCCCTGCATGAAGCCGCCCAGGCCCGTCGCCGTCCGGTCGGGGTGGAGCAGATCGGGCAGGATGGGCGTCGTGCCGGGCGAGAAGTTCTCCAGGTAGGTGGAGAGGATGAGCCGACTGGGGGGCAGCGGGGCGCCGGTTGGAGGGGCGTCGCGCAGGGTCGTGTCCATGGCGGCATGGATGATGGGGTCGCCGTCGGGCTCCGTGCCGCTCAGGTCGAACTGCACCATCGTCCCCGTTAGGGTGGGGGTGAAGGTGACAGGGGCAGCTACCCGGGCGTCGGGGCGCGGGGTGAGCCACAGCAGGCCCACGAGGGGCAGGCAGGCCAGGCGACGACCGACAAGCCGGGCGACAGGCGCTACCGTTAGGAGGGGCCAGGATTCTTTCACGCGCGTATCTCCTACAACACGGGGTGGAAGCCGGCATTCTTGCCGGCTTCCGCCCCCAGATCGGGCGTCGTCCGCCCCTAGCGGTGCGCCTGGCTCCCGCCGAGGCGACGCGTGCCGAGGTCCGGCCGCAGTTGCCACAGGTAGTGGTCCTGCGCCAGGACCTCCTGGGGCCAGAGCACCCGCTTGTCACCCGGATAAGGGGTTGTCCAGCCCTTGGCGCTGTACCAGATGGCGCGGTCGAACAATCGCGCGTTCTGCCCATCGGGGACAAACCGGACCTGGCCGTTGTGCGTGAGCATCCGCGTCGAGGCATCGGCCCACGCCGCTTGCAGTGCGCGCATGGCGGCGGACGCCGGGGCGGCGTCCGCCGCAGCGGAGCGAAGCGGGCTGAGGACGGCATGATGTGCTATCGTCGGACGCCCGACCGGCAGGGCACCCGTGAAGAGCAGGAGCGCGACGAGGGTCGACGCGCCCAGGGCGGCGTCGGCGCGCCGCTTACCGCGGCGACGCCGCTGGCGCCAGTAGAGCAAGGCCGCCACGATAACGCCACCGCCGAGCAGGTCCCCGCTGCCCAGTTCCGGCGTGGCTGTGGGGCCGCCCCCGCCAGCCGCCCCGCCCGTCGCGCCGGCCTGCGCCGCCTGGAAGTGCTTCGTCACCTGCGCCGGCGTCAGCGCATAGTTGTAGATCGACACGTCGTCCACCGTGCCGTCGAGATACGACCCGCTGTGGCCGCCGTCGCGCCCGATCGCGATCGCGTCGGGTAGGTAGTAGATCCCCCCCGTGGGCAAGGACTGGTTGAGTTGCCCATCCACGTAGAGCGCAACGGCGCTGCCGTCGTACGTCGCGACGATATGGTGGTACTGGCCGTCGTCGAGCGGCCGCGAACTCGACACGGTGGCCCCTTGATTATTGGCGTCGGCGACGTCGAAACTGACAACCCCGCCTTGCAACGTTATCTCGTAGCCGTAGTACCGCTTGCGGAGGACTTCGGCGTTGCCTTGAGTATTCGCGGTGGTCTTGAGCCACAGTTCGATGGAGAGCTTGGCGGGCTGGAGCGCGGCCGGATCGCCGAGCGAGATGTAGCCGGTGTGGCCGTCCAAGCGCATGGCCGTGTCGCCGACGGTGCTGGTGATCGCGCCGGGCACGCCCAGCGTGACGCCGCCGTTGATCGTGCCGTTGTAGCCATCCCCGGTCGCGTCGTGGGCGACGTTGCCGGAGGTCTCGTCGAGCGGGTAGTACGCCACGGGGTGGTCGGCCAGCACCGCCGAGGAGTAGATCGACGAGGTGGGCGTGTAGGGGGTGGTCGTGCCCGCGGCCGTGGGCGTCGCCGTGGCGGCGGTCACGGTACCCGCGCCCGCCGCGGCCGTCTGCGTGGCCCCGGCGATGGCCGTGTTCGTGGCGTCGGGGTTGGGGTTGTACTCGGTCAGCGGCACCGTGTTGGACACGGCGTTATAGGGCGCGAGGTCCGCAGTGTCGGTGAAGGCGTCGGTCATCGGGGAGGCGGCCTGGTCCATCTGGTTCATGGGCGGCAGGCCCAGGATCTGCTCGATGGTGCGCACCAGGTCCACCTGGTCGTGGAAGGTGTGGTCTACGACCCCGCGCCGCGCGTAGGGGCTGGCGATGAAGGCGGTACTGCGGTGGCCGTCCACATGGTCCACCCCGTCCTGTGAGTCGTCCTCGACGGCAAAGACGGCCGAGGTCGGCCAGTACGGGCTGTGGCTGATCGCGTCGACGATGCGGCCCAGGGCCAGGTCGTTGTCGGCCACCAGCGCGCGGGGGGTCGGGTAGCCCGGCGCCAGGCCGGCGGTGTGGTCGTTGGGGAGTTGGATGATCACCAGGCTGGGCAGGTTCTTGTCCGTGACGTACTGCCCGAGGTCCCGCGCGAAGAGGCTTGCACGGCTCTGGTCGCTCGGGTAGAGGTCGACGAACGGCGGATAGGTGTGGTCCAGGATCTTCTCCAGGCCGGGGATGTCGGTGTGCGTCCCATTGTTGCTATAGTACCCGACGTTGGCGTCCTCGCCGAAGACATGGACCGGGAGGCCGTGGCGCACCGCGTCGTCCCAGATGAACCCGCTGGGCAGGTAGGCCAGGCTGTCGCCGGCGATCGAGGTATAGCTGCGCCCGAAGGCGTCGAACGCCTTCGTGTTGTAGTCGGGGGAGAAGGCCTGATCGGTCCACTGGTGGCCTGTGGCCGAGAGCGTGCCGTTCTCATAGAAGTTGTCGAGCAGCGGGAACTGCACGGCCAGGGCGTGCTCGTTGGGCGTCACGTCCCTGCCGAACTCGACCATGCCGGGGTCGCCGTTGCCGCGCACGTCGTCACCCAGGATTTGGTCGTAGGTGCGGTTCTCCTTGATAACGTAGAAGACGTGCTTAATCGTGGAGGGGTCGCCGACGTGCAGCGGGATGGCCCGCGGCGCGGCGGACGGGTTCCCCGGCGTGGTGTCGAGGCGGTCCCAGCCGTTGTTGCGCGCGACCCGCGTCGTACCCGTCGCCAGGTCGCCGGCCGAGGGGTAGGGGATGAGCGAGACACTACCGCTGTAGGCAAACACGTTGCGGCCCGTCTTGTTCGCGCTCTGCTCCGGCCCGATCTTCAGGGGCGGCCCAAGGGCGCCGATGCCCTTGACGTTGGCGACGACGAGACGGCCGCGTGCCGTGTCGAGGCCGAGGCTGCCCGGGTACTGGCCCGTGGGGAGTAGCCCATCGAAGCTGACCGCCTGGGTCGGCCCCGCGTAGGTATAGACGGCCAGGGCGTTGTTCATGCCCAAACTGACCGCCAGGCGTCCGTCGGGCAGGACGGCCAGCCCATTGGGTGAACTGCCGAAGGGGGCGTTGGGGTACGGCTGGACGTTGATGGTCTTGACTACCTGCTTCGTGGTGGTGTCGACGACCGAGACGCTGTCGCCGTTCGTGTTGGCGACGAAGAGATCGTTCTTGGCGTGGTCCAGATAGAGCGCCGTCGGCTGGAGACCAACGGTGATCGTCTGCGTCGTCGTGCGCGTCGTGAGGTTGACGACCGAGACGGTGCCGGTGGCCGAGCCACCTGTTATGGGGTCGGCCACGATCGAGGTCCCGCTCGACGTGTTGGTAAAGTCGCCCGTGGCGGCGACGCGGCCGCCCTGGTTGCTCACGTATGCGGTGGTACCGTCCACAATGACGCCCCAGGGCGCGTTGCCGACGGGGATCGTATCGACCAGCTTCTGGCTGGACAGGTCGAAGACGCCGAGCGCGTTGTAGCGGCTGAGCGCGATGTAGAGCGTCGCGCCGTCGGGCGAGAGGGCCAGTCCACCGGGGTCGGCGGCCGTATAGATCCCGTTATAGGCATGGGCGGGATCGACCGGCAGCGCGACCAGCGCACCCGTGGAGAGGGTACCGTCGGCGGCCACGTTGGCGATCAGGATTTTCCCGTCGCTGTAGGACGCGTAGAGGTGGGTGCCGTCCCGGGAGTAGAGGATGCCGTTGAAGGAGTCGTTGCCGTCGTCCCCCGAGGTGAACTGCTGCTTGACCGTGCCGGTGGCGAGGTCCACGACGACGATGGAGGTGGCGCCGGGGGTATTGCCGGGCGCGGAGAGGAACGCCGCCGTCTTGCTGTCGGGGCTGACCGCGCCCGCGTTGGGCCGCTCGGAGAGCTGGACCTGCTGGCCGACCGGGGTGAGGGTCTGGCCGGTAGAGACGAGCACCGAGTCGTCGGCCTGCCGCCCCACCGTCGTGATCGGCGTGGTCGCGCCCATCACGTCCGCGCGCGATGCGTCGTGGGCCGCGACCTGCGGACGTGCGGGGCTAGGCGCCCCGGCGATGGGAGTGCCCATCGCCCTATCCCACCGACTCGCGATGGCCGGGCGCTCCAAGAGAGGATGCTGGTGATCTGCCGATGGTGTCGGAGTTGGCGATGTCGCGTGCGCCGGGCGCGGGCTCCCCGCGACGTCAAGTGGGAGCGCGAGGGCCGCCAGGACGGCCGCCGCGAAGAGAGGGCGAGCGCGATGTAGCAGGCGTTGCCGCCGGGAGTCGCGTGGTGGTCGTCTATCCGGGCTGTGCATGTGAGGCTCCTTCCGCGTACGCTCCTAACGGGGCGGGCGCTCCTACAAAGGTGGTGCGGAACACACTAGATCGTGGTCCCGTCGTGTTGCCTTCGCTATTGGAGGCGGTCGGTGGGGTACGCCCCACCGACCGCCGTGACGTCGTGTCTGCCGACCGCCGTGCGCCGTGGCCGGAGCCGAGGTCGGGGCGCAACTGCCACAGGTAGTGGTCCCCGTCCAGGACCTCTTGCGGCATCAGGACCGTCTTGTCGCCGGGGTAGGGCGTGGTGTAGCCCTTGACGCTGTACCAGATGGCCCGGTTCAGGAGCCGAGGGTTCTGCGTGTCGGGGATGTGGCCCAGCGGCCCACTGAACATCCCGGCCGAGGCCTGCTCCCACGCCGCCCGCAACGCCTGGACGCGCGGGGTCGTGGGGGCCGACGCCGCGCGAGAGGCGACCGGCGCGGCGGCCACGCCGGACACAGCGTGGACGGGCGGGAACGACGGCCTGACCAAGTGCCCGTAGGCCGGGACCGCCGCGACGAGCAGCAGGGCGCCCAGCAGCGTCGCGCCCACGGCCGCGTCGTCGCGCGCGCCGCGCCGGCGCCGCCGCCAGAGGACGAGGCCGAGCGCGAGGATGCCGCCGCCGAGCAGCGTACCGCTGCCCAACTCCGGTGTCGCCGTTCCCCCGCCGCCCCCACTGCCGATCGGGGTGATCACGGTGGCCGTCATCGTCGGCGTAGCCGTCGGTCCACCCCCATCAGAGCCGGGCGTCGGCGTGCCGGCTGTCGACGTGGCCGTCCCCATCGTCGGCGTCGTCGACGGGGTCGCCACGGGAGTAGGGTTCAGCTCGTCGAGCGGCTGGGTCGGGGTGATCGCCGTGTAGGACGCTACACTAGGGTGGTCGGTGAAGCTGTTGAGCATCGGCGTCGCCGCCGCGTCGAACTGCGTCAGCGGCTTCAGGCCGAGGATCAGCCCCATGGTGCGCAGCACCGACACCGTGCTATAGAACGAAGAGTCGACCCGCCCGATCTGGGTGTAGGGACTGATCACCTGCGCGATCATGCGGTGGCCGTCGACGTGGTCCGGCCCGGCCTGCGCGTCGTCCTCCACCACGAAGATCGCGGTGTCCTTCCAGTCGGGTGAGTGCGAAACCGTCTCGACGAGTTGGCCCAGCGCGAGGTCGTTGTCGGCCAGCATGGAGCTGGGTGTTAAGGCGGTCGGCCCGATGCCGTTGGTGTGGTCGTCGCCGAGCCACATCAGCTCGAGGGCGGGCAGGGTGTGGGTGGCCTCGTACGCGTCGTACTCCTGCTTCCACGCCACGACGCGGCTGCGGTCGGTGACGTTCATGTTGAAGCCGGTATAGTTGGGGTCGGTATAGGGGGCGAGTTCCGGCGCGATGGAGCGGACGTGGACGTGGGGCGCGTTGCCATCGGTCCACCAGCCGTAGTGACGCAGGCTGACGCCCGCGGCGATGGCCCGGTCCCAGATGAACGAGCGGTAGGGGTCCGCGTTGGACGCGGTCGCGAAGGGGTGCGTATCGCCCGTACGGTTGCGGCTGGAGTAATCCGTGTAGCTCGAGGGCCACGTCTTCTGGACGTACGGGTTCGCGTTCGCCCCCGCGCTCCAGTACCAGCCGTCGGCGGACACCTCGCCGTCGGCGTACAAGTTGTCGAGGGTCACGAATTGGCGCGCCAGGGCGTGCTGGTTGGGCGTGACGGCCGCGGGAAATAGCGTCAGCGCGGGGTCGCCGTTGGCGCCGGGCAGATCGCCGAGCACCTGATCGTAGGTGCGGTTCTCCTTGACGATGTAGATGACGTGCTTGATCGGCGAGGGATCACCGGGATGGCGCGGGATGACCGTGCCCGTGCCGCCATGCTCCCCCTGGTCAAAGCCGTTGTTCGTGACAACCTGTTGGGTATCCCGCGCTAGTTGGGCGTCGTCGGGGACGTCGACGAACGACAGGGTTCCTTTGATCATCGCCCCGACGTACTGATCGTCCCACGCCTGCACGACCTTGGGGTCCGGCGACGTGCGCAGGATCGCGTCTGTGTACGAGTTCGGGCCGTGCGGGTTGGGGCCGGCGCCGAGCCCCTTGGCGTTCTCCACGTACAGGCGCCCGCCGTCGGGCGACACGGCCAGCCCCGTCGGGTACCACGCCGTCGGGATCAGCCCCCGGATGTGGTCCATTCCCGCGCCGTGCGCCAGGTCGATCACGGCCACGTCATTGTCGCCGGCGTTGGCCACGTACAGCACGCGCCCATCGGGCGAAACGGCCAGCGCGTTGGGGTTGGCCCCCACGGGCGCGTTGGGGTAGGGCGCGAGGTCGATGGTGCGCACGACGGCGTTGGTCGTCGTGTCGATCACGGACACGTTGTCCGCGTCGTTGTTGGCGACGTAGAGCTCGTCGCGGACCGGGTTGAGGGCCAGGGCGCCGGGGTGCGTGCCCACCGTGATCGTCTGGGTGACGGTGAGCGCGGCCGTATCGACCACGGAGACGGTCTGACCGCCCCAGTCGCTCACGTAGGCGGCGCGCCCATCGTGCGACAGCGCGACCGCGTAGGGGTTGGGGCCGACCGGGACGGCGGCGGCCGCGCGTCCGGCGGCGGTGTCGAGGACGGACAGGGCGTCGCCAAGGTTGTCGGCCGCGTAGAGCGTCTTCCCGTCAGGCGCGAGGGCGAGCCCGGCGGGGAAGGGGTTGGGCGGCGCGGAGGAGAGGGGGATGGAGATGGGCGTCGTCTCGGTCAGATGCTGATCGCGCATAGCGTAGACGCGGATCTTGTTGTTGCCGCCGGCCGAGGCGTAGAGGCGCGTCCCGTCAGGGCTGAAGGCGAGGCCAATGAACAGCGCCTGCGGGGAGGTGTAGGGGATGGTCTGGCGCACCTCGCCGGTCGCGGCGTCGACGATCTGGATCGATTGCGTCGACTCGCCGTCGTTGCTCACCGCCAGCGTGCGCGCATCGGGGCTCAGGGCGAGCCCGAAGGGCTTGTCGCCCAGGACGACCTGCCGGGAGCCGGCGGGCGTGACGTCCCACCCGTTGGGCGTGATGCTCGTCCCATCACCCTGAGGACCCGCATGCAACGAGGAGGACGCCGCGGCCGGCGTGGGCGTCGCCGCCGGCGACGGCATGGCCGCGCGCGCGGAGGGGGCCATGAGCGGGAGCGCGAGGGCCGCCAGGACGGCCGCCGCGAAGAGAGGGCGAGCGCGATGTAGCAGGCGTTGCCGCCGGGAGTCGCGTGGTGGTCGTCTATCCGGGCTGTGCATGTGAGGCTCCTTCCGCGTACGCTCCTAACGGGGCGGGCGCTCCTACAAAGGTGGTGCGGAACACACTAGATCGTGGTCCCGTCGTGTTGCCTTCGCTATTGGAGGCGGTCGGTGGGGTACGCCCCACCGACCGCCGTGACGTCGTGTCTGCCGACCGCCGTGCGCCGTGGCCGGAGCCGAGGTCGGGGCGCAACTGCCACAGGTAGTGGTCCCCGTCCAGGACCTCTTGCGGCATCAGGACCGTCTTGTCGCCGGGGTAGGGCGTGGTGTAGCCCTTGACGCTGTACCAGATGGCCCGGTTCAGGAGCCGAGGGTTCTGCGTGTCGGGGATGTGGCCCAGCGGCCCACTGAACATCCCGGCCGAGGCCTGCTCCCACGCCGCCCGCAACGCCTGGACGCGCGGGGTCGTGGGGGCCGACGCCGCGCGAGAGGCGACCGGCGCGGCGGCCACGCCGGACACAGCGTGGACGGGCGGGAACGACGGCCTGACCAAGTGCCCGTAGGCCGGGACCGCCGCGACGAGCAGCAGGGCGCCCAGCAGCGTCGCGCCCACGGCCGCGTCGTCGCGCGCGCCGCGCCGGCGCCGCCGCCAGAGGACGAGGCCGAGCGCGAGGATGCCGCCGCCGAGCAGCGTACCGCTGCCCAGCTCCGGCGTCGCCGCCCCCCCGCCGCCCGGCCCGCCGGGCAGGGGTGTGCCGAGCGCCGGGAAGACAGTCGAGGCGTCGAGGCCCTTCACCCGCACATGGAAGATGTCGCCGGGGGCCGGGGTCTTGTAGCGCGTGTAGGCGGCGCCAGGCTTCACGACGATCTGCGTGTCGGTGTACCGGAGGACGACCAGGCCCACGCCGTTCAGCGACGTCGCGGTGTTGAAGCCCATCGAGAACGTCGGCGTGTAGATGAACAACTGGTCGCCGAAGTCGGCCCCGTTGTCGGGCACGCCCGCGGGGTTGACCACCTGCGCGGCGGGCGCGGCGCCGAAGCCGGTCCCGTCGATCGTGAACGTCGGGTCCGTCACCGTGCCGGCGACATCTATCGAGGTGATCGCGGGCCCGGGGTTCGTCGCCGTCAGCGGCGCCTGGGCCGCCTGCAGGTCGTAGGGCGTCGTGTCGGGTGTGCCCGTGAACGCGCGCCACATCGGCGTGGCGTTGGCGTCGAACTGGCTCATCGGCTGCAGGCCCAGGATCAGCTCGATCGTGCGCACCATCGACGCGGTGTCGTAGAGCGCGTGGTCGACGCGCGGGGCCGCCTGCGCGGTGTAGGGGCTGATCACCAGCGACTCGGTGCGGTGGGCGTCGACGTGGTCGGGGCCGTCTTGCGCGTCGTCCTCGGTCACGAAGATTGCCGTGTCCTTCCAGTACGGGCTGTGACTGACCGAGTCGGCGATGGCGCCGACGGCCTGGTCGTTGGTGGCGACGTACGATTGGGGGGTCAACTGCCCCGGCTGTAGCCCCGACGTGTGGTCGTTGGGCACCCACAGGACCTCGAGGTTCGGCAAGTTGTTGTCCCGGACGAAGCCGGCGAACTCGCTCCGCCACGCGGCCACGCGGTCGGCCTCGGGGTAGTTGAGGTCGAAGGGCTGGTAGTGTGGGGCGACGTGGCCGGCCAGGTTCGGGAACCCACCGACCACGGCCGGCAGGCAGAGCACGTCGCCCGCCGGGACCAGCTGGCCGCTGTAGTGCGCCGTTACCGGTCCCGCGCAGGTATCCGCCCGCGCGGCCGGCAACACGGAGGAGCTCCCCGAGCCGCCGGAGAACTCGCCGTAGTAGCGGTAGCTGATCCCGGCCTTGGCGGCCATGTCCCACAGGTAGCCGCCCGGCGAGAGGCTAATGTTGCCCCCGTAGCCGAGTTGGCGCCCTGAGTAATCCTCCACCCACGACTTCTCGTTGTAGTCGCTGGCGTTGGCCGAGTCGGTCCAGTTGTGCCCGTCGGCGCTGACCTCGCCGTTGGCGTAGAAGTTGTCGAGCAGCCCGAAGCGCTCGGCCAGCGCGTGGATGTTCGGCGTCACCCGCCGCCCGAACAGGGTCAGGTCGGCCCGGTTGTTGCCGATCGACTCGTCGCCGAAGACCTGGTCGTAGGTGCGATTCTCCTTGATGATGTAGATGACGTGCTTGAGCGGCGACGCGCCGCCGGGCAGCGGGATGGGGTTGCCCGCGTCGCGCTGGTCGATGGCCGTGTCGCCCTCCTTGTTGTTCGTCGCCACCTGGGCGCTGTACGCCTGTAATTGCGCGGCGTCGGGGACAGGAATCATGGAAAGCGTCCCGACGATCATGCTGCCGGTGTACTGGTCTTCGTCTCTCGGGATGGGGCTCGTGGGGTTGGGGTAATGACCCGTGTCATTCGGTCCGGCGCCCAGCCCCTTGGCGTTGAGCACGAACAGCCGCCCGTCGGCGCTCGCGCGCACGTCGGAGGGGTACCACGCCACCGGGATGCGCCCCATGACCGTCTCGGGCCCGCGCGCCCCGTTGAGACCAATCATGGCCACGGCGTCCTCGCCGGCAAGGGCCACGTAAAGCCGCGCGCCGTCGGGGCTCACCGAAAGCCCCTGGGGGCTGCTGGAGAGCGGCGCGCCGGCGTAGGGCCGCAGGTCGATGGTGCGCAACCGCGCGCCGGTCGCCGTGTCGATCACCGCGATGGCGTCGCTGTTGGAGAGCGAGACGAACAGCAGCCCGGCGGCCGGCGTACCGGCGGGGCCGAAGGCCATAGCCGTGGGGTGGCTGTTGGCCAGCGGCGTCACGACGTTCGGGACGCCGACGGTGATCGTCGCGGCCACGGTGGCGCTCGTCGTGGAGATGACCGAGAGCGTGTCGTCGCCCCAGTTGGAGACGTAGACGCCCTTGCCGTCCGGACTGACCAGGGTTGTGTAGGGCCTGCCCCCGACCCGGATGGTCTTGGTGACCGTTAGCGCCCCCGTGTCGACCACGGAAACGGTATTGGCGAGGTCGTTGGCCACGTAGAGGGACCGGCCATCCGGGCTCACGCTCAGGCCAGCCGGGTAGGGGTTCTTCTGGGCGGCCGTCGCGAGCGGGACGGTACCCGCGGGCGTGAGCGCGCCGTCCGCGCCGACGGTGTAGGCGCGCACGACGTTGTTGTAGCCGCCCGCAGCGTAGGCGCGCGTGCCGTCGGGGCTGTAGGCGACGCCGATGTAGACGCTCTGCGGGGAGGGGAAGGGGATCGTCTGGACGACATGGCTGTCGGCCGTCGCCACGACCTGGAGCGATTCGGTGCCGCCCCCGCTGTTGGCCACGAGCAGGTACTTGCCGTCGGGGGAGAAAACCGCGCCGAGCGGCAGCTTGCCCAGGTTGGTCTGCTGCCCGGCCGGCGTGATGGTGCGCTGGTCGATGAGCGTGGTGCTGCCGTCGGGTTGCCGTCCTGGGGTCGGGTCGGCGGCGTGGGCGAGCCGCGGCGCCCCGCCGACGAGCAGCAGGAGTGCGAGCACGGCGAGGGACACGGCCGCCCGTGCGGCGGGACAACGCCGCGCACGGGCGGCCGGGGCGTCCGCCGCGCGGACAGGGGAGGCATGAGGCCGCCGCTGGTGTGGCCGCCGGGGGTCGCGTGAGGGCTGTCGGTCCGGGCTGTACATGCGCGGCTCCTTCCGTATGCGCCCCTCACGGGGCGTGCAGTTCTACGGGGGCGATGCGGGACGCCACAAAGCGCGGTCCCGTCGTGCCGCCTTCACTCTACCCCCATCGGATTAAGGGCGCGTTAAGGCACGGTTAAAACGCGGTTAACATACAACGTTTGCTACATAGAACGCGAGGAGCGCGCAGCGCTATAGGTTGTCAGATAATGTTTGAGAGAGTTGGGCAATCGGTTGAGCGTCGAAATCGCCCGTAGACTCTCATTCTTTATCTGAACGTCTATAGGAAGCCGCTGATTTCATCGGCACAGGCAGCGCCGACACAAGCGCGAACCGCTGCTGAAGGACGGACAACAGGGTGCGGATCGCCTGAAGCGCCTCCGTCAGAGCCCGATGGAGGGCTGCGGCGTGCGTCGCAGTAGCCGCTGCCAGGGCCAGCGACCCCGTGGCCGTTCGCTACAGTCGGGAGTTGCTGGCGGAGGAGGGAGAGGGCGCGCGGCGTCGCCGCGATCGAGGCCGACCTGCGCGACCCGGCGACGATCCTGGGACACCCCACGACCCGCCGCCTGCTCGATGCCCGGCGGTCGCTGGGCCTCCTGCTCATGGCAGTGCCGCATTTCGTCCTCGACGACGACGAGGTGCGCCGCGCGCTCCGTACATTCCGAGAGGCGCTGGCGCCGGGGAACTATATCGTCCTCTCGCACGTAACGCTCGACGGGCTGCCGGCCGACGTGATCGCGCGCTTCGAGGCGATCTACCGTCGTTCCAGCAACCCGACAATCGCGCGGCCGCGCGCGCGGATCGAGGCGCTGTTCGAGGGCCTGGCTGTCGTGGAGCCAGGCATCGTCCCGACGCCCCTGTGGCGACCGGATGCCGCGTACGACCCGCTCACGGACGAGCCCGTCCGTGCGGGCATCCTCGCTGGCGTCGGGCGCAAGCCATGAGCCGTGAGGGGGCGCATGCCGGAGGAGGGATGCAGGGACACTCGCCCATCCGAGGCACCGACCAGCAGCGCGGCTTCACGCGGGGCGAAAAGTAGGACATCATCCCCGGCACCCCGCTCGATGCGGACGACCCGACCACGCCGGCGGGATAAGGCCGCCGGCTGCGATACTGGATGGGTGGACGTCGGGGCAGCTGTGGAGGAGAAGGGACACAGGGATGAGGGAGCCGACGCGTCGGCCGCCGGTCAGCGGGCCGGGCTGGAACGAGCGCGCCGCCGTGGCGCTCCTCGTCCTCGTCGCCGGGCATCTGCTCGCCGTCGAGCCCCCAGCGGTGGCCGGCCCCCTCACCCCCGACCGCCTGGCCCGCGTCGTCGCCGCCCACGACCTCCCCGCGCTCGTGGCCGTCTGCGAGGGGAGCCCGAGCGATCAGGTGCGCCACGGCGCCCACCAGTTGCGCCGCCTCATCCGCGCCGGCCAGGCCCAGGTCTACCAGCGCGTCCTCCCCGGCCTCCCCGTCGCCCTCGTCGACCCCTATTTTCGCCTCGACCTCGCGCGCGCCGCCGCCCGCGCCGGCCTCGACCTCTTCCCGCCGCCCAGACCAGGCGGGTGAGCGCGGGGCCACGATCGCCGCCTCGGCCCCGTCGGCGTGGTGAGGAGAGGGGAGCATCGTCGCGCGGTGCCGGACCGTGCCCCCTTATCCCCATACGACCACCAGGCACGCGGGCCGGCCTGGTACGCTCTGTGTAGAGACCCTGGACCACACAGGAGCCCGCATGATCCCGCCACCCGCGCCCGCCACCGCCCCCGCCGTGCTCACCGCCGCTCAAGAGCGCGACTTAGCCCAGGTGATCCGCGCCGGCCGCCGCGCCCGCCTGCTGGCCCAGCGCCACCTCGCCGCGCGCCTGCGCCGTGACCTCCCTCCCGCCGTCTCCGCGCGCGCCGCCGCCGGCGCCGTCCTCGTCGCCCTCCTCCCGCGCCTGCCCCTCGCCCCGGCCGCCCTCCCCGCCGCCGTCGGCCCCCTCCTGCCCCAGGCCCTCGCCGCCGACGCCCGCGCGCGCATCCTCGCCGACCTGGCCGCCTGGCCCCTCGACCAGGAGGCCCTCCGCGCCGGCGACGCCGCTCGCGCCGCCTTCGTCGCCGCCAACGGGCGCCTCGTCGTCGCCGTCGCCCGGCGCTACCAGCACCGTGGCCTCCCCTTCGACGACCTCGTGCAGGAGGGCGCCCTCGGCCTCCTGCGCGCCGTCGATCTCTTCGACCCCGCCCGTGGCTACAAGTTCTCCACCTACGCCGTGTGGTGGATCAAGCAAGCCCTCCGCCGTGCGCTGGCCCTCCAGGTCCCCCTCGTCCACGTCCCGATTAACGTGCAGGACGAGCGCGCCCGCCTCGCCCGCCAGGCCCATGCCCTCCATGCCGCCCTGGGTCATCCACCCTCCCCCGGCGACCTTGCCGCCGCGACGGGCCTCCCCCGCGCCCGCGTGGACGCGCTCACCGCGCCCCTGCCCGCCCCCGTCCCCCTCGACCAGCGCATGGGCGAGGGCGAGACCACGACCCTGGGCGACCTCCTCCCCGACCCCGCCGCCGACCGGCCCGACGCCGCCGCCGAGGCGCACGCGTTGACCGCCGCCCTGCGCGCCGCCCTGGCCACCCTGCCCCCGCGTCAGCGCGTCATCCTCGCCGCCCACCACGGCCTCGACGGCGCGCCCCCACGCACCTTGCAGGAGATCGGCCGCAGTCTCGGGCTCACACGCCAGGCCGTGCAGCAGGCCGAGGCCCGCGCCCTCCGGCAGTTACGCCGCCCCGCCCTGCGCCACTGGCTCGCCGACGACGCCACCCCCGCCGCCTCCTGACACATCCCTACCTGACACGCTTTCACCTGCGATACGGGGGGCGCGGCCCTGCGCCGCCAGGGGGACGCGTGGGACGCGCGGCGCCGCGTGGGGGACACACAGGCCAGGGGAGGTGACACATGACCGACACTCACGCCCGCTCCCACGTCTGGACGCTCTGCCTCTGCGCCCTCGTGCTCGCGGCCCTCACCGGCCCCATCGCCGGCCTTCTCACCCCGCTGGCCCATGCCTCCGCGCCCGCCCTTCCCATCCTGGCCGCGCTCCTCGCCGCCGCCCTCGTCGGCGCGTACGTGGCCCTCGCCGTCCTGCTCATCGTCGCCGTCCTGCGCGTCGTGCGGCCGCGTCTGGACGGCCCCCGCTAGCCCGTGTGGGAGCGCCGCCGCCGCCCTCTGGCATGGTGCGAGCGGCCTTCCCCCACCCTCAGATCGTAGCGCTACAGTAGCGCTATTAGGGCTCCAACGGGCCGCACATCATGGCGCTATTCGTAGCGCTAGCACTAAAGCCATGGCGCTACGATAGCGCTACGTTTTGAGCGTGAAAACGGGGGTTTGGCGCTACGATGGCGCTACTCTTTATCCTGGGCGCTACACCACCCGTAGCGCTAGCGCCATCGTCGTTCTAGCACTATCGTCGCGCTAGGCGCCCGCGCAGATCGGGCGTGAGACCGGCCCCGCGCGCAGCGACGGGGCGGAGGGTATGGGGCAGGCGTCCGGGCTCAGGAGCGATCACGGACGGCGGCAAGGGCCGCGTCGCGGCGCACGACAGACCGTCAGGCCGCTAGCAGTGCCGGCGCCTGCGATACTGCGAGGGGGAGGGGCGGCGCGGCGCCACCCGAGGCCACGGCGAGGGCAAGAAGCGAGAGCAGGGCGAGGAGCATGGCACGGACGACGGTCGCGTATTGGCAGCACGTCGGCACCGGCGAGGTGTTCGCCGTGCGGGTGGACGCCGGCGGCCAGCTCGTGAGCGCCCGCGGCCCTCTCTCCGCCGCCGACATCGGCGCCGCCCTCTTCGGCGATCCCGCGCGCGGCCCCGCGTTATGCGACCTGCCCACGCTCGCCAACGCGCCCGCCGACGAGGAGACCGGCGCCACCTCCCTGGACCATGTGCATGGTGCCATCCTCGACCGGGAGGCGGACTACATCATCCTCCCGCCCCGGCGCGCCGCCCGCCCGGCCACCGCACCCCACGACGACGACGGGGACGGCGCCTGATGGAGCCGCCGCGACCCGCCCTTTGTCCTGGGTGAGTCCCCACCCGTGGGCCTAGACCCAACGCGTGGCCGGCCCGCGCGACGCGCCGGGGCCGCAAGGGAGAGCACAGCGTGACGGGGGCGTGGGGACCGCCCTGCGGCGTGCAGGCTGTCGCCGGGCCAGGGACGGTACAATGCGTGAGACGAGAGGACATGAGCGCGCGGGAGATAAGGACCATGGACACAGGCACGGAGAGGGAGAGGGAGAGGGATGCACCTCCCGTGTCAGCCAGCGATATCGAGTCGTACGTGTATTGCCACCGACAGTGGTGGTACAACGCCCAGGATCTCCCCTCGCTCTCGGCGCCGGCCCTGCGCCGCGGCAGCGCGGAGCACGAGCGCATCCAGCGCCAGGTCACAGTCGCGCGGCAGACCGCCCGCGCGCCACGCGGACTCGGCTGCGCCACGGCGCTCCTCGTCGCCGTCGCCCTCGTCGCCCTCGTCGCCGCCGTCCTGGTGTTCCCGTGGTGACCATCCTCCTCGTCCTCCTGGCCGTGGCCCTCGTCGTCGCGGCGCACGCGGCCCTCGCCCGGCGGCGCCGCCACCGACGGCTACCGCCCCTACCCCTCACGGGCGTCCCCTATCACCGCGCGATCTATCAGGATACGCGCGAGGCGCCCGGCGCCCTCCTGTCGGCCCGGTCCCTCCCCCTGCGCGGGAAGCCGGACATCCTCATCGACGAGGGTCACGCGATCATCCCCGTCGAGATCAAGACGGGGCGGACGCCCGCCACCCCGTACCCCGGCCATGTCCTGCAAGTGCTCGCCTACTGCCTGCTCGTCGAGGAGCACTATCGTGTGCGTCCGCCCCACGGGATCATCCGCTACCCCGCGCGGGACGTCACCATCCCCTACACCGCCGGGGAGGAACAGCGGCTCCGCGCCCTCGTGTGGGAGATGCGCGACGCGCAACGGGCCGGGGCGGAGCAGCATCGCAGCCATCGACAGCCGGGGCGCTGCATCGCCTGTGGTTTCCGCGATCGTTGCCGCGAAGCCCTGCGGCCACCGGGATCATAGACGCGCTATCATGGGGGGAACGGGAGACAGACATATGGCTAACGGGAGACAGACATATGGCTAACGGAGAGAGACGATGCCCACGCGCACCTTGCCCACGCGCGACGTGACACTCGCCGATGGGCGCCGCCTATACCACCAACAAGGGGAGAGCCGCCAGTACGCCGCGTCCGGGAAGCATGCGTCCGTCTACATGACCAAGCGCGGCCCGGACGGCGCTTTGCGCATCCTCATCACGGTGGACGACGAGCCCGAACGCGGCGAACATTACCACCTCTCCGCGAGCTACCCAGATTTCACGCCGACGCCCGACGAGATGCTGGCGGTCGTGGCTGCATTGCTCCCCGGCGGCCAGTACGGGGCTATGACGCCTGAGAGCCACCCCACGCAGGCGTTGCACGGCCACGTCGTCCACCTGGTCGAGGAGCCTCCCGCCTACCTGGCCGGGCGCGCGGAGGGTCCCCCCACGCCAGCTGAGGTGTACATCGACTCCGGCGCGCGGCCGGGAGCCCACGCCCTGCGCGGCCCCACGCCCCAACACACCGACCACGCCACGCTCGTGCGCGCCGTCCGTGAGGAGTTGGGCCTCATCCCGCCCTTCACCACGGCCGCGTTCCGCGCGGCCCTCGACCGCCTGCGCGGGCGGCGCGGCCTGGCCCCCGGCGCCCTGCCGCCCTACGACTGCACCCGCAAGGACGAGGCGGGCCAGCGCTACGTGATCCCCGTCCCCGCGTATGCCGCCGTTGTGGAGCGCGAGCACGCCACGGCGCATGGCTTGGCGCACCTCATCGCCACGCACGCGCCGCTCGCCGCTGGCATCTACACCTCCGACCAAGAGCGCGAGGCCGAGGGCCTCGCCGACGCGCTGTGTACCCTCATGGTCTGTGGTGTCGACCAGGAGGGCACGGGTAGCACAGCCGCGGACGACCCTGTACCCTAAAAGCGGCGTCGTGCGGCCCTGCGCGCCCGGTCATCGCTAGCCCTCGTGGGAACGCCGCCGCAGCCCTCTGGCATGGTGCGAGCGGCCTTCCCACACCCTCAGATCGTAGCGCTACAGTAGCGCTATTAGGGCTCCAACGGGCCGCACAGCATGGTGCTACTCGTCGCTCTAGCGCTACAGGCATGGCGCTACGATAGCGCTACGTTTTGAGCGTGAAAACGAGGGATTGGCGCTACCATGGCGCTACTCTTTATCCTGGGTGAGTGCCGACCTATGGCGCTAGCGCTATCATCGCTTTAGCGCTAGAGTGGTGCCAGACGCCCGTGATCGGCCGTGCGTGAGGTCGGCCCCGCGCGTAGCGACGGGGCACAGGGTAGGGGCAAGAGCATGGCTCGGGCAAGAGCATGGCTGGGGCAGGGAGCACTGCGACATTGAGGCCGGTCTGCCAACTCCGGTAGTTGCGGACCGAGTTCTGATAGTCTAAGGGCGTGACAGTGCGACGTGCGAGGATGGGATAGGATGATGGCGCAGGTGCAAAATGAACTCGTACAGGAGCTGAGCGACACGATCGCTCCTGGAGCGGCGATCTACACACCGCGTCTGTTGGCGGTGTATGATACGGTCGTCCTGGGGTTCTCGAATCTGTGTGTGTGGCGTTGCCCATCGCATCTGACGGTGAGCTTCTATAATCGCCACATCTCAGCACGCCATCTGGACGTGGGCGTGGGAACGGGCTACTTCCTAAACCGGTGCCGCTTTCCGACGAGTCGCCCGACACTGGCCATCCTGGATGCGAACCCACATTGCTTGCGCGTGGCCGGCAGCCGCTTACGGCGGTACAAGCCCACCACCTACCTAGCCGATGTATTGCGGCCGCTCGACGTTGCAAACGCTCCATTCGACTCGATTGGCCTCAACTACGTGTTGCATTGCCTTCCCGTTTCCCTGGCACGCAAAGGAGCAGTGTTCGAGCACCTGTCCGCTCTACTCGCGCCGGGGGGCGTACTCTTTGGCACGACCATCGTAGGGCGTGGTGTGCGCCACGGGCTCCTGGCCCGTGCCCTCCTGTACATGTATAACGCGCACGGCATATTCACGAACGGGGGGATAACTGCGCCGACATAGAAACCCTGCTGCGCGCGTCTTTCAGCGATGTTGTCATGCACGTCGTCGGGGATGTCGTATTCTTCGTTGCGGTGAAATAAGCGTAGTTTATTAGTGCGGAGAGGTATATGACCACACCAACATCCGAACGCGTAGCTCTTGTTACTGGCGCATCGCGCGGCATTGGCCGTGGTATCGCGTTGCGGCTCGGACGGGAAGGTTATCCCGTCGCGGTGAACTATAACACTCAGGATGCCGCCGCAGTCGAGGTCGTCGCAGCTATCGAGCAGGGGGGCGGCCGAGCTGTGGCGGTGCAGGCCAACGTCACCCAAGCCGCCGCTGTCGAGCGCATGATCGTCGAGGTCACAAGTGGCTTGGGGCCGATCAGCATCCTTGTGAACAACGCGGGCATCGTGCGTAACGGCCTCATGATGCGCTTGAGCGAGGACGACTGGGACGCGGTCCTGGACACCGACCTTAAGAGCATGTTCCTGTGTACAAAGGCCGTGACGCGCGCGATGGTCAAGTCTCGCTGGGGGCGCATCATCAACATGTCGTCCGTCGTCGGCCTGGGCGGGAACGCCGGCCAGACCAATTATGCAGCGGCTAAGGCCGGGATCATTGGCTTCACCCGCGCGGCAGCCAAGGAACTCGGCTCGCGTGGCATCACCGTCAACGCGATTGCGCCCGGTCTCGTCCTGACCGACATGAACGAGGGGATGACTGAGGAATACATCCATAAGGTGACGGCCGAGCAGATCCCCCTACAGACGGTTGGCGATGTTGCTGATATCGCGGCAACCGTCGCGTTTCTGGCGTCCGACGACGCCCGCTATATCACCGGCCAGGTCCTCGCCGTCGACGGCGGACTGACCATGCAATAGGGCACGGCACCTTTCGAGTCGGCTGGCATGGCCTGGAAGATAAGTAACTTTGTAGTACTAATCTAACCGCGAGGAACATCTAATGCCCACCCCCCCCACCGTTAGTGTGCCCCCCGGCGTCCCCACCGATAGCTGGTTACAAGACATCTACGCTGCTATTGCCGGCGCGATCATCGTGGTCAATCCCAGCGGCACCGTTGTATGGGCCAACGCCGCCGCCGGCGATATCGCCGGTGTCCCAGGCGGCGCCTTGGTCGGCGTGCGTTTGGTCGATCAACCCTGGCTCATCCACGATGCGGGCGATCAGGATTTGCCGTCCACGGAGCGCCCCATCCCACGTGCGATCTCGACAGGCCAGCCTCAACGGCGCTTCATGATGCGCCTAATCCGCAATGTCGATAAACAGACGCGTTGGTTACTCATGGATGCTGTTCCATTGCTTGACGTGCAGGGGAGGGTGCAGCAAGTGGTCGTGAGCGGCATTGAGATGACGGCGCAACGCCAGGCGGAGGATGAGCTGCGCACCAGTGAGGAACGCTTCCGCGCGCTCACCGAGCACTCAACAGACCTCGTCAGCATCATCGACGAAAACGGAGTGTTTACCTATGTCAGCCCGTCGTTCGCCAGCCTGGGCGTCGAACCTGCCGCGCTGATCGGGGTGAGCAGTTTCGAGGCTATCCATCTGGATGATCGCCCGCAGCTGTACGCCGCGCTGGAGGCCGCTCGCGCGCACGGAGGGCTGGCCCCTATGGTCACGTTCCGCCGCCGCCATGCCGTCACGGGGGTGTGGCATGACCTGGAGACGGTTGGCAATAATCAAATGGACAACCCAGCGATCCGCGGCATCGTCCTAAATAGTCGAGACGTCACTGAGCGCAAAGAGATGGAACAACGCTTGCTCACCGACCGGCGCTTGGAGCGTGAGGAGATGGCGCAGGCCGTCCATGACGGGCCGGTATGGTTGGTGAACGATCTTGTACGCCTGCTGGGTCCAGGCGGGATGATCGACATGGCCGCCGTGCGCACCAAAGTGCGTGAATTGGAGGAGTCCCTGCGCACCACGATCCTCTCCGGGGCGGCATCCTCCGTCCTCTCGCATTGGGGACTACCCGATGCGCTACGGGACCTGGGTACGCAACTCGCCCCCACTGCGGCGCGCGAGGGCTGCACGATCATCGTGGATGTGGATGACGCCGCCGGCGCATTGGCCAAGAACGAGGGTTTTGTCCTGCATCATATCGCGCGCCAAGCCCTCATGAATGCGATCCAGCATAGCCGGGCGCAGCAGATACTGGTCCGCCTATGGGTTGATAGTGAGAGCGTGGCGTTGGAGGTACAGGATGACGGCATCGGTATGCCGGCCGATTGGAATGCGACAGTACAGCCGGGGCACCGTGGGCTACGTAACGCCTTCGATTTGGTGACGTCGCTCAGCGGCGCGTCCCTAGCCCTCAAAATTGGCCCAACTGGTACAGGGACCGTCATCCAGGCGCGCGTGCCGTTTCGGCGGGAAGCTGGCCCTGACAAGACAACGCCAGACCCCGAAGCGGCCGATGGCGGGATCGCACGCACAGGGGACGCGACCGTGCCGATCCGCGTGCTCATCGTCGACGATCAGTCTATCGTGCGCGATGGGGTGCGACGTCTGTTAGAAGAGGATGCCTGTATTACCGTTGTAGGAGAGGCCGCGACAGGGCCAGAGATGCTTCGCCTAGCGGAGGAGCATCTCCCCAACATCGTGCTCCTCGACATCCAGATGCCCGGATTGAATGGACTCAAAGCGGGCATGGCGCTACGTGAACGCGTCAGGCCGTCCCCGCGTCTCTTAGTCTTGTCTGGTTATTGGGACGAAGTCTGTGTCCGGCATGCACGCGAGGCAGGGGTTGAGGGCTATTTGCTGAAGACGGCGACTGGCGTGTATCTCCGCCAAGCGGTCCATGACGTGATGATCGGGGTACAGGTCATTGATCCCGAGGTACAGCGCATCATGGACCGACAGGTTTACGATGCGCGCGGGCGGTTCGCGCAATACGCGAATGGCGCAACCGAACTGACCGCAGCCGAGCAAGAGATGCTGGAATGGATGATGCGCGGTGGAACGTACTCCGACATTGCGACGGCGACGCAGCACAGCCTCGGCACGGTCAACTCTCATGCACAACACATTTGCGATAAATTGGGTGTCAGGACGCGTGTAGAGGCTGTGCAGAAGGCTTTAGTAATGGGGCTACTGCGCTTGCCCGAATCCACGGAGCCGTCGTATGGGGGTCCCACGACATAGCATGCGTGCTGCTATCTCAGTGTATTTACTGAGACGGTTAAGTGGCGGCTGTGGCAAAAATCACTATTTTAACTGATGTGGCGAGCCAAGCGCGCTGATACGATGGGGCAAGTAATCGTGTTTATCCCTATGGATGCCACATCATGCCTCCTAATTTATGTTGGTCCCTCCGTCAACCCTGCGGCTGCTCGGAGGGCAGCGGCTCGTTGCTCATAGACCTGGGCCAGAGCCTCCATCACCTCCGTGGCTGTCACGCGATACTCGCCCGGACCCGTCGGCAGCACGTCGCCTACCACGTCGAGCGTCGGCACGATCTTGGCGATAGCCGCGCGGATGACCGTATTTGGCGACTCATTGAGCTTGGCACAAGCCCGTTCCAACCCGCGGTACTCGTCCTCTGGCATGCGCACCGTGAAGCGAAACCAACCTTGACGGTCCGACGTCACCGGCATACTCCCATCCTTTGCTACACTCTCTCCGCGCTCCCCGTATTACTGGTCCCGGAGCACCATTCCCACTTAGACATGGTTCAAACGGACTTGACAGTGTTGCGCCTGTCAAAGGCTTAAAGTGTCAAGCTCCGTCACGCGTGCGCTGAACCATGTCTTAGGCTATTGTACCCATGAACGCGCGCCGCCCGTTCTCGCCATAGTGACGCGCATTAACTAATGCGCGTCACTGGACAAGCAGACGCGCGTAGTGGTACGATGACGGGCAAGGCCGCCGCTCATGAACGTAAAGGCAGCGATAGGTGCGGCCCAAGGAGAAGTAAGGGGGTGAGAATACCCATGGATGAGGAGCAGGCGTATGCCCTGGCGACGCGCATAGTACGCACATCAGGGTACAACGTCCGTGAGGTGCGTCGGGCGTGGTCTGCCGCCGTTGCATGGCACGTCGAGGCCGAGGATCGCCGCACGGGCGAGCGCCTGCTGTTCCTCGCGGAAGACCAGTTCGATAGCCGCCTCACCGAGGCGGGACAGCCCGCTACAGGGGAGATCACCACAGCCCAGACAAACGAGCGCGCGGCCACCCTTCTCACAAGCTAGCCGCGCGCCTGAGTCCACGCTTTACACGTCAGACCCGGTTCCTAACCGGGGCAAGAACCGCACCAGTGCCTGCGTGCGGGACCGGAGGACAGTTCACCATGTTGCACGAAACAGTCGCCGTCGTCACGTCCGCCTACTTTGCCCTGACCCATCCCGCGGTCATCGCCGCCTTCCAGCCGGTCCTCGCAGCCGGCACCGACCCCTTCGCCGGGCTCGCCCAGGCGCTGCTCGATGTCGCCAACACCATTAAAGTGCCCTTCGCGGCCATCGCGTTCATCATTGCGGGCGCCATGCAGGCTTTTCACAACCCACGAGCGTCGGGTGCCTGGATAACAGCCACGCTCGCCAGCGTGTTCATGTTCGGGGCCACCGGCGCCGCTACTTACCTCCAGGCTAACATCCACTAGTCGTTTGTCGATCACGCAGCGAGGGGGAGCGGTACCCGCACACCGGGAGCGTCGCCCTCCCCTCGCTCGTGTCCTGTCTATCGCTGGGAGCAGTATCATGGCCCACGCTACCCATCCCGCACCGCCCGTCGCGGCCTCCACCCCCGCGCGCCCGCACGCTCTCGTCGGTCTGGTGGCTCGCGTGACCTACCCGTCCCTGCGCGGCGGCACCCTCGCCTATCTGGCGCTCACCGTCGTCAGCCGCGACATCGCCCTGATGTGCGTCGGCGCGGCCCTCTCCACGGCCATGCATGGGCGCGCGGGGAAGAGGGGGACTGATGGCGCGCAATAGTCAGACGGCGCTCTACATCAACGACCCCGTCAAGATCGTCGCCGGCGTCTTCACCGTCCGGCAGGCCATCTACGTCGCCGGGATCGTCGTGCTCACCTATGGACTCATCACCGCGACGAGCCGCCTCCCCTACGGCCAGTCGGGGCTCGGCCAGATCCACCTGCTGCTCATCGTGGGCGTCCCCGCGCTGCTGGCCCTCCTGGTCGTAACCTTCGCCGGCAGCGGCACCGTCGAGCCCTACGCGCGCCAGTTCACCGGCTACCTGTGGCGCACCATCCTGGCCCTCCCGCGCCACCTGGCCTATCGCGCCGCCCGACTCGTTCGCCGCCCGCGCACGGCCCGTGTCTACGGCCCGGTCCTCGTCGCCGAGGCGACAGCCGCCGCTCCCGTCGCGGAGCGCACGCCCGTGGCCACGGCGATCCGCGCCGTCCCCGCGCCCTACGTCGCGCCGGTGCTCATGACCACGCCCGTCGCGCAGACGCAGCGCGCGCGCCTCCTGGCCTGGTTGACCGCCCATCCCTGTGTGACGGATGAGCAGATCGCCGAGGGCGCCGGCATGAACCCGTCGGCCGCGCGCCCGCGCCGGCGCGAGTTGGTCGAGGCCGGCGTGGTCCGCAAGGTGGACATAGACGGCCGCACCCGCGCCGGTCGGCGTGCGGCCCGCTGGGAGGTGACCGCCCATGGCGCCGACTAAGCTGCCGCGCGCGTCCCGGAACCTGTGGACGCACGAGGACCGCGGCGCCAGCCCGGTCCACCCCGCGCGCCCGCACGAGCCGTCACGGCGGGAGCGCGGTTCTCGCCTGGAGCGCGTCACGATCGCGGACGACGGGACGCGCACCGAGAAGGGCAAGGACGCGTGCATCTGGCTCGAGCTCGACGGCCTGCAACTGTTCAGCCTGCCCGGCGAGCTGCTCGACGCGTTCACCGACGGCGCGGCCGGCGCCTTCACGCCCCCGGTCCCCTATAAGGTCCAGTTCACCGTGCTCTCCACGCCGACCGCCGCCGAGACCGCCGTGGCC
>JAABUV010000623.1_pt1 | contig 53774 bp, 51 predicted proteins | sample 5559971 | NCBI WGS metagenome assembly JAABUV01 (sample SAMN10711881, study PRJNA513362) | rock metagenome | isolation source: Antarctica rocks | place: Antarctica: Victoria Land, Knobhead nord | collected 2015-12-19 | reverse complement strand
CGTGCGGCGGTGTCGCGGTCGACGGTGGATTGGACGCTCCTAGCCGGAACGTCCATCATGGCCAATTCGGCCAGGACGGCCTTGCTGGTCACCCCCAGCAGCCTGGCCAGCGCGTGCACCCGCAGCCCGGCGGGCAGTTCGACGGTGTTCTCGGGCGGCACGATCTGAGCCACGTGGTCTCCTCGGGCACCCGGGCGCGTGCACTCGCGGGTGCGACGCGGCCACTCAGGTGCCAGTTGGTCGGGTTACGGCGCCCCGTACGGGCGCCGCCAAAGCGGGTCTCGCTCAACACAGACCCGGTTGAGGTCCAGGTCGAGCCGGTCTCAACGACGTGCGGTTCCCGTCGCACCGGGCGCGCCGACCCTTGACGGGCTGGCTTGCCGGTCGACCGCGAGCGGATCGCCGAGCACCCCGTCGTCGTCGAGCGGGCCCTGGGCCATCCTGGTGGCCCTGATGGGCACCGGGAGTTCCAAGCCAGCGACGACGAGCAGCGCACTCATCACATCGTCCGGCCGCACCGCAGGGCTGACCTGCGCTACGACTGCGTCAAGTATCCCACACGCCGGGCGGTCCTCGGTCCGACCCGCCAACACAACCCCCATCCGGATGACGGGGCCCCGAGCGTCGAGTTCGCGGCGGCCGTCCTTCGTCAGGCGCGTCACGGTCGCGGTGGACACTGCCATGAACGCCTCGACGGCCGCCTGCAACGTCTGCGGGGACACCCCGTCGACGACGATCTGCCACTGGCTGACGTGCATCCGCTCGGACAGCGAGCCGGGCCCAGCCGTCACAGCGTCGACCACATCGAGACCCGGTGGCAGCGCGGCGTCGATCTCGCGGCCTACCAGTTCCGGGTCGAGTTCGCGGACCAGGGCGATCTCGACGTATTCCGCCTCGCTGGCCACCCCGGTCGGTGCTGCACCGACCCAGGACACCTTGGGGTGCGGGTGGAAACCCTGGGAGTAGGCCATCGGCACGCCCGCGCGGCGCAGCGCACGCTCGAAGGCGCGGGCCACGTCGCGATGCGAGGTGAACCGCAGCCGCCCCCGCTTGGTGTAGCGCAACCGGATCTTTTGCACCGGCGCGGCGGAGGGGTTCGGTTCGTGCTGGGCGGGCACCGGTCGGCTCAACCGCCGGCCAGGCGCGGGTTGGTGATCGGGCTGCCCACGCTGACCGGCGCGATGGGGATCAGGCTGCGCCCGGTGGGACCGACCTCGATGTCGGTGCCCATCGATGGGCACACCCCGCAGTCGAAGCACGGTGTCCACCGACAGTCGTCCTGCTCGGTGGTGTTCAGCGCGTCCTGCCAGTCCGCCCACAACCACTCCTTGTCCAACCCGGAGTCCAGGTGGTCCCAGGCCAGCACCTCGGTGCGCTCGCGCTCGCGGGTGGTGAACCAGTCCAGGCTCACCCCTAAGGGTTCGAGTTCGGCGGCCGCAGCGTCCACCCAGCGCTGGTAGGAGAAGTGCTCGCTCCACCCGTCGAAGCGGCCGCCGTTTCGCCATACCGCCTCGATGACCTTGCCGACCCGACGGTCTCCGCGGGAGAGCAGGCCTTCGATGAGGCTGGGTTTGCCGTCGTGGTATCGCATCCCGATGGCGCGGCCCAGCTTGCGGTCGCTACCCACGTCGGCGCGGAGCTTGCGCAGCCGGTCGTCGACCACGTCGGGGTGGCACTGCGCGGCCCACTGGAACGGGGTGTGCGGCTTGGGCACGAACCCGCCGATGGAGATGGTGGCGCGGATGTCTTTGTGCCCGCTGGCAAGACGGCCGGCCTTGATGACCTCCCTGGCCATGGTGGCGATCTGCAGCACGTCGGCGTCGGTTTCGGTGGGCAACCCGCACATGAAGTACAGCTTCACCTGCCGCCATCCGTTGGCGTAGGCGGTGCTGACGGTGCGGATCAGGTCGTCCTCGCTGACCATCTTGTTGATCACCCGGCGGATGCGCTCACTGCCACCCTCGGGGGCGAAGGTCAGCCCGGAGCGGCGCCCGGAGCGGCTGATCTCGTTGGCCAGGTCGACGTTGAAGGCGTCCACCCGGGTCGACGGCAGGCTCAGCCCGGTGCCAGTGCCCTCGTAGCGGTCGGCTAGACCCTTGGTGATCTCCGCGATCTCGGAATGGTCGGCGCTGGACAGGCTGAGCAAGCCCACCTCGCTGTACCCGGTGGCCGCCAGGGAGGTCTGCACAATGGCGCCGATGCCCTCGATGCTGCGCTCACGCACCGGTCGGGTGATCATCCCGGCCTGACAGAACCGGCAGCCGCGGGTGCAGCCCCGGAAGATCTCCACGCTGGCCCGCTCGTGCACCGTCTCGGCCAGCGGCACCAGCGGTTTGCGCGGGTAGGGCCAGGCGTCGAGGTCCATGGTGGTGCGTTTGAACACCCGGTAGGGCACCCGCGGGTTGTTCGGAACCACGCGGTGGATGCGACCGTCGGGCAGGTAGTCGACGCCGTAGAACGCCGGCACGTACACCCCACCGGACTCCGCCAGCCGCAGCAACAGCTCACGACGACCCCCCGGGGCGCCTTCAGCCTTGTGTGCCCGGATCAGCTCGGTGATCTCCAGGACGGCTTCCTCACCGTCGCCGAGCACCGCGGCGTCCACGAAGTCCGCGATGGGCTCGGGGTTGAACGCGGCGTGCCCACCGGCCAGCACGATCGGATGGCGCTCGTCGCGGTCGTTGGCGTGCAGCGGGATTCCCGCAAGGTCCAGTGCGGCCAGCAGGTTGGTGTAACCCAGCTCGGTGGCGAAACTGACGCCGAGCACGTCGAAGTCGATGACCGGGCGGTGGGAGTCCACGGTGAACTGCGGGACGCCGGCGGCGCGCATCAGCGCCTCCAGGTCCGGCCACACCGCGTAGGTGCGCTCGGCGAGCACGTCTGGCTGCTCGTTGAGCAACTCGTAGAGGATCATCACACCCTGGTTGGGCAGGCCGACCTCGTAGGCGTCGGGGTACATCAGCGCCCAGCGGACAGTGGTGGACTCCCACTCCTTGAGGCTGGCGTTGAGCTCACCGCCGACATACTGGACGGGCTTGGACACCCGCGGCAGCAGCGGCTCAAGCTCGGCGAAGACCGAGGCTCCGGGCGTGCGGGTGGGTGCGGTCATGGCCCCAGAGTAGTTGGGGTGTCTGCAAGTACCACCAACTACCGCCGCAGAGGTCTGCAACCGCTACCAACTGCCCGGCGGGGGCGGATTACGCGGCAGCGCGGGCGAGTGCCGAGCGCACGGTGGCGACGAACCGGCCGGTGTCATGCACTACGTCCCACCAGGTGAAGCGGAGCACACGCCAACCCAGCGCTTCCAAGGCGTTCTGCCGGCGCCGGTCGCGGAACACGGCTTCGGGTGCGGAGTGCACCGAGCGGCCGTCGAACTCCAATGCCAGCTTCCGGAGCGGATAGCCACCGTCGAGCCGGGCAACGATCCGGCCGTCATTGTCGCGGACCTCCAGCTGCGCCACGGGGAGTTCGACGCCGGCATCGGCGAGGGCGAGGCGCCCGGCCGTCTCCAGGATGGATTCCGCCGTTCCGTCGGCTTCAGCCAGTCGGGTCCGAGCCCGAGCGTCGCCCCGTCCGCTGCGGTGCTGCTCACTGACGCGGCGAAGAGCTGGCCGACTCACCACACCCCGGCGCAGCGCGTCGTCCACGCACCACACCGCTTCGAGCCGGGGAAGCAGCGCCGCAAGGTCGAATACGGTACGTGCCTGGGCCGTCAGTGGCACCCCGCCCAGGAACTGCACCTCCCCCAGCGCCAGCGTCCGGCAGTGGAAGACGAGGTCCCGACGTCGGACCCGCCGCTGCTCGCGGTGCACGGTGACGTGCTCGGCGACCGGACGCGTCGGAACGGCGAGCCCGTGCACCCGGGCGGCGGTGTGATGGCTGGCGACGGCGTCCGCCACCCCGCTGGACAACACGGCAGCGCGGGCCCGAGCGAGGGGATCCGGTTGCGCTGAGCGGGCGCCGTAGACGCCACGTTGCACCCGAAACAGTCGCCCGGTGCGTAGCGCTACCACGAGCTTGTCGGGGTCTACGCCCGAGCTGAACACCCGCTCACGCAGGATCAGGCCGTCGTGCTCGGCGAGTTCCGTCCACCACTGCTCCATGGTCGTGAGGCTGCCAGCCCACGATGACAGGTGGCCGCATCCACCTGCGCCCTGTGGACAACTTCGGTAGTCGTGGACAACCCCGCGGGTTGGGGTGAGTTACAGACGGGCGCGGCCGCAGTTGGTGGTACTTGCAGTACCCCCATCAACGCAGCAGGAGGGCGCCGAGCCTGCGGGTAACCACCGCGAAACCCACGATGACCATGGCGACGAAGTACGCAGCGTGCCCGAGCGTGCCCAGGTCGGGTGCGCCCGCGGCGAGTTCACGCATTATCTGCACGCCGTGGAACAACGGAAACACCTGCACCAGGATGCGCAGGGCACCGGGGTACACGCTGAGCGGGTAGAACGTGGTGGAGAACAGGAACATCGGCACCAGCACCAGCTGCACATATTCGAGGTGCTGCCACGAGCGCATGAACGTCGCGGCCGCCATGCCCGCGGCGGCGAACCCGAAGCAGATGAGCAATGCCGCCGGGAACATCAGCAACGCCCACGGGCTGGTGATGATCCCCAGCGCGGCCAGCACCGCCAAGAAGCCCACCGCGTACATCGCGCCACGCACCGTCGCCCAGGTGATCTCCCCGAGCGCCACGTCCAGTGGACCCAGCGGGGTCGCGAGCATGGTGTCGTACAGCTTGGCGTAGCGGAACTTGAAGAACACGTTATTGGTCGAGTCGAGCACCGCCCCGTTCATCGCCGAGGCCGCGAGCAGCGCTGGGCCGACGAACTCTGCGTAGCTCAGCTGCTGACCACCGGAATCCACCGTGCCGACGATGGTGCCGAGGCCGGTGCCGAAGGCGAGCAGGTAGAACAGTGGCTCGAAGAACCCTGACAGCACGGCCATCCAGGCGCGCCGCTGGGTGATCACCGAGCGTTCCACAAGCACCCGTGACCGGCCCGCATAGAGCGCGGGTGGCAGCACCCGCAGGAGGACGCCGTTCATCGGGTCAACCGCACCCGAAATCGCCACCGCGCCAACGCCAGACCCAGTACCGCCCACAGCAGGAGGTACCCGAGGTGACCGAGGCTCGACCCGAGCTGCCAGGTGCCCAACGCGGCCCCTCTGGCCAGCTGCGTGCCGTGCCATAACGGGGTCAGTACAGCAACGACCTGCGCCCATTCCGGCAGCCGGTCGATCGGGAAGTACGTGCCGGCGAAGAGGGACATGGGCACCACGACGAATCGGAACAGCATGTTGAACACCTGATTCTCCCTCCGCAGCGAGGCGGACAGCGCGGACACCGGGGCGGCGAACGCCAGACCCGTGAGCACGGCGACGAGCAAGGCCACACTCACCCCGGCGTTACGAACCCCGCCGAAAGCGGCCGCCACGGCCAGGTAAATAGCCCCGGAGAACAACACCCTGAGACCCACCCAGCTCCACTGACCGGTGGCCAACTGCGCCGGACTGACGGGCGTGGCCCTGATCCCCTCGTAGGTCTTGATCCACTGGAAGCCGGCGAAGACCGGGAAGCTGGACTCCGTGGCGGCGACCTGCAGCGCTGCCGCGCACAGCAGCCCCGGGGTGAGGTACACCAGGTACGGCGCGCCGCCGGTGAGCTGTTCCAGCCCGGCGCCGCCTTGGGCGAGGCGGCCGAAGAACACGCCGAAGGCCACCAGGGCCAGCAGCGGCGCCAGCACACCGGACACCACGCTGGAACGCCAGTTGCGCCGGTACCACATCCAATGGCCCTCGACGACGAGGACGACCGCGCGGCCGGGGGAAGGGGTGAGTGCGACGTCGGCCATCAGTCCACCAGGCTCCGGCCGGTCAGCCGCAGGAACACGTCCTCGAGGGAGCTGCGGCGGACCAGGCTCGACACCGGCCGCACGCCCAGCCGGTGTGCCTCCGACAGCGCCCCCTCGCCGTCATTGGTGTAGAGCAGCAGTCGGTCGGGCAGCTCCTCCACCCGCGTGGCCAGCGACTGCAGCGCCACCAGGTGATCGACCTGCGCGTCCGAGGTGAACCGCAATTCCAGCACCTCCCGGGTGGAGTGCTCGCGGATGAGCTGGGTCGGTGAGCCCTCCGCGACGATCCGCCCCCCGTCCATCACCACCAGCCGGTCGCACAGCTGCTCCGCCTCATCCATGTAATGCGTGGTGAGGATGAGCGTCGTTCCTTGCTGTTTCAGGCGAAACAACCTGTCCCACAGCAGGTGCCTGGCCTGCGGATCGAGACCCGTCGTCGGCTCGTCGAGCAGCAGCAGCTCTGGGTCGTTGACCAACGACCGGGCGATGGTGAGCCGACGCTTCATACCGCCGGACAGCGGCTCCACGTCGGCGTCGGCGCGGTCGGTGAGCTGGGCGAACTCCAGCAGCTCGCCAGCCTTGGCGCGGCAGTGCGTCCGGGAGAAGCCGAAGTATCGGCCGTAGACCTGGAGGTTCTGCCGCACGGTGAGCTCGCCGTCGAGGTTGTCCGTCTGCGGCACCACCCCCAAACGGGCTCGGATGCGGGGACCCTCGACGTCCGGGTCGGCGCCCAGCACTGCCAACTCCCCGCCGCTGCGCGGAGACACGCAAGCGATCATCCTCATTGTGGAGGACTTCCCTGCGCCATTGGGCCCCAGGAACCCGAAAGACTCGCCCCTGGCCACCTCGAGGTCGATGCCCGCGACGGCGGTGAGTTCACCGAACGACTTGGTGAGGCCGCGCGCTCGGACCATGGGCTGTGACACGTGCGCCACGCTAACGGTCCGTCGCGACAGAACCGAACGGTTTGCCGGCCATGACTCGCTCCGCCTCAGTCCAATGACGGAAACCAGAGCACGATCTCGCGACCGGCGGACTCCGCAGAGTCCGAGCCGTGCACTAGGTTGCGCTGCGTGGCCAGCGCGAGGTCACCGCGGATCGACCCCGGTGCGGCCTGCTCCACCGGGTCGGTGCTGCCCGCGAGCTGGCGGAATGCGGTGATCGCCCGGGGCCCGTTCACCACCGCAGCCACCAGCGGGCCGGAGGTGATGAAGTCCAGCAACCCGACGTAGAACGGTTTGCCTTCGTGCTCGGCGTAGTGCTGTTCGGCGGTGGCCCGCGCTGCGAGCAGCATCTGCAGGGCAACAATGACCAACCCCTTGCGTTCGATCCGGGAGAGCACCTCCCCGGTGAGCCCGCGAGCCACGGCGTCGGGCTTGACCAGGACCAGGGTGCGCTCGTTCACGACTCTCCTCGCAGTGCTGCGGCTGGGACGGCGGCAACCCTACGTCGGCCCCGCACCGCGCTGGCCAGGCAACCGGCCCGCGGCCATCCGGGCGGCGATGTCACGGCGCAAATACAGCAGGTACGCCCACACCACAGCGAACAGCACCCCGACCGCACCCAGCGCCGGATGCACCACGAACCCGGCCACGGCCAACGCCTGCAACACCAGGTTCGCACCCAGCGCCCACGCTCGGCGCTGCAACCCGCTCATCACCACCATCGCCACCGCTAGCCCGACGACGTAGCTACCGGAGAACGCGGTGAGCCCGCCGCCGACCGTCGCGACCACCGGCAGTGCCAACGCGACGACGATCGCCTCCAGCACGAGGGTGCCGGCCATCACCCCACGCAGGCCCTTCCACGGGTCGCGGGTGGGTTGGCCAAATCCCGCTGGCCCGACACCGCTACTCACTCCGGGTCCTTGCCGATCAGGGTGCGGGCTTGCCCCGCAGTCACCACCGACCCGGTGACGACCACCCCGGACCCGGACAGCTGCGCACCCTCCGCACCGGCCTCCTCCGCCAACGCGATAGCCGTCTCCAACGCCCCCGCCAGGTCCTCGACCACCACCACCCGCTCGTCGCCGAAGCGGGCGACGGCATAGTTGGCCAGCTCCTCGACGCCCATCGCGCGCGGGGAATCGCAGCGGGTGATCACCACCTCGTCGAACACCGGCTCCAGCTCGGCCAGCAACCCCGCGGCGTCCTTGTCCCCCATCACCGCCACCACCCCAACCAGCTTGCGGAAGTCGAACTCCGCCGACAGCGCTGCCGCCAACGCTGCGGCACCGTGCGGGTTGTGCGCCGCGTCGAGGAACACGGTGGGTGCGGTGCGCACCCGCTCCAGCCGCCCCGGGCTGCTCACCGAGGCAAACGCCTCCCGGACGGCATCCGGGTCTAAGGCGCGTTGCGGTCCGGCGCCGAAGAACGCCTCCACCGCGGCCAGCGCGAGCACCGCGTTGCGGCCTTGGTGGGCGCCGTGCAACGGCACGAACACCTCCGTGTATATCCCGCCCAGTCCCTGCAGGGTCAGCAATTGCCCACCCACGGCCACCGCGCGGTCCAGCACGGTGAACTCCGCACCCTCCCGCGCCACCGCGGCGTCTACCTCCACCGCCCGCCGCAACAGCACCTCACCCACCTCGGGCGCCTGCTGGGCCAGCACCGCCACCGACCCGGCCTTGATGATCCCCGCCTTCTCCGCGGCGATCCCCGCCAGGTCGGTGCCGAGGAACTCGGTGTGGTCCACCGCGATCGGGGTGATCACCGCGACCTGACCGTCCACGACGTTGGTGGAATCCCACGTGCCACCCAGGCCCACCTCGACCACCGCGACGTCCACCGGCGCTTCGGCGAACGCGGCGAAGCTCATCGCGGTGAGCACCTCGAACTTGCTCAGCGCGGGGCCACCCCGCTGGGCGGAGCGTTCGTCGGCCATCGCGACGAACGGCGCGATGTCGGCGTAGGTCTCCACGTAACGCTGCGCGCTGATCGGCGCGTTGTCGATGCTGATCCGCTCGGTGACCACCTGCAGGTGTGGGCTGGTGGTGCGACCGGTGCGCAGCTGCAACCGGGTCAGCAAGGCGTCGATCATCCGGCTCACCGACGTCTTTCCGTTGGTGCCGGCTACGTGCACCGAGGGGTAGCTGCGCTGCGGGGACCCGAGGGCGTCCATCAGATCGTGGATCCGATCCAAGGTGGGGTCGATCACCGACTCCGGCCAGCGCTGGTTCAACACGCTCTCCACCGCCGCCAACGCGGCCAGGTCATCGCGGGTGGGTCGGTTCACTGCTCGCCCTCGCCCTGCAGTGACGCGAGGCCCTGCAGCCGTGCGGTGACCCGGGTGATCTCGGCGTGCGCCTGCTGCTGGCGGGCTTGGATCTTGTCCACCACCTCGGCGGGCGCCTTGGCCAAGAACGCGGTGTTGGCCAGCTTGGCGGCGGTGCCGGTGAGTTCCTTCTCCGCTGCCGCCAGCTCCTTGTCCAACCGGCGACGTTCGGCGGCCAGGTCAACGGTGCTGGAGGTGTCCAGCTCGACTGCCACCGTCGCAGCCGACAACCGGACCTCCAACGAGGCGGTGGCCGTGAAGCCGGCGTCGGCCACCTGCAACCGGGCCAGCGACAGGACCTGGGCGTACACCGGCTCCAGGTCGGCCTGGGCGAGCCCGGTCAACCGGGCCGGGACCTGCTGGCTGGGGCGCAACCCCTGGTCGGCGCGGAAGCGGCGGACCTCGGTGACCAGGCGCTGCAGGTCGGCGACCCGCTGGGCTGCCACCGGGTCGGCTTCGGCCCCACCAGCGACCGGCCACGCTGCCACCACCACCGAGTCCCGCCCGGTTAACGCGGTCCACAGCGTCTCGGTGACGAACGGCATCACCGGGTGCAGCAGCCGCAGCAGCACGTCCAGCACCTGACCGAGCACCACCCGGGTGCTCGGCGCGCTCGGCTCGTCCCCGCCTCGGCCCAACTGCACCTTGGCCAGCTCCAGGTACCAGTCGCACACCTCGTCCCAGGCGAAGTGGAACAGCAGCTCGCAGGCGCGACCGAACTCGAAACGCTCCAGGAACTGCTCGTGCTCGACGATGACCGCGCTCAGGCGGTCCAGGATCCACCGGTCGGCGTCGGTGAGCTCGTCGCGAGGCGGCAGCGGCGCCACCACGGCCCCGTTCATCAGCCCGAGCTTGGTGGCGTTGAACAGCTTGGTGGCGAAGTTGCGGGCCGCCTGGGCGTGCTCGTCGCCCACGGACAGATCCGACCCGGGGTTGGCGCCGCGGGCCAGGGTGAAACGCAACGCGTCGGCGCCGAAGCGGTCCACCCAGTCCAGCGGGTCGATGCCGTTGCCTCGGCTCTTGGACATCTTCTTGCCCTCGGCGTCGCGCAGCAGCCCGTGCAGCACCACGTCGCGGAAGGGCACCGACTCGGCCGGCGCACGTCGGTCACCTGTGCTGGAGTACAGCCCGAACATCATCATCCTGGCCACCCAGAAGAACAGGATGTCGTAGCCGGTGACCAGCGCGGACGTCGGGTAGAAGCGTTCCAGCTCCGCGGTGCGCTCCGGCCACCCCAGCGTCGAGAACGGCCACAGCGCGGAGGAAAACCAGGTGTCCAGCACGTCGGGGTCCTGCTGCCACCCCGCCCCGCTGGGCGCCTGCTCGTCGGGGCCGACGCACACCACTTCCCCGTCGGGGCCGTAGAAGATCGGGATCCGGTGGCCCCACCACAGCTGGCGGCTGATGCACCAGTCGTGCATGCCATCGACCCAGCCGAACCAGCGCGGTTCCAGGCTGGCCGGGTGGATGCGGGTGCGCCCGTCCCGGACCGCGTCCCCGGCCGCCGTCGCCAGGGTGTCGGTGGCCACGAACCACTGCAGGCTCAGCCGCGGCTCGATCGGCTCCCCGGTGCGCTCGGAGTGCCCCACGCTGTGCCGGTAGGGCCGGATCTCGCTGACCACTCGGCCTTGCGCGGCCAGCGCCTCGCGTATCGCCACCCGGGCGGCGAAGCGGTCCATCCCGTCGAAGGCGGTGCCGGTGCCGGTGATCGCGCCGCTCTCATCCATGATCGAGGGCATCGGCAGGCCGTGGCGGCGGCCCATCTCGAAGTCGTTCGGGTCGTGCGCGGGGGTGATCTTCACTGCCCCGGTGCCGAACTCGGGGTCGACGTAGTCGTCGGCGATCACCGGGATCGCCCGCCCGGTCAGCGGGTGCTCCAGCGTGCTGCCGATCAGTCCGGCGTAGCGGGGGTCGTCGGGGTGCACGGCCACCGCGGTGTCACCCAGCATGGTCTCCACCCGAGTGGTGGCCACCACCACGTGCGGCTGCGCGTCATGCAGCGAGCCGTAGCGCAGGCTGACCAGTTCGCCGTCGACGTCGGCGTAGCTCACCTCGATGTCGCTGATCGCGCTCTGCAACTGCGGTGACCAGTTCACCAGCCGCTCCGCGCGGTAGATCAACCCGGCGTCGAAGAGCCGTTTGAAGATGGTCTGCACCGCGCGGGACAGCCCCTCGTCCAGGGTGAAGCGTTCCCGGCTCCAGTCCACCCCGTCGCCCAGGCGACGCATCTGCCCCCGCACGGTGTCCCCGGATACCTTGGTCCAGTCCCAGATCTTGTCGATGAACTGTTCCCGGCCAAAGTCGTGCCGGGTCTTCCCGTCCAGGGCCACCTGCTTCTCCACCACGGCCTGGGTGGCAATACCGGCGTGGTCGGTGCCCGGCAGCCACAGCACCTCATAGCCCTGCATTCTCTTGCGCCGGGTCAATGCGTCCATCAGCGTGTGGTCCAGGGCATGGCCGAGGTGCAGGCTGCCGGTGACGTTCGGGGGCGGCAGGACCACCGAATAGGCCGGCTTGTCACTGGTGACGTCCGCGGTGAACCACCCGGCGTCCACCCAACGTTGGTACAGCCCGTCCTCTGCGGCCGCGGGCTCCCAGTGGGCGGGCAGCGCCGCGCTGCGGTCGTACGGGGACGCGGCGGGGCTGGTCACGGGGGGCGAGTCTAGTGAGCGTCGCCGACAGGTTGTTCCCCCACCAGGCGGGCCCACTCCGCAGGAGTGTTCGCACCCTGCACGCAGCGCAGCCCGGGATCCACCGCAGCCAGTTCGGCGTCGGACAGCAGTGCCGCGGCGTCCAGGCGTCGGACGGCCGTCAGGGCCAGCAGGTCGCGCACCCGGCGACCTCCCCCGGCCACCGCGGCGTGCGCGGGCGCGGCCAGCGCAGTGGGCCACACCGCGAGCAGCAGCTGCTCGCGCCCGTCCACGACGGGCAGCACCAGCAGGCCGGGCTCGGCGTTGGCAAGCAGTACCCGAAGCAGTTCCTGGCGCAGCAGCGGCAGGTCGGTGGCCGTGACCAGGGCCGCGTCCGCACCCCGTCGGGCCGCTTCGGCGAGCCCGACGGCGAGGGCGTGCAACGGCCCGGTGCCGGCCAGCTCGTCGCGCAGCACGTCCACGGGCAGCGGGGGCAGCACCTGCCCGGCCGCCGCGACGACGAGCACCGGCTCGACGACAGCGGTGAGGATGCCAACGGTGCGCTCCAGGACGGTGCTGGCACCGACAGCCAGTAGCGCCTTGTCCGTGCCCATCCTCGTGGAACGCCCGCCGGCGAGCACGACGCCAGCGATGATCCTCCGACGGTCGTGCCCCGCGCTCACCTTCTCACCGTATCGACCGCGCACCAGCACCCCGAGTGGCCCATCCGCGCCGCACTTGCAACAGTGGAGCTATGACGCGACCGGGACCCACGAAGGACATCGACGAGACTGCGATCGAGGTCACCAAGCGCAAGGACTACGCGGCTGGGGTGCCGGCGGTCCTGGTGACCATGCAACGTGCCGTCGAGCAGATGGGCTCGGTCCGCACCGCGCGGACACTACTCAAGCTCAACCAGCGCGACGGCTTCGACTGTCCGGGTTGCGCGTGGCCGGAAAGCCCCGGTGGCCGCAAGATCGCCGAGTTCTGCGAAAATGGGGCGAAGGCGGTCGCCGAGGAGGCGACACTGCGCCGGGTGACGCCGGCGTTTTTCGCCGCGCACTCGGTGGCGGAGCTTAGCGAGCGGTCCGGTTACTGGCTTGGGCAGCAGGGCCGGCTCACGCACCCGATGGTGTTGCGGCCCGGCGCGACCCACTACGAGCCGATCAGCTGGGACGGCGCGTTCAGCCTCGTCGCCGATGAGCTGAACGCGCTGGCCAGCCCGGACGAGGCGATCTTCTACACCTCCGGGCGCACCAGCAACGAGGCGGCGTTCCTCTACCAGCTCTTCATCCGCAGCTTCGGCACCAACAACATGCCCGACTGCTCGAACATGTGCCACGAGTCCTCCGGTTCGGCGTTGTCGGCCAGCATCGGCAGCGGTAAAGGGTCGGTGTCGGTGACCGACGTGGAGGAAGCCGACCTGATCCTGCTTGCCGGGCAGAACCCCGGGACCAATCACCCGCGGATGTTGTCGGTGCTGGAGATCGCCAAGCAGCGCGGGGCGAAGATCGTCGCGATCAACCCCCTGCTGGAAGCGGGCCTGCGCCGGTTCAAGGACCCGCAGAAGGTCAACGGGGTACTCGGCTCCGGGGTGGACCTGGCCGACGAGTACCTCCAGATCCGGTTGTCCGGCGACATGGCGCTGTTCCAGGCGCTGGGCCGGATGGTGCTGGAGGCCGAGGACGCGTCCCCGGGCACCGTGCTCGACCGGGAGTTCATCGACTCGCACTGCCACGGCTTCGGCGACTACGAGGCGGCCATCCGGGCCGTGAACTACGACGACGTGGTGGCGGCGACCGGGCTGAAGCTCGAGCAGATCCGCACCGTCGCGGACCTGCTGATCGCCTCCGAGCGCACCGTCATCTGCTGGGCGATGGGGCTGACCCAGCACAAGGACGCGGTGGCCACCATCCAAGAAGCGGTGAACGTGCTGCTGCTCCGCGGCATGATCGGCAAACCGGGTGCCGGGGTGTGCCCCGTGCGCGGGCACTCCAACGTGCAGGGCGACCGCACGATGGGCATCTGGGAGAAGATGCCCGACAGCTTCCTCGACGCGCTGGACGCCGAGTTCGCCACCACCGTCCCCCGCAAGCACGGACTGGACACGGTGGACTCGGTACGGGCGATGCGCGACGGCCGGGCGAAGGTGTTCGTGGGGATGGGTGGCAACTTCGTCGCAGCCACCTCCGACACGCAGGTCTGCGAGCAGGCTCTGGCGCAGTGCTCGCTGACCGTGCAGATCTCCACCAAGCTCAACCGGAGCCACGTGGTGCACGGACGCACCGCGCTGATCCTGCCGGCCCTGGGGCGGACCGAACGCGACGTGCAGGCCAGCGGCAAGCAGAAGGTGTCGGTGGAGGACTCCATGTCCATGGTTCACCTGTCACGCGGGGGGCTAGAACCCGCAAGCGCCTACCTGCGCAGCGAGGTGTCGATCGTCTGCCGGCTGGCGCTGGCCACGCTGGGGGCCGAGCACCCCGTGCCGTGGCGGGCGTTCGAGGGCAACTACGACGCCATCCGCGACGCGGTCGCCCGGGTGATTCCGGGCTTCGAGGACTTCAACGAGCGGGTCCGCCAGCCCGACGGATTCTTGCTGCCGCACCCGCCGCGGGATTCCCGCAACTTCCCGACGAGCACCGGCAAGGCCAACTTCGCCGTCAACCCCTTGACGTGGCTGACGGTTCCGGCAGGTCGGTTGATCTTGCAAACCTTACGTAGTCACGACCAGTACAACACCACCATTTACGGCTTGGACGATCGTTACCGCGGGGTGAAGAACGCCCGGCGGGTGGTGTTCGTCAACCCCGAAGACCTGGCCGAGTTCGGCATCGCCGACGGCGCCCCGGTGGACTTGGTCTCGGAGTGGACCACCGAGGACGGCACGGTGCAGGAGCGTCGCGCCGATGAATTCCGGGTGGTCTCGTATTCGACACCGAGGGGCAACGCCGCGGCCTACTACCCGGAGACTAACCCGCTGATCCCCCTGGACCACGTGGCCATCAAGTCCAACACCCCCGTTTCCAAGGGTGTGGTGATCAGGCTGGAGCCCGTTCGCTGAGCCCTCCCACCCCCCGCGTTATGTACAGAAAACGCGGGGGTCGGGAGCTCGCCGCCCGCGTTATGTACAGAAAACGCGGGGGTCGGGGGCGGGCCCGTCAGCCGAACAGGCTTTGCGCCTTGATGACGAGGTTGTAGACGCCGTACCCGAACGGGATCAGCACCCACAGCCAGACCACCGCGATGAGCGGGGCCGGCATTGCACCTGTGGTGTCGTTGTTCGTCGAGGTGCTCATGCACGTGCTCCCGTCGTTGCAGTGGGTGGCGCCGACGCGGTGTCGGGCTCGTGGAACCTGGCGTCGACCGGCTTGACCATCTCGTTGGCGATCAAGCCCAGCACCAGCAGACCGATCATGACGTAGAAGGCCGGCACGTAGATAGATGGACCGGTGACTCCGGCCGCGATTCGGCGGTCGGCGATAGCGTTGACGATCAGCGGGCCGAGGACACCGGCGGTGGACCATGCGGTGAGCAGACGTCCGTGAATCGCGCCGACCTGGTAGGTGCCGAACAGGTCACGCAGGTAGGCAGGGATCGTGGCGAACCCGGCGCCGTAGAACGACAAGATGACCAGTGCGCTCACCAGGAACAGCAGCTTGTTGCTATTGGTGAACAGCGAGATGTACAGGTAGAGCAGTGCCCCGACACCGAGGTAGATCCGGTAGATGTTCTTGCGGCCCACGATGTCGGACACCGACGACCACACGAACCGACCGATCATGTTCGTCAGCGACAGGAACGCGACGAAACCTGCCGCAGTGGCTGTGATGGCGGCGGCAGGTGCCGTGCCCCGGAAGAAGTCCTGGTAGATACCCGCACCCTTCTCCAGGATGCCGATGCCCGCCGTCACGTTGAAGCACAGCACCACCCACAGCATCCAGAACTGCGGGGTCTTGATCGCGTTGGCGGCGGAGACGTTGCTGCGCGAGATGAGGGCGTTGGCCTCGACGGCCTTCGGTGACCAACCGCGCGGTGTCCAGTCCTGCGCGGGAACCCGGATCAGCGCCACCCCAAGGGACATGAACACCAGGTACATCAGTCCCATGGTGAGGAACGTCTTGGAGATGCCGGCGTTGTCGGAGCCGTACACGCTGAACAACTGGCTGGTCAGCGGCGACGCGATGATGGCGCCGCCACCGAAGCCCATGATGGCGATGCCGGTGGCCATGCCCGGCCGGTCCGGGAACCACTTGATCAGGGTCGACACCGGGGAGATGTATCCGATGCCCAGGCCGATGCCCCCGACCAGGCCGTAGCCCACGATGACCAGCCAGAACTGACCGATGCTCATGCCGAACGCGGAGATGAGCAGACCGGAGACGAAGAAGACGGTGGCGACCGCCATGGCCCAACGTGGACCGTTCTTGTCCACCCGGGTGCCGAACACCGCCGCCGACAGTCCGAGCATCACGATGCCCAGTTGGAAGGGGATGGCGGTGACCGTGCCGGACAGGCCCATCGCCTTCTGCGCCCCGATGGCAGTCTTGAACACGCTCCACGCGTAGGCCTGGCCGATGGCCAGGTGAATGGACAACGCAGCGGGCGGGATGAGCCACCGGCTCCAGCCCGGGGGTGCAACGATGCGCTCTCGTTGCAAGATGCCGAGGGTCATCGATGCTCTCCTCTGTGTTGACCAGGTCGTCGCGAGTGCAACGACCTCCGGCGCACGCTATGACCCACGCCACTGTCCGGCAAACGCACAACGCCCGCACGGCGGGGGTAGCGCTGAGCGGTGACGATCCGTCGCCCAGCGGACGGTGCCGGTTGTGCAGGTGGAAGAATTGACTCGGGTTCGATCGCGGTTCGGCCCCGGACTATCGAGGGAGTGTTCGTGGGACGTGTCACTGCCAGGAGATCGGTCCGGCGGATCACCGGAGACAGTGAAACCACCCGGCCCGACACCCTGGTCGTCGAGGAGCCGATGGAGATCCGGGTCGGCGGCAGGTCCCTCGCGGTCACCATGCGCACCCCGGGAAACGACATCGACCTGCTGCACGGGTTCCTGCTGACCGAAGGGGTGATCGCCGACCGGGACGACATCTCCTCGGCCCGGTACTGCGACGGGGTCGACGACGAGGGCCGCAACACCTACAACGTTCTCGACGTGGCGCTGGCCGCCGGGGTCGCCCCGCCAGACCCCGGCGTCGAGCGAAACTTCTACACCACAAGCTCGTGCGGGGTCTGCGGCAAAGCGTCGCTGGACGCGGTCAAGCTGGTCAGTAACTACTCCCCCGCCGAGGACCAGGTGAGTGTGAGCGCCGCGGTCTTGTCCTCGCTGCCGGACACGCTGCGCGCCTCGCAGAAGGTATTCGGCTCGACGGGCGGGCTGCACGCCGCGGCATTGTTCACCGCTGACGGCGAGCTACTCGTGCTGCGCGAGGACGTCGGGCGGCACAACGCGGTCGACAAGGTCGTCGGTTGGGCGGTGCAGGACGGGCGGATTCCGCTGACCGGCTATGTGCTGATGGTCAGCGGCCGGGCCTCGTTCGAGCTGGTGCAAAAGGCGGTGATGGCGGGGGTGCCGGTGCTGGCTGCGGTGTCCGCACCGTCGTCGCTGGCCGTGGACCTGGCCGCAGAGGCGGGGGTCACCGTGGTGGGATTCCTTCGCGGGTCCACGATGAACGTCTACTCCGCGGTACAGCGCATCCGCAAATAGCCCGCTATTTGCTCCTGAGGGCCTACTTCTGCCGCAAATAGCCCGCTATCTGCGACGACGGGGACCCGCCGGGGCCGCGCTCAGGCGCTCTTGTCGCGCCGCTCGGGGCGGGTGGCCTTGCGGGGCACGATCGTCGGCAGCACGTTGTCGCGCACCGTCTCCCCGGTGATAACCACCTTGGCGACGTCGTCGCGGCTGGGGATGTCGTACATCACCGGCAGCAGCACCTCCTCCATGATCGCGCGTAGGCCTCGCGCGCCGGTGCCCCGGTGGATGGCCTGATCGGCAATGGCCTCCAAGGCGTCGGCTTCGAATTCCAGCTCCACCCCGTCCATCTCGAACAGCCGGCCATATTGCTTGACCAGGGCGTTCTTCGGCTCGCTGAGAATGGTGACCAAGGACTCCTTGTCCAAATTGGTCACCGTGGCGATGACCGGCAACCGGCCGATGAACTCCGGGATCAGACCGAACTTGATCAGGTCCTCGGGCATGACGTCCACAAAGCGGTCCATCGTGTCGATCTCGGTCTTGGAGTGCACCTCGGCACCGAAACCCAGGCCCCGTTTGCCTACCCGGTCGGACACGATCCGCTCCAGGCCGGCGAACGCGCCCGCCACGATGAAGAGCACGTTGGTGGTGTCGATCTGAATGAATTCCTGGTGCGGGTGCTTGCGCCCACCCTGCGGCGGCACGCTGGCCTGGGTGCCCTCCAGGATCTTCAGCAGCGCCTGCTGCACCCCCTCACCGGAGACGTCGCGGGTGATCGAGGGGTTCTCACTCTTGCGGGCGATCTTGTCGACCTCATCGATATAGATGATCCCGGTCTCCGCGCGCTTGACGTCGTAGTCGGCGGCCTGGATCAGCTTCAACAGGATGTTCTCTACGTCCTCCCCGACGTACCCAGCTTCGGTGAGCGCGGTCGCGTCGGCGATGGCGAAGGGCACGTTGAGCATCTTGGCCAGCGTCTGCGCCAGGTAGGTCTTGCCGCAGCCGGTGGGGCCGAGCATCAGAATGTTGGACTTCGCCAGCTCGATCGGCTCGTCCCGGGGATCGCGAACCTTATCCCCGGCCTGGATCCGCTTGTAGTGGTTGTAGACGGCGACGGCGAGGGTGCGCTTGGCGGTGTCCTGGCCGATGACGTACTTCTCCAGGAACTCCCGGATGTCGGCCGGCTTGGGCAGCTCGTCAAGTTTGACCTCGCCGGCCTCGGCCAGCTCTTCCTCGATGATCTCGTTGCAGAGGTCGATGCACTCGTCGCAGATGTACACGCCAGGTCCGGCGATGAGCTTCTTGACCTGCTTCTGGCTCTTGCCGCAGAAGGAACACTTCAGCAGATCGCCACCGTCACCGATGCGTGCCATGGGTGTGGTCCCTACTTCCTCAGCCGGTACGGGCTGACTGCGAGCGGTGGTCGAGCAGGCGTGCGGTCTGGCGAGCGCGTGCATCCCCGGGTCCGCACACGACCGTACCCGCCGGGATCAACCGGACGGGAGGTTTTCCCCGACGTTGGGCTGGCTCAGCGTGCCTGTTGACACCGCCGCCCCCACGCAGGTGCGACCGGGCGGCGTGTCGCACCCGGTCCCGTCGCCGTCACGACTTGGCGGACAACTTGCGGTAGGGCAGGACGTTGTCGATGATGCCGTACTCGTTGGCCTCTTCCGCGGTGAGGATCTTGTCCCGCTCGATGTCTTCCTTGATCTGCTCCGGGCTCCGGCCGGTGTGGCGGGCCAGGGTGGTCTCCAGCAGACGGCGCATCCGCTGGATCTCGTTGGCCTGGATCTCCAGGTCGGAGGCTTGGCCGTAGATGCCCTCGGTAGCCGGTTGGTGGATGAGCACCCGGGCGTTGGGCAGCGCCATCCGCTTGCCGGGCGTGCCGGCCGCGAGCAGCACCGCGGCGGCCGAGGCGGCCTGACCCAGGCACACCGTCGCGATGTCGGCGTGCACGTACTGCATGGTGTCGTAGATGGCCATCAGCGAGGTGAAGGAGCCACCCGGGGAGTTGATGTACATCGTGATGTCGCGGTCGGGGTCGTCGGACTCCAGCACCAGCAGCTGCGCCATGATGTCGTTGGCTGAGACGTCGTCGACCTGCACCCCGAGGAAGATGATCCGTTCCTCGAAGAGCTTGTTGTAGGGGTTGGACTCCTTCATGCCGTAGCTGGTGCGCTCCACGAAGGACGGCAGGGTGTAACGCGCGCTTGGCAGCTGGGTGCCCACAGTTGGGACGTGCGGGGGCAGCGAGGGGATGTGCATGGTGTCTCCGTCTATGTGTCGGCCGACCTGGGTGGGGGTTGCGCTGGCTCAGGAACCGGTGCCGCCGGCCTGGGTCGCGCGGGACACGACATGGTCGACGAAGCCGTATTCCAGCGCCTCGGTGGCGGTGAACCAGCGGTCGCGGTCGGAGTCGGTGTTGATCCGCTCCACCGTCTGGCCGGTGTGCTCGGCAATCAGTTCGGCCATCTCGCGCTTGGTGAGGGCCAGCTGCTCGGCCTGGATGGTGATGTCGGTAGCTGAGCCGCCGATGCCACCCGAGGGCTGGTGCATCATGATCCGCGCGTGCGGCAGGGCGTAGCGCTTGCCCTTGGTGCCGGCCGACAGCAAGAACTGACCCATCGACGCCGCCAGGCCCATGCCGTAGGTGGCCACGTCACACTCCGCGAACTGCATGGTGTCGAAGATGGCCATACCGGCGCTGACCGACCCGCCGGGGGAGTTGATATACAGCGAGATGTCGCGGGTGGGGTCCTCGGCGGCTAATAGCAGGATCTGCGCACACAACCGGTTGGCGATGTCGTCGTCGACCTGGGTGCCCAGGAAAATGATCCGCTCCTGCAGCAAACGCTCGAACACCGAGTCGCTGAGGTTCAGCCCAGCGGTGCCGGCCATGGAGGGGTACTTCGGCGTCACGAGGGGCCTGCCTTTCGGTCGGGGATTGCGCTCGCGGAGGTGATCGAGCTCGTCATCCGACACTAACGAACACCGACGACGGCGCAGTCCCTGCCGAGCCGGTGTTCGCTGTGGGCGTCAGGACTTGGCCGGCACCGTCTCGCCTTCGACTGTCTCGTCTTCGACCGTCTCGCCGTCGATCACGTCGTCGTCCGACTCGTCGTGGTCAGAGCTGGCGCGACCCAGCAGCTCGTCGAGGTCGACCCGGTTTCCGTCGGTGTCAGTGACCGTGGCCTGCCCGACCACACCGGCCAATGCCTTCCCGCGGCGCACATCGGCGAAGATGGCGGGCAACTGGTTGGACTCCTGGGCTTGGCGGATGTAGTCGTCGGGGCTCACGCCGTACCGTTGCGCCTGGTAGATGATCCGTTCGGTCAGCTCCTCGTTGCCGACGGTGACACCGAGGGACTCGGCGATGGCGTCGAGCAGGAGTTGGGTCCGCACCGAGCGCTCGGCATCTGATCGCGCCGCTGCGTCGAACTCTTCCCGGCTCGAGCCCTCAGCCGCCAGCGCCGCTTCGAACTTCGCTTCGTCGTGGTCGTAGGGGTGCACCGCGTCGTGCAGCCGGGAGTCGTACTCCGCCTGCACCACCTTCTCCGGGATAGCCACCTCGGTGGTCTCCAGCAGGGCGTCGAGCACCTTGTCACGGGCCTGGGTGGCCTGTTCCACCTTCTTCACCCGCCCGAGCCGCTCGCGAAGGTCAGCTTGCAGTTCCGCCAGGGTGTCGAACTCGCTGGCGAGCTCGGCGAACTCGTCATCGGCGACCGGAAGCTCGCGCTCCTTGACGGCACCGAGCACCACCCGCACGGCGGCCTCCTTGTCGGCGTACTCCCCCGCCACCAGCGTGGTGGTGAACTCCCCTGTGCTGCCGGCGTTCATACCGATGAGCGCGTCGTCGATGCCGTCGATGAGTTCGCCGGAGCCGATCTCGTAGGACATCCCGGTGGTCGACGCGTCGGGGACGTCCACCCCGTCCACGCTGGCCGAGAGGTCAATACTGACGAAGTCACCCTGCGCGGCTGGGCGGTCGACGCCGGTGAGGGTGCCGAACCGGGCCCGCAGCGCATCGAGTTGCTCGGCCACTTCGTCGTCGGTGACCTCGAGCGCGTCCACGGTCACGGCGAACTCACCGAAGGCGGGCACCGTGATCTCCGGGCGCACGTCGACCTCGGCGGTGAACGACAGTTCGTCGCCGTCTTCCAGCTTGGTGACCTCAATATCGGGCTGCCCCAGTACCCGCAGCTCGGCAGTGGTGATGGCCTCGGAGTACTTGGCGGGGATGGCCTCATTCACCACCTGCTCCAGGACCGCGCCGCGACCGACCCGCGCCTCCAGCAACCGCGCCGGGGCCTTGCCGGGCCGGAAACCGGGAAGGTTAATCTGCTTCGCCAGCGCCTTGTAGGCACGGTCGAAGTCCGGCTTGAGCTCGGCGAACGGCACGTCCACGTTGACGCGGACCCGCGTCGGGCTGAGCTGCTCGACGGTGCTCTTCACTGCGTGGTCTCCTCGGTGATGGGATCGGTGGGCGGATCGGGTCGAGAACTGCGGCCGCGCACGGGGCGCCCAGCGCTGCGTCGGGGTGGCGGGATTCGAACCCACGGCCCCTCGCTCCCAAAGCGAGTGCGCTACCAAGCTGCGCCACACCCCGTGGTCGCTGATCGTACGGGGCGGGTGGGTAGTCTCGGACATCGCACGCGACGGCCATGGCGATCCCGGGGCCGCCGCTGCACGCGGGCGTAGCTCAATGGTAGAGCCTCAGTCTTCCAAACTGATTACGCGGGTTCGATTCCCGTCGCCCGCTCTTCCGACTGACCTGGTCATAGGATATTTCCCGCCACTCGGGCGCACCTCCACCGGCTTGCGCACCTCAAGTGCACCTCCGAGCGAAGACTTCTCGGGCGGCGCATTCCGGCCTCGTCCGCGGCGCCACCGCGGACCCGGGCATCGCACGCCACCCCAAGCGTTGGCGCGGACCAGGCACGCACCTCCCCAGGGTCATCGTCGCCGGAACCTTCCACCAGGACCGTGAGCGGGTCTTCCGGGACGTCCACGACCCGGGCAACGCAGTCGTGATCGAGTTGAAAGCCGACACCTACCAACGGTTGTCTCATTGAGGTCAGCGACCCACGCGCCACCGTCGAACTGATCGAGCGCGCCGTAACACAACGCTGATCAGTCAGCGTCGGCGAGCAGCACGGTCAGTGATCGCCAGCGTCGTTTTGGAGGATCTCGGTCCCCTCCGGATCAACGTAGAAGCGGACCTCACCGGTGGCGATCTCCACCGAAGCCCGCAGCGGTACCCGGTGACGTCCGCTGATCCGCTTTCCGGCCGAGAGCTCGACCGGGTACGTGCCTGAGGCATAGACGCTCAGTCCGCTGAGCTGCGAGTTCTCCATTCGGCCATCTTTGTCGCGCGGCTGGAGATCTGCAGTCTGGGCGGCGTGGTCGCCGGCAACGGGTTGTTTGAGGTCGGCGCGATCCGCGAGGTCGAGCGGCTGGGGTGAATCGTCGACGCCTCACGTCACACAGCGGCATTCTGCGGTCAAGTGCGCCGACGCCGCAGCCGAAAACTAGACGGTGAGCGATCTTGTCGTGAAGGCTTGGGTCAGGTACGGGCACGACCGACTGTATGTGCAGACCGCCGATGGCACCCGCCTCGGCTACTGGGACAACAAGACCAACACCGCCGTCTTCGCCGACGGAGCCGACCAGGCCGCGTTCCATGGCGCTCTCAGCGCTCGCCTCAGCCAAGGCATCACCGTCCCCGTCCCCACTGTCGTCGCCATTACCGTCCCGGCTAAGGCCCCTGCTGTGGAGCCGGTGCCGTACGTTCCCGCGCAGCCGGAACCGCCGGTCGTACCGGTCGAGGAAGCCGCCCTACCCGAATCACGGCCAGAGCCGCAGTCGATTTGGACCGACCTTGCCGTGACCAGGGCGGCGCGCCGGTCAAGACGTTCTTCGCCCGTGCGCTCGGTGTGAAGACCGACGAGCGGGCCTGGCGGATCGGCGCGGACGCCGAAAAGGAGGTCGCTGCCCGGCTCCGCAAGTTGGGTGACCGATGGAAGGTCCTGCACGCCGTCCCGGTTGGCGAGAACGGCTCCGACATCGACCACGTCGTCGTCGGCCGCGGCGGCGTCTTCACGATCAACACCAAGCACCACCCCGACGCCTCGATTTGGGTCGGCGGCAACACGGTCATGGTGGACGGCCACCGAGTGCCGTACGTCCGCAACAGCCGGTTTGAAGCGCGCCGGACCGCCAAGTTCCTCACCAATGCCCTTGGTGGCCTCCCCGTGATTGCGACCGGCGTCATCGCCGTCATGGGCGCGCGCAAGGGCTTCACCGTGAAGTCGCAGCCACCGGACGGAGACGTCGTCGTGATCACGCGCCGGGAGGTCGCCAAGTGGCTGGCCGAGCGCCCAGTGGTGCTCCGCGATGAGCAGGTCGAGGCGATCTATGCCGTCGCCCGCCGCTCGGACACCTGGCGGTGATCGACTGACCACACGGCGTGGTCACCCGGCGAGGGCTTGGACGGTTCCTCCTATAAGCCGAGCCCTGCTGGCCTGCTGCATTCAGCGGCTTTGGCGGTTGCCAGCTTCTCCGTGCATCTTGATCACCGTCGTCGGCGTCGGCGACCCGCCGTTCGAACCAAGATCGCCAAGGCTGACGGGTGTCAGTTCGGCGGCCTGAGTCCGCCGAGGGTGACGGTGACGATCCGGTTGGCTGCGGGTTTGGATCGGGCCGTAGATGCCGCGTTGAGGGCATGCAGGCAGTAGTTCGCCAACTCCTCCGGCGCGACATCCTCGCGCACGTCGCCCTCGTTCACGGCCTGGGCGATGAGGTCGGCGACCAGGTGGTGCAGCGCGTGTTGGGCATGGCTGACGTGATCGCCGCGGTGCAAGAACGCGGCGAAGCCGGCGTCGGGATTCGTGTGGGACTCGCGTGCGATGAGTGCGTACCCGGTCAGGACTGCACCGAGACGCTGCATCGCGGTCCCCGCATGGGAGGCGAGCCGCTTGAGGTGCTCGAGATGACTGGCGACTTGCCGTTCGTGCCAGGCCAGCAAGACCGCCTCGATGTCGGGGAAGTATTTGTACAGGGTCGCCCGGCCGATCCCGGCCCGCTCGGCGACCAGCGACATGCCCACCGCGAGCAGTCCCCGCTCAGCGATCAGTGCTGCCGTGCCATCCAGCACCGCGTCGCGCACCTGCTGCCGGTGCGCGTCAATCGTGCTTGTCCACAGCTTCGGCACGCTGAGACTATACAGCTCGCCGTATGCGAGACAGTAAGTCCTGCTATAGCCACTATGCCTCGATAGAATCCGCGGCATGGGGCCGGGTGGACGACACGCTCGGTCCGGTGGTGCGGGCGCGACGGTGCGACCCAACCATTTGGGCTGCGGCCGGTACGGTCGGCAGTGTCCGCTTCGTCTGAGGAAGGTTCTCTCGTGGACTTGCTGCTGGTCGTGGTGCTGATCGTGGTCGTCGTCGGGGCTGTCGCGTTGGTGCAGCGTCGAGCCGGCGGCGGCGCGAACACCGCGCTGGCCGATGGCAAGGCCGAAGCCCGCCGGTGGGTGGAACGCCTCGGCGGTCAGGTGCTGAACCTGACCGGCACCGACGACGCATCCCGCCAGGCCCTGGCCGACGCCGGCGAGCGGTACAACGCGGCTTCATCGCAGATCGAGCAAGCCACCACCCCCGCGCAGACTCGTCTGGTCACCCAGAGTGCGCTGGAAGGGCTGTACTATGCGCGGGCCGCCCGGACGGCGATGGGCATTGACCCCGGACCCGAACTGCCTGACCTGGAGGGCCAGCGTTCCGCCGGGGCGGTGTCGGAGAACCGAGCGGTCGACGTGGAGGGTAGGCGGGTGGCGGCGTCCCCGCACGCCTCGCAGGACACCCCGAACTACTACCCAGGCGGACGGGTGGCCGGGCGGCCGGTTCCGGCGGGCTGGTACTCCGAACCGTGGTGGCGCCCGGCGCTGATCGGCGGGGCGTGGGGGCTCGGCTCGGTGCTGCTGTTCAGCACGCTGTTCGCCGGGATGGGCGGGGTCGCCTACGGCGCCCAGGGCTTCGAGCAGGGTTATGGCGACGGGTACGCCGACGGCATGGACGCGGGCGGTGGTGGCGACGCGGGCGACGGTGGCACAGACGGGGGCGGGGACTCCGGCGGCGGTTACGACGGCGGTGGCTATGACGGCGGCGGCGGTTACGACGGCGGTGGCTATGACGGCGGCGGTGGGGACTTCGGTGGTGGTGGGGACTTCGGTGGTGGTGGGGACATGGGCGGGTTCTGAGCCCGGTGTCAGTCGGGTTGGCAGGTCGGGCACCAGAACAGGTTCCGACCCACCATCACCTCGGTACGCACCGGCGTGGCGCACACCCGGCACGGCAGACCCGCCCGGCGGTACACGTAGCTGCGCCCGCCGGCCCGACCGCTGCGTCCAAGCCGGGGACCGTGGTCGTGCTCGGGTTCCACGGTCACGATGCGACCGCGGCGCACCCCTACAGCCATCAACCCCACCAGGTCGGCCCACACCGCGTCCCACTCCGCGCGATCCAGGTCGCGCCCGGACCGATGCGGACCGATTCCGTTGCGGAACAGCACCTCCGCCCGGTAGACGTTGCCGACTCCGGCTAACACGCGTTGGTCCATGAGTAGCGCCCCGATCATGACGCGCGACTTCGCGATGCGCGACCAGGCCGGGTCCGGGTCGGCGCCCCGGTGTAGCGGATCGGGCCCCAACCGGGCCAGCAGGGTGTTCACCTCGCCGTCGGTGATCACCTCGCAGGTGGTCGCGCCGCGTAGGTCCGTCCAGTGGGTCTGCCCCACCATCCGCATCCGCACCTGCCCCCGCGGCGGCGTCAACGGCAGCTCATGCAGCTCGAACTTTCCGTACAACCCAAGGTGGACGTGCACGATGGCACCGGGGCTGTAGTGGTGCAGCAGGTGCTTACCGTAGGCCTCGGCTCGCACCAACGTGGCGCCATCCACCAACTCGGCCCCGGTGACGAAGCGGCCCTGCGGGCTACTGACCTGCACGGGGAGACCGGCGAACCGTCGCTGATGCAGCCGGGCCAGGCGATGCAGGGTATGTCCCTCCGGCACGCCTCAGTCCTGCTCGGGCAGCGCCGGAGCCACACCGGTGCGCTCGTAGTCGGCGAGGATATCGATCCGCCGCTGGTGGCGCGCTTGCCCGGTGAACGGGGTGCTGATGAACGCGTCCACGATCGCGAGCGCCTCGGCGACGGTGTGCATCCTGGCCCCGATGCCCAAGACCTGGGCGTCGTTGTGCGCCCGCGCGAGCTCGGCGGTCTGCACGCTCCACCCCAGGGCGGCCCGGCAACCGGGCACCTTGTTCGCCGCGATCTGCTCGCCGTTGCCCGAACCGCCGAGCACGATGCCCAGGCTGGCGGAGTCCGCGACGGTGCGGCGAGCCGCCTCGATGCAGAACGCCGGGTAGTCGTCGAGTGGGTCGTAGGTGAGCGCACCCACGTCCACCGGGTCGTGGCCCGCCGCCTGCAGGTGCGCCAGGATCTGGACTTTGAGTTCGAATCCGGCGTGGTCAGACCCCAGGTAAACGCGCATACCTAGAGTCTGGCAGGTGCGCAGGAGCGAGCGAGTTGACGGGTTGAGGGGGCCCGTCGCAGCCGGGGTGGACGGGTTCGGCGGCCGGTGGGTGATGGCGTTCGTGACCGGACGGACCCTGCGCGTGACCTTGGCCGATACGGCTGTCGGGGTGCTGGCGGCGACCCGGGATTGCGCGGGGGTGGGCATTGACGTGCCCATCGGGCTCGCCGAGGACGGTCGCCGCCGCTGCGACAGCCAAGCGCGTGCGCTCCTGCCGGGGGCGGCGTCCTCGGTGTTCCCCGCACCGGCCCGCGCAGTGCTCGGGGCGACCGATTACGGCGACGCCGTGTCGCGCTCCAGGGCGGCCGCAGCCGGGCGGGCGATCAGCAAACAGACGTGGTTCATCACCCCCGGCATCGCCGACTTCGCCGGCGCCGACGTCGATCATCTGCGGGTGGTCGAGGTACACCCCGAAGTGGCGTTCCGGGTCATAGGCCCCGCCACGACTTACGCGCCCAAGCGGACGACCCGCGGGCAGGGCCAACGCATCGCCGCGTTGTCGGTGTGGGTGGACCTGGCGGCGGGCATAGCCGACCTCCCGACGGGTCCTGCCCTGCACGACGTGCTCGACGCAGTGGCCTGCACCTGGTCGGCCTGGCGATGGTGCACCGGGACGGCGACTGTGCTGGGTGGTGAGCTGGACTCCACCGGCGCCCCGATGCGGATTATCGTCTGAGCCGGGGGCCACGAGGCCGACGCCGACCTCAGCGCTGGATGGACTTCACCTCGGTGAACTCCTCCAGCCCGAAGCGACCGAGCTCGCGGCCATTGCCGGACTGGCCGTACCCACCGAAGGGGGCCAGCGGGTTGAACGCCCCGCCGTTGACGTCCACCTGCCCGGTGCGCATCCGCTTCGCAAACGCCACCCCGGACTCGGTGTCGGCGGCGAAGACCGCCCCGGCCAGGCCGTACACCGTCGAGTTGGCGATCGCCGCGGCCTCGTCCAGGTCGGCGTAGGGCATCACCGAGAGCACCGGTCCGAAGATCTCCTCCTGGGCGATCCGCATGTCCGTCGTCACGCCGCCGAAGATGGTGGGCTGCACGTAGGCGCCCTCAGCGGGCAACCCGGCGGCTGCCTCCGGGCCCCCGAACGCCACAGTCGCCCCCTCCGACACTCCGAGCGCGATGTAGGAGTTCACCTTCTCCTGCTGCGCCACCGAGGACATCGGCCCGATCCGGGTGCCGGCCTGGGTGGGATCGCCCACGCTGTAGCGGGCGGCGGCCGCGGCCAGCAGGCCCAGCATCTCCTCGTGCCGCTCCGCGGGCACCAGCATCCTGGTCCACGCGGTGCAGGTCTGGCCGCCGTTGATCCACGCATTGCCCAGCCCCACCTTGGCGGCCTTCGCGAAATCGGCGTCGGGCAGCACCACGCAGGCGCTCTTGCCGCCGAGCTCCAGCGCCACCCGCTTCACGGTGTCGGCGGCGCCCACGGTGACCCGTTTGCCAGCTGCGGTGGAACCGGTGAAGGACACCATGTCGATGTCGGGGTGGGCGGAGATGGCCTCGCCCACCACCCGGCCGGTGCCGTGCACGATGTTCAGCACACCGGCGGGCAACCCGGCCTGCTCGGCGATGTCGGCGAGGATGCCGGCCGACAGCGGCGCCACCTCGCTGGGCTTGAGCACCACGGTGCACCCGGCCAGTAACGCCGGCGCCACCTTGGCGACCACCTGGTGCAGCGGGTAGTTCCACGGGGTGATGGCGCCGACCACGCCGACCGGCTCCCGCACGATGAGGGAGTTGCCGATCTCCTCGGTCCACGCGAAGTCCGCAGCCAACGCGGCTACCCCGGCCGAGGTGGCCGCGGGCAGCGAGGCCTGCACGGCGGTGGCGAAGCCGATCGGTGAGCCCATCTCGGCGCTGATCGTCGCGGCGATCTCCTCCTTGCGGCCCGCGATGTCCTCGGAGATGGCCTGAACCATCGCCGCCCGCTGGGCCACCGGAACCTGCGACCACGTCGCGAACGCCCGCCGAGCAGCCCGGACTGCCGCATCCACGTCGGCGGCGGTGCCGGCCGGGACGGAGGCGATCACCGCACCCGTCGCCGGGTTGACCACCTCCAGCCGCTCACCGCTGCCGGGGACCCGCCGGCCGTCGATGACGTGATCGGTGAGGGTGGTGGTGGGGGCGGTCATCAGATCCTCCAGGGTGACGGACGGGGTGAACCTCAGTCGAAGACGGGGTCCTCGTGACGGGTGCGCTTGAGCTCGAAGAAGTGCGGGTAGCTGGCCAGCAGCACGCTGCCGTCCCAGACGGTACCGGCGTCCTCACCCCGCGGGATGCGGGAGAGCACCGGACCGAAGAACGCGATCCCGTTGATGTGGATGGTGGGGGTGCCCACGTCGTCGCCCACGGCATCCATGCCCCGATGGTGGGACGCGCGCAGCGCGGCGTCGTAGTCGGTGGACTCCGCGGCTGCGGCCAGCTCATCCGGCAGGCCCACCTCGGCGAGGGACTCGGTGATGACCACGTCGAAGTCCTGCTCACGTCGCACGTGAATCCGGGTGCCCATCGCGGTGTACAGCGGTGCCAGCACGGTGTCACCGTGCGCCTGTGCGGCGGCGATCGCGACCCGCACCGGCCCCCACGCCCGGGCCATCAGCTCGACGTAGTTCTCCGACAGGTCACGCCCCTCGTTGAGCACCGCCAGGCTCATGACGTGGAAGTTGGCCTGGATGTCGCGCACCTGCTCCACCTCGAGGATCCACCGGGAGGTGATCCAGCACCACGGGCACAGTGGGTCGAACCAGAAGTCGACGGTGTCCTTGCTGGCGGGTGAGCTGGTGGTCATCGGTGTCTCCTGCGCTGATGCGGGCGGGCCTGCTGGCACAACCACCACGACGGGCCAGCTCTTCCCGTGGTGGGATGGGTCAGCTGGAATGCCCGACCGGAGAAGAGGTACCGCACCCGTGACTGCCCCGAACCTGACCCGTGAGCAGGCGCAGCAGCGCGCAGCCGTCCTAGCGGTGCAGCGCTACCAGATCGACCTGGACCTCACCGACGGCGCCGGCCAGCCAGGGGTGGACACCTTCGACGCCCGCACCACCATCGCCTTCACCGCGGACGTGGGGTCGAGCACGTTCGTCGACCTTGTGGCGCGCACCGTGCACAGCGCGGTGCTCAACGGCGAGGCCCTCGACGTCGCCGACTACGACCCCGAACACGGCTTGGCGCTACCCGACCTGGCCGAGCACAACGAACTGACGGTGCACGCCGCGTGCGAGTACTCCCATACCGGGGAGGGACTGCACCGCTTCGTCGACCCGGTTGACGACGCGGTGTACCTCTACACCCAGTTCGAGACCGCCGACGCCAAACGGATGTTCGCCTGCTTCGACCAGCCCGACCTGAAGGCCACCTTCGACCTCACCGTCACCGCCCCGCCCACCTGGCAGGTGATCAGCAACAGCGCCGCGCATACCAGCGGCGACGGGGTGCACCGATTCGCCACCACCGCGCCCATCAGCACCTACCTGGTGGCGCTGATCGCCGGTCCGTACGCGGTGTGGACCGACAGCTACACCGACGAGCACGGCACGATTCCCCTCGGCTTGTACTGCCGGGCCACCCTCGCCGAGCACATGGACGCCGACCGGCTGTTCGCCGAGACCAAGCAGGGCTTCGCCTTCTACCACGCCAACTTCGGACTGCCCTATGCCTTCGGCAAGTACGACCAGCTGTTCGTTCCGGAGTTCAACGCCGGGGCCATGGAGAACGCCGGAGCGGTGACGTTCCTGGAGGACTACGTCTTCCGCAGCCGGGTAACCGCAGCGCAGTACGAGCGCCGAGCCGAGACGTTGCTGCACGAGATGGCGCACATGTGGTTCGGCGACCTGGTCACCATGCGGTGGTGGGACGACCTGTGGCTCAACGAGTCCTTCGCCACCTACGCCTCGGTGCTGTGCCAGTCCTCCGCCACCGAGTACACCAACGCCTGGACGACGTTCGCCAACTTGGAGAAGAGCTGGGCCTACCGCCAGGACATGCTGCCCTCCACCCACCCGATCGCCGCGGACATCCCCGACCTGGCCGCAGTGGAGGTCAACTTCGACGGCATCACCTACGCCAAGGGCGCCAGCGTGCTCAAGCAGTTGGTGGCCTACGTCGGCCAGGAACCGTTCCTGGCGGGGTTGCGCGCGTACTTCGGCGAGCATGCCTACGACAACGCCACCTTCGACGACCTGCTCGCCGCGCTGGAATCCTCCTCCGGTCGCGACCTCTCCGACTGGGGTGACCAGTGGCTGCGCACCACCGGGCTGAACACGGTGCGGCCCAGCTTCGTCGCTGGTGAGGACGGGCTGTTCACGTCGTTCGCTGTCGTGCAGGGTCCGGCGCGTCCGGGGGCCGGGGAGCGGCGCACCCACCGGCTCGCCGTGGGCGTCTACGACGAGGACGCGAGTGGACGGCTGGTGCGCACCCACCGCGTGGAGCTGGACGTGTCCGGCGAACGTACCGAGGTGCCCGAGCTGGTCGGGGTGCACCGGGGCATGCTGGTGCTGGTCAACGACGACGACCTCACCTACTGCTCGCTACGACTGGACAACGACTCCCTGGCCACCCTGATCGACCGGATCGGTGACGTCGCCGACCCCCTACCACGCACGCTGTGCTGGTCGGCCGCGTGGGAGATGACCCGCGAAGCCGAGCTCAAAGCCAGGGACTTCCTCGCCCTGGTGCTGTCCGGGCTGCCCGGTGAGACGGAAGTCGGGGTGCTGGGTCGGTTGCTGCTGCAGGCGCAGACCGCACTGGCCAACTACTGCGAACCGGGATGGGCAGCGACCCGGGGCTGGCCGGCCTTCAGCGACCGGGTGCTGGAGCTGGCGCGTGCCGCGGCCGCGGGCTCCGATCACCAGCTGACGCTGGTCACGGCCCTGAGCACCGCGGTGCTGGGCGAGCAGCACATCGCGGTGCTGCGGGGGCTACTCGACGGTGACGCCGCAGCGCAGGGATTGGCTGGCCTGGATGTGGACACCGACCTGCGGTGGTCGCTGGTGCAGGGCTTGGCCGCGGCCGGGGCCATCGACGCCCCGGCTACGCCGGTCATTGATGCCGACACCGACTCCCCGGCGACACCGGATATTGACGCCGAGGTGCGCCGAGACCCGACGGCCGCCGGCGAACGTCAGGGCGCCCGCGCGCGCACCCTACGCCCGCAACTGGCCGCCAAGGAGTACGCCTGGCAGCAAGTGGTGCACGACGACTCGCTGTCGCACACCCTGGGCCGCGCCATCATCGGGGCCTTCGGTCGACCGGGTCAGGCCGAGCTGCTCGAACCGTTCGTGCAGCGTTATTTCGCCGAGGTCTCCGATGTCTGGGACCGGCGTTCCAGCGAGGTCGCCCAGGCCGTAGTCGTCGGACTGTTCCCGGCGTGGTCGGTACGGGCATCCACCGTCACCGCTGCCGATGCCTTCCTGGCCGCCGCGCACCCGCCGGCCCTGCATCGACTGGTCTTGGAAGGCCGCGCCGGGGTGGCGCGGTCGCTGGCGGCCCGGGAATTCGACGCCAGCTAGCGGTGTGCTTGCCGGCGCACCGGGTCAGCGTCTGGCCGGACCGGCCTGGTCGGCCAACATCCGCAGGGCGCTGACCAGGCCCCCGGCCAGGTCGCCCTCCCGGAAAGACGCAACCATCGCGGTGACGGCCAGCCGCGCCGCCCGGTCGGTGATCCGGCGCGACACGACCGACCCGGTGACCAGTTCGACGACCCGCGCACCCGGCGACACCGCGATCAGCACCGACTCCGGTGCGTTGGCACCCAGCCCGGCCAGCATTTGCTCAGCGTGCGCGCGGCTGTCCGTCTCGAGTTCACCGAGATAGACGCTGAACGCGACCCCGGTCTCCCGGCCCGCGAAGGTCAACGCCTCGTCCAGGCGGGTCAGCTGCTGGGTGGTGAACGGCAAGGCGGGGGTCTGGGCGCTCAGGTGCCGCGCCACCGACACCCGCGTAAAGCTGACGACGTCCGCGCCGTGGTCCGACCCGGGCCCGCCTGCCTCCCAGGCGGTGGCACCGGCATGGCTGTCGGCGACCTCACCAGGTGCCACGTGCTCCCCCTCCCACCGCTGTCGTGGCCTCGACGCCGCCCGCGGTGAGTTCCCTGGCACCCACCGGCTCCGCCCGCCCGGTGTGCCGCCGCGACACCAGCCCATCCGGGTTGGCCGACCACCAGACCGGGGCGTACTCCCACGGCTGACCGCTGCGGTAACGAGGACGCCGGCTGCGGTGCGGCGCCACGGTGAGCAGGGCGAGCACGGTGAGCACCCCCACCGGGATCAGAACGTAGACCAGCACTGTCTCCACGACGCTCACGTGTCGAACCGTAGCTCAGGCACCTGCCGATCAGCCGACAGGGGCGGAGCCGTCCGCGGGGCGGGTCGGCAGACCGGAGGCAACCAGTGCGCGGCGGGCCAGCAGGGCCACCACCAGCACTACACCGCCGCCGACCACGTACACCTGTTGCAGTGAGGTCACCGTCGCCAGCACGCCACCAGCCACCGCGCCCAGCGGCATCGCACCCCAGCTGATGGCGCGGCTGGCGTTGCTGACCCGACCCAGCAACCCGACGGGGGTGAGCCGCTGCCGACGGGCCGAGGCCAGCACGTTCCACCAGGCGAAGCCGAGCCCGTTGATCAGGTAACACACCAGCACCACAGCGGTCACCGGCACCAGGCCGATCACCAGGTAGGCCCCACCCACCAGGACCAAGGCGATCGCCATCACCGAGCCGTCTGTGCGCCGGGCAACCACCAGGCGCACCAGCCGCGCCCCGAGCAGCAGCCCCAGCGCCTCCACCACCACCAGCACCGGGACTGCGGCGACCGGCAGCGCGAGGACCTGCAGGGCGAACAGGGTGGTGATCGCGTTGACCGCCCCGGTGGCCAGCGAGGTCCACGCGGTGACACTGACCAGCAGCCGCAGACCGGGCACCGCCCACAGGGCGCGCACCCCTTCGCGCACCGAGGCGAGCAGCGATGCCGCTGGCTCGGCGTCGACCGTTGCCGCGCCGGTCGACGCCGGCAGGCTGGACACCACCGCGGCAGCGACCAGGAATGTCACCCCGTTCACCGCGAACGCCAGAGCCGGCTGCAACGCCACCAGTGCCCCGCCGACCAGCGGCCCACCCAGGTTGAACGTCACCGACTCCACGGTGCGCACCCGGGCGTTGGCCACCAGCAGGTCGTCCTCCCCGGCCACCGCGACCAACAGCACCTGCGCGGCGGCATCGGCGACGGTTTCGGCCACGGTGAGCAGCAAGGCCAGCGCCGCGAGGACGACCACCGACGCCCGACCGGTGAGCAGCGCCGCAACCAAGACGGCCGTCAACGCTGCCCGGCACAGGTGAGCCAGTATCAGCGCGCGGCGGGGGTCGGAACGGTCGACGAGCGCACCGGCGGGCAGGGAGAACAGCAGCCACGGGACGAGTTCGGCGGCGGCGACCGCGGTGACGGCCAGTGGGTTCCCGGTCAGTAGCGCCGCGACCAACGGCCACGCCACCAACCGCACACCGTCGCCAAACAGCGACACCCCCCAGGCCGTGAGCAGGCGGGAGAAGGCGGCACTGTGCACCCCTGGCGGCGCACCTGGTTCGGGCACAGCAAGCGGTGAACCGGCCCCGCGTGAACCCGCCCCGCGTGAACCCGCCCCGCGTGAACCCGCACTGTGCCGACCCACTGACTCACCCCCTCGAACGTGGTAACCGATCACCACGACGGGTGAGCGTAACCCGATGCGGCCACTCAGGCCGCGGGTTCGCCCAGGTATCTCGCCCATTCCGGTTCGAGTGCCTCGGCGGCCACCAGCAGGCGCCAATGCCTGCCCTTGGGGGGCACCAGGGCGCACCGCAACGTCCAACCCAGCTCCGCGAGCAGTTTGTCGGCTTTGCGATGATTGCAGCTGGTGCAGCAGGCCACGCAGTTCTCCCAGGTGTGCTCCCCACCGCGGCTGCGCGGCACCACATGGTCGATGGTGTCGGCCCGGCCACCGCAGTAAGCGCAGCGGAAGCGGTCCCGGTGCATCAGCGCGGCCCTGGTCATCGGGATCCGCGCCCGGTAGGGCACCCGGACGTAGACCCGCAGCCGGATCACCGAGGGCACCTGCACGGAGGTGCCGGCCGAGTGCATGACCAGCCCTGCTGGGTCGCCGTGCACCACGTCGGCTTTGCCGCACAGCAGCAATACCACCGCGCGGCGCAGTGGCAATGCGGTCAACGGCTCGTAGGTCGCGTTGAGCAACAACACCCGCCGCTTCACCCAGGCAGGCACCGCGGACTCCTCCACCGCGGTCAGGCCGGAGACGACCTCGCCATCGGGGACCCCCCGGAGCGTGCGGGAGCGCGGCGGCCGGTTCGACCGGCCCCCGGTGGGTCTGCGTTGTCGCTCGGCCACGCCACCACCTCCGCGGAGATGACACCATCCGACCACGACTCGGCCCCCGACGCACGCCTATTCGCCCCGGGGAGGCGAACTCGTCGGTGACGCTGCCTACTGTGGGTCGGTGAGCCCAGCACCGCAGCCTTACCCGTCCGCCGACCGCATCGAGGGCAGCGAGCTGCTGCACGGCCACCCGGTGGCCGACCCCTACCGCTGGTTGGAGGACGCCGCCGATCCCCGGACCACCGCGTTTCACGCCGCCCAGGACGAGCTGGCCGCCAGCGTGCTCGCCGGCCTACCGGGCCGCGACGAGCTGGCCGGCCGGCTCCGCCAGCTGCTCGACGTCGGATCGGTCTCCCCACCGGTGTGGCGGGCCGGGCGAGCGTTCAGTACGCGGCGTGGGCCCGGCCAGGAACATGCGGTGCTGGTGGTCGCCGAGCCCGACGGCACCGAACGGGTCCTGCTCGACCCGGCCGCACTCGACCCCACCGGCCTCACCACGCTGGACGCCTGGACGCCGAGCAGGGAGGGTGACCGGTTGGCCTACCAGCTCTCGGTGGGAGGTGACGAGGAATCGGCGCTGTACGTGCTGGACGTCGACACCGGCCAGCGCCTGGACGGCCCGATCGACCGCTGCCGGTACTCCTCGGTCGCCTGGCTGCCCGGCGGCGAGGAGCTGATCTACGTCCGGCGACTGCCGCCGGAGCAGGTCCCCGCCGGGCAACAGCAGTTTCACCGCCGGGTTTACCGCCACCGGGTGGCCTCCGACCCCACCGGCGACCAACTCGTCAACGCCGCAAGGATGTATGACGACCACACCTTCTACTTCGGTGCCCGGGTCAGCGCGGACGGTCGCTGGCTGGTCGTGCAGGGATCGCCCGGCACTGCGCCACGGGACTCGGTGTGGGTGGGTGAGCTGGCCGATCCTGCTGGACTGCGCGCAGCACTCACCCAGGACGACGCGGTGCGGGCCAACGCGTGGGTGGAGGACGGCCGGCTGCTGGTGCACACCACCGACGGTGCCCCCCGCTGGCGGTTGTGCGTCAGCGACCCGGCCACCCCGGGTCGGGCGCACTGGCGGGAGCTCGTCGCCGAGGACCCGGAGGCGGTGCTCGAAGGCGTACGGGTCCTGCAACCCGGCGGGGAGCTCGTCGTGGCCCGCTCCCGGCACGCAGTAGCCGAGCTGCACCTGCACTCCGCCGACGGCACCCACCGCAGCCAGCTGCAGCTGCCCGGGGTCGGTTCCCTGTCGGGTCTGAGCGTGGCCGACCGGTTAACCACCGGGCAGAGCGAGAAGGTGTGGATCGGTTTCACCGACTTCCTGACCCCGACCGTGGTGCACCGCCTCGACGTGCGGGCGGCCACGTCGACCGTGGTTTCCGCCCCGCCCGGGGTGGTGGGCCTGACCGGGTTGCACACCCAGCAGCTGGAGTACCCCTCTGCGGACGGAACGACCATCCGGATGTTCGTGATCAGCGCGGGGACGGTGCCGGATCGGCCGCGGCCCACCCTGCTGACCGGGTACGGCGGGTTCGCCGTCAGCCGCGAACCCGCCTATACGGCGTCAGCGTTGGCCTGGGTGCAGGCCGGCGGGGTGTGGGCGCTGGCGTCCCTGCGTGGGGGTGCGGAGGAGGGTGAGGACTGGCACCGCGCCGGAATGCGGGAGAACAAGCAGAACGTGTTCGAAGACTTCCACGCCGCCGCGCGGACCCTGATCGAGCGGGGTTGGACGAGTCCAGCACAGCTGGCGATCATGGGCGGCTCCAACGGTGGGCTGCTCGTCGGTGCGGCTCTGACCCAGCAACCGCAGCTGTATCGGGCGGTGGTGTGCTCGGCTCCGTTGCTGGACATGGTGCGCTACGAGCAGTTCTCCCTCGGGCGCACCTGGAACGACGAGTACGGCACCGCGGTGGACCCCACCGAGTTCGGCTGGCTGCTCGGCTACTCCCCCTACCATCACGTGGCGGCAGGACAGCAGTACCCGGCGACGCTGGTCACCGTGTTCGCCTCCGACACCAGGGTCGACCCGGTGCACGGTGCGAAGTCCGTCGCCGCGTTGCAACACGCCAGCTCCGGCCAGTTCGCGAACGCGCCTGTGCTGTTGCGCACGGAGCGGGACGTGGGCCACGGCGCCCGGTCGGTGTCACGCACTGTGACACTGAACGTGGACCAGCTGGCGTTCCTGGCCATGCACACCGGCCTGGAACTGACCGTGGACGGGGACAGGGTCCGGCGGTGAACACCAGTGCGCCCGCCTTCGCCCTCAGCACGCTGAGTCGGGAACTGCTGATCGTCCGGCCCCTGACGATCGCCGCAATCGTGGTGGGTGCCGTCGTGATCCGGTTGCTCGTGCACCGCGTCATCGGGCGGCTCACCCGCGACCGCGGCCCTGACCACGTCCCGGCGCTGTTGCGTCCGCTGCGGGACCGCGCCCCCGAGCGGATGCGGGCCGTCGCCGGCCCACTGCTGCACGAGCGGCGTAAACAGCGGGCCGAGACCATGGGGTCGGTGCTGAAGTCGGTCACCTCGATCGTCGTGCTCACCCTGGCGGTGATCTACGTCCTGGGTGCAGTAGGACTCAACGTGGCCCCGCTGATCGCCTCGGCCGGCATCGTCGGCGTCGCGCTGGGCTTCGGCGCACAGAACCTGGTGCGCGACTTCTTGTCCGGTGTCTTCATGATCTTGGAGGACCAGTACGGCGTCGGTGACGTCGTCGACCTGGGGGTCGCCAGCGGGGTGGTGGAGGGGGTTGGGCTGCGGGTGACGACCCTGCGCGATATCAACGGCACCGTCTGGTACTGCCGCAACGGCGAGGTCCTCCGGGTTGGCAACAAGAGCCAGGGGTTCGCGGTAGCCGTGTTGGATTTGCCCTTGGCGCACACCGCCGACGTGGACGTCGCCTCCGCGGTCGCCGCCCAGGTCGCCACCAGTGCAGTGGAGCAGAGCCCGTTGGCCGAGGACGTCCTGGCCGCCCCGGAAGTGTTGGGGGTCGAGGCGGTGACGGCCGACACCGTGACGTTGCGGATCACGATCAAGGTGCGCCCTGGCCGCCAATGGGCCGTGCAGCGCGCCCTCAACCAGCGCATTCTCGAGGAGTTCGACTCCCGAGGTATCCGCCCGCCCTACCCGCAGGGCCGCCCGCTCGGCGCTGCGGGCGCACCCACGGTTCCCAGCGGGCCGCCGTGACCGGCAGGATAGTTGCCGTGAGCCAGCGCCCAGACGCCTCCCAGCCCGATGCCCCGGTGACGTTCTACGAAGCTGTCGGCGGCCACGCGACGTTCGCCGCGATCACCGCGCGCTTCTACGCCGAGGTGGCCCGTGACCCGATCCTGGCGCCGCTGTACCCCTCCGAGGACCTCGGTCCGGCCGAGGTGCGGCTGCGGATGTTCCTGGAGCAGTACTGGGGTGGCCCCCGCACCTACTCCGATCTGCGCGGGCATCCCCGGCTGCGGCTGCGGCACGCGCCGTTCGCGGTGGGGCCTGCGCAACGCGATGCGTGGTTGCGCTGCATGCACGTGGCGGTGGGTTCGGTGGGCAGCGACGTGCTCGACGACGAGCACCGGGTGGTGCTGCTGGACTACCTGACCAGTGCCGCGCACAGCCTGCTCAACAGCCCTGGCTGACGCTCACCGGCACGAGTCGTGCCGGTGCGGTGGACTTTGGCAGGATGAACCCTCGTGCGCCGAACCCGGGTCGACCTGTCCGCCACCCGCACCGCAGCCGGGGACGACAGCAACCGGCAGTGGTGGCAGGACGCGGTCTTCTACCAGGTCTACCCCCGCTCGTTCGCCGACTCCGACGGCGACGGGGTAGGTGACCTGGCCGGGGTCCGCAGCAAGCTGGGTTACCTGGAGCTGCTCGGGGTGGACGCGCTGTGGCTCAGCCCGGTGATGCGGTCGCCGATGACCGATCACGGTTACGACGTCTCCGACCCCCGCGACATCGACCCGATTTTCGGCGACCTGGCGGCGATGGACGCCCTGGTCGCCGATGCGCACGCGCGCGGCATGAAGGTGACCATGGACCTGGTGCCCAACCACACCAGTGACCAACACCGCTGGTTTCAGGAGGCACTGGCCGCGGCACCGGGCAGCCGGGAACGGGCGCGGTACCTGTTCCGGGACGGCAGCGGACCCGACGGGAGCGCGCCGCCCAACAACTGGCCCAGCATCTTCGGCGGCCCCGCCTGGACCCAGGTGAGCAGCGACGACGGCCGGCCCGGTCAGTGGTACCTGCACCTGTTCGCCGCCGAGCAGCCCGACCTGGACTGGACGAACCCCGAGGTGCACGCCGACCTCGCCGAGACGTTGCGGTTCTGGCTGGCCCGAGGGGTCGACGGCTTTCGGATCGACGTGGCCCACGGGATGGCCAAACCCCTCGGCCTGCCGGACATGGCGGTGGTGGACAACCGATTGCTGGCCAGCGGCGACGGCGACCTGCGATTCGACGACGACGGAGTACACGAGATCCACCGGATGATCCGGGCGGTGCTCGACGAGACCCCTGGCGCCATGGCCGTCGGGGAGGTGTGGGTGTCCGACGACGAGCGCTTCGCCCGTTACGTTCGTCCCGACGAGCTGCACCTGGGCTTCAACTTCCGGCTGGTGGAGGCCGAGTTCGACGCCGACGTGGTGCGCGAGGCCATCGAGCACTCCCTGGCCGCGGTCGCCGCGGTGGGTGCCTCACCGACCTGGACGTTGTCCAACCACGACACGCAGCGCCAGGTCACCCGCTACGGCGGCGGCGCGGTGGGCACCCGCCGGGCGCGGGCGATGATCCTGGTGGAGCTGGCGCTGCCGGGTGCGGTCTACCTGTACAACGGCGAGGAGCTCGGGCTACCCGACGTGGAACTGGCTGAATCTGCGCTGCGTGACCCGGTGTGGGAACGCTCCGGGCACACCGAGCGGGGACGGGACGGGGCCAGGGTGCCGCTGCCCTGGGAGGGCACCGAGGCGCCGTGGGGGTTCAGCACCACCGCCGGCACCTGGCTACCCACTCCCCCGGAGTGGGCAGCGCTGACCGTCGAGGCCCAGCTGGAGGACCCGGAGTCCATGTTGTCGCTGTATCGGCAGGCATTGGAGTTCCGCGCGCAGCTGCCCGCGTTCGACGGCACCGAACTGGAGTGGTATGGCGCACCGCCGGGTTGCCTGGCATTGCGCCGCAGGGGCGGCGGCCTGGTGTGCGCGCTGAACACCTCGACCGAGGCGGTGCCACTGCCCCCGGGTGAGGTGCTGTTGGCCAGTGTGGCCCTGGCCGACGGTCAGCTGCCACCCGATGCCGCCGCCTGGTTGGTGTGACGCCGCCTGATGGGGGTGATTCAGCGCACCAGCAGCGGAATCTGCGGATGTCGTCGTCGCAGCACCGACCCGAAGCGGGCGTCCAGACGCAGCCACCCGGCGCTCGCCCGCACCCGTACCGGCTGGTCAGCGCCCTCCCCGATGAACCCCATGCCCGATAGCGCGAAGACGCACCGCAGCGGCACCCCGATCATCAGTCCGCCGCCGTGCGCGGTCAGCACCACCGAGTCCAGCAGCGACGCAGGTGGCCCATGCGGGCCGGCGTGCTCCCTGGCTAGTGCCACCCCCTGCTCGGACAGCTGCACCAGGACGTGCTCGGGCACGTCGTCGACGTGGGTGAATCCCCCCTCCGGCGGCGACGCCGAACGCCACGCGGCGTCCACCGCGAAACCCGGGTCCACCCCGGCACCGCGCTGCACTGCCAGCGCAGTAAGCAGGTCTGCGGCGTTCACCGTGGTGTCCGGCGGCGTCAGCTGCCCTGGAACGGACCGAGCGGCGACCACGTCGAAGCCGGTGGTGGCCCACGCCCCGACCCGCCCGTCGGCCTTCGCTCGCAGCCGGACCAGCCCGGTCGGGTCCAGGCGCACGGCACGGCCGACGAATTGGGCCAGGTCGTCGCGATCGGTTGGGTCCGGGACGGTAAGGGCGCGCTCAGCCACGGACCCACCGGTGCAGCGCGGCACGTTCGGCGTCGGTGAACCGCCGCGGCCGCTGGGCGGCCATGTCGAAGGGCACCATCTGGGTGCTGGCGGTCACCGCGGGATTGCTGCCCACCGCGGCGCCGGCGGCGCGCACCTCGTACTGCACAACGGCGTCCGCGGCCCGCAGCCGGGAGATCCACATCAGCACGTCCAACGGGCTGTCGGCGTGGTCGAGCTGACGCAGGTACCGCACATGCAGGTCGGCGACCACGGAACCGGCGGCCATCTGAGCCGTCGGTGAACCGGGCGCGAACAGCCACGCCACCCTGGCTTCCTCCAGGATGGTCACGGTGCGGGCATTGTTCAGGTGGCCATAGGCGTCGATGTCCGACCAGCGCACCCCGACGGCGGCGTGGTAGCCCGGTTCCGGTGCTGTCATCGGGGCGGCCCGGACCGGCCACCGGCGCCACGGACCATGCTGCGTACCTGGCGCGCAGCCACCGACAGCATCGCCAGGTCGATGGTGCCTGTCTCGCCGATCTCCCCGAGTGTCGCCCTGGCCCGCGCCAGCCGGGAGGAGTTCGTCTGCTCCCACTGCTCGATCTTCTCCTGCGCCGACTCCTCCGGCTCGCTGCCGGTCAGCACGTCCAGGGTCAGCGAGCGCAGCGAGCCGTACAGGTCATCGCGCAGCGCGAGCCGGGCCAAGGAATGCCAACGGTCCCCCCGTTCCAGCTGGGACACCGCAGTCAGTAGCAGGTCCACCCCCAGGTGGTCGCTGAGCGCGTAGTAGAGCTCGCCTACCTCGACAGCCTCACGCTCGGCGATGTCGGCCACCTCCACCACGTCCAGCAGGCCGTAGACGTGCAGCAGGCCCACGACGCGGGCAGCGACGCCCACCGGCACGCCACGCTGAGCGAAGTCCTGCACCTGCTGGTCCACCACCGCCGCCTCCGCCCCGCACAGCCACCCCGCCACCATCGGCGTCAACCGGCGCAGCTGGGCGCCGAACCGACTGAACTCGGCACCGACAGCCAGCGGCTGCGGCCGGTTGGACAGCAACCACCGCGACGCGCGGTCCAGCAGCCGCTGGGACTCCAGGGTCAGTTCATCGGTGAGGTCGGTCGGCACCGAGCTAGCGAGGCCGCGGATCTGCGTCCACACGTCGGTGAGGTCGAACACCGCGGTGGTGACGACGTGCGACCGCATCGCGTCGGTGGTGGCGGCCCCGGTCTCCTCGGCGAGCCGGAAGGCGTAGGAGATTCCGCCGGTGTCGACCACCTCGTTGACCAACTGGGTGGCGACGATCTCCCGTCGCAACGGGTGCGCGGCCACCGACGCGGGGAAACGCTGCGCCAGCTGGGGAGGGAAGTACCGGGGCAGCCGGCGGGCGAACGCGTCCGCCTCGGGTAGCTCGCTGGCTATCACCGCGCGCTTCAGGGACAGCTTGACCTGGGCCATCAGGGTGGCCAGCTCCGGTGAGCTGAGCCCCGTACCGGCCGCGATCATGGCCCGAAACTGCGCCTTGGTGGGCAGCGCCTGCTGAGCTCGGTCCAGCCCCTCGGTCGCTTCCAGCATCGTCACCATCCGGGCGTGCACCGCGACCAGCTGCGCGGAGTTGGCCCGGCTGATCCCCATCAGCTCGTTCTGATCGGCGTTGTCGGCCAGCACCAGGCCGGTGACGTCCCCGGTCATCTCCACCAGCAGTCGGCCACGCTCGCTGTGCGTCAGCGACCCCTCGGTGACCAGGGCGTCCAACACGATCTTGATGTTCACCTCGTGGTCGGAGCAGTCGACTCCGGCGGAGTTGTCCAGTGCATCGGTGTTCACCCGACCGCCGGCCCGGCCGAACTCGATGCGGCCGCGCTGGGTGAGACCCAGGTTGCCGCCTTCGGCGACCACCTTGACCCGCAACTCGCTGCCGTTGACGCGCAGCCCGTCGTTGGCCTTGTCACCCACCTCGGCGTGGGTCTCTCCGCCAGCCTTGACGTAGGTGCCGATACCGCCGTTCCACAGCAGGTCCACCGGCGCGAGGAGAACCGCGTGCACCAGCTCCTGCGGGGACACCCGCACCACGTCCTCTGCCAGGCCCAGCGCCCGCCGGACCTCTGCGGTGACGGGCACCGACTTGAGGGTGCGCGGGTACACCCCCCCACCGGCGCTGATCAGCGTGGTGTCGTAGTCCGCCCATGAGCTGCGGCCCAACCCGAAGACCCGGCGACGCTCGGCGTAGGAGGCAACCGCGTCGGGGTCGGGGTCCAGGAACACATGGCGGTGGTCGAAGGCGGCCACCAACCGGATGTGGCCCGACAACAACATCCCGTTGCCGAACACGTCCCCGCTCATGTCACCGACCCCGACCACGGTGAACTCCTCGCGCTGGGTGTCGACCCCGAGCTCACGGAAGTGCCGTTTGACGCTCTCCCAAGCACCCTTCGCGGTGATCGCCATCGCCTTGTGGTCGTATCCAGCCGAGCCCCCGGAGGCAAAGGCGTCGCCCAGCCAGAAGTCGTAGTCCGCGGCCACCGCGTTGGCGATGTCGGAGAACGCGGCGGTGCCCTTGTCGGCGGCCACCACCAGGTAGGTGTCGTCACCGTCGTGGCGCACCACCTGCGGTGGCGGCAACACGGTGGCCGACACCGGGTCCAGGTTGTCGGTCACGTCCAGCAACGCCGCGATAAACGTGCGGTAGCAGGCGATGCCCTCCGCCTGCCACGCCTCGCGGTCCAGCGCCGCGTCCCCGGTGCTCGGCGGTGGCCGTTTGACGACGAACCCGCCCTTGGCCCCGACCGGGACAATGACGGCGTTCTTCACTGCCTGCGCCTTGACCAGCCCCAGAACCTCGGTCCGGAAGTCGTCGCGTCGGTCGGACCAGCGCAGGCCGCCGCGAGCGACGGCACCAAAGCGCAGGTGCACGCCCTCCACTCGTGGCGAACAGACGAACACCTCGAAGCGCGGCCGCGGGTGGGGTAGCTCGGCGACGCCGCGCGGGTCGAGCTTGAGGGCCAAGGCGGGTCGGTACGCCCCGTCCGGCCCGGTCACCCAGTAGTTCGTGCGCAGCGCGGCCTGCACGAGGGCCAGCATGGCCCGCAGGATCCGGTCGGCGTCCAGGCTGCGCACCTCGTCGATCACCGACGACAGCGCGGCAACCTGAGGGTGCAGCGACTCCACACTGGGGACCGCACCCCCAGCGCGGGCGATGTTCTCGGGGTCGAACTTGGCCTCGAACAGCCGAATCAGCGCCGTGCAGATCGGGGCGTTGTCCGCCAGCACGCTGACCACGTAGGGCTGGCTGAACGGCAGCCCCGCTTGGCGCAGGTACTTGCCGAGGGCGCGCAGCAACGCGGCTTGCCGCCAGTCCAGCCCGGCGCGCAGCACCAGGGCGTTGAAGCGGTCGCATTCGGCCTGGCCGTGCCACAACGCGGTGAAGGTGTCGGTGAAGCGGCGCGCCACTTGGCTCAGATCGCCCCGCAGCACCGCGGGGTCGACGGTGAGCCCGAAGTGGTAGATCCAGCAGGCCAAACCGTCGGGGCGAACGACGGCGTAGGGCCGTTCGTCGAGCACCTCCACGTCCATGCTCTGCAGCAGCGGCAGCACGTCGCTGAGCGACACCCCGCGCCCGCCCAGGTACAGGGTGAACCGCAGCGGGGCGTCGGCACCATCGCTGCGCCGGTGCAGCGCCAGGTCGATGGCCCCGTCGGTGAGCGCCTGCAAGCGGGCGATGTCCGCCACCGCCTGCGTGGCGTCGACGTCCTCCTTGTACCCCTCGGGCAGCGCCCGTGCGTAGGCCCCGGCCAGTCCACCCGCGGCGGGGCGGTCGGCGGTCATCGCCTCGACCAGGCGGTCCGCCCAGGTGCGGGTGGCGGCGCTGACCAAATCCTGCAGTCGTTCCTGGGTGCCCTCAGCCAGCGCCACGCCGTCCGGGGTGTGCACCGTGACGTGCAGCAACGCCAACGACGACTCGGTGACCCGCGCGGTGTGCTCCAGGCTGACCCCGCCCAGCTCGCGCAGCAGCACGTCCTGAACCGCGGTGCGCGCCCGGGTGGTGTACCGGTCCCGGGGGAGGTACACCAGGCATGATACGAAGCGGCCGTAGGTGTCCCGGCGAAGGAACAGCCGCACGGCCCGGCGGGCACCGAGTTCCAGCACGGCACTCACGTTCGCGAAGAGGGTTTCGGTGTCGGTGGCGAACAGCTCCGTGCGGGGATAGGTCTGCACCACCTCCAGCAGGGCCTGACCGGAGTAGGAGGCCAGCTCGAAACCGGCCCGCTCGATCACCGACCTGGTCCGGGTGGCCACGACCGGGATGTCCAGCACGTTCTCGTGCATCGCGGCGACGGTGAACACCCCGAGGAAGCGGTGCTCACCGGTGACCGAACCGTCGGCGCCGAACGTGCGCACCCCCACGAAGAACGGGTACACCGGGCGGTACACCGTGGCCTGCGCCGAGGCGGGAGTCAGCACCAGCAGGCTCTCGGAGACGTCCCCGAGTTCCCCGCCGGTCCCCCCCGGCTCGCTGCTGCGCCGGGCAACGTCGTCATCCCGCAGCACTCCGAGACCCGTTCCGGGCACTGAGAGATCCCTGACGTTGCTGTCGCGGTGGTGCCGCGCGTAGCGGCGGTACCCCAGGACGGTGAAGTGGTCGTCGGCCAGCCAGCGCAGCAGGGCCGCCGCGTCGCGGGCGTCACGGGCGGGCGCGGGGTTGGCAGTGGTCGCGGACTCGAGTTCGGTCGCGATGTCCCGCTGGGTGCGGCGCATCTGCGGGGTGTCCGCCACCACCACACGGACGTCGGCGAGTACCTCCACAACCTGTGTGGGTAGCGCCGCCAGCAGGTCAGGCGCGACATCCGCCTCGAGCTCTAGCTGCATCCACGACTCCGCCAGCAGGTCTTGGGCGGGCGCATCCTGAGCCGCGGCGTCCACCAGCACGTCGCGCAGTGACCCGGCGTCGTCGCGGCGCACCACGAGTACCGGGTGCACCACTGACCGCACCGGGGCGCCAGCCCGTCCCAGTGCCGCGGTCACCGAATCGACCAGGTAGGGCATGTCGTCGGTAACGATCTGCAGCACCGGGCTGCGGTGCGCCCAGCCGACGCCCGGCGGGTAGACACGGACGACGGCTTGCCCTGGCGGGCGCCGGCGTGCGAGATCGACGTGGGCGAGCACCGAGGCCTGCGCGTCCGCCGCGGAGCGGGCACCGTCGGCGGGGACATGCTGGTAGTAGCGGTCGACCAGCCCGGCCCAGTCGATCAGGTCGGTGCCGATGCCGGATGCGTCACTCACTGCCCTGGCCTGCTGTCCTCTCTGCCGGCGGCCCTCATCGCCCACCGCGCTCGCGCTGGGCTCAGTCCCGGGTGAGTTTGCGGTGGGTGACCCGGTGCGGGCGGGCGGCGTCGGCCCCGAAGCGATCAACCTTGTTCGTCTCGTACGCCTCGAAGTTGCCCTCGAACCAGAACCAGGACGCGTCGTTGTCGCCGAGGCCACCTTCCCAGGCCAAGATGTGGGTGCAGGTGCGGTCCAGGAACCAGCGGTCGTGGCTGATGACCACAGCGCAGCCGGGGAAGGCCTCCAGCGCGTTCTCCAACGAGCCCAACGTCTCCACGTCGAGGTCGTTGGTCGGCTCGTCGAGCAGGATCAGGTTGCCGCCCTGCTTCAGGGTCATCGCCAGGTTCAGCCGGTTGCGTTCGCCCCCGGAGAGCACGCCCGCCGCCTTCTGCTGGTCGTGGCCCTTGAACCCGAACGCGCTCAGGTAGGCCCGGCTGGGCATCTCGGTTTGCCCGACGATGATGTGGTCGAGGCCGTCGGAGACCACCTCCCAGACAGTCTTGGTGGAATCGATGCCCGACCGGTTCTGGTCGACGTAGCTCAGCTTGACGGTCTGGCCGACCTTGACCTCGCCGGAGTCGGGCTGCTCCAAGCCGACGATGGTCTTGAACAGGGTGGTCTTGCCGACCCCGTTGGGGCCGATGACACCGACGATGCCGTTGCGGGGCAGGGTGAAGGACAGATCCTTGATCAGCAGCCGGTCCTCGAAACCCTTGTCCAGGTGGCTGACCTCGACGACCACGTCGCCCAGGCGCGGCGGCGCGGGGATTTGAATCTCGTCGAAGTCCAGCTTGCGGGTCTTCTCCGCCTCGATCGCCATCTCCTCGTAGCGAGCCAGACGGGAGCGGCTCTTGGCTTGGCGGGCCTTGGCGCCCGAACGCACCCAGGCCAGTTCCTCCCTCAGGCGCTTCTGCAGCTTCTGGTCCTTCTTGCCCGACACCTCCAGCCGCTCGGCCTTCTTCTCCAGGTAGGTGGAGTAGTTGCCCTCGTAGGGGTACAGGTGCCCGCGGTCCACCTCGGCGATCCACTGGGCAACATGGTCGAGGAAGTACCGGTCGTGCGTGACCGCGAGGACGGCACCGGCGTACGCAGCCAGGTGCTGCTCCAGCCAGAGCACGCTCTCGGCGTCCAGGTGGTTGGTGGGTTCGTCGAGCAGCAGCAGGTCGGGTTTGCTCAGCAACAGCTTGCACAGGGCCACCCGGCGCTTCTCCCCGCCGGAGAGATGGGTGACGGCTTCGTCGGCCGGGGGGCAGCGCAATGCGTCCATGGCCTGCTCCAGCTGCGAGTCGACCTCCCACGCATCGGCGTGGTCGAGCCGCTCCTGCAAGTCCCCCATCTCCTCCATCAGGGCATCGGAGTAGTCGGTGGCCATCAACTCGGCGATTTCGTTGTAGCGGTGCAGCGCCACCATCGTCTCGCCGAGGCCGTCCTCGACGTTCTGACGCACGGTCTTGGTCTCGTCCAGCTGCGGCTCCTGCATGAGGATGCCGACGCTGGCCCCCGCGGCCAAGAACGCCTCACCGTTACCGGGCTGGTCCAACCCGGCCATGATCTTCAGGATGCTCGACTTACCCGCGCCGTTGGGTCCGACCACACCGATCTTCGCGCCCGGATAGAAGGACATGGTCACGTCATCGAGGACGACCTTGTCGCCGTGCGCCTTGCGCACCTTCTTCATGGTGTAGATGAACTCAGCCATGACCCCGAGCGTAGTGGTGCCGCCCCGCTTGGATTACACCCGCGGAGCTGACCCGTCCACTGCTGCGTACGTCGGCCGTGGACGGATCAGTGCTCAGGCGTGGGAGGTGGTGAGCTCCTCCGCGGTATCGGGCACCGCCACGCTCACCGAGTCGATCGCCGCCGACTCCGAGGTGGCCTCCCCTGCCGCCTCGGACGCCTCCACCGGCTCTGCGCTGTGGGCGCTCTTGGGCTCGCGCAGGATCCTCGCGATGCACCGGGACAGGTCGATGCCGACCGTGTTGGCGTCGATCTCGGTGCTCCACCGTCGCTGGCCCTCCACCTCGTAGGTGCGGGTGTACAGCCGTCCGGTGACGATCACCGGGTCGCCCTTGCCGAGTGCGGCACCCACCCCGATCACCAGCCGCCGCCAACACGTCACGTTGGCGTACAGGGTGTCGCCGTCCACCCATTGCTGGGTGGTCCGGTCGAACCGGCGTTCGTTGCTGGCCACCCGAAAACTGATCAGCTCGGATCCGTCGGCGACGGTGCGTCGGCGTTGGTCGCTGATGACCGTGCCGACGATCGTCACATGCGTGACTATCCGGTTGGGGGCACCTAAGGTCGCGCCTGCCCCCGCTACGTACAGCCCTCTACGCACGCATCTCCTCCGACGTGCTCGGGGAAGGGCTCGGTGTGCAGCGCCAGCAGGACGACTGCCGTGCCATGGCCGAGCGACGCGGCTGGACCATCGTCGACACCTACGACGACAACGACGTAAGCGCGTACAGCGGCAAGCGCCGCCCCCAGTACGAGCGGCTCCTCGCGGACGTGCAGAGCGGCCAGGTCAGCGGCATCGTCGCCTGGCACCCCGCCCGCCTGCACCGCTCGCCCGTCGAGCTCGAACACTTCATCACGGTCGTGGGGTCCACCGGGTGCGTGGTCGCCACCGTGCAGGCCGGCGAGCTGAATCTGAGCACCCCGGCGGGGAGGATGACCGCCCGGATCGTGGGTATGATCGCCGCCGCGGCGAGTCTGAGCACAAAAGCATCCGCATCCGCCGCAAGCTGGAGCAGAACGCGGTGAACGGGCGGCACCACGGCGGGGAGCGCCCTTCGGTTGGAACGAGGACCCGGTCACCCCCAACGTCGCCGAGGCTGAGCTCGTCCGGTACGCGGTGGCCGCCGTCGGGGATGGCGCGTCGCTGCGGGGTATCGATCGACACCTCCACGCCAACGGGTCACGCAACCGTGACGGTGCCGCCCGGACCGAGGCAACCATCCGCAACACGGTGGTGCGGCCCAGGAACGTCGCTGTGCGCACCTACAAGAGTGAGGTCATCGGCCCCGGCAGGTGGGAGCCCATCGTGGAGCGTGACTCGTGGGACCAGGCGATGCGAGTGCTCACCGACGCCGCGAGACGCAGCACCGTCTCCCGCAGGTCGCGGCACCGCCTGTCGGGATCGCAACGTATGGGGTGTGTGGTGCACGGGTGCGGGCCAGTCAGCCCGTCGACAAGCGCGGCAATCGACGGTCGGTGTACCGGTTGCCCGGCGGGGCACGTCGCCCGCTCGCAGGTGCACGTCGACGAGCTGGTGACGGCGGTGGTGCTGGGCCGGCTCGCGATGCCGGACGCGGCTGTGGTGTTCGCACCGCGTGTGCCCAGCGTGGGCCGCGGCTACGAGGCCGAGGCCCGTGTGCTCGGGCAGAAGCTCGCGGGCGCTGCGGAGGACTACGCCGATGACCTGTTGACCAGGGCGCAGCTCCGACCGGCACCGAGCGTCTGCGGCCCCAGATCGAACAGCTCGAAGCCCTGTCTCCGGGTCCTGCACCCGAGAGCAAGATGGTGAGCTCGCTCGCCACCTCCGACGACATTGCCAGTGCGTGGTCGGCACTGAGGGTTCGGAATCAGAAGATCGTGGTGGGTGTCCTGATGGACGTGACGGTGGACCGTTCCGGTCGTGGCCGGGGCTTCGATCCGTCTTCGGTGCGGATCGATTGGAAGGTGACGCCATGAGTAAGGAGTATCCGGGGAGGCCTGCTGATCGTGTTCTGCAGCTCGTCCACGACTGTGGTCGTGAAGCGGACCGGGTCTGGTGGAGGGTCTGATCCGACGGCAAGGTCTCTCCCCTGGGGGCCCTGGGCGGACAACAAGCCCCGAGGACTTCGCGTCGTTGATGGATGACCTGCAGGCGGCGGGTGTTCGACACGCTGCCCGACGACACCGTCGTCTACCCCGGCCACGGGCGGGACACCAACCTCGGCATCGAGCGCCCCCAGCTCGCGGAGTGGCGCTCACGCGGCTGGTAAACCGGCCGGCGCGCGGCAGGCAGTGACGCTGGCCTACGCGACGATGCGCGGGTTGAAGAGCTCCGTGAGCAGATGCCTCTGCGACGGAGACAGGGGTGGGGCTGAGTCGACAATCCCGGCGATGTAGTCAGCGCGAGTCGAGGCCCCCGTGTCCGCTTGCGGCGGCGCAGCACGTACCCGCAGGACGCGAGCCCCGGACTGCCTCAGCGGCCGCGCCTGGCGCAACGTCGGCCTCGGAGCCGTGTCCTCCGACGGGGCTCGAAGACACCGCGCCGTCTTCCGGGTTGCTGATGCGCCCGGTCCTTCCGACCTGGCATGGCCATCTCGGTCGCGGTGAGGCGCCGCTTCCCACTGAAGATCGAGCACGAGCTGGCCGTCGTCGGTGTGGCGGTGGTGGTGCCGACCGGGCATGGGGACCGCCCTTCCGCGGTGACACCCCACTACGTCCCGCGGTCCGTGAATTTAGCCGGAAGCGCCCCCCGCCTTACTTGCCACTGCCCCCGTACGGGTGTGGGTCGAGCGCAGAGGTCTCGTAGCCAGGCGGGTTGCTACGTCACCGCACGGGTCGTGTTCCGGTGGACGTCAGAGCCTGACTGACGCGCCTGATCGCGGCCACCGTCGCCGCGTGCTCCCCGGACTCCATACCGCCACGCTCGGCCAGCACCGCCAAGCCGTTCACCACCTCCCGACACGCCCTCGGGGAGGAGAGCACGCGCTGCACGCACTCCGGCACCGTGGGCTCTCGAAGCTGCACGGTGACCCGCTCCACGACCGTCTCGCGCTCGACCACCCGCACCGCGATCGCTCCGACAGATGCGGCCCGGCGTTCCTCGTACGCGCCTCGTCGACACGCCTGCGAGCACCAGACGGGTGGCCGGCCGCGACCGGACCCCTCCACCACCCGCCCACATCGCGGACATTCACGAGCCTCCACGGCACCGCCAGGGTTTCGTACGGACGTTACTTGACCACCGTAGCCGGACCACAGTGCAAGAGGTGTGCGGCACACTAGGATGCTGTGCTACAGCTCTTGCATCGGTTACGCCGTTGTTGTGGCCGGTCCGGCCTGGACGTAGGAAGCGTTGAGGGTGCTCCTCGTGACCTGGCCAAGATCGCCCGGTGGTGCAGTAGCGTGCCGCGCATGTTCGGGGACAGTCGCAGCGCGTCGGCCGGTGCGGAGGCCCGGGCGTGGCTGAACGTGGCAAACGCGGACAAGGACACACTGAAGGCGCTCGGCGCCCGCTCGGACGGGGTAGCCCGCCGCCAACCGGCGTGCCATCGCGTCCAGCACCCGCAACCGCACCAACCGTGACACCCGTGACACCCGTGACACCCGTGACACCCGTGACACCCGTGACACCCGTGACACCCGTGAGGAGCATGACCATGGCCAGGACCAGCACAACGAAGGTGACCGCACGGGAACGCGCCCGCGCCGCGAAGGCGGTACTTGACGCCGAGCGCCGCGACCACGAGAAGGCGGTCGAGGACGCGACCACCACCTACTACGAGGCGCAGGACGACTGCGACACCGCGATCACCGCCCTGGAGGCGGCGGACACCGCCCGCGGCGTCGCGGTGCAGTCCCTGCTTGACCTCGGGGAGCCACCTGCCCGCGTCGCTGTTCTCGTCGGGCTGAGCGCCGCCGAGGTCCGCAAACTTAAGCGCACCGCCGCCGCCGAGGACAGCACCAAGAACAGCCAGGCGGTTGTTCCTTGACGTCCACTGCCCCAACTGCTGTCCGCCTCTGGGACCGGTGATCGCGCCGCTGTGGTGCTCTGAGCTGTGCCGGCAGATGGCCAAGTACGTCCGCTACATCCGTCGTGTCATCCGCGAGATACGCATCGATGATCGGGATGTGGAGCTCGCGGTCAACCAGCGTCTCGGGTCCATGCACTACCCGGCCGCAGCACGCCAGGCAGTGGCGACCCCTCGGTCACCGCACCCGGGGTGTCCGCCGAGCTCGTCGCGGCGGGCCCCGTGTTCCCCACTGTGCAGGACTGGGTCGAAGGGTTCCTGGCCCCCACCATCGTGCGGCGCTCGTCCCACGACTTCCTGTGGTGCCCCCGCTGGTGGGCCCACGCCGAGGTCGTCTCCCGCCTAACCGGTCTCTGGATCACCTGGGAACAGGCCCGCGCCGGCAACCCCGCCGACATCAACACCTGGTGGCTGCAGCAGCTCGACCCCCACCTCGCCGTCATCACCGCACACGGCGGACCCCTGGATGGCTGCACCCAGCACGACGGGCACCAGGGCACCAAACCCGGACTGCTCGTCGAAACACCCCCGCCTGGCACGTTCGGGCCCCCCTAGACCACCGTGCCGATGGGTCCATACCCGCCGGCACCCGCTCTCGGGCCACCGGCGGGTCTGTGGCCTCACCGTCGTGCACTCGCTGGGCGTCGCCGTCGCCGTTGCCGGGCTGGTTGAGTTGGGTGATGAGTGCGATCACCGACCGGATCCTGCTGCTGCCCCCGGCCGTGGCGTTGTTGCTGGTCTTCCTGCTGCCGGCGTTAGAGGCGTCGGCGTTCGTGGGGTTCCTCGTCCCGGGGGAGATCGGGGTCATCCTGGGTGGGGTGCTCGCCAACCAGCACAAGCTGCCCCTGTGGGCGGCGATCGTCACCGGCATCGCCGGGGCGGTCATCGGCGACTCCGTCGGCTACGAGATCGGGCGGCGCTACGGCCAACGGCTGCTCGAGAAGATCCCCAACCGGCTGCTGAAGCAGCAGTACCTCGACCGCACGAAGGATCTCGTCGCCCGCAACGGCGGCAAGGCCGTCTTCATCGGCCGCTTCACCACCGCCCTGCGGGTCCTGGTTCCAGCCTTCTCCGGGATGAGCGGGATCAGCTACCCCAAGTTCCTGGCCTGGAACGCGGCCGGCGGCATCCTGTGGGCCACCGGCTTCGTCCTGCTGGGCTACGCCGCCGGAAGCCAGTACCAACGCGTCGCCCACAACGCCACCCTCTTCGGCTTCGGGCTGCTCGCCCTCATCATCATCATCGTCGTCACCAAGAAGGTCTGAGGTGCCCCGCGGTTCGCGGATAGTGGATACAATTCCACTCTTCCGGTGAGAGGTACAGCAATGGCTCGACAGAAGCGGGTGTTTTCCCCTGA
>JAABUV010000622.1_pt1 | contig 53799 bp, 54 predicted proteins | sample 5559971 | NCBI WGS metagenome assembly JAABUV01 (sample SAMN10711881, study PRJNA513362) | rock metagenome | isolation source: Antarctica rocks | place: Antarctica: Victoria Land, Knobhead nord | collected 2015-12-19 | reverse complement strand
CCTGTGGCAGCAACGAATTACAGCCATATCGGCTCACGCACGGCTCCCCGCGAAAATCACCGACGCCCTGCTCAACACGCTCGCGGAGGCCGCCTGACGAATCAACAACAGTGCGAAACTCCACTTCAGCGATCGGCGAGGGAAGTCCTGGTCGCGGTTGGCCACGACGTCGACACCGCGTAGGAGGAGTCAACTCTTTCCGCTTCGTTCCTCTTGAAGGTCACCGTGTCGACCGGCCAGTAGCTCCTCCCGCAGCCCCCGTCGGTCGACCTTGCCTGGCCCGCGCCGCGGCAGCGCGGTACGCAAGTACAACTCGTGTGGTGCCGCCGCCCGTCCGAGCTCGGCGGCGACGTGCGCGCGCAGCTGATCCAACGTCGGGGGTTTGCCGGCGGGCACGACCACAGCCACCACGCGTTGACCCCACTGCTCGTCGGGCACGCCCAGCACCGCACAGTCATCGACGCCGGGATACGTCAGCAGGGCGGCCTCGACCACCTGCGGAACCACGGTGAGCCCACCAGTGGTGATGGCCTCGTCGAGCCTGCCGTACACGGTCAATATCCCGTCATCCACGGTGCCGGCGTCGTCGGTACGGAACCAGCCGGGCTCGGCCCAGGCGGGATGGGTGGGCCGGCAGCGGTAACCCGCGGCCAGCGTCGGGCCACCCAGCATCACCCGGGTGCCCTCCAGCCGTACCTGTACCCCGTCCAGCGGCACCCCGTCGTACACGCACCCACCGCAGGTCTCGCTCATGCCATAGGTGCGCACCACCGGAATCCCGGCTGCGCGCGCCCGGGCGTGCAGCGCAGGGGGGGCTGGCGCACCGCCGAGCAGCAGCGCGTCGACGCTGGCCAGGGCCGCGCAAGCCCCGGGGTGCTCCAGCGCACGGACGAGCTGGGTGGGTACCAGCGAGGTGTAGCGGCGGCCGCTGGACATGGCGGTCACGGCGGCCTCCAGCGCGGCGGGATCGAAGCCGTGGGACAGGTCGAGCACCACCGGCTCGGTACCGGCGAGCACGCTGCGCAGGAGCACCTGCATGCCGGCGACGTGCTGGGCGGGCAGCGCCAGCAGCCATGACCCGTTGCCGCCGAGCCGGGCGTGCGTGGCGCGCCCGCTGGCGGCCAGCGCCGCGGCCGAGAGCAGCGCGCCCTTGGGGGTCCCCGTCGAGCCGGAGGTGGCCAGCACCAGGGCCGTATCGTCGTCCACCGGCCGGCCGGTGGCCAGCGCACTGGTCAGGCGGGTGGTCTCCCGCTCGTCGCCTTCGGGCACGGGCAGCCACGCGGGGCCCGCCCCCTCCAGCGCCGCGGCCAGGGCGGGCAGCAGCCGCAGGACCTCCGGCCCGGTAGGCACGGGCAGCGGCTGCAGGTTGCGGGTCACGGATGCGATGGTGCCACCGGGGTACTGCGTGCGCGGCGACGGTGACCCAGCACTGCGGTCCACCCAGCACTGCGGTCCACCCAGCACTGCGGTCCACCCAGCACTGGCAACTCAGAAGTAGCGGGGGAAGTAGTACGCAACACCCTCGAACCGCCGACGCCCGCGGCGATCTAGCCGACGTACTCGAAGTGAAGCTTGAGGCCGAGGACCTTGGCCACCTTCATGATGGTGGCGAAGCTGGGGTTGCCGTCAGCGGAGAGTGCCTTGTAGAGGCCCTCGCGGCTCATGCCAACCCGGCGAGCAAGCTCGCTCACGTTGCCCGAGCGAGCGATGGCTCCGAGGGCCTGAGCAATGACGGTCAGATCGTCTCCAGCCTCATCGAGGGCTGCCTCCAGGTAAGCAGCAACGTCGTCGGCGAACCGATGCGCTTCTCTGATGTCGCGGTCCCGGCTGATACCGCCACCGACCGGCTTCACATCACCGGGGTTGCCCGCGGCGAGTCGGTCGATCCTGACCAATGACGCGCGCGGCGGCTCGCCGATCCTTCAGTTTGCGTAGCCACCGGTCGAAGGTCGCACTCTTGACGATCCCGACCATGTGTCAACCGCGCCGGATCAGAAGTAGCGGGGGTAGGGGCTCCAGTCCGGGGGGCGCTTCTCCAGGAAGGCGTCGCGGCCTTCCACGGCCTCGTCGGTCATGTAGGCGAGCCGCGTGGCCTCCCCGGCGAACAGCTGCTGGCCGACGAGGCCGTCGTCGGGCAGGTTGAACGCGTACTTCAGCATCCGCTGCGCGGTGGGCGACTTGGCGTTGATCTCCGCCGCCCAGCTGATCGCCGTGGCCTCGAGCTCGGCGTGCTCCACCACCTCGTTCACCGCGCCCATGTGGTGCATCTGCTCGGCGGTGTACGTCCGGCCGAGGAAGAAGATCTCGCGGGCGAACTTCTGGCCCACCTGGCTCGCGAGGTAGGCGCTGCCGTAACCGCCGTCGAAGCTGCCCACGTCGGCGTCGGTCTGCTTGAACCGCGCGTGCTCGCGGCTGGCCAGGGTCAGGTCGCACACCACGTGCAGGCTGTGGCCCCCACCGGCCGCCCAGCCGTTGACCACGGCGATGGCCACCTTGGGCATGAACCGGATCAGCCGCTGCACCTCCAGGATGTGCAGGCGACCGGCGCGGGCCGGGTCCACGCTCTGTGCGGTGTCGCCGTCGGCGTACTGGTAACCGGCGCGGCCACGGATGCGCTGGTCACCGCCAGAGCAGAACGCCCATACCCCGTCCTTGGGTGCGGGCCCGTTGCCGGTGATCAGCACGGTGCCGACGTCGGAGCTCATCCGCGCGTGGTCCAACGCCCGGTACAGCTCGTCGACGGTGTGCGGGCGGAACGCGTTGCGCACCTCCGGCCGGTCGAAGGCCACTCGGACCGTGGCGTCGGTGACGTGCCGGTGGTAGGTGATGTCGGTGAGGCTCTCGAAGCCGGGGACGGCCTGCCACGCGGTGGGGTCGAAGGTCACGGCAGGATCGTAGGGGTGCACCTCCCGGAGCTGCCCGCGCTGGACGACCTAGGCGACCTCCAGGTAGTCGCGCTGCCGCTGCGCACCCGCTTCCGGGGCATCGACACGCGGGAGGTGCTGCTGCTGCGCGGGCCGGCCGGGTGGGGGGAGTTCGCGCCCTTCACCGAGTACGACGACGCCGAGAGTGCCTGGTGGCTGGCCGCCGGCCTGGAGCACGCCTGGCTGGGGGCGCCCATCCCGGTGAGATCCACTGTGGACGTGAACGCGACGGTGCCCGCCGTGCGTGCCGACCATGTGGCGGGTGTGCTCAGCCAGTTTCCCGGGTGTGCCTGCGTCAAGGTGAAGGTCGCCGACGGCCCACTGGCGCAGGACCTGGCCCGGGTCGCCGCGGTCCGCTCAGCGCTGGGTCCGGGCGCGCGGGTCCGGGTGGACGCCAACGGTTTGTGGAGCGTCGATCAAGCGGTGGTGGCGCTGCATGCGTTCGCGCAACAAGGACCGCTGGAGTACGCCGAGCAGCCCTGCGCCGGCGTGGCCGAACTGGCAGCCGTTCGGGCACGGGTGGGTGTGCCCATCGCTGCCGACGAGAGCATCCGGCGCGTGCAGGACCCGGTGCAGGTGGCGCGGGCAGCTGCCGCGGATGTCGCCGTGCTGAAGGTGGCACCGTTGGGCGGGATGCGGAGGGTACTGGCGCTGGCCGCCGAGCTGCGCGCCGAGTACGGGTTGCCGGTCGTCATCTCCAGCGCGCTCGACTCCGCGGTGGGGGTGAGCGCCGGTCTGGCTGTGGCCGGGGCGCTTCCCGAGCTGCCACTTGCGTGTGGCCTGGCGACCGGGGGGTTGCTGGCCGCCGACGTCACCGCTGACGTGCGCCCGGTGGGCGGGGTGCTGGCGGTGCGGGCGGTGGTGCCGGACCCGAAGCGGCTGCGCGCCCTGGCGGCGTCGCCCGAGCGCCGACAGTGGTGGATGCGCAGGCTGCAGCGCTGCCACGCGCTGCTCGCCGCCGAGCACCCCGCCTGGCCACCGCCGGCGGGCTGATCACGCTACGTCGATGCTCCCGTCGAATTGGTCTATCAGGCTTTCGTCGACCTGACCAGATCGCCCAGTGGTTCGGGCCGTTGCAGTTCCATGTGCCGCGCGACACCGTCTCGATCGACCCGGTTCCCGGCGGTGACTGGCACATGACGATGGTCAACAACAACAACCGCGAGTGGACGGCCCCCGTCATCTCCACGCTCGTGGACGTGGTGGAGAACCACCTGCTCGTCGGGTACGAAGTCGCCCGCGGGTTACCGGGCGTCCCCGACGGCACCAAGCTCACGCTCACCATCGAGTTCATCCCCGACGGCGACGGCACCCGCCTGGAGCTGCGCCAGGGACCGTTCCCGGAGGAGATGCGCGAGATGAGCGAGACCGGCTGGTTGCAGTCGCTGCACAAACTCGACGGCCTGCTGGCCACGCCAGCCAAGTTCCGCGCGACAGCCTGACCTCACCTGCGCGACGCGCGCCCAGGTAACCGGTTGTGCAGGCTGGCTCGTGGCTCACGGGCGGGGCGGCAGCGGTGGGGCGACCGTCGGCGGCCGGTCGTCTGTGATCGGTGCACTGGCCGCGGGTGTGTGCGCCAGGGCAGCCAGCACCGCCTGCACGGCGGTGTCCAGCTGCGGGTCCGCGCCCGCCGCCCACACCTGCGGCGGCATCGGCACCTCGATGTCCGGATCCACCCCGTGGTTCTCCACCGACCAGGCCCGGTTGACGATCCACGTCGCATAACGGGGCTGCGTGACCGCGGTGCCGTCGACCAGGGTGAACTTTCCGTCGATGCCGACCACCCCGCCCCAGCTCCGCATGCCCACCACCGGGCCGAGGTCACGCTCCTGGATCATCGCGGTGACGATGTCACCGTCCGAGCCGGCGTTCTCGTCGGTGATGGTCACCAGCGGTCCACGGCGCACGTCGGCGGGGTAGGTCTGGGGTTGCATCCCGCGGGGTACGGACCACCCCGTGAGCGCACGGGCCAGCTTCTCCACCACCAGCTGCGAGGTGTGCCCACCGCCGTTGCCCCGCACGTCGAGCACCACCGCGTCCCGGGCCACCTCCAGGTGCAGGTCGCGGTGCAGTTGCGCCCAGCCCAGCGGCATCATGTCCGGCACGTGCAGGTAACCCACCCGGCCCTGGGTGGCGGCGTGCACCGCGGCTCGCCGCCCGGCGACCCAGTCGTGATAGCGCAACGGCATCTCGTCGGCGACAGCCACCACCACGACGGACCGCTCGGCGGCGCTGTCGGCGGCACGCAGCCGCAGCTCCACCGGGTGGCCCGCCGCGCCCACCAGCAGCGGCCCCGGCCCGGTCACCGGGTCGACGGGGCGCCCGTCGACCGCCAGCAGCGCCTCACCCGGGCGCACCGCGGCACCGGGTGCCCGCAGCGGGGAACGACCCGCGCCGGAGGAACTCTCCCCGGGCAGCACCCTGGCGATGCGCCAGAGTCCGCCGTCGTCGCGGGCGAGGTCGACGCCCAGGTGGCCGAGTCGTCGTTGCTCCTGGCCCTTCTCCTCGGGCGGGGTCTCGTAGGCGTGTGACGTTCCGAGCTCGCCCTGCACCTCCCACAGCAGGTCCGAGAGGTCGTCGCGGGTGGCGATCCGCTGCAGCAGCGGGTGGTAACGCGCCAGCAGAGCCGGCCAGTCGTTGCCCGCCATGTCCGCCACCCAGAAGTGATCGCGCATGAGGCGCCCCGCCTCGTCGTACATCTGTCGCCACTCGGCGGCCGGTTCGACCAGCGCCCGGACCCGGGACAGGTCGACGTCGACAGCGGCCTCGGGATCGCCGGGCTCGGCGTCCTTGGTGGCCGGGCGCCCTGCGGGCAGCACCCGCAGTTGCTCACCGTCGCGCACGACCAGACGGGTGCCGTCACCGCTGACCCATACGTCGTCGATGTTCTCGGCCAGCACCGTCGACGCACCGGTGCGCAGGCTGAGCCGTTCCAGCACTGCTCGTGGGGCGTCCGCGTCGGGGGTTGCGCGGTCGTCACCGAGCTTGCCGTGCAGCGGCTCGCGCAACCACACCAGCCCACCCTCCGCTACGGCCAGGTGGGAGTAGCGGGCGGCGGGCACCGGGACGGGCACCACTCGCTCGGCCAAGCCCTCGAGGTCGACGACCACGCTGACCTCGTCGGCGCCGTCACCGTCGGGCGGGCTGCGGCGCCCCTGCAGCGTCGGGGCGAACGGTGACGGGGTGCTGGCCGCCAGCGGCAACAACTGGGGGCGGGTCGCCGCGGGGAAACCCAGGTCGAACACGTGCTCGTCGTAGACGGGGTCGAAGGTGCGGGCGGACAGAAAGGCGAGGTGCCGGCCATCAAGGGTGAACGTGGGCTCGGAATCGGTGAAGCGCAGTTCGGTGGCGTCGACGACCAGAGAGTCCGACACCCGGGCGAGCTTGAGCTGCGTCAGTTCCTGCGGTCCGGGGTGCGTCCAGGCCAGCCAGGCCGAGTCCGGGGAGAAGGCGAGGTCCGCGCAGGCACCGTTGTCGGTCCGGGCCAGCTCCGCGTCGGTACCGGTCTCCGGGTCGATGAGCAACACCCGCCCGTCATGGGTTGCCACCGCGATCCGGCTGCCGTCGGGGGCGCCAGCCAGGTCCATCACCCGGCCCAGCCGACCGGCGGCCATCCTGCGTTGGCCGGAGTCGTCCCCGGCGCATACCACGAGGCCGTCCTCACCGGTGTCGTCGGCGACCCACACCACCGCCTCGCCGAGTAACCGCGGCAACCGGGCACGGATGCCCGACCCCGGTGCGAGGGTGCGCACCGGGCCGTCGGCGTGTGTCACCCACTGCACGCTGCCGCGCACCTCCACGACGCTCGCCCGGCCCGTGCGGTCCACGGCCACGCCGCCGAGGTGCTTGCCCGCGGGCACGGGGGCGGGGGTGCGGGCGGCCCGCGGCCCGCCGGTGGGCAACTCCAGGCGGCGGGGCTGGGAATCCGCCGAGAGGTCCTTCACCAGCCAGAGCTCACCCCCGGCGGCGTACACCACGCGCTCGCCGTCGGTGCTCGCGTGCCGGGCGTAGAAGTCGTCGTGATCGGTGTGCCGACGCAGGTCGGTGCCGTCGGGCAGTACCGAGTACAGGTTGCCCACGCCCTCGTGATCGGAGAGGAAGGCCACCCGCCCGCCCACCCACATTGGTGCGGTGAGTTGCCCGTCCAGCTCGGGCAGCAGCCGGGCGAAGCGGCCGGAGCCGTCGACGTCGATCCACAGCCGTCCGGCGGTGCCTCCGCGGTAGCGTTTCCACATCGCGGGGTCGCGCCGGCGGCCACCGAAGCCGGTGCCCAGCACCACCCCACCGCCGGTCGAGACGTCCAGCGCGGTCACCGGTCCGTGCGGCAGCCGCTCGGCGGGTCCACCGTCCACGGGCACGGCCCTGGCCCAGGTGCGATGGCGAAACGGCTCACCCACCGCCGAGGCCACGTGCACCCGCTGCGGGTCGGCCCAGCCGAGTACCCGTGCGTGCGCATCACCCCACCACGTGGTCCGCACCGACGGGCCGCCCTCGGTGGCGACGACGTACAGCTCGGGAACCCCGTCGCGTTGGCTCAGGTGGGCGAGGCGCGCACCGTCGGGGGAGAACCGGAGGTCCTTGGTCGCGGCGTGGTCGGCGGTGAGCTGCCACGGCCGCCCACCGTCGAGCGGGGCGAGCCAGACGTCGTCCTGCGCGACGAACCCCAGCAGGCCCTCGTGCAGGGTCGGGTAACGGAGGTAGGAGTCGTTCGCGACGCTCAGCATCCGTGGAGCGTACTGGCGGTGGTCGCCCGGCTACGTCACGGACGGCACGACGACGGCGATGAGTCCCTCGACGCCACGCGCGAGCCGGGCGTCTCGGGTGAGCATGGTGGCGTCCAGTGCCTCGGTGAGCGCCACGTAGAGCGCATCGTAGGTCGTACAGACGTCGCGCAGCTCCCATGCGCGGCGCAGCAGCCGCGCATCGGGATGGCGGCGGACACTGAGCTGGGCCAGCTCGACGCGGGCCAGTTCCGCGGTAGCCAGGTCGAGGGCGGAACCCCGCAGCAGGCCCCGGAGCGTCTGCGTCACTTCGACGTCGAGCAGGCCCGGTGCGTGGACATCGCCGAGCATCGCGCCGCGCTCGACCTCCGAGCCCTCGCCGAGCAGGTAGGCGACGACGCAGGAAGCGTCGACGACCCACCTCACCCTCGACGGCCCGCGTCGCGCGCGGCGAGGATGTCCTGCGTGCTGACGCCAGCCCCGTGGCGTAACTGGATGCGCTCGTCGAGTTCCTCCGGGGTTGGTGTGCGCGCGAATCGGCTGACCTCGCGGAGCACGTACTCGCTGAGCGAGCTCCCCTGAGCCGCAGCGCGAGCCTTCAGGGTTCGGTGCACGTCCTCGGGCACATCGCGAATCTGGATCAGTCCCATGCAGCCAAGGTGAACCCATCGCGATTGCATGTCAACAACTTCTGCCGTGCAGTGACCGCAACCGGCGCAGGCAGTAGCGACCGGCGCTGTCAGCCCGGCCGGTAGTGCCCTGGCCAGTCGGCCGCCCGGATCCTGGTGATCTCGCGGACGGATGGAGGGGTGCCCCATTCGTCGCGGCCGAGGCGGCTCAGCGGGGCCAGCTCGTGGATGTCGGCGAGGCCGTCCGCCCCCAACGCGGTGGTGGAGATCGCGGCGTGCACCACGTCACCGAGCACGACGAAGGAGTTGCCGATCTCGATCACCTGGCGCAGTCGGCACTCCAAGGCCACCGGTGATGCGGCCACCCGTGGGGGCGCCACGAGCAGGCTCGGCTCACGCTGCAGGCCCACGGCGTCGAACTCGCTGATGTCTTCGGCAAAGTCCGTTGCGGTCGCGTTGACCTGCTCGAACAGCGATTCCGGGGCGAGGCACACGACGAACTCCCCGGTGGCCTCGATGTTGTTCAGGCTGTCCTTGCGACCGACGGAGGTGAACTGGACGACGGGGGGGCTCACGGCCGCGACGGTGAAGAAGCTGTGCGGCGCGAGGTTGTCGATTCCCGCGCCCGAGCGCGACGACACCCAGGCTATGGGCCGGGGGACGATCACCGCGGTCATGAGCTGGTAGAAGCGACCGTGGCCGATGTCGTCGGGGTCGAAGCCGGTGCGCGCGGGGGCAACCACAGGAGGCGACCCTGCCAGGTACCGGTTGCCCTGGCAGGCTGGGCCTTTGTGAACTCAAGCTCCCCCGTGACCGGTATCAGCCCCCGACACCGTTCCACCGCACTCGCCACGGTGGTGGTCGACGAGCTGGTGCGCGGCGGGATGCGCGAGGCGGTGCTCTGCCCGGGCAGCCGCAACGCGCCGTTGTCCTACGCGCTGCACGCCGCCGCTGCTGCGGGGTTGCTGCGCCTGCACGTGCGCATCGACGAGCGCAGCGCCGCGTTCCTCGCCCTGGGCCTGGCGTTGGGTAGCGGAGCTCCGGTGCCGGTGGTGACCACGTCGGGCACCGCGGTGGCCAACCTGCACCCGGCGGTGCTAGAGGCTGGCCACGCCCGCGTGCCCCTGCTGGTGCTCAGCGCCGACCGCCCGCCGGAGCTGCTCGGCTCGGGCGCGAACCAGACCGTGGACCAGCGCGGCCTCTTCGGTGGGGCGGTACGGGCAGCATTGACCATGGCCGGGGACGAGCCCGCACGCTGGCGGGCCGCGGTGTGCCGGGCGTTGGCGGCGGCCACTGGAGCCCGCGACGGCAACCCAGGGCCGGTACACGTCGACGTCCCGTTCGCGGAGCCACTGTTGCCCGACGGGACGGGATGTCCACCCGGGCGCGCCGACGGTGGACCGTGGACCGTGGTCGCCCCGGCCCGGGTAGATTCGCCGCTGGAGCTTGACCTCGGCATGCCCACCCTGGTGGTGGCCGGTGCTGGTGCACGCATGCACGCAGAGCTGAGCGCGCTGCCCACGGTGGCCGAACCCGGTGCACCGGCACCCGAACTGGGTGTGCACCCGCTGGCCACGCGGGCGTTCACCCCCGAACAGGTGGTGGTGGTGGGGCGCCCGACCCTGCACCGCGGCGTGGCCCAGCTGCTCGCCTCGGACGCTGCGGTGCACGTGCTCACCGACGGTCGGCAGTGGAGCGACGTGGCCGCGAACGTGCGCTCGGTGGGCACCCGGGTGGTGACCACCGGGTCGCCGGCGACGGCGTGGCTGCAGGGCTGGGCGACCGCGTCGGCACGGGCGGCCGACGCCGTGGCTGCGGTGCTCGACGCGGACGGCCCGGCCACCGGGCTGCACGTGGCGCGGGCCGTGGCGGCTGCGCTGGGCGATGGTGACCTGGTGGTGCTCGGGTCCTCCAACCCGGTGCGCGACGCGTCGCTGGTGGGGCTGCCGACCTTCGGCGTGCGGGTGCTGGCCAACCGGGGGGTCGCCGGCATCGACGGCACGGTGTCGACCGCGCTCGGAGCGGCCCTCGGTTCGTTGCACCCCGGCCGGAGCGTGGCCTTACTGGGTGACCTGACGTTCCTGCACGACAGCGGCGGGCTCCTGCTCGGCGCCGACGAACCGCGCCCCGACCTCACCCTGGTGGTGGCCAACGACGACGGCGGGGGCATCTTCACCACCCTGGAACAGGGAGCACCGGAGCATTCCGCAGCCTTCGAGCGGCTGTTCGGCACCCCGCACGGAACCGACCTGGGCGCCCTCTGCGGGGCGCACGGCGTGGCGCACGGGCTGGTCGGGGTCGGCGAGCTGGGTGCGGCGCTCGCCGAGGTCCACAGTGGACTGCGGGTGCTCGAGGTGCGTACCGACCGCTCCGGATTGCGGCGGCTGCACGCCCGGCTGCGGGCGGCGGTAACCGCAGCCGGGTGAGGGCGAACTCAGCCCGTCACGCCCTCCAGTGCGTCGCGGACGGGCACGAACTTGGCGTCCGTCTCGGCCACCTCCTCGTCGGGGTCGGACTCCGCGACGATGCCGCCCCCGGCGAACAACCGCGCAGTGGCACCGTGCACCTCGGCGCTGCGCAGCGCGAGGCCCAGCTCGCCGTCACCGCGGGAGTCGATCCAGCCCACCGGCCCGGCGTACCGACCGCGGTCCATCTCCTCCAGCTCGGTGATGAGCGCGACGGCGACGTCGGTCGGGGTGCCGCCGACCGCAGCGGTGGGGTGCAGGGCGGCCGCGAGCTGCAGCACGCTGGTCGTGGGGTCGGCCAGCTCCCCGGTGACGGTGGTGGACAGGTGCGCCACGTTGCGCAGCTGCAGCACCTCCACTTCGCGTACCCGCACCTGTTCGCACAACGACTCCAGTGCCCGCACCAGCGAGGTCACCGCGTAGGAGTGTTCGCCGCGATCCTTGCCCGAGGAGAGCAACTGGGTGGCCAACTCGCGCTCGCTGACGCCCTCACGCGGCCACGTCGTGCCGGCGAGTACCCGCGACGACACGTGCGCACCGATGCGCCGCACCAACAGCTCGGGCGTGGCGCCTACCAGCCCGTCGACGGCGAAGGTCCAGCACTGCGGATAGCGGGCGGCCAGGTGCGTCAGCACGAACCGCGGGTCGATGGTCCCCGCGGCGTCGACGAGCAGGTCCCGCGCCAACACCACCTTGTCGAGCTCGCCGGCGTGGATGCGCAGCACTGCGGTCTCGACCGCCGCCCGCCACCGCGTGACGGGGTGTGAGTCGGCGGAGTACCGCAGGCCGACGGGGGCCACCACCGGCGCGATCTCCTCGGCCCGCCGCGCGCCCAGCTCGGTGACCCAGGTGACCTCGCCCCAGCGCCCGGCAACGACCCGCGGCACGACGAGCACCGACGAGCCGGGGGAGTCGGCGAACGCCAGGGAGGTGAACGCCACCGGTCCCGAGCCCGGCACCCCGACATCGTCCTCGACGTGGACGTGCGCGCAGAAGTCCGTCCACCACGCCGAGGCGTCGGTTGCGCGCTGCGCACCTGCCGTCTCGGTCCTGGCCACCTCGCCCCACCCCACCAGCCCCGCGCCGTGGCGCACCCACGACGACACGTACTCCGCGCTAGGGAGCAGCTCGAGCAGCTCGCCGGCGTGCTGCACGCGACGGGACCGCGCCACCAGCAGCTCTGCCGGGGCACTGGTGGCTGCGCTCATCCGTCCAGACTAGGAGCACCGGGCAAAGGCCGCTGTCGCGGAGGCAGTCCCACTACCCTCGGCTGACGTGACCTCCCGCACCTGCGCCCGGCTGCGCCGGGCTGCGCTGCTCGTCGCGGTCGGGGTGACGGTGCTCGCGGTGCTGCTGGTGATCGCCGCACGCAGCGACGACAGGGAGATCACGGCGCACCGGGGTACCGCCGTCGCCGACGTGCTCAGCGTGGGCCCGCGCAGCGCCGCGATCAGCTTCGCCACCCCGGACGGCGTGACGCACGCGCCGGCCCTGGGGGTGCTCTATCCCACCGGGCTCACCGCGGGCCAGCGCATCGACGTGGAGTACTCCACGGTCAACCCCGACCTGGTCCGGGTGGCCGGGCGGGGGTGGACGCTGGCGCTGGTGCCCGCGGGATCCGTCGTCGGGCTGGGGTGGTTGCTGGCTGGCGCGGCGCTGATCGTGCTGCGCAGCCGCATCCGCGCTCCCGCGCGCCCACCCAGCTGAGGGCGGACGTCGGTGGCTATCCGCGCAGTGTCACCAGCACACCCGTCACCAGCTCGAGCAGTTCCTCCCGCGCGATGTCCTCGCCCGTCAGCCAGCTGATCACGGCCTCCTCGACGAACGCGACCCACCCACGCACCGCCAGCCGACCGCGCGCCCCGGTCGGCAGGCCAAGTTCGGTGGCGGCAGCCAGGGTGCGCTCGGCCATCGCGGTGCGGGTCTCGTCGAACACCTGCCGCATCGCCGGGTCACCACTGGCCGTTCCGCGCAGCAGAGCGAGGTAGCAGTCCCGGTTCTCGGTCACGAAGTCGACGAAGCTCGACACCGAGCCCCGCAGGGCCTGCAGTGGTGGCAGCGACGGGTCGGGCTCGGTGGCGGCGAGCAGCGCGCGGCTGGTTTCCCTGACCACGGCCAGGTGGAAGTCCTGCTTGGACGCGAAGTAGTGGAACAGCAGGCCGCGGGAGACCCCGGCCTGCTCGGCGACGTCCTCCACCGAGAGTTGGTCGAGGGTGCGGGTGGCCAACAGCGCTACGCCCAGGGTGATGAGCTGGGCGCGCCGCGCCTGCGGACTGAGCCTGGTCCGCTTCTCCCGCTCCACCGGCCGCAGCCTACTCGTTTGTTGAACGCTGGTCAGCAAGTTGTTGACCAACGTTCAACAACGCCCTAGCCTGACCCGCATGACTGCAGCCACCCAGCCAGCTCCGCCGCGGCGGATCGGTGTCCTCGTGATCGGCAGCGGCTTCTCCGGCCTCGGGGCCGCCATCCGCATGACGCAGGAGGGGCGCACCGATTTCGTGGTCATCGAGCGCGGCCCGGAGGTGGGTGGCACCTGGCGGGACAACACCTACCCGGGAGCGGCGTGTGACGTGCCCTCCCACCTGTACTCGTATTCCTTCGAGCTCAACCCCGACTGGACGCGCTCGTTCTCCGAACAGGGCGAAATCCAGGCGTACCTGCGTGGGGTTGCCGACAAGTACGGCGTACTCGACAAGCACGTATTCGACTGCGCGGTCACCTCGGCTCGCTGGGACGCCGACACCGGCGCGTGGCACCTGCAGACGACCCGCGGGCCCTACCAGGCCACCGTGCTGGTCAGTGCCGTCGGCGCGCTGTGCGAGCCCGCGCTGCCGGACATTGCCGGCATCGCCGATTTCGGTGGCGAGGTCTTTCATTCCGCGCGCTGGGATCACGACGCCGACCTCGTTGGCAAGCGCGTCGCGGTGATCGGCACCGGTGCCTCGGCCGTCCAGATCGTGCCGGCGATCGCCGACCAGGTCGCCCACCTCGACGTCTACCAGCGCACCGCGCCCTGGGTGCTGCCCAGGGGCGACCGCCCGTACACGCCGTGGGAGCGCGTCGCGTTCCACCGCGTTCCCGGCTTCCAGCGGCTGTCCCGCTCGTTGATCTACACCCTGCGCGAACTTCAGGTGTTCGCGCTGGCCAAGAACCCCAAGCTCACCCGGCCGCTGCAGAAGTTGGCCGAGCAGCACCTCGCCCGTCAGGTCAGCGATCCGGCCCTGCGCGCGCGGGTGACCCCGAACTGGCGCATCGGCTGCAAGCGGATGCTCATCTCCAACAGCTGGTACCCGGCGCTGCAGCGCGCGGACGTGGACCTGGTCACCGACCCGATCGCCGCGGTCCGCCCCGATTCGGTGGTGAGCCGCGACGGCACAGTGCGCGCGGTGGACGCCATCATCGTCGCCACCGGCTTCCACGTCACCGACTCGCCCGCCTACGACATGATCATCGGAGCCGACGGTCGCTCGCTCGCCGACACCTGGCGCGCGAGCGGCATGCAGGCGTACAAGGGCGCGTCGGTGGCCGGCTTTCCCAACCTGTTCTTCCTCGTCGGGCCGAACACCGGCCTTGGCCACACCTCGATGGTGTTCATGATCGAATCCCAGCTCAACTACCTGCTCGACGCGTTGCGCACCATGGACGCCCACGAGCTGGCCACCGTGGAGGTGCGCGAGGACGCGTTAGAAGACTACAACGCCGGGTTGCAGCGCAAGCTCAGCCGCACCGTGTGGACGACCGGCGGCTGCGGCAGCTGGTACCTCGACGCGCACGGCAACAACACCACGTTGTGGCCCGATTTCACGTTTGCCTTCCGGAAGATGACGCGGCGCTTCGACCTCGACGCCTACCGCACGACCACCCACGCCGGGCTGCGGCAGGCGCAACCACAGGGAGCAGCCGCGTGAACGAGTCCGGGTACTTCCGCGGGAAGGTCGCCGTCATCACCGGCGCCGGGTCGGGCATCGGGCGGGCATTGGCGCTGGACCTCGCCGACCGCGGGGCACGGCTGGCCCTGTCGGATGTGGACAGCACCGGTCTGGCCGAGACAGTGCGCCGCGCCGCGACGTGCGGAGCCACCCCGTCCGCGGACCACCTGGACGTCGCCGAGCGCGCCGGGGTCCTCGACTACGCGGCCGTGGTGGCGGAGCGCTTCGGTGTGGTCAACATCGTGTTCAACAATGCCGGCATCGCGTTCTCCGGTGACGTCGAGGTGTCGGAGTTCAAGGACATCGAGCGGGTCATGGACGTCGATTTCTGGGGAGTCGTCAACGGCACCAAAGCGTTCCTGCCGCACCTGATCGCCTCCGGGGACGGACACGTGGTGAACATCTCGAGCCTGTTCGGGCTGCTCGCGATGCCGAGTCAGAGTGCGTACAACGCCGCGAAGTTCGCGGTGCGCGGGTTCACCGAGGCGCTGCGCCAGGAGATGCTCATCGCCGGTCATCCGGTGAAGGTGAGCTGCGTGCACCCCGGGGGTATCACCACGGCCATCGCGCGCAACGCCACGGCAGCCACCGGCTCCGACGCCGAAGCCATCGCGGACTTCTTCGACAAGCACCTGGCCATGACCAGCCCGGAGGTGGCCGCCCGGGTGATCCTGCGCGGGGTCGAGGCCGGACGCGGCCGCATCCTGGTTGGCAGCGATGCGAAGCTGCTCGACGGGTTCGTCCGGCTGACCGGCTCGGGCTACCAGCGGGTGCTCGCGACGGTCGCCGCAAGGGTGCTGCCGAAGGGCTCGGCGACGCGCTGAGCCCTAGTTCAGCAGGCCGGGCTGCTCAGCGACGATCCGATCGTAGATCGGCTGGAAGCTGAGCCAGCCGAGGAACTCGCTGCCCACCACGTCGTAGGTGGTCTTGGCGTTCTCGGAATCGATGTGGACGACCTGGCCGGCGGCCTTCGCGGCCAGCTGCACCTGCGCGCTGCGCTCGGCGGTGAGGAACCACCACGCGGCGCTGTCGACGGAGGTGCCGACGGTGAGCAGGCCGTGGTTGCGCAGCACCACCAGCTTGTTGTCCTCCAGGGAGTGGGCGATGCGCTTGCCCTCCTCGGTGTCGAGCACTACGCCCGTGTAGTCGTCGAACAGTGACTGGTCGTCGTAGAAGGCGCACGCGTCCTGGGTGATCGGCTCCAGGGTCTGCCCCAGCGCCGAGAGCGCGCGACCGTAGGTGGAGTGGGTGTGCGCCGCGGCCACGGCGTCGGGGCGGGCGGCGTGGACCTGACTGTGGATGGCGAACGCGGCGGGATTCACGGGGCGGTCGCCCTCGACGACGGTGCCCGCGTGATCCACCCGGATGAGGTCGCTGACGCTGATCAGGCTGAAGTGCACCGCGAACGGGTTCACCCAGAACGTGTCGGGGAACTCGGGGTCCCGTGCGGTGATGTGGCCGGCCACACCCTCGTCGAACCCCGCCTTGGAGAACAGCCGGAACGCCGCGGCCAAACGCTGCTTGCGGTGGCGCCGCTCGTCCTCGACGGAGTCGAACGTCGGCGGCATCCGGAACTTCAGCCCACCAGCGGGCTGGGGGACGGTGTCGGGAAGTCCGGTCTGGGTCCCCGCGGTTGGGGTCTGGGCAGTCTGGGTCACGGGTGCTCCTCGCTCAGGGGCCGAACCTGACGTCGACCGGTCACCGCACGCTACGCCGCGCGCGCCCAGCTCAGCCCGCCTCCTGGCGGAACCGGCGCACCCCGAACCACGCGCCGACGGCGACCAGCAACACCGTCACGACCAGCCCCCACCACGCGGTCGAGCTGCCGTACTGGCCGAGGAAGAACTGCCTGGTCCCCTCGACGACGTGCTTGAGCGGGTTGACGTCGCTGACCCGCTGCAGCCAGGTCGGCGCCAGGGTCATCGGCAGCAGGATCCCCGACAGCAGCAGCACCGGGATGATGATCGCGTTGAGCAGCGGCGCGAAGGCGTCCTCGCTCTTGAGGGTGAGCGCGATGGCATAGGACAGCGAGGCGAACCCCAACCCGAGCAGACCGATCACGGCGAGGGTCAGCACCACGCCCAGCACCGGGGCCCGCAACCCGAGCGGCACCGCGACCGCGATGAGCAGCGCACCCTGCACCAGCAGCACGACGACGTCGCGCAACACCCGGCCCATGAGCAGCGCTACCCGGCTGGCCGGCGTCACCTGCTGGCTCTCGATAACACCCGCCCGATACTCGGCGATGAGCCCGAAGCCCACGAACATCGCCCCGAACATGCCCAGCTGCACCAGGATGCCCGGCACGAAGAGCTGGTAGGCATTGCCCGCACCCAGTTGGGCGCTCAACGGTTTGAGCAGGGGCCCGAACAACACGATGTAGAGGATCGGCTGCATCACGCTGATGACCAGCCACGCCGGATTGCGCAACGACATCCGCATGGAGCGCTCGAAGACCGTCCAGGTATCGCGGCCGGTGATCTGCAGCGTGCTCACAGCGCCGGCTCCTTCAGCTTCGATCCGGCGGCAGGCAGCTCGGCTTCGGGGCCGTCCGGCCCGGCGACGCTGCTGTCCCGCAGCGAGCGGCCGGTGAGGGCGAGGAACACGTCGTCCAGGCTCGGTCGCCGGGTCTCGATGCCGGCCAGCACCACGCCGGCGGCGTCGAGGTCGCACAGCAGCTGCGGCAGCGCCGCGCCAGCGTGGGGCGCCCGTCCCACGACGCGGCCCTCGAGTGACTCGGGCCTCTCGGCGCCGGGTAGTTCGGCCAGCAGTGCGACGGCGGTGTCGGTGCGCGCGGTGTCGGTGTCGGCGAGGGTGAGCGTGATCACGTCTCCACCCACCTGACCCTTGAGCTGGCCGGGGGTGCCACTGGCCACGATGACGCCGTGGTCGATGACCATGACGCGGTCGCACAGTGCGTCGGCCTCGTCGAGGTAGTGCGTGGTCAGGAACACGGTGGTGTCCCGCTCGGCCCGCAGCGTCCGGATGTGCTCCCACAGGTTCGCCCTGGCCTGCGGGTCGAGCCCACTGGTCGGCTCGTCCAGGAACAGCAGCGCGGGCCGGTGCACCAGGCCCATCGCGACGTCCAGGCGCCTGCGCTGACCGCCGGACATGGCCTTCGGCGGGCGCTCCCACAGCCCGTCGAGGTCGAGCTCGGCGAACAGCTGCCGGCCGCGGGCGGAACCTTCCCGGCGGGAGAGGCCGTACAGCCGGGCGTGGTCGACGATCTCCTCCCCGGCCCGCGCCTCCGGGGCCGTCGACCCGCTCTGCGACACGTAGCCGATCTGCCGCCGTACCCCCACCGGGTCGGTGCGCAGGTCGCAACCCGCCACCGTGGCGGTGCCCTCGGTGGGGGCGATCAGGGTGGTGAGCATCCGCAGGGTGGTGGTCTTGCCCGCGCCGTTGGGGCCAAGGAACCCGACTATCTCGCCCGCCCGCACGTCGAGGTCGATGCCGTCGACGGCGCGGACCGTCTGCTTCTTCCTGGTGAAGGTGCGGGCGAGCCCGCGTGCATGGATCATGGGCCTGAGTATTCAACGTTGACTAGTCGTGGTCAAGGGGATTCGCCTGTCAAAAGGATTCCGGCTCCGGCAGCGGCCCGGGCCAGGTGCCGTCGGGAGCGGGACCGTCTGCCGCGCCCGGCTCCCCGGCGAAGCGGTAGTGCCCGCGCTCGATCCGCTGCCCGAACTCCTGCGCCCATCGCAGCTCGCCCTCCAGGCGCCGGCGGGCCGCGACGAACAGTTCCACGGTGTGCGCAGGTGCCGTCCGAGCCTGCTCCAGGCGGCTCATCTGGAAACCGGAACCGGAGATGATCGCCTGCAGCCGAGCTGCCCGCGCGCGCATCGCCTCCCTGACCTCGGTGCGCGGGAGGCTGGTCATGAAGCACAGCCCGGCCAGCAGTCGGGTCGGGTCCTCGGGCGTCGGCTCCCACAGCGCCTCGCCGAGCAGCCGGAAGTACTCGTTCTCCCCGTCGGGCGTCAGCCGGTAGGCGGTGGGATCGACGCTGTCCGGCGCGGCCAGCTCCTCCAGGAAACCCTGACGCACCAACGTCCGCAGCCCGGAGTAGATCGAGCCGGGGTTGACGTTGCCCCACGCGCCCACGTTCCAGCTCACCAGTTCCCGGCGGATCAGGTAACCGTGCACTGGTTGGAAGATGCGCACGGCGCCCAGCAGCAACAGGCGGGTGGTGGACACGGCTCGCAGTGTGCCTGTCCCGGGTCCGCGAGGGGAGTTCGGCAGACGTTCGCCGACACGTCACGTCGCGCACCCCACCGCGACCGACGGCGCGCCCACCATCAGCCCGTGCGCGTAGCGATCGTCGCCGAGTCGTTCCTGCCCAACGTCAACGGAGTCTCCGGATCGGTGCTGCGGGTCCTCGAGCACCTGCGCAACACCGGCCACCACGCGATGGTCGTCGCCCCCGGCCTCGACGCCCCGACCCAGCACGACGGCACGCCGGTACTCCGCGTCCCCGCCGTCGACGTACCCAGGATCAGCTCGCTGCCCGTCGGGATCCCGTCGCCGGGCATGACTGGGGCCATCGCCGAGTTCGCACCCGACGTGGTGCACCTGGCCTCGCCGTTCGTCCTCGGCGCCGGCGGCATGGCGGCCGCCCGCCGACTCGGGGTGCCCGCGGTCGCGGTGTTCCAGACCGACGTGGCCGGCTTCGCCGACAGCTACGGCCTCGGTCGTTCGGCCAGGGCGGCGTGGCGGTGGACGCGCCGGCTGCACAACCAGGCCGACCGCACCCTCGCCCCGTCCACGTGGGCGGTGCAGGCACTGACGGAGCACGGGGTGCAGCGGGTGCACCGCTGGGGTCGCGGGGTGGACACCACGCGATTCGCCCCGTCGCGGCGCTCGGGTGCGCTGCGCGGCGAGTGGGCCCGCGGGGTCGGCGAGCTGGTCGTCGGCGGGGCCGGCGAGCTGGCCGCCCACGGGGCTGGCGAGCTGGTCGTCGGTTACCTGGGCCGGCTCGCACCGGAGAAGCACGTCGAGCGGCTGGCGGCGCTGAGCGACCTCGCAGGGGTGCGGCTGGTGGTGGTGGGTGACGGGCCCGAGCGGGCGCGCCTGCAGCACCTGCTGCCCCGCGCCGTGTTCACCGGGCAGCTGGTCGGTGACGAGCTGGCCGCGGCGATGGCCAGCCTCGACGTGTTCGTGCACCCCGGTGAGCACGAGACGTTCTGTCAGGCCGTGCAGGAGGCACTCGCCAGCGGGGTGCTCGTGGTGGCCGTCGACCAGGGCGGTCCGCGCGACCTCGTGGTGACCGGACGCACCGGATACCTGGTGGACGTGACCTGCTTCGCGGCGGGGTTGCGCGCCGCGGTGACCGCCCTGGCCCAGGACGACCTGCGGCGGCACTTCAGCCTGGCCGCGCGCCGTTCGGTGCTCCGGCGCACCTGGCCCGCGGTCTGCGACGAGCTGGTGGGGCACTACGTCGCGGTACAGGGCCGCACCGGAGCCGGCCGGGCGGCCTGAGCCGGGCGTGCGCATCGTCCAACTCGCGAACTTCTACGGCCCGCGCTCCGGCGGGCTGCGCACCGCGCTGCACCACCTGGGCGCCGGCTACGCCGCACGCGGCCACGAGGTGGTGCTGGTGGTGCCCGGGCCGCACGCCGAGCAGCGGTCGCTGCCCGGGGGGGTGCACCGGATCATGCTGCCCGCTCCGCGCATCCCCGGCACCGGCGGCTACCGGGTGGTGGACCCGTGGCGGGTGCAGGACCTGCTGGCGGGGTTGCGACCGGATGCGGTCGAGGTCTCCGACCGGTTGACCCTGCGCAGGTTGGGTTCCTGGGCGCGGCGCAGGGACGTGCCCAGCGTGGTGATCTCCCACGAGCGGCTGGACCGGCTCCTCGGGCAGGTGCTGCCCGCGGCCCCGGCGCGCCGGTTGGCGGACGCGGCGAACCGGCGCATGGCCGCCAGCTACGACACCGTGGTGTGCACCACCAGCTTCGCGCGGGAGGAGTTCGACCGGATCGCGGCGCCGAACGTGGTGCAGGTGCCGCTGGGGGTGGACCTGGACACGTTCCATCCGCGATTGCGCGACGTTCGCCTGCGCGCCGAGCTGGCCGACGGTGCCGACACCCTGCTGGTGCACTGCGGTCGGCTGAGCGCGGAGAAGCAGGTGGAACGCAGCATCGACGCGGTCGCCGCCTTGTCCGGGCAGGGAGTACGGGCCCGGTTGGTGGTCGCCGGCGACGGCCCACGCCGGGTTGCGCTGCAGCGACGCGCGCAGGGGCTGGCGGTGAGCTTCCTCGGGTTCGTGCCCGACCGGCGGCAGGTCGCGACGCTGCTAGCGTGCGCCGACGTCTCGCTGGCGCCCGGACCGCACGAGACCTTCGGGCTCGCCGCGCTCGAGGCCCTGGCGGTGGGCACCCCCGTCGTGGTGTCCTGCTCCTCGGCGCTGTGTGACGTCATCGACGACGGCTGCGGGATCGCGGCAGCCGACCGGGCGCCCGCATTCGCCCGCGCCGTCACCGACCTGGTGGCCCGGCCGCAGCAGGCCCAGCGCCGGGCGGCACGCAGCCGGGCCGAGCACTTCAGTTGGCCGGCGTCGGTCTCCGGGATGCTCGACGCCATGAGCGGCTGAACGCGCCGGGCAGCGGAGTGCCCGGTAGCCTCGCGCGCCGTGGCACGTGCAGGTTTGGACAAGGATCCCAGGGCCGTCGCCGCGATGTTCGACGGGGTCGCGCAGCGGTACGACCTGACGAACTCCGTGCTGTCCTTCGCCCAGGACCGGCGCTGGCGCCGGCTCACCCGGGCGGCGCTGGGACCGCGTCCCGGCGAACGGGTGCTCGACCTGGCGGCGGGCACCGGGGTGTCCACCGCGGAGCTGGCGCGCTCCGGGGCGTGGTGTGTGGCCACCGACTTCTCCCTGGGGATGCTGGCGGCCGGGCGCGGGCGTCCGGTGCCGATGGTCGCCGGTGACGCGCTGCACCTGCCCTACGCCGACGGGGTGTTCGACGCGGTGACCATCAGCTTCGGGCTGCGCAACCTGGTGGCGCACGAGCAGGGACTCGTCGAGCTGGCTCGGGTGAGCAGGCCGGGCGGGCGGCTGGTGGTCTGCGAGTTCTCCACGCCGACGTTCGCGCCGTTGCGCGTCGTGTACCTGAACTACCTGATGCGGGCGCTGCCGGCGGTGGCCCGAGCGGTGAGCAGCAACCCCGAGGCGTACGTGTACCTCGCGGAGTCGATCCGCGCCTGGCCCGATCAGGCCGGGCTCGCCGCGCGGATCCAGGCCGCGGGCTGGGCCCAGGTCGCCTGGCGCAACCTCACCGGCGGCATCGTGGCGCTGCACCGGGCGGTCAAACCCGGCTGACCGAGGACGTGGCGCCCGGCCGCACTCCGCACCCCGCGCCCTGGCCCGGCCGCACCCCGCCCTTGCCCGGGCCAAGCCTCAGGCCGTCCGCAGGTCGGCGGCCGGGAACGGTGGCCGGGTGTCGAAGCGCACCGAGAGCTTTCCGGCCAGCCGCCACGCCCGCGCCGTCACGTCCGTGTCCTCCGGCGTCACCAGATTGCCCATCACCCGCAGCGCCACGGTCATCAGCGCGGTCGAGCGCATGCCGATCGGGCCGATGGCGGGCAGCAGCGCCGGCAGGGTGAGCAGCCCGGCCAGGCGCCGCGCGATGGAGAACGTCTCGCCGTAGGCCGCGCGCAGCGTCGCGGGCCACGCCAGCCCCAGGTCTTCGTCGCTGGCCAGCAACGCGGCGACCATCCGCCCCGTCTCCAGGCCGTAGTCGATGCCCTCGCCGTTGAGCGGGTTCACGCACCCGGCCGCGTCGCCGATGAGCGCCCAGTTGCACCCCGCCACGCCTGACACCGCCCCACCCATAGGCAGCAACGCCGAGGCAGCCAAGCGCACCGCACCGGTGAGCTGCCAGTCGTCGCGCCGGGCATCGGTGTAGTGCTCGATGAGTCCGCGCAACCGCACCCCCGCCGGGCGCTTGGCGGTGGCCAGGGTGCCCACGCCGATGTTGACCGTGCCGTCAGCAAGCGGGAACACCCAGCCGTAGCCGGAGAGCAGCTCGTCGGACTCCCCGCGCAGCTCCAGGTGCGAGGAGATCCACTCGTCATCGCTGCGGGCGGAGTCGACGTAGCCACGGGCCGCCACCCCGAAGGCGGTGTCGCGGTGCCACTGCCTGCCGAGCAAGCGCCCCAGCGGCGAGCGGGCACCGTCGGCAACCACCAGGCGCCGGCAGGCGACCGTCGCCGTCGAACCGTCGACCAGCCGAAACACCACCCCACTCACCCGGGCGCCGGCGCGCTCCACCTCGATCGCGCTCGCGCCCTCCAGCGCCAGCGCGCCCGCGCCCAACGCGACCTGCCGGATACGTGCGTCCAGCTCCAGCCGCGGCACCGCCCCACCCTGCGCGGGCAGCGAACCACCCGGCCAGGGCAGCTGCAGCTCGTGGCCGAAGCCCGCCGCCCGCAGCCCGCGATTGGTGCCCCGGCCGTGCACCCAATCCCCGAGACCCAGCCGCTGCAGCTCGGCCACGGCCCGCGGCGTGAGCCCGTCGCCGCACGGCTTGTCCCTGGGGAACACCGCCGCGTCGGCCAGCACCACGTCCATTCCCGCCCAACAACCCCACGCCGCCGCCGCCGAACCGGCGGGTCCCGCCCCCACCACCAGCACGTCGGTGGAGATCGGGTCGGGTCGGGCAGCATCCGGCATGTGCCCTAGTCTCCCAGCTGTCACCAGTCTCCCTGTTGTCACCCGGCTCGTCGGTCGTCACCGTGGCGGTTATGCCGCCAAACTGCCCCGCCACCACCGGAGCCGGTGGCTCACCTCACCCCCTCCAGGCCGGTTGGCCGAGGTGCGGTGAGTAGCCTGAGTAGTCTGACGCCGTCATCGAATCACGAGCTGAGAGGGGTGTGGCTCGGTGCTGGATCCCTACATCCCGCTGGTGGTGATGGTCGTGCTCGCGGGAGGCTTCGCCGTGTTCTCGGTTGTCGCCGCACCATTCATCGGCCCGCGCCGCTACAACCGGGCGAAGCTCGACGCCTACGAGTGCGGCATCGAGCCCTCGCCGCAACCAGTGGTGGGTGGCGGCCGCATGCCGGTGGCCTACTACCTCACGGCTATGCTGTTCATCCTGTTCGACATCGAGATGGTGTTCCTCTACCCGTTCGCCGTCAGCGCCGACGCGCTCGGCCTCTTCGGCCTCGTGGAGGTCGCCCTGTTCATCGCCACCGTCGGGTTCGCGTACGCCTATGTCTGGCGGCGCGGCGGGCTCGACTGGAACTGAGGACGGACGACGATGGGCCTGGAAGAGAAGCTCCCCAACGGCATCCTGTTGGCCAGCGTGGAGAAGCTGGTGAACTGGTCGCGCAAGAGTTCGGTGTGGCCGGCGACTTTCGGTCTGGCGTGCTGCGCCATCGAGATGATGACGGTCGGCGGCTCCCGCTACGATCTGGCCCGCTTCGGCATGGAACGTTTCAGCGCCACCCCGCGTCAGGCGGACCTGATGATCGTGGCCGGCCGGGTGAGCAACAAGATGGCCCCGGTGCTCCGCCAGATCTACGACCAGATGCCCGAGCCACGCTGGGTGATCGCCATGGGCGTGTGCGCATCGACCGGGGGCATGTTCAACAACTACGCGGTCGTGCAGGGTGTCGACCACATCGTGCCGGTGGACATCTACCTGCCCGGCTGCCCGCCCCGCCCGGAGATGCTCATCGACGCCATCCTCAAGCTGCACGCCAAGATCATGGACGAACCGCTGGGGGCTGCCCGTACCGCGGATCGCCTCGCCAGCGGGGCGCGCACGGAGATGGTCCCGTCCTCCATCGCCTACCGGAAGGGCTGAGCGGTGGCAGGGCAGGACGGCGCCGCTGGGCAGGACAGGGCCGCCGGGCAGGATGATCAGCTGGCGACCGCGGGCCTGGACGGCGCCGACCGGTCGGTCGCGCAGGAGCACGACTTCCGGGGGCGCGGCGGTGTGGTCGCCGGCAGCGCCCGGCGGGGCATGTTCGGCGCCGCTGGCTCCGGGGACACCTCCGGCTATGGCGGCCTACGCCTACCCGCCTACGCACCGTTGGCCGCGCACCGGCCCTTCGGCAGCTGGTTCGACGAGCTGACCGACGACCTGCTCGCTGCGCTGGACGAGCGCGGCGTCGCCCGCGGCGCCGTGCAGCAGGTGGTGGTGGACCGCGGGGAGATCACCTACTACCTGCAGCCGGATCAGGTGCGGGACGTCTGCCAGGCGCTGCGCGACGGTGGCTCGCTGCGCTTCGAGCTGTGCAGTTCGGTGTCCGGGGTCGACTATGGGGCCGCCGTTCCCCAGCGGCTGCACGTCGTCTACCACCTCACGTCGATGACCTACCGGCGCCGGATCCGGCTCGAGGTGGCGTTGGACGTGCCCGGTGACGGCGGCATGGACGAGTACCCGCACCTGCCCAGCGTCGCGTCGGTCTACCCCACGGCGGACTGGCAGGAACGGGAGACCTGGGACATGTTCGGCATCGTCTTCGACGGCCATCCGGCGCTCACCCGCATCTTGATGCCCGACGACTGGGCCGGGCACCCGCAGCGCAAGGACTACCCGCTCGGTGGGATTCCAGTCGAGTACAAAGGCGCGGAGATCCCCCCGCCGGATCAGCGGAGGGCGTACTCGTGAGCAGCCCGAACGACACCGCAGCCAGGCTCGCCAGCGACGGCACCACCCCCGAGCCCGCGGTCGACACCCACCCGGGCGGCACAGGCCCCTCCGCCCGTCCTGCGCAGGAGCGGCAGACCACCGAGGGCCGCGTCTACACCGTCACCGGGGGCGACTGGGACTCCCTCACCTCCGAACTCGGCGACCCGAGCAACGACGAGCGCATCGTCATCAACATGGGCCCGCAGCACCCGTCCACGCACGGGGTGCTGCGGCTGGTGCTGGAGCTGCAGGGCGAGACGGTGACGCAGTTGCGCTCGGTGATCGGCTACCTGCACACCGGCATCGAGAAGAACATCGAGTTCCGCACCTGGACCCAGGGCGTCACGTTCGTCACCCGCATGGACTATCTGGGGCCGCTGTTCAACGAGACCGGGTACTGCCTGGCGGTGGAGAAACTGCTGGGGGTCATCGCCCCACCCCGCGCGCAGCTCATCCGAGTCCTGCTCATGGAACTCAACCGGATCTCCTCGCACCTGGTGTACCTGGCCACCGGCGGCATGGAGCTGGGCAGCTCCACGGCGATGACCTTCGGCTTCCGCGAGCGTGAGACCGTGCTGCACCTGCTGGAGCAGCTCACCGGGTTGCGGATGAACCACGCGTTCGTCCGGCCGGGGGGCGTGGCGCAGGACCTGCCCACCGGGGCCGAGCAGTTCATCGCCGACTTCGTGGCCACCATGCGCACCCGGCTGCCCGAATACGACACGCTGCTCACCGGCCAGCCCGTCTGGCGCAACCGGCTCGAGGGCGTGGGATACCTGCCGCTGGACGGTTGCCTGGCGCTGGGCGTCACCGGTCCGGTGCTCCGCTCGGCCGGCCTGGCCTGGGACCTGCGGAAGGTCGAGCCGTACTGCGGTTACGAAGACTTCGAGTTCGACGTCCCCGTCGCCACCGAGGCCGACTGCTTCGCCCGCTACCTGCTCCGCGTGCAGGAGATGCACGAGAGCCTGGGCATCGTGGAGCAGTGCATCGACAAACTCCGGGTCAGCGCGGGGGAGCCGGTGATGGTGGCCGACCGCTCGATCGCCTGGCCCGCCCAACTCAGCGTCGGCAGCGACGGGCTGGGCAACTCGCTGGAGCACGTGCGCACCATCATGGGCCAGTCGATGGAGTCGCTGATCTACCACTTCAAGCTCGTCACCGAGGGCTTCCACGTGCCGCCGGGCCAGGTGTACACCTCGATCGAGTCGCCCCGCGGCGAGCTGGGCTTCCACCTCGTCTCCGACGGGGGGACGCGGCCGCTGCGCGCTCATGTCCGCGAGCCCAGCTTCGTCAACCTGCAGGCCATGCCCGCGATGAGCGAGGGCGGGTTGGTGGCCGATGTGATCGCCGCCATCGCCTCCATCGACCCGGTGATGGGAGGAGTCGACCGATGAGCGCCCCCGACCGGCCCGCGGACGAGCAGACCTTCGACCGCCAGACGGTGGACCGCGCCCGGGCCATCGTCGCGCGCTACCCCGTCGCCCGCTCGGCCCTGCTGCCGATGCTGCACCTCGTGCAGAGCGTGCAGGGCCATGTCAGCCAGGCGGGCATCGAGTTCTGCGCCAACCAGCTGGGGCTCACCACAGCCGAGGTGACCGCCGTGACGACCTTCTACACCATGTACAAGCGCACTCCGTGCGGTGAGCACCTGGTGAGCGTGTGCACCAACACGCTGTGCGCGATGCTCGGCGGCGATGCGATCTACGCCGCCCTGCGGACCGAGCTGGGCAGCCGCGACGCACCGCTGGGCAACGAGCAGACGGCCGGTGAGCCGGGGGAGGCCGGCTCGCTCACCCTCGAACACGCCGAGTGCCTGGCCGCGTGCGACCTCGCTCCGGTGCTCCAGGTGAACTACGAGTTCTACGACAACCAGACGCCGGAGTCCGCGGTCGAGCTGGTGCGCGAGCTGCGCGCCGGCCACAAGCCCGACCCCACCCGCGGGGCGCCGCTCACCGGGTTCCGCGAGGTGTCCCTGCAGCTGGCCGGATTCTTCTCCCGCCCGGGTGACGCCGCGGGCAATTCCGCGTCGCCGGAGACGTTGCGCGGCAACACCCTGGCCGCCGAGCACGGGTGGACCGCACCGTCGATGCCCGAGCACGCCGTGATCGGACCACGACCGGAGCAGCAGTCGTGACCGACGCCGTCACCCCCGTGCTCACCAAGCGCTGGCGTTCACCCACGTCGTGGACCCTGGACACCTACACCCAGCTCGAGGGTTACACCGCCCTGCGCACCGCACTCGCGACGGAGCCGGAACAGCTCGTGGAGCTGGTCAAGGCATCCGGTCTGCGCGGCCGTGGCGGTGCGGGATTTCCCACCGGGCTCAAGTGGAGCTTCATCCCGCAGGCCAAGCCGGGAGACACGTCCGGCCCCGGGCTCAAGCCGAAGTATCTGGTGATCAACGCCGACGAGGGTGAGCCAGGGACGTGCAAGGACGCCCCGTTGATGATGGCCGACCCGCACTCGCTCATCGAGGGTGCCATCATCACCAGCTACGCCATCCACGCGAACTTCTGCGCCATCTACGTGCGCGGGGAACTCCTGCACTGCATGCGGCGCCTGCACCACGCGGTGGCCGAGGCGCAGGCCGCGGGCTACCTCGGGAAGGACATCCTGGGCTCCGGCTTCGACCTGGAGATCGTGCTGCACGCCGGCGCCGGCGCCTACATCTGCGGGGAGGAGACCGCGCTGCTGGACTCACTCGAAGGCCGCCGTGGCCAGCCCCGGCTCAAGCCGCCGTTCCCCGCAGTGTCCGGGCTGTACGCCTGCCCCACGGTCGTGAACAACGTCGAAACCATCGCGAGCGTGCCGTTCATCGTCAACGGCGGCAGCGACTGGTTCCGCTCCATGGGCCGCGAGAAATCGCCGGGTCCCAAGATCTTCAGCCTGTCCGGGCACATCGAGCAGCCGGGCCAGTACGAAGTACCGATGGGCACCACGTTGCGCCAGCTGCTGGAGCTCGCCGGTGGCATGAAGGACGGCATTCCGCTGAAGTTCTGGACCCCCGGCGGCTCCTCGACCCCGCTGTTCACCGACGCGCACCTCGACGTGCCGCTGGACTTCGAGGGCGCGGTGGAGGCCGGGTCGATCCTGGGCACCACCGCCGTGCAGGTGTTCAACGAGACGGTGAGCGTGCCGTGGGCCGTGATGAAGTGGACCGAGTTCTACAAGCACGAGAGCTGCGGCAAGTGCACCCCATGCCGGGAGGGCACCTACTGGCTGCTGCAGTTGTTGCAGCGGATGGTGGGAGGCCAGGGCACCCCCACGGACATCGACACCCTGCTCGACGTGTGCGACAACGTCTTCGGCCGCAGCTTCTGCGCGCTCGCCGACGGCGCGGTGAGCCCCATCGTCAGCGGCATCCAGTACTTCCGCCAGGAGTTCCTCGACCTGTGCACCATGCAGGACGGCCCAGCAACCGAGCTCGTGGGGGCAGCCCGATGACCGCCGCAGTCGACAAGGCTCCCCAGCAGCCACCCGCCGACGAGACACCGGTGCCCGAGGGGCACGTGCGGCTGGTCATCGACGGCCAACAGCTCGACGCCCCCACCGGTGAGCTGCTCATCCGCACCTGTGAACGCCTCGGCATCGTCGTCCCGCGCTTCTGCGACCATCCGCTGCTCGAACCGGCTGGGGCCTGCCGCCAGTGCCTGGTGGAGGTCGAGATGGGTGGCCGACCCATGCCGAAGCCGCAGGTCAGCTGCACCTTGACCGTGGCCGATGGCATGGTCGTCAAGACGCAGCACAGCTCGCTGGTGGCGCGCAAGGCCCAGGCCGGGGTGATGGAGCTGCTGCTGATCAACCATCCGCTGGACTGCCCCATCTGCGACAAGGGCGGGGAGTGCCCGCTGCAGAACCAGGCGATGACCGCCGGCCGCGCGGTGAGCCGCTTCGTGGAGGCAAAGCGCACGTTCCCCAAGCCGCTGGCGATCTCCACCCAGGTGCTGCTGGACCGGGAGCGCTGCGTGCTCTGCCAGCGCTGTACCCGCTTCTCCGAACAGATCGCCGGGGACGTCTTCATTGAGCTCCTCGAGCGCGGCGCGATGCAGCAGGTCGGGGTGGCCGCGGACCGGCCGTTCCAGAGCTACTTCTCCGGCAACACCATCCAGATCTGCCCGGTGGGTGCCCTGACCAGCGCGGCCTACCGCTTCCGCTCCCGCCCGTTCGATCTGATGTCCACCCCCGGCATCTGCGAGCACTGCGCATCCGGGTGCGCTCAACGCACCGACTGGCGCCGGGACACGGTGCAGCGGAGGTTGGCCGCGGCGGATCCGGACGTGAACGAGGAGTGGAACTGCGACAAGGGCCGCTTCGCCTTCCGGTACCTCACCGACGAGGCGCGGATCACCCGGCCGCTGGTGCGCGGGGCCGACGGGCAGCTGCACGAGGCGTCCTGGACCGACGCGCTGCGCGCCGCCGCCGAGGGTTTGCTGGCCGCGCGGGCCACCGGCGTCGGCGTGCTCACCGGCGGGCGGCTCACCGTCGAGGACGCCTACGCCTACGCCAAGTTCGCCCGCATCGCCTTGCGCAGCAACGACATCGACTTCCGTGCCCGCGCGCACTCGGCGGAGGAGCTGCAGTTCTTGGCCGCCAACGCGGTGCGCAGCACCCCGGAGACCGGTGGCGTCACCTACGCCGACCTCGAGGCTGCACCCGTGGTGGTGTGCGTCGCCTTCGAGCCGGAGGAGGAGTCGCCGATCGTCTTCCTGCGGCTGCGCAAAGCCAGCCTCAACGGCACCCGCGTGCTGCACGTCGGCTCGTGGGCCAGCCCGGCGGTGGTGAAAACCGGCGGGCACCTCGTCGCCGCCGCGCCGGGGGGTGAGGTCGCGGCCGTGGACGGCGTGGAGCTGCCCACCGGCGCGGTGATCCTCGTCGGAGAGCGGGCCGCCGCGGTGCCCGGGCTGCTGTCCGCGGTCGCGTCGCTGGCCCAGCGCTGCGGTGCGCGGGTGACCTGGGTGCCGCGTCGGGCCGGCGAGCGTGGCGCATTGGCGGCCGGGGCGGCGCCGACGCTGCTGCCCGGTGGCCGGGCCGTCACCGACGACGGTGCCCGCGCGGCGCTGGAGCAGGCGTGGGGCCTTGCCCTCGGTGCGCTGCCCGCCATCCCCGGCCGCGACACCAGCGCCATCCTCGCCGCAGCGGTCGCGGGTGAACTGGCCGCCCTGGTGGTGGCCGGGGTGGAGCTGGGCGATTTGCCGGACGTGGACCTGGCCCGGCGCGCGGTGGCCGCCGCGGGGTTCGTCGTCAGCCTCGAGCTGCGGCGCAGCGAAGTCACCGAGCTGGCCGACGTGGTGCTTCCGGTGGCCGCCGACGCCAACCGGGACGGTAGCTACCTGGACTGGGAGGGCCGCGAGCGCCGCTTCCGCACCACCATCGACGGCTCGGGGGCGCTGCCGGACTGTCGGGTGCTCGACACCCTGGCGGTGGAGATGGACGTCGACCTGTTCACCCAGACCCCGGCGGCCGCGGCCGGTGAACTCGCGCGCCTGGGTGTGGCGGTGAGTTCGAGTCCCCCCCCGACTGCCGCTGCCGGCGCGGCGCGCACCCCCGGCGCTGGGCAGGCGGTGTTGGCGACGTGGCGTCAGCTGCTCGACGACGGGGCGCTGCAGGCGGGTGAGGACGCACTGGCCGGCACCCGCCGCGCCCCGGTGCTGCGCGCCTGCGCCGCGACCGCCGCGGGGCTCGGACTCGTCAACGGCCAGCAGGTGGCGGTGGCGACCGAGCACGGTGCCGTCACCGTGGCGCTGGAGGTCAGCGACGTCGTCGACGGCGTGGTCTTCCTGGCTGCGGGCGCCGCCACCACCGCAGTGCTGCGCGCCGCCCACGGCGACCTCGTCACCGTCACCGGAGGACCGCGATGAAACTGGCCCAGACCGCGCCGGGCACGGGAACACTGGCCCAGACCGCGCCGGGCACGGCCGTACTCATCGACGACCCGCTGTGGTTGATCATCGGTAAGGTCGTCGGCGTCTTCGCCTTCCTGGTGCTGATCACGCTGCTCATGATCTGGTGGGAACGCCGGCTCATCGGCCGCATGCAGAACCGCTACGGCCCCAACCGCACCGGCAAGTTCGGGCTGATGCAGTCGCTGGCCGACGGGTTGAAGCTGGCGTTCAAGGAGGACATCCGGCCGGTGTCGGCCGAGAAGTGGGTGTACTTCCTGGCCCCGGTGATCTCGACGGTCCCCGCCTTCGTGGCGTTCTCGGTGATCCCCCTGGGTGGCCAGGTGTCGATCTTCGGTGAGCAGACGCTGCTGCAGGTCACCGACCTCCCGGTGGGCGTGCTGGTCGTGCTGGCCAGCTCCTCGATCGGCGTGTACGGCATCGTCCTGGCCGGATGGTCCTCGGGTTCGCCGTACCCGCTGCTCGGCGCCCTGCGGTCCGCGGCCCAGGTGATCTCCTACGAGATCGCGATGGGGCTGTCCATCGTCGCCGTCGTGCTCTACACCGGCTCGTTGTCCACCACCGCCATAGTCGAGGCCCAGTCCGGGCGCTGGTTCATCGTGATCCTGCTGGGCAGCTTCGCGGTGTACGTGGTGTCGATGGTCGGGGAGACCAACCGCGCGCCCTTCGACCTCGCCGAGGCGGAGAGCGAACTCGTCGGTGGCTTCCACACCGAGTACTCCTCGCTGAAGTTCGCCCTGTTCTTCCTGTCCGAGTACGTGAACATGGTCACCGTCTCGGGCTTGGCCACCACGATGTTCCTCGGCGGATGGCGGGCGCCGTTCCCGCTGTCGGCCATCGGCAACGGCGTCCTCAACACCGGCTGGTGGCCGCTGCTGTGGTTCGTCGGCAAGACCCTGCTGTTCCTGTTCTTCTTCATCTGGCTGCGCGGGGCGTTGCCGCGCTTCCGCTACGACCAGTTCATGAAGCTGGGCTGGAAGGTGCTGGTGCCCTTCAGCCTGGTGTGGATACTGGCCGTGGCGGCGATCCGGGCGCTGCAGCGCAGCAACGGGGTCTCCGCGCAGCAGGTGCTCGTCATCGGCGGTGTGGTACTGGTGGTGCTGCTCGCCGTGGCCTTCCTGGTGCCCGACCGGGCGGTGGAGGACGACACCGGTGCGGTCCAGTTGGCCGGGGAGTACCCGGTGCCGCCGCTCGATTTGGTGGTGCCCACCCGCCCCGTCCACATCGCACTCGACGCCGACACCGCCGGCGCCGCGCAGGGCCGGAGCCCGGCTGCGGTGCGGGCCGGCTCGACCACCCTGACCAGGAAGGATCGTCATGGGTCTGCTTGATCCGGTGAAGGGCTTCGGCCTCACCTTCGCGACCATGTTCACCAAGGCCGCCACCGAGCAGTACCCCGAGGAGGCCAAGGTCCCCGCCGCCGGGTTTCACGGACGCCACCAGCTCAACCGCCACCCGGACGGGCTGGAGAAGTGCGTCGGCTGCGAGCTGTGCGCGTGGGCCTGCCCGGCGGACGCGATCTTCGTCGAGGGCGCCGACAACACCACCGAGGCGCGGTACTCACCCGGCGAGCGGTACGGCAAGGACTACCAGATCAACTACCTGCGGTGTATCGGCTGCGGGCTGTGCGTCGAGGCGTGCCCCACCCGTGCGCTGACCATGACGACGGTGTACGAGACGGCGGACGACAACCGGCAGGCGCTGATCTACACCAAGGAGGACCTGCTCGCGCCGCTCCTGGAGGGCATGGAGACGCCCCCACACCCGATGCGGCTCGGCGAGGGAGAGGAGGAGTACTACGTGCGTGGGCGGGAGTTGCTCCGCGACCCCGCACCGGGCGAGGCCGCGGTGCGCGGACCGGGAACGGGAATCGCGTGAGCGCCGCAGCGGGCGCGGTGGTGCTGCTGGCGCAGGCGAACCCCGGCGGCGAGGTGAGCGCGGGGGAGGCCGTCGCCTTCTGGATCCTGGCGCCGCTGGCGTTGTTCGGCGCTGTCGCGCTCGTGCTGGCCCGCAACGCCGTGCACTCGGCGTTGTTCCTGGTGATGACCATGCTGAGCCTGGGTGTGCTGTACATGGCCCAGCAGGCCCCGTTCCTCGGCTTCGTACAGATCATCGTCTACACCGGCGCGGTGATGATGCTGTTCCTCTTCGTGCTGATGCTGGTCGGCCGCGACTCCTCGGATTCCGTGGTGGAGGTGCTGCGCGGTCAGCGACTGGCCGGTGCCGGCCTCGGCCTCGGCTTTGCGGCGCTGGTGGTGGGTGCGCTCGCCCGGGCGCTCACCGACGTGCCCTCGGCCGGGCTGGCCGGTGTCAACAGCACCGGCGGTGGCAACGTGGGCCAGATCGGGACGTTGCTGTTCACCCAGTACCTGTTCGTCTTCGAACTCACCTCCGCGCTCCTCATCGTCGCTGCGCTCGGGGCCATGGCACTGGCGTTCACCGCCAGCGACCGGGAAGGCAAGCTCACCCAGCGCGAGCGGGTCGTGGCGCGGCTGCGCGGTGAGCGCATCTCACCGCTGCCCGGCCCCGGCGTGTTCGCCACCGCCAACTCGGTTGCCACCCCGGCGCTGCTGCCGGACGGCTCGATAGCGCCGGGTTCCCTCTCCGCGATCCTGGATGCGACGGTCGCCATCGCGCTCAACGGGCAACGGGCCCAGGTGCGCGGGGCGGGGCAGGCACCCAGCGCCCGATCGCTGAGCGGCGGCGCCCGGACGAGCGAGGGGCGGCAGCCGTGACCCCCAGTTACTACCTGCTGCTCTCGGCGCTACTGTTCGCCGTCGGCGCTGTCGGGGTGCTGGTGCGGCGCAACGCCATCGTGGTGTTCATGTGCGTGGAGCTGATGCTCAACGCGGTCAACCTCACGCTGGTCACGTTCGCGCGCATCAACGGTGACCTGCAGGGCCAGCTCATGGCCTTCTTCGTCATGGTCGTCGCGGCTGCCGAAGTGGTCGTCGGCCTGGCGATCATCATGGCCATCTTCCGCGCCCGCAGGTCGGCCTCGGTCGACGACGCCAACCTGCTGAAGTACTGACAGAGGGGTCAGAAGGTGATCAGTGTGTCCGGGTACCCGTCTGCCTTCAACGGCAGCGTCCTCGGCGAGGGGCCGGTCGCGCCGCTGGCCGGCGGGGGCGGGCTGCAGAGCGGGGCGTGGCTGCTGGTGGCCCTGCCCGCGCTCGGGGCGGTGGTGTTGCTGCTGGGTGGGCGGCGCACCGAACGCTGGGGCCACTGGCTGGGCACCGCCACGGTGGCAGCGGCCTTCGCCTACGGCGTGGCGCTGTTCCTCGACCTCCGCTCGCTGGCCCCCACCGACCGGGTGCGTGAGGTGTCGCTGTTCTCCTGGATGGACGTCGCCGACTTCCGGCTCGACCTCGGGCTGCGGCTCGACCCGCTGGCGCTCACCTTCGTCCTGCTCATCACCGGGGTCGGCCTGCTCATCCACGTGTACTCGGTGGGCTACATGAGCCACGACGCGGCGCGGGGGAAGTTCTTCGCCTACCTCAACCTGTTCGTCGCCGCGATGCTCGTCCTGGTGCTGGGGGGCAGCTTCGTCAGCCTGTACCTGGGGTGGGAGGGGGTGGGCCTGGCCTCGTACCTGCTCATCGGGTTCTGGCAGGACCGCCCGGTGGCGGCGAGCGCGGCCAAGAAGGCGTTCCTGATGAACCGGGTCGGTGACGTGGGGCTGGCGCTGGCGATCTTCCTGATGTGGACCAAGCTCGGCACGGTCAGCTACACCGGGGTGTTCGCCGGAATCGGCGACCTCGCAGCGCGCGAGCCTGCCACCGTCACCGCCATCACCCTGCTGCTGCTGCTCGGAGCCGCCGGAAAGTCCGGGCAGTTCCCGCTGCAGTCATGGCTACCCGACGCCATGGAGGGCCCCACCCCCGTCTCCGCCCTGATCCACGCGGCCACCATGGTCACCGCGGGGGTGTACCTCATCACCCGGGCCAACCCGATCTACGCCCTGAGCGCCGACGGTCGGCTGGTGGTCGTCGTCATCGGCACCATCACCCTGCTCATCGGCAGCGTCGTCGGGTGCGCCTACGACGACATCAAGAAGGTGCTGGCCTACTCCACGGTGAGCCAGATCGGCTACATGGTGCTCGCCGCCGGGCTCGGGCCCGCCGGGTACGCGTTGGCCATCGCGCACCTGCTGGCCCACGGCTTCTTCAAGGCCGGGTTGTTCCTCGGCGCGGGCTCGGTCATGCACGGGATGGGCGATGAGACCGATATGCGGCGCTTCGGTGGGCTGTGGCGGCTGATGCCGGTCACGTTCGTCACGTTCGGCCTCGGCTACCTCGCGATCATCGGCTTCCCGTTCCTGTCCGGCTACTTCACCAAGGACGCGATCATCGAGGCCGCGTTCGCGCAGCAGGGCTGGCGTGGCTGGGTGTTCGGCGGCGCCGCTCTGTTGGCGGCCGGGCTCACCGCGTTCTACATGACCCGGCTGATGCTCATGACGTTCTTCGGTGAGCGTCGCTGGGAGGGACTGTCCACTCCCGGCGGCGAGCGGTACCACCCCCACGAGTCGCCGACGATCATGACCGCGCCGATGGTGCTGCTCGCGGTGGGCTCGGTGGCCGCCGGTTTCCTGCTCACCCAGGGCGAGCGGCTGGCGGGCTGGCTCGCGCCGTCGCTGGGTGACCTCGTGGACCAGCACTCGCTTGCGCCCGTGCCGATCGCAGTGGTGGCGACGGCCACCGTGGCCGTGTCGGCCGCCGGGGTGCTCGTCGCCTGGCTCGTCGTCGGCCGACGCGCTGTTCCCGTGCAGCGACCCGAGCGGGTCTCGCGCCTGGTGGGGGCCGCGCGCGCAGACCTCTACGCCAACTCCGTCAACGAGGTGCTCATCGCACGACCGGGGACGTGGCTCACCCGGGCCTTGGTGTTCGTGGACAACCGCGGGGTCGACGGAGTGGCCACCGGCAGCGCAGCCGCGCTCGGTGGCTCTTCGGCGAGGCTGCGCCGGTTGCAGACGGGTTTCGTCCGCAGCTACGCACTCGGCATGCTGGGCGGGACCGTGCTCGTGGTGGCCGCGCTGCTGCTGGTGAGCGTCGGATGAGCGCCCTGCTGCTCGTGCTGCTCGTGTTGCCGTTGGTCGGCGCCGTCGCGGTCACCGCGGTGGGGCGGGGCCCAGGCGACGCCGCCGCCAAAGCACTGGCGCTCGGAGTGTCACTGGCGGAGCTGGTGGTCACCGCCGTGGTGTGGGCCGGATACTCCACCGCCGACGCCGCGAACGGGGTGCGGCTGCAGATGACGTCCTCGGTGGACTGGATCCCCACCTTCGGCGCGCACTTCGCGCTCGGCGTCGACGGCATCGCCCTGGTGATGGTGGCCCTCGTCGGCGTGCTCGTGCCCATCGTGCTGGGGTACTGCTGGACGCACGGCAGCATCGAGGGCGAGCTGCCCGAGGGACGCAGCACCGCGGGGTTCTTCGCGTTGGTGCTCGTGATGGAGACGGCGATGGTCGGGGTGTTCCTGGCCACCGACGTGTTCCTGTTCTACGTGTTCTTCGAGGCCATGCTCGTCCCGATGTACTTTCTGATCGGTCGGTTCGGCGGGCCGCGCAGGCAGTACGCGGCGATCAAGTTCTTCCTATACTCGCTGCTCGGTGGCCTCGTGATGCTGGCCGCGGTGATCGGGCTCTACGTCGCCGGTTCGCAGGCCCGCGGTGCCCGGGGAGGCACGTTCGACTGGCGCGAACTCGTCGCGCTCGCTCCGGCGATCCCGCACACCACCCAGGTGTGGCTGTTCCTCGGCTTCTTCCTCGCCTTCGCCATCAAGGCGCCGCTGGTGCCGCTGCACACCTGGCTGCCCGACTCCGGTGCCGAGGCTCCGGTGGGCGCAGGCGTGCTGCTCGTCGGGGTGCTGGACAAGGTGGGCACCTTCGGCTTCCTGCGTTACTGCCTGCCGCTGTTCCCCAGCGCCAGCCGCAGCCTCGCGCCGTTGGTGCTGGTGATGGCCGTGGTGGGGGTGATCTACGGCGCCCTGCTCGCGGTGGGGCAGAGCGACATGAAACGCTTCGTCGCCTACACGTCCATCGCCCACTTCGGGTTCATCGCGCTGGGGGTCTTCGCCTTCACCACCCAGTCCGGCACCGGAGCCGTCCTGTACATGGTCAACCACGGCATCGCGACGGCGCTGCTGTTCCTCGTGGTGGGCATGGTGGTCAAGCGCGGGCGCTCCCGGCGCATCGCCGACTACCGGGGCATGGCGCGCTCCACCCCGGTCCTCGCGGGGCTCTTCCTCGTGGCCGGCCTCAGCGCGCTCGCGTTACCCGGCACCAACTCCTTCGTCTCGGAGTTCCTGGTGTTGCTGGGCTCCTATCCCACGCAACCGGTGTACACGATCATCGCCACCGTCGGCATCATCTTCGCCGCGCTCTACGTCCTGTGGGTCTACCAGCGCACCATGCAGGGTCCGCAGGGTGGCAGCGCGGTCGACCAAGCGCTCACCGACGGGCGGCTCGTCGACGTCACCAGGGGGGAGGTCGCGGTGCTGGCCCCGCTCGTGGTGCTCATCGTGCTGCTCGGCTTCTATCCGAAACCTGTGCTCGACGTGATCACGCCGTCGGTGACGGCTACGCTCACCGAGCTCGGCGTGCCCACCGTCGTGGTGCCCGCAGTCGCGCAGGAGGGCACCCGATGACCGCTACTGGGCTTACCGTGGCCGATCAGGTCCTCGCCCAGAACCTGCCGCAGCCACCCAGCGTGGCCTACGGGGCGCTGAGCCCGCTGCTCGTCCTGCTCGTCGCCGCCTGTGTGGGGGTGCTGGTCGAGGCGTTCGTGCCACGCTCGTCGCGCTGGGCGACGCAGGTAGCGCTCACGCTGGGGGCGCTGCTGGTGGCGGCTACCTCGCTGGGGCTCTACGCCACCTCCCCGTCCCGGGTCGACGTGAGCACCCTGTCCGACGCGCTCGCCGTCGACCAGCCGACGCTGTTCCTGTGGGGCACCCTGCTGCTGCTTGGCGCGATCTCGGTGCTGCTGGTGGCCGACCGGTCGGTGGAGCCGGGGGGTGCGTTCGTCGCCGACGTCCCGGTGCCCGCCGGCACCGTGCTCACCAGACAGCAGGCCAGCGCCACCGCCACCCGCACCGAGGTGTTTCCGCTGGTCCTGTTCTCCCTGGGCGGGATGATGGCCTTCGTCGCCGCCAACGACCTGCTCACCATGTTCGTGGCGCTGGAGGTGCTGTCGCTGCCGTTGTACCTGCTGTGTGGGCTGGCCCGGCGCCGGCGGCTGCTGTCCCTGGAGGCCGCGGTCAAGTACTTCCTGCTGGGGGCGTTCGCGTCCGCGTTCTTCCTCTACGGCCTGGCGTTGCTCTACGGCTACGCGGGGTCGGTGTCGCTGGCGCGCATCGCGGCGGCCACCGGGGGCACCGACCGCTCCGATACGCTGCTGTGGGCCGGGCTGGGCCTGCTGCTGGTGGGCCTGCTGTTCAAGGCGTCGATCGGCCCGTTCCACACCTGGACACCGGACGTGTACCAGGGCGCTCCCACGCCCATCACCGCGTTCATGGCGGCGTGCACCAAGGTCGCCGCGTTCGGCGCGATCCTGCGGGTGCTGACGGTGGCGTTCGCCGGGGTGCGCTGGGAGTGGCGGCCCGTGCTCATCGCGGTGGCCATCGCCTCCATGGTCATCGGCTCGGTGCTGGTCCTCACCCAGACCGACATGAAGCGGATGATCGCCTACTCCTCGGTGGCGCACGCCGGCTTCATCCTGGTCGGCACCGTGGCGCTCACCCCGCAGGGCCTGTCCGGTTCCTTGTTCTACCTGTTGGCCTACGGGTTCAGCACCATCGCCGCCCTCGGCGTCGTCAGCCTCATCCGCGACTCCCGCGGTGAGGCCACCCGGCTCTCGCAGTGGAGCGGGTTGGGGCGGCGGTCGCCGGTCGTGGCCGGCGTGTTCGCCCTGCTCATGCTCTCGTTTGCGGGCGTTCCGCTGACCAGCGGCTTCATCAGCAAGTTCGCCGTGTTCTCCGCCGCCTACGCCGACGGCATGGTGCCGCTGGTTGTGGTGGCTGTGGTGTTCAGCGCGATCGCGGCGTTCGTCTATCTGCGGGTGGTGGTGGTGATGTTCTTCACCGACCCGGTGCCGGACGGCCCCACGGTGACCGTTCCCGGGGTGTTCACTACCGTGGCGATCAGCATCGGTGCCCTGGCGACCGTCCTGTTGGGCGTCGTACCGGGTCCGGTGCTCGACTTCGCCACCGTCAGCACCTTCTTGTCCTGAGCAGGTGCCCGTCCGCAGAGGGGTCCCGCACACGTGAGCAACACCGGAACCGCGGCCGAGCACACGGTGGCCGGCGTCGACATGGGCGACGCCGGGCTGGCCGCGGTCGTGCAGGCCGGCCTGGACCGGGTGGAGCGGCTGCTGCGCGACGAGCTGAGCTCCGGCGAGCAGTTCGTCGCCGAGATCGCCCTGCACCTGGTGAACGCGGGCGGCAAACGCTTCCGTCCGTTGTTCACCCTGCTCGCGGCCCAACTGGGCCCGGAACCCGACTCCGGCGACGCCGTGACCGCCGCTGCCGTGGTCGAGCTGATCCATTTGGCCACGCTGTATCACGACGATGTGATGGACGAGGCGACCTTGCGTCGGGGGGTGGTGAGCGCCAACGCCCGCTGGGACAACAGCGCCGCCATCCTCACCGGTGACTTCCTCTTCGCCCACGCCTCACGGCTGGTGTCGGAGCTCGGGCCGGAGGCGGTCTGCATCATCGCCGAGACCTTCGCCGAACTCGTCACCGGCCAGATGCGGGAGACGGTGGGTGCCCGCGTCGACGAGGACGCAGTCGAGCACTACCTGCGGGTGGTGGCGGAAAAGACGGGGTCACTGATGGCCACGTCCGGCCGCTACGGCGGCATGTTCTCCCGGGCCGATGACGAGCAGGTGCAGCGGCTGCGGCGGCTGGGCGAGGCGGTGGGTACCGCATTCCAGATCTCCGACGACATCATCGACATCTCCTCGGTGTCGGCGGAGTCGGGCAAGATGCCGGGCACCGACCTGCGCGAAGGTGTGCACACGCTGCCGGTGCTGCACGCCCTGGCCGACTCTGGACCCGAGGCGGATCGGCTACGCGAGTTGCTGGCCGGGCCGGTGACCGACGACGCCACCCTGGCCGAGGCTTTGGAGCTGCTGAGCCGCTCGGCCGGGCTGGCCCGAGCCCAGCAGACCTTGGCCGGATTCGCGCAGGCCGCACACACCGAGCTGGCTGCCCTACCTGCGCGCCCGGCCAGGGCGGCGCTGCAGCGGCTGGTGGACTACACGGTGGCCCGGACGGCGTGAGTTCAGCGTCGTGGACCAGGCCGGAACTAGGCCAGCGCCTCCAGGACGAGCTCGACGGGGTGCCACGCGGTGCCGCAGCAGCCGGCGTCCAGCTCGCTGACCACCCGGCGCACGATCAGCCAGCGACGATGCCACAGTGCAGCGGGCAGGCACAACAGCAACCGTCCGGGAGTGGTCCGCCGTGAGTCGTCTCGTGAGCTTCGACGTGTTCAGCGCCCTGATCGACTCGCGGACCGGTGGATCCGCGTTCTTCGCCGGGCTCGGCAACGCCCGGTCGTGGCCCTGCACGCCGGGCGCTGTGTACGACCGTTGGGACGCCCACAACAAGCTCCTCCAACTGCGGTGCACGCGGTGGCGTAGCTTCACCGAGCTGGCCGAGGAGGCGTTGAGCACGACCTACCGGGACATGAATCTCACTGGCAGCGCCCGCCAGGACAGCGCGAGGCTGTTGGCTGGCATGTCGACGTGGCCACTCTGGCCCGACGTCTCGGCGGAGGCGCTGAGCCGGGTGAACGGTGGACGCCTGGGGCTGTTGACGAACATCGACGACGGGCTGCTCGAGCCGACCGCGGTGATGCGGCTCGGGGTCTTCGATCCGCAGTACGTCATCACGTCGCAGAGTGTCCGGGCCTACAAGCCATCCGCTGAGTTCTACCGGCGAGGCGTGGAGCGGATGGGACCACTGCTGCACGTGGCGTCGTCGTCCCGAGACGTGCGAGGTGCGCTCGAAGCCGGCATCGCGTGTGTGCGGATGGACCGTCCCGGCCATTCGGTGGACCCAGCGGGACCGCAGCCACGAGTCGTCGTGGGCTCCGTGCTCGAGCTGCCCGGCGTGGTGAGCGCCCACCCGTAGGGTCGAGACATCTTCAGGCACCCGACGTCAGGAGCACCGATGCGGCCGATGACCCAGCAGGCGCGGCGGCGGTTCGCGCTGCTGGCGCTGGTGGCGATGCTGGTGCCGGTAGTGCTCACCCTGGTCCAGGTGCTCACCGGCAGCTGAACGGCGCTGCAGCGGCTGGTGGACTACACGGTGGCCCGGACGGCGTGAGCCAGCCCGGCGGCGCGCCGCGAACTGCGGGCGTTGCGCACCGCGTCCACGGTGAACACCACCAGCGCGGCCCACACCAGCCCGAAGCCGAGCCAGCGCGAGGAGGGCATGTTCTCGTGCACCACCGCCACACCCCAGATGAACTGCAGTACGGGTGTGAGGTACTGCAGCAGTCCCAAGGTGGCGAGGGGGACGCGCTGGGCGGCGCCGCCGAAGAGCAGCAGCGGCACCGCGGTGAGCGGACCCGCGGCGAGCAGGAGCAGCGTGTGCCCGGTGCCCAGCGAGATTGCGGTGCCGGCGCCCTGCACCTGCAACCACACCAGCCAGGCCAAGGCGAAGGGGACGACCACCAACCCCTCCGCGGTGAGGCTGGCGCGCGGGTCCAGCGGAACCGTCTTCTTGATCAGCCCGTACAGCCCGAAGCTGGCCGCCAGGGTCAGGGCCAGCCACGGTGGGCGCCCGTAGTCGATGGTCAGCGCGGCCACCGCGACCGCCGCAACGCCGAGGGCCACGAGTTGCCACCGGCGCAGCCGCTCGCGCAGCACCAGTACCGCCAGGAGCACGCTCACCAGCGGGTTGATGAAGTAACCCAGTGCGGCCTCGACGACCTTGCCGGAGTTCACCGCGTAGATGTAGACGCCCCAATTCACCGAGATGAGTACCGCCGCCGCCCCGGCCATGGCCCACGTGCGCGGCGGCAGCCCCCGCAGCGTGTGCAGCCGTCCGGTCAGGGTGAGCACACCGAGCATGAGCACCAGCGTCCACACCATGCGGTGGGCGAGGATCTCGGTGGGGCCGGCGGGGGCGAGCAGCGGGAAGAACGCGGGGAACAACCCCCAGATGCTGTACGCCCCCAGGCCCATCAGCAGCCCTGGAGCCGCGTGCGCCACCGGGGTTGCGGCACGCTCGGGCGGCATGGGGTCCACGAACCACCACACTAGCCCGGGACCACGCACGGCCCGCGCCGGGCTCCTGCGCCGCCCGGGGGGCCAGTGCTCGCCCGCGGCTGCCGAGCCGGGCGAGGCCGGTTTTCGTGTCACACTGGGAGTGTCCGCCACACAGAGGAGGGCAGCGGTGAGCGTTGCCGCGCATGGTGTCCTCGGCCACCCGGGGCCCTGGACGAGGGCCGACGTCGAGGCGTTGCCCGACGCGGGCGATCATGCGCGCTACGAGTTGCTCAGCCCCGGTGTGCTCACCGTGAGCCCTGCACCCGGCACGGCCCATCAACGCGCGTCTCGACTGCTGGCCAACCTCCTCGAAGACGCGGCGCACCACTCCGGGGCCGACGTCGAGGTCCTCGAAGCGATCAACGTCGAGATTCCCGGCGAGCGACTGACCACGCCCGACATCGCCGTGGTCGACGGCCGGGTCGCCGACACCGACCCGGTGCGCTACGCGTCCTCGGCGGCACGGCTGGTGGTCGAGATCGTCTCGCCCGGCTCCCGGGCCACCGACCGTGCTATCAAGCCCGAGCTCTACGCCGAGGCCGGGATCCCGGCGTACTGGCGACTGGAGTTGCAACCTGCGCCACACCTGATCACCTACACCCTCGACGGCGACCACTACGCGGCCGCGACCACGCTGCAGGCCGGCCAGCTCGGTGAACTGCTGGCGCCGTTCCCGGTGCGCCTGGACCCGGCCGAGCTGACCCGCCGCCGAGGGCCGGGGAGACGCTAACCTGTCGGGTCTCACGAAGAAACGCACCCTTGACTTGCGAGGTGACACTATTCGCGAGACGCGATCCTGGCACACGTCTCACGAGAGAGGGTGCGACTAGCGCTCGACCGGGCGGGGCGTTTGGACCCGAGTTGCCTCTCGTGCACCAGATCCCCCCGTGACGCGGGAATCCGCGCCTGAGACCGAATCCGGTGCACCAGGGGCAACGACGAGGACAGCTGACACCGTGCTAGCCGACCCTCCAGGTGTCCTTGCCGCACAGGAGTGTCTGCAGGGCGTCGTGATCGCCGGGTGCGCGTTCCTTGGCCTGGGTGACCTGACTGCGCGCGAGGTCGTCGTACGTGGGTTTGGTGACCGCGCGGAACACCCCGGTGACGGTGTGCGTGAGTTCCTGGTCGGAGAGCCGGCTCAACGCGTAGGCGTACTCTGGGTTGTCGGTGTGGGCGTCGTGCACCACCACGTCCTCGGCTGCCACGTCCGCGGTGGCCGCCACTACGAGGCCAAACCCCTGACGCACCACGCAGTGCTCACCGGCCGGGCCGAACACGATGGACTCGCCGTGGGTCAGCGGGATCAGCCGGTGCGGGGCCTCGTCGCCCTTGCGAAGCACGTCGAAGCTGCCGTCGTTGAAGATCGGGCAGTCCTGGAAGATCTCGACGAACGCCGTGCCCCGGTGCGCGGCGGCAGCGCGGAACACCTCGGCGAGACCCTTGCGGTCGGAGTCCATCGCCCGCGCGACGAAGGTGGCCTCGGCACCCAGCGCGAGCGAGAGCGGGTTGAACGGGGTGTCCAGCGAACCCATGGGGGTCGACTTGGTCACCTTGCCCACCTCCGAGGTGGGGGAGTACTGGCCCTTGGTCAGACCGTAGATCCGGTTGTTGAACAGCAGGATCTTCAGGTTCACGTTGCGGCGCAGGGTGTGGATGAGGTGGTTACCGCCGATGCTCAGCGCATCGCCGTCCCCGGTGACCACCCACACCGAGAGGTCCGGTCGCGACACGCTCAGCCCGGTGGCGATCGCCGGGGCCCGCCCATGGATGGAGTGCATGCCGTAGGTCTGGAGGTAGTACGGGAATCGGCTGGAGCAACCGATCCCGGAGACGAAGACGATGTTCTCCCGCTTGAGTCCCAGCTCGGGGAGGAAACTGCGGATCGTGGCGAGGATGGCGTAGTCGCCGCAACCCGGGCACCAGCGGACATCGGAGCCGGAGGTGAAGTCCTTGGCCCGCTGCGGGGTGTCGGTGGTGGGGATCCCGTCCAGGGCGGTCAGGCCGAGGTCGGTTCCGGCGAGGTCGGGCACGGCGGTGACGGTCACGCGGGGGCCTCCTGTTCAGCGGCGGTCAGCGCTGCGGCAGCGCGGGCATCGGTGGTCTTGGCGGCCTCGGTGTCGGCGAGGGTGCCCGCGACGGCCTCGAGCAGCACCTCCTGCAGTTCCTCGGCGAGGAACGCGAGTCCGGCCACCTTGGTCACCGGCTGGATGTCGACGAGGTACCGCGCGCGCAGCAGCAACGACAGCTGGCCGAGGTTCATCTCCGGCACCACCACCTGCTCGTATCCGCGCAGCACCTCACCGAGGTTGCCGGGCAACGGGTTCAGGTGCCGCAAGTGGGCCTGGGCGACGGGGTTGCCCAGCGCACGCACCCGCCGGCACGCGGCGCCGATCGGTCCGTAGGAGGAGCCCCAGCCGAGCACCAGGATCGTCGCGCTCCCCGACGGGTCCTCCACGTCGACGTCCGGCACCGCGATGCCGTCGATCTTCGCCTGGCGCAGCCGCACCATGAGCGAGTGGTTGGTGGGCTCGTAGGAGATGGCGCCGCTACCGTTGGCCTTCTCCAACCCCCCGATGCGGTGCTCCAGGCCGGCGGTACCGGGGATCGCCCACGGGCGCGCGAGGGTGTCGGCGTCGCGGGTGTACGGGGAGAACTCCGACTGCCCTGGTCCCGACCCGGCGTCCTCGTCATCGCTGGCGGGCGCGGCAGCGAAGCCAGGGTCGATCGCGGGCAGGTCGTCGACGTCGGGTACCGACCACGGCTCGGAACCGTTGGCGATCGCACCGTCGGACAGCAGCAGCACCGGGGTGCGGTAGGTGATCGCGATGCGGGCGGCCTCCAGCGCGACGTCGAAGCAGTCCGACGGTGAACGCGGGGCGATGACGGGCAGCGGGGACTGCCCGTTGCGGCCGAACATGGCCTGCAGCAGGTCGGCCTGCTCGGTCTTGGTGGGTAGCCCAGTGGACGGGCCACCGCGCTGCACGTCGATCACCAGCAGGGGCAGCTCGGTCATCACGGCGAGCCCGATGGTCTCGCTCTTCAGCGCCAGACCCGGCCCGGAGGTGGTGGTGACGCCGAGCGCGCCGCCGAACGCCGCCCCCAGCGCGGCGCCCACCCCGGCGATCTCGTCCTCGGCCTGGAAGGTCGTCACGTCGAAGCTCTTGTGCTTGCTCAGCTCGTGCAGGATGTCCGAGGCGGGGGTGATCGGGTAGCTGCCCAGGAACACCGGCAGCCCGCTGCGCTTGCCCGCGGCCACCAGGCCGTAGGACAGGGCCGTGTTGCCGGTGACCTGCCGGTAGGTGCCGGTCGGGAGGGTGGCGGCGGCAACGGTGTAGGTGGTGGCGAACGCCTCGGTGGTCTCCCCGTAGTTCCAACCCGCCTTGTACGCGAGCACGTTGGCCTCGGCGACCGCCGGGTTCTTGCCGAACTTGGTGCGCAGGAAGTCTTCGGTGGACTCGGTGTCGCGGTGATACATCCACGAGAGCAGCCCAAGGGCGAACATGTTCTTCGCCCGCTCGGCGTCCTTCTTGGACAGCCCGGTCGACGCCACAGCCCCGCGCGTCAGCGTCGCCATCGCCACCTTGTGCACCACGAAGTCGGCCAGGTCGTCGGCCTCGAGCGGGTCGTGGTCGTAGCCGACGGTAGACAGGTTGCGCTTGGTGAACTCGTCGGTGTTGACGATGAGGGTGCCCCCACGCGGCAGGTCACCGATGTTGGCTTTCATCGCGGCCGGGTTCATGGCCACCAGCACGTCGGGCCGGTCGCCGGCGGTGAGGATGTCGTAGTCAGCGAAGTGGATCTGAAAGCTGGATACCCCGGCCAGGGTGCCGCGGGGGGCACGGATCTCGGCGGGGAAGTTCGGCTGCGTCGCCAGGTCGTTGCCGAAGGCCGCCGCCTCGGACGTGAAGCGGTCACCGGCCAGCTGCATGCCGTCACCGGAGTCACCCGCGAAGCGGATCACCACCCGGTTGATCTCGACGTTCTCCCGCGGCGTCGGCTCACCGGGCAGGCCGGTGCCTGCCGTGCTCGGCGGTGAGATGTCGGTGCTCATCGAGGAAGACCCCTTCCGGGCCGGGAAGTCGACCGGTGAGGACCGGTCACGAAGCCGCAGCGCAAGACCGCACCCACGACGATACGTCGGTCGTCGTGGCGCGGTGCCTTCGGGAGCCCCGGTTGCCGATCACATCACAATGGTCCGACATGACGGTCCGGCACCACGGTCCGACGTCAGCTACGGGAAATCTGCTGCTGCGCCGCGGCCAGTCGCGCAGCGAACTCCGGTGACGTCACGGAGTGCGCCTGCGGACCGATCTCGCGCTGCAGGGCCAGGGCGTGCTGCCCGGTGTCGACGGTGCCCGGCTGCGCGGTGGCGCGCATGCTGGCCTTGGTGGCGACCACCAGCTCGCGGGGGGCGGCCGCAGCGGCGGCGGCCAGCTGCAGTGCCGCGGCCACGACGTCGTCGTGCTTGGCGAACGCCAGCCCGTGGGTCACGGCGGCGTCGGCGTCGAGGGTCTGCCCGAACAGGACGCTGGCCCTGGCCACCTGCGGGCCCACCGCGCGCTGGAACATCCAGGTCATGCCGCCGCCGGGGTGCAGTCCCAGCTGCAGGAACCGGGCGTCGAAACGCGCCTTCGGCCCGGCCAGGCGGACGTCGGCGGCCAGGGCCAGGTTGAGGCCAGCGCCGATGGCGGCGCCGTTCACCGCGGCGATGGTGGGCAACGTGCAGGCCGCCACCGCGACGAAACCCGCGTAGATGCGCTCGAGGCCCGCGGCGTCGGCCGTGGCGAGTTCGGTGAGGTCCCCGCCGGCGCAGAACGCGGGCGGGGCCCCGGTGATCACCAGCGCGTGCACTCCGGCGTCGGCCTCGCAGGTGGCCACCGCGTCGGCCAGCGCCGCCGACAGGTCCAGGGTGAGCGCGTTGCGCCGGTCCGGGTCGGACACGGTCAGCACGGCCACGCGCTCGGTCACGACGGTGTGGACGGCGGCGACGTCGGTCATGCCCGCATCGTGCCAGCCCTCGACTCGACGGCTCCTCCGGTGGGCGGGCGGTCGATGAGCGTGGACAGCACCACGGTCGACACCGTGCTCTCGACGACCTCCAACGCGCGGAGCTGTTCCAGGCCGGTCTCCAGGTCGCCGATGTCGGCTGCCCGCAGGTGCACGATCGCATCCGCGGCCCCTGAGACGGTGTATGCGGCAACCACCTGCGGCAGCCGCTGCAACTCGGTACGGATGCGCGCGGGGGTCACGTTGCCGCGGCAGTGCACCTCGACGAAGGCCTCGGTGCCCCAGCCCAGCGCCGCCGGGTCGACCACCGCGGTGAACCCGCGAACCACCCCGGTGTGCAGGAGTTTGTCCACCCGGCGCTTCACCGCGGGGGCCGACAGCCGCACGACCGCGCCGATCTCGGCGTAGCTGGAGCGTGCGTCGGACACGAGACATGACACGATCTGCTGGTCGATGGCGTCCACACGCAACATCATGGTGGTCGCAGCGCAAGGAGGCAGCATTGAGCGTGGGTCTACGGAGGAAATACAGTGCGGCAATGACCCGGCCTCTGTACGCGCCCGTGCTCACCAGGACCGAGCCGCCGAGGGTGTGCACCGTCCGGCGGTTCCTCATGTGCCCGCCCACGCACTTTGCCGTCGAGTACGTGATCAACCCGTGGATGGATCCGTCCCAGCCGGTCGAGCGGGCGCTGGCGCTGGCCCAGTGGGAGCAGCTGCGGCGGCTGTACACCACGCTGGGCCACCGGGTGGAGGTCGTCGATGGTCAGCCGGGGCTGCCGGACATGGTGTTCTCGGCGAACTCCGCCACGGTAGTCGAGGGCACCGTGTACGGGGCGCGGTTCCGCACCACCCAACGCGCGCCCGAGGCCGCGCACTTTCGCCGTTGGTTCGCCGAGCGCAGGGTCACTGTGGTGGAGCCGAGCGCGGTGAACGAGGCGGAGGGCGACTTCGCCTGGACCGGTCAGCTGTTGCTCGCCGGGACCGGTTTCCGCACCGACCCCGGCGCGCACGCCGAAGCGCAGGAGGTGCTCGGGGTGCCGGTGGTGTCGTTGCACCTCGTCGACCCGCGCTATTACCACCTGGACACCTGTCTGGTGGTGCTCGACGAAGAGACGGTGGCCTACTACCCGGCTGCGTTCTCGCCGGGGAGCCAGCGGGTGCTCAGCCGGCTGTTTCCCAACGCGGTGCTCGCCGATACCGCCGACGCCGCCTGCCTGGGCCTCAACGCGGTGAGCGACGGCCGCAACGTGGTGCTTCCGCTGGAGGCCACGCGGTTGGCTGGGCTGTTCGCCGCGCGGGGCTTCACCCCGCACCTCGTCGACATCAGCGAGCTGCGCAAGGCCGGTGGCGGCCCCAAATGCATGACCATGGAGCTGCGCGGGCTTGAACTAGCCTGAGGACCGTGGTGACGACGGTCGTGGTGGGCGAGCAGGTACTCGCCGTGCACGTACTCGACCTGGGGCTCGCCTGTTGCGGGGTGGAGGTGATGGCCGCGCTGCACGACGGTTCGCGCGGCGTCGGTGCGGCCAGGCCCGACGAGCCAACCCGGGACGCCGTGGCCACCCGGGACGCCGTGGCCACAGCTCACGTGCTCGTCGTCTCCGGCACCGTCACCGACGTACTGGCCGGCGCGGTCGCCCGGGCGCACGCCGCGCTGTCCGAGCCCCGGTACGTGGTGTCCATCGGCGCGTGCTGCGCCACCGGAGGTCCGTACTGGGACTCCTACAGCGTCACCAAGGGCGTCGACCAGCTGGTGCCCGTGCACGTCAGCGTCCCTGGCTGCCCCCCGCGCCCAGAGGCGGTGCTCGACGGGCTGCGCGTGCTGGGCAACCTGCTCGCCGGACGGTCGGGGGCTGCGTGAGCGTGGGTGAGGCCGAGCTGGCTCAGCGACTGGTGGCCGCACTCGGCTCCGGCACCGTGGAGGAGTCATTCGGTCAGAGCTCCGCCACCGTCGATGTGCAGCAGTGGCGGCGCGCCGCCCTGCTGGCCCGCGACGAGCTCGGCTGCGTGCTGTTCGACCACCTGCTGGTCGGCGATGCCGGCAAGCCGGACGCCTGCGGCACCGAGTGGGAAGTGGTGGTGCACGTGGTGCGCCCGCGCGGCGCTGCCGGCCTGCTGCTGCGCACCCGGCTGCCGTTCGGTCGGCCGCTGCCCAGCGTCACCGACGTGTGGTCAGGTGCGGCGTGGCCGGAGCGGGAGGCGGCCGAGATGGCGGGTATCGACGTGACCGGCCACCCCGATCTGCGGCCGCTGCTGCTCGCCCCCGGCGCCGGCCTGCACCCGCTGCGCAAGGATGCGCTGCTGGTGTCCCGCGCGGTGCGGCCATGGCCGGGGCGGCTGGAGCCGGGTGAGGCGGCCGACGGCGCGGAGACCACGACGGCCGGGCGCAGGCGGGCCACCGCGCCCGGGGTGCCCCCCGCGGGCTGGGGGAGCACATGAGCGCCCAGGTGCCGGCACGGGCGCGGGGCGTCATCGCGCTGCTGGAGGCCAACTGCACCTCGTGCATGATCTGCGCCCGCGAATGCCCCGACTGGTGCATCCACATCGAGTCCACCACCACCCAGCCCGACCGCGACCACGCCGGGCGTTCGCCGGCCAGGGCGCGCCCGGTGCTGCAGCGCTTCGCCATCGACTACGGCCAATGCATGTTCTGCGGCATCTGCGTGGACGTGTGCCCGTTCGACGCGCTGCACTGGGCGCCGACGTACGAGTATCCGGGCGTGGACGCCGCAGGCGAGTCCGCGGTCGCGGAGCTGGTGGCCGAGCGCGACGTGTTGGGCGAACTCGTCGCCGACGTTCCCCCGCCGCTGGCCTGAGTGGGAACGCCGAAGGCCTGAGCGGGGCGATGCCCCTTCGCTGGCCTGAGTGGGAACGCCGAACCGTGCGGCATCGTTGTCTCGGGTGAGCAAGCCCATGATCGACGAGGAGGACCCGACCGCCGTGCATCGCCACGCCAACGGGCTCAAGACCGCGCTGCTCCTTGGCGGGATGTCCGCGTTGATCGTGCTGGTGGGAAGCTTGTTCGGCCGGACCGCGGTGCTCGTCGCGGTGGTCTTGGCGGTGGGGATGAACGGCTACGCCTACTTCCGCAGCGCCACCCTGGCCCTGCGCGCCATGCATGCAGTGCCGGTGACCGAGGCCCAGCAGCCAGCGATGCACCGCATCGTGCGTGAGCTCGCCACTGCGGGCCGCCAGCCCATGCCCCGGCTGTACATCAGCCCGACCCAGGCGCCGAACGCGTTCGCGACGGGCCGCAACCCGCGCAATGCGGCCGTGTGCGCCACCACCGGCATCCTCGACCTGTTGGACGAACGGGAGCTGCGTGCCGTGCTGGGGCACGAGCTCTCCCACGTCTACAACCGCGACATCCTCATCTCCTCGGTGGCGGGGGCACTGGCCGCGGTCGTGTCGGGCTTGGCCAGCCTGGCCCTGTTCAGCAGCGCCTTCGGGGGCGGCGGTGATGAGGACCGGCCGAACCCGCTCGCGCTCCTACTCGTCGCGCTGCTCGGCCCGGTGGCCGCGGGGCTGGTGCAGATGGCCGTGTCACGCTCGCGCGAGTTCCAGGCCGACGCCTCCGGGGCGGAACTCACCGGCGACCCGCTCGCGCTCGCCTCGGCGCTGCGCAAACTCGAGCTGGGCACCAGGGCCGCGCCGCTGCCGCCGGAGCCCGCGCTCACGGCGCAGTCACACATGATGATCGCCAACCCCTTCCGCCCCGGCGAGCGCGCCGCCCGGCTGTTCTCCACCCACCCGCCGATGGCCGAGCGCATTGCCCGGCTGGAGGATCTGGCCGGCCGGCGGCTACCGTAGGAATGGTCAGCGGTAGTTGGTGAACTGCAAGGCGATCCCGAAGTCCTCACCCTTGAGCAGTGCGATCACCGCCTGCAGGTCGTCCCGCTTCTTACCCTTCACCCGCAGCTCGTCGCCCTGGATCTGCGCCTGGACGCCCTTGGGTCCGGAGTCGCGGATCTTCTTCGCGATCTTCTTGGCGTTCTCGCCGGTGATGCCCTGCACCAGCGTGCCGGTCACCCGGTAGACCTTACCGGAGGCGGCCGGATCACCCACCTCGAACGCCTTCATCGAGATGTCGCGGCGCACCAGCTTCTCTTGGAAGACCTCGACGGCCGCCTTGCATCGCTCCGCGGTGGACGAGGTAATGGTGATCGACTCCTCGCCCGCCCACTCGATGCTGGTCTCGGTGCCGCGGAAGTCGAAGCGGGTGGCGAGTTCCTTGCCCGCCTGGTTCAGGGCGTTGTCTGCCTCCTGACGGTCGACCTTGCTGACCACGTCGAACGACGCATCTGCCACTGGTGCTCCTCGGGTCGTGCGGCCGCAGCCGCGGCGTGTGCGCTGGGTGGGTTTCCTGGTTGGCCTCGACCTGCCGGCCGAGGCCGTCGCCCGGTTCGCCGGATGTGAGCCTCGGTCTGTAGTGTGCCTTGCGCACCGAGATCACGGCCGCGGTGCCACGGCAGGTTGCCCGAGTGGCCAAAGGGAGCGGACTGTAAATCCGTCGGCATCGCCTACGCTGGTTCGAACCCAGCACCTGCCACGTCTCGCAGTAGCAACCCTTGACCAGCCGAAATACGGTCGGTGGCCGCTTCTGCGGTTGTCCGGCTGTGTCCCGCTCCGACCGGCTGTTGCGGCAATGCACGGACCGATCTGCACGAGCCCAGCGCGGAGGTCGTTGTCAATCCGGCGCCGGACCGCGGCGTCCTGGACGGCGATGCACTTGGCGTAGACGGGGAGCTCCTCAACTGTTACCCGAGGTCGCTGCCGCGGCATGTCATCTGCGCTGTTGGTCGTCACCGGGGCCTCCCTGGGGCCTGTCTCCAGTGTCGCGTCGGATTGTTCCGACACAAGGACTATGCGCTGATGATTCGGGGCTCTCCGTTGGTGGAGCGTGCCAGAATCATCAGGTGACGGTCTCTCTGCTCGATCGCCGCGTCTACGCCCTGGCTGACGTCGACCGGCTGCTCGCGCTGCCCGCAGGCACCGGGCGCCGGTGGATCGACGGCTACGACCGCGGGGGTGTGCACTACCCGCCGATGGTGCGCGTCGAGCAGACCCGGGACGACGCGGTGACCTGGGGGGAGTTCGTCGAAGCCCGGCTGCTGGCGGAGTTCCGCACTCGCGGTGCGTCGATGCAGCGCCTGCGACCGGCCGTCGTGCAGCTGCAGGAGGAGTTCGGTCGGTATCCGCTTGCTCAGGCCAGCCCTTTCCTCGACGTGGACGGTCGGGAGCTGGTGCGCCGGGTGCAGGACCGAGTTGGCACCACCGGTCACGAGCTGCTGGTGGTCGTCCGGAGTGGGCAATTGGTCATGTCGGCGCCGGTGAGGGACTTCGTGGGCGACGTGACGTACTCAGCCAGCGCCGACTCAGAAGCCGCGTCCGTGACCCCCGCAAAGTTCGGAGGTGTGGTGACTCTCGATCCGTTACATCAGCATGGACGTCCGGTCGTGCGTGCGGTCCCCACCGAGGTGGTGGCGGAGCAGTTCCGGGCGGGCGAGTCCACCGGAACTATCGCCGACCTGTTCGACCTCACCCCCACGCAGGTCGAGCAGGCTCTGCGTTTCGAGCTGAGCCTGGCCCGATCTGCCTGAGGGCCTGGCCTGTCAACCGTGGCGCCTCGCTGGTTCGTCGACGAGAGCGCCCTCGGCCTCGGGAAGCTGCTCTCCGGCGTCCGGGATGATACCGCGCCGCGACGGCGGCGCCGTGCTGCCAGCGGCTGTCAGCTGGCTCGGACGGTTCGTAGAGCGGGTCGCCATCCGGGATGTGCCGCACGAAGACGCCGTGGACGTTGCCTGTGTCGACGTCGAGGGACAACACCTACGAGACGGGCATGCCCACGAGGGACGCGACGAGCCGCAACACGCTGCAGTAGTCGCCGGCCCGGATGACGTCGATGGGACGCCGGTCGTCGAGGCGCTCGATCGGCTTGATGAGCCAGATCGGGATATAGGCCGCCTGCATGACCTGCGCGAGCCGCTCGACCAGGGACGTGAGTTCCAGCGCCCGCACGGCGTGAACACCGGACGGCGCCCGCGTTCCGCGCAACCACCGCCGCGCACTGCTGGGGTCACCGCCGGTCCCCTCAGCGAGATGTGCAGCAGTAAGGTTGCCAAGCTTCGCGACGCGCGCGATCTCGGCAGCCAAGGAGGCGTGAGCGACGGCTGTCATAAGAACGAGTCTCCCCGTGGAGTTTCGCACTTTCTGGCCTTTCGTTGAGCCGTTGAGGTTGCTCGGCTAACTCATTCGAAGAGCGACCCAAGGTTGTCGCTCGACACGCCGCTCAATTGATCACAACGCCCTTCCTCATGC
>JAABUV010000620.1_pt1 | contig 53895 bp, 45 predicted proteins | sample 5559971 | NCBI WGS metagenome assembly JAABUV01 (sample SAMN10711881, study PRJNA513362) | rock metagenome | isolation source: Antarctica rocks | place: Antarctica: Victoria Land, Knobhead nord | collected 2015-12-19 | reverse complement strand
CGTCCTCCGTCATTCCCGTCAGCATGGCCGATTCCCTTGATACCGGTCGCCCATTGATTCGATGAAGTGCTGATTCGGGAACCCCCTACGTGATACTTTCCGCTATCCGTCCACACGGCCTAGGCCGGGGGCGCAAGGCAGCAAGCAAGGCCGGGCTCTGCCCGGACCCGCCAAAGGCCGAGGCCTTTGGAAACCATTTGCTTAAGGAATGGATTCCAAAGGCTTGCCTTTGGCGGAGTTTGAGGCAGAGCCTCAACCTTGCCTGCTTCCTCAGCCGAACGGGTTGCGCACCGCCTTCGTGGGCACCGCCTTGGCGGGCGGCGCGTGCTGCGGCAGCGACGTGTCGTCCGCGAGCACCTTCACCACGTCGCCCAGCAGCGCCAGCAGCGCCCTGGCCTGTGCGAGTCCCGCCTTGTCGCGGGTGATCTCGCCCTGTCCGTAGAGCGCGATCCTGTCGCGGCCGTTCTCCGCCGTCAGGCCGCCGATCGTGGCCGAGGCGGTGTCGTCGGCGAACGGGGTGAAGGTCGTCATGGCGTGCTCCTGGGCGGACGGTGTCTGCCGGACCGGCGCCCCGGCCGCGGCAGGGCGATCGCGGTCATCCTGGCATCGGCGGAGAGCGACGGGAACGGGTCGAGGCCGATGCGCGCGGAGAGCTGGGCTATCGAGACCACGCGGCAGCGCGACGGGTCGCGGTTGGCGCAGACGTAGGCCGCCGCCCCCACTCCCGGCTCCAGCACCGCCTTGAACATGGCCGACGGCACCAGTTCGCCGGCCGGCAGGGAACGCAGTTTGCGCCCGCGAAACACCGGTCCCGTCACCACGTAGATCCCGCCGTCCCGGGTTTCGCCCTGACGCTCGGCGAGGTGGCGGACCGCGCCCTCGATCCGGCTCCACAGGCCGCGGTTCAGCTTGGGCGCCTGCGGCACGATGTTGGCCATGCTGAAGCTGGCGTTCTGCGACTCCTCGTCGGGCATGTCGCCGGACGGCGACATGTGGCCGCGGTCGAAGCCGGAGCGCACGTAGTCCTCGGGGTCGGCGCGGTCGGCCTCCGGCAGCGCCTCCTCGGGATGGAACGCGTCGACCCGGGCCAGGCCGCGCGCCGCCTCGACGCTCGACGCACTCAGGTGCTCCGCGGACCACAGCGGGCCGCGCGACACGCCGGACGCCAGCACGGCGTATGCGCCGAAGCACAGCGGATGGGTGCGCGCGGCCAGGCGCGCGTTGAGCAGCACCGGCGGCTGGCCGTCGGCGAACACGGCGGCGCAGCCTGGCTGCTGTGCCCGCGCAGGCCCGGCGAACGCCAGCAGGAAACAGGCAAGGTTGAGGCTCCGCCTCGAACTCCGCCAAAGGCCGAGCCTTTGGAATCCACTTTCTAAGAAATGGGTTTTCAAAGGCCTCAGGCCTTTGGCGGGTCCGGGCAGAGCCCGGCCTTGCTGGCTGCCCTGCCGCGGCCCCCTGCAAACCGACGCACGGTCCGGCACGGCAGGGGCAGCCGGCATCGTGGGCGTCTCCGGGGTGGACGGCGGCGCCGTCATGTCTGCAGCCGCGGGCAGAAGAAGGTGGAGCGCGCGGACTGCACGATGCGCCGCACGCCGTCGCACTCCGGCGGGCCGGGGCAGCGTCCGCAGGGCTGGCCCTCGCGGCCGTACACCTTCCAGGCGTGCTGGAAGTAGCCCAGCTCGCCGTCCGGCTGCACGTAGTCGCGCAGCGAGGAGCCGCCGGCGGCGATCGCCTCCCCCAGCACCGCGCGGATCGCCGTGACCAGCCGTGCCGCGCGGGCGCCGGGCACCGTCATCGCGAGCCGCGTCGGCGACACCCTGGCGCGGAACAGCGCCTCGCACACGTAGATGTTGCCCAGGCCGGCGACCAAGCGCTGGTCGAGCAGCGCGGCCTTGATGCTGGTGCGCCGGCCGCGCAGGTGCTCGGACAGCACGGCGGCGTCGAACGCCACCGTGTCGAGCGGCTCCGGCCCGAGCGCCGCCAGCAGCCGGTGCGCGTCCTCGTCGGCGGTGGCCACGAGGTCGAGCGAGCCGAAGCGGCGGGGATCGACGAAGCCGACGCGCCAGCCGTCGTCGGTCTCGATCACCAGGTGCTCGTGGCGGGCGGGCGCGTCGGGCGCGCTGCGGTCCACGTTCATGCGGCCGGACATGCCGAGATGCACCAGCACGCTGTCGCCGCCATCGAGGCGCATCAGGATGTATTTCCCCCGCCTGCGGAAATCCAGCACGCGTGCGCCGCACAGCCTGCCCGCGAGCCCTGGCGGCACCGCCCAGCGCAGGTGGGCGCGGTGCAGGGTGGCGCGGGCGATCACCCGGCCCTCCAGCCTCGCCCGCAGGCCGCGCATCACTGTCTCGACTTCTGGGAGTTCCGGCATCGCCTGCCGCTACGCTATATTGCGTCGGTGATGAACCCCCTGGCTGGCGGCCCCGCCCCGCATGATCCCGCGCTCGAGCCGGTCCCGGCGGCGGCACGTCCGTCCCGCGCGCCGCGCGCCGTGCCCGCCGCGCCGGACACCGCGGATTTCGGCTACCGCAGCGTGCCGCGCGACGCCAAGAAGCCGATGGTGCGCGCGGTGTTCGACAGCGTGGCCAGCCGCTACGACGTGATGAACGACCTGATGTCGCTGGGCGTGCACCGGGTGTGGAAATCCGCGTTCGCGACCGCGCTGCGCCCCACGCCGCGCCACACCCTGCTCGACCTCGCGGGCGGGACCGGCGACGTCAGCTTCGGCTGGCGCGCGCGAGGCGGCGGCCCGGCGATCCTGTCCGACATCAACGCCGCGATGCTCGACGTCGGGCGCGGGCGGGCCCTGGCGCGCGGCGTGGACGGCCTGCGCTTCCTGGTGGCCGACGCGGAGATGCTGCCGCTCGAATCGTGCAGCGTGGACGTGGTCTCCATGGCGTTCGGGCTGCGCAACTGCACCGACAAGGACGCCGTGCTGCGCGAGGCGCGGCGGGTGCTGCGCCCGGGCGGGCGGTTCCTGTGCCTGGAGTTCTCCAGGGTGCAGGTCGCGGTGCTGGCGCCGGTGTACGACGCCTGGTCGTTCGGCGTGCTGCCGCGGCTCGGCCAGGCGGTGGCGGGCGACGCCGACAGCTACCGCTACCTCGCGGAGAGCATCCGCACCTTCCCCGACCAGGAGACGCTGGCGGCGATGATGCGCGAGGCCGGGCTGGCGCGGGTCGCGGTGCGCAACCTGTCGGGCGGGATCGCGGCGATCCACTCCGGATGGCGGCTGTGACCGGACGGAGCCAGGAAGGCCGGAGGCTGGCGGTGGGTCGGCTTGCCCCGCGGCAGCGGCAGGCGGTGAGCCGGGCAAGGCAAGAAAGGTTGAGGCTCTGCCTCAAACTCCGCCAAAGGCAAGCCTTTGGAATCCATGCCTCAAGGAACGGGTTTCCAAAGGCCTCGGGCCTTTGGCGGGCCTGGGCGGAGCCCAGCCTTGCTGGCTTGCCTGTGCGCCGCCGCCGGCCATGACCGCGCGCCGCGTGCTGCTGATCGTCTCGGGCGGGATCGCGGCGTACAAGTCGCTGGAGCTGGTGCGGCTGCTCTCGAAGGCCGGCGTGGGCGTGACCTGCGTGCTGACCGAGGGCGGCGCGCGCTTCGTCACCGCGCTCAGCCTGCAGGCGCTGAGCGGCGAGCGCGTGCACACCGATCTCTGGTCGCTGACCGAGGAAAGCGAGATGGGCCACATCGAGCTGTCCCGTTCCGCCGACCTGGTGGTGGTGGCGCCGGCGTCCGCGGATATCCTGGCGCGCATGGCGGCGGGGCTGGCGTCGGACCTGGCGACGACGCTGCTGCTGGCGACGGACACGAAGGTGCTGGTGGCGCCGGCGATGAACGTCAGGATGTGGACCCACCCGGCGACGGTGGGCAACCTCGCCGTGCTGGCGGCGCGCGGGGTGGTGGCGGTGGGTCCGGACGAGGGCGCGATGGCCTGCAACGAATACGGGCCGGGCCGCCTCGCCGAGCCGCCGGCGATCCTCGCCGCGATCCTGGCGCAGCTCGATGCCCTGCCCGGCGGGCGTGCACGCACCGGACCGGCGCGCAGGGGCGAAGCGGCGGCGGAACGGGCGCCGGCGCAAGGGGACCCGGACGGGCACGGGCTGGCCGGGCGCCGCGCCCTGGTGACGGCAGGGCCGACGCACGAGGCGATCGACCCTGTGCGCTACTTCGCGAACCGCAGCAGCGGGCGCCAGGGCTATGCGATCGCGTCGGCGCTGGCGGCGCTGGGCGCGCGGGTGACCCTGGTGAGCGGGCCGACGTCGCTGCCGGACCCGCCCGGGGTGGCGGTGCGCCGGGTCGAGTCCGCGCGCGAGATGCTGGCCGCGTGCGAGGCGGCGCTGCCGGCCGACGTCGCGGTGTGCGCCGCCGCGGTGGGCGACTGGCGTGTCGCGGACGTCGCGACGCACAAGATGAAGAAGACCGCGGGTGCCGCGCCGCCGACGCTGGCGCTGGTCGCGAACCCGGACATCCTGGCGACGCTGGCGCGTCCCGGCGAGGCGAGGCCGCGCCTGGTGGTGGGGTTCGCCGCGGAGACGCAGGACCTGGAGCGCAGCGCCCTCGCCAAGCGGGTGCGCAAGGGCTGCGACTGGATCGTGGCCAACGACGTGGGCGCGCACACCGGGACCATGGGCGGCGAGAGCAACGCGGTGCTGCTCGTCACGGCGCAGGGCACGGAGTCCTGGGAGCGGATGCCGAAGCGAGAGGTCGCGCGCCGGCTCGCGCTGCGCATCGCCGCGGCGCTGGCGGCTGCCCTGCCGCGACGCTGAGCCTGGCGGCCGGACAGGCCAGCACCGCCCGGACAGGCCAGCACCGCCCGGACTGGCCCGCGTTGCCTGGACTGGTCCGGGCCGTCTGGGCATGCCATGGGCGGGCAACGAACCAGGGAGACCGCGCGATGGCGCCGGACATCGAGATCACCGTGCTCGACCCCCGCCTGCACGGGTGGGGCCTGCCGCAGCGCCAGTCCGGCATGGCGGCGGCGATCGACCTGCACGCCTGCCTCGACGCGCCGCTGCGCCTCCTGCCCGGCTCGGCCGCGGCGCTGGTGCCGGCGGGGTTCGCCATGCACATCGCCGACCCGGGGATCGCCGCGCTGATCCTGCCGCGCTCCGGGGCGGGGCACCGGCGCGGGCTGGTGCTGGGCAACCTCGTCGGCCTGATCGACCCGGACTACACCGGCCCGGTCCTGGTCAGCGCGTGGAACCGAAACGGCCCCGGCGGCGAGGCCGTGGTGATCGAGCCGGGCGAGCGGTTCGCGCAGATGGTGTTCGTGCCGGTGCTGCACCCGGTGCTGCGGGTCGTGGACGCGTTCTCCGCGCGCAGCGGGCGCGGCGAGGGAGGCTTCGGGTCCACAGGGTAGGCAGGCAAGGTTGAGGCTCCGCCTCAAACTCCGCCAGGGGCAGCGCCCCTGGACCTGCCTCTCCCAAGTAAGGCAGGTCCAGGGGCGGCTCGCCCCTGGCGGGTCCGGGCAGAGCCCGGCCTTGCTTGCTGCCACACCGCTGCCGTCTGCGCACTCACCCTCCTGCGAGGTTCCGGCCTTTCACGCCTGCCTGCCCCCGGTCACCGAACTGCCATGCCGGGCCGCCGTGACAGGGCGCGGTCGCGTGGGCTAAAGCCCCCCGGTCCCCGATGCAGGCGGCGCTCATGTCCGACACGACCTTGCCCGCCCTGGCCTCGGTGCGCAGGCTGCCCAACCTGCTCGACGCCGCGGCGATGATCGTGATCGCCGCCGGGATCGTCGCGCTCGCCACCTCGGCGCGCCACACCCTCGGGCCGATCGGCGCCGGCGGGGCGACGGTGATCCACCTCGACCCGGCCTACCTGCCCGCCTACGCCCTGCGCACCACCCTGCGGATGTTCGCGGCGCTGGCGTGCTCGCTGCTGTTCACCTTCACCTACGCGACCTGGGCGGCGAAGAGCCGTCGCACGGGCCTGCTGCTGGTGCCGCTGCTCGACATCCTGCAATCCGTGCCGATCCTGGGCTTCCTGAGCTTCACCGTGGTGTTCTTCATGGGCCTGTTCCCCGGGCGCGTGCTCGGCGCGGAGCTGGCGGTGGTGTTCGCGATCTTCACCAGCCAGGCCTGGAACATGGCGTTCAGCCTGTACCAGTCGCTGACCACCCTGCCCGCCGACCTGGACGAGGCGTGCCGCGGCTTCCGCCTGTCCGCGTGGCAGCGGTTCTGGCGCCTGGAGGTGCCGTTCGCGATGCCGGGGCTGGTGTGGAACACCATGCTGTCGCTGTCGGGCGGCTGGTTCATGGTGGTGGCGTCCGAGGCGATCTCGGTGGGCGACACCACGTTCAAGCTGCCCGGCATCGGCTCCTACGTCGCCACCGCGCTCGACGGGCGCGACATCGGCGCGGTGGGCTACGCGATCCTGGCGATGCTGGTGGTGATCCTGCTCTACGACCAGCTGCTGTTCCGCCCGCTGGTCGCCTGGTCGGCGAAGTTCCGCTTCGAGACCACGCAGGTCGCCCAGGCGAAGGATCCGTGGGTGCTGGCGCTACTGCGGCGCACGCAGTTCCTGCGCTGGTGCGTGAACCGCTGCGGCGACCTGTTCACCGCCGTCTCCGGGCTGCGGCTGTCGCCCGGGCTGCGGCCCCGCGCGGCGCGCCTGCCCAGCCGTGCCCGCTCGCGGGCCCTCGACAGGGCGTGGCTCGCGGTGCTCGGCGTGGTCGTCGCGCTGGCGCTGTGGAGGATCGTGGCGTTCTGCTCCGACACGCTGAGCCTGGGCGACCTGGCGACGGCGTTCGTGCTCGGCTGCTACACCCTGGCGCGGGTGCTGGTGCTGATCGTGCTGGCCTCGGCGCTGTGGGTGCCGGTGGGCGTGTGGCTGGGTCTGCGCCCGGTGTGGGCTCGGCGCGCGCAGCCAGTGGTGCAGTTCCTCGCGGCGTTCCCGGCCAACCTGTTCTTCCCGATCTTCGTCGTGGCCATCGTGCACTTCGCGCTCGACCCGCAGATCTGGCTGACGCCGCTGATGATCCTGGGGACGCAGTGGTACATCCTGTTCAACGTCATCGCCGGCGCCGCCGCGTTCCCGGGCGACCTGCAGGAGGTATCGGCGAACTTCCGCGTCGGCGGGCTGCTGTGGTGGCGCCGGGTGATCCTGCCGGGCATCTTCCCGTATTTCGTGACCGGGGTGATCACCGCCTCGGGTGGGGCCTGGAACGCGGCGATCGTGTCCGAGGTCGCCTCGTGGGGCGACACCAAGCTGCACGCCAGCGGGCTCGGCTCCTACATCGCCGACGCCACCGCGGCCGGCAACACGCCGCGCGTGGTGCTGGGGGTCGTGGTGATGTCGGGCTTCGTGGTGACGTGCAACCGGTTCTGCTGGCGCCCGCTCTACGCCTACTCCACCCGCAGGCTGACGCTGTGACGGCCGCGCGCGTGGAAGGGAGCAAGGCCGGGCTCTGCCCGGACCCGCCAAAGGCCAGGAGCCTTTGGAAACCCATCCGTCGAAGTTGTCGGCACCGTCTGTGCCATCCGCTCCAACGGAGGCCGGTCCAGGGGCGGCTCGCCCCTGGCGGAGTCCAGACGCAGAGCCTCTGGCCTTCCTTGCCTCGCTTGCGGGTCCTGCCAGGAGTTTGTGGCATGAGTGCCCCGCCGTTGCGCCGGCCCTGTCCCGCCTGCCCGAGGAGCCGATGATGGACGCAACGCCCGCCGCAGAACCGCTGATGCAGGTCCGCCGCATCCGGCAGGCCTACACCAAGGACTCGGCTGCCGACCTGATCGTGCTCGACGACGTCGACCTGACTCTGCGCGAGGGCGAGATCGTCGGCCTGCTCGGCCGCTCGGGCTCGGGCAAGTCCACCCTGCTGCGCATCGTCTCGGGGCTCATCGCGCCGACCTCGGGCGAGGTGCTGTGGCGGGGCAGGCCGCTGCACGGCCCGGCGCCCGGCGTGGCCATGGTGTTCCAGTCCTTCGCGCTGTTCCCCTGGCTCACGGTGCAGGAGAACGTCGAGATCGGCCTGGAGGCGCAGGGCATCCGCCGCGCCGAGCGGGAGGAACGCGGCGAGGCGGCGATCGACCTGATCGGGCTCGGCGGCTACGAGCGCGCCTACCCCAAGGAGATGTCGGGCGGGATGCGCCAGCGGGTCGGCCTGGCCCGCGCGCTGGTGGTGCATCCCGACCTGCTGCTGATGGACGAGCCGTTCAGCGCGCTCGACGTGCTCACCGCCGAGACGCTGCGCACCGACCTCATCGACCTGTGGAGCGACGGCAAGCTGCCGGTCAAGTCGATCCTGATGGTGACGCACAACATCGAGGAGGCGGTGCTGATGTGCGACCGCATCCTGGTGTTCTCCTCCAACCCCGGCCGGGTCGCCCACGAGCTGAGCGTGCCGTTCCCCCACCCGCGCAACCGCCACGACGCCGCGTTCCGCAAGTTCGTGGACGACATCTACGCGCTGATGACGCGCCGCGCCGCCTCGGTGCCCACACCGATGACGGCCGCCGAGACCGCGGCCGCCGAGGCGCCGACCGCGCTGCACCCGGTGTCGACCAACCTGCTGGCCGGCCTGCTGGAGACGCTGGCGGCCGACCCGTACAACGGCCGTGCCGACCTGCCGCTGCTCGCCGAGCGCCTGCAGCTCGAGTTCGACGACCTGCTGCCGCTGGGCGAGACGCTGCAGCTCCTCGGCTTCGCGGAGTTCGAGGAGGGCGACATCCGCCTCACCGACAAGGGCCGCGAGTTCGTCGACGCAGAGACCGACGCGCGCAAGGAGCTGTTCGGCCAGGCGCTGCGGGCGCGCGTGCGCCTGGCCGCGACGATCCGACAGGTGCTCGACGAGCGCTGGAACCACAAGGCGTCCGCGGTGCGGTTCCGCGACGAGCTGGAGGACCACATGTCGCCGGACTACGCGGACGACACGCTGCGCGCGGTGATCGGCTGGGGGCGGTTCTCGGAGCTGTACGCCTACGACGAGGAGGCGGACCAGTTCTTCCTTGACAAGGAGGAGTAGCGAAGGGGGCGGCAGAACCCGTCGCCGGCTCCGGACGTGCGCCATCCCGCCGGGATTCTCGGCCACGCGGCACCTGCACGCCATCGGGTCGTCGCGCCGTGGCTGCCCGTCGTTTACGCTGGATTCAGGTCCCGCGCGGATTGTGAGGCACAGCCCGATCGCGGACCCAACCTGGGATAGGCAGCTCATGAGCACTCCGGTCGACACACTCTCCCTGTTGCCGGGCGACTCGGAGCCCGAAGGCTGCGACCGGGCGGACAAGGGGCATGGGAGGGGCAGGGTCGATGCCGTGAATCCGAACCTCGTCTCCGTCCTTCGCGGCCCGCCGCCTGACAAGGGGGACGCGCCTCCTGGCGTTGTGGCGGCCGACGGCTCGGGCGCGGCGTCGCGGGTCCGCAGGGCCTGTGCCGCCTGCCGGGAGGGCGGGGAGCTGTTCCCGTTCACGATGGCGTTCCAGCCGATCGTGGACCTGCAGGAAGGCCGGATCGACGCCTACGAGGCGCTGGTACGCGGCCCGGCGAACGAAGGGGCGGCGCATGTGCTGGGGCAGGTCACCCCGGACAACACCTACGCCTTCGACCAGGCGTGCCGGGTGAAGGCGATCGAGCTGGCGGCACGGCTCGGCATCGACCGGCAGCTCAGCATCAACTTCCTGCCCAACGCCGTCTACGAGCCGAAGGCCTGCATCCAGACCACCCTGCGGGCGGCGACGCGCACCGGGTTCCCGAGAGATCGGCTCACCTTCGAGATCCTGGAGTCGGAAAGCATCGCCGACACCGCGCACCTGATGGCCATCATCTCCGAATACCGCCGGCAGGGGTTCAAGATCGCGCTCGACGATTTCGCGACCGGCTACTCCGGGCTGGCGCGCCTGGCCGAGCTGAAGCCGGACATCATCAAGGTCGACCGGGTGCTGGCGCAGGACTGCGACAAGGACCGGGTCCGGCTCGCCATCATCGCCAGCCTGATCGCGCTCGGCACCGAGATCGGCGTCAAGGTCGTGATCGAAGGGGTCGAGCACGCGTCGGAGGTCCGGGCCCTGCGGTCGGCAGGCGCACGGTTCGTCCAGGGGTTCCACTTCGCCCGGCCGATGTTCGAAGGGATCGCGCGCGACAGCGACATCGCCTGGATCGACCCGGGCGGAGCCGGCGCCGCGACCGGCGCGTAGAGGGCCGGGCGCGTAGAGGGCCGGAGCGGGCTCGGTGCGAATGCCCGCCCCGCCTGCTTCAGGCCTCGAACAGGCCCTGCCCGATGAACCCATTGCCCTGCGCCCCGCCCGGACAGGCGAACAGCCCGCCGCCGGTGTGGGTGACGTACTGGTTGAGCATGTCGAGCCTCGACATCTGCTCGAACACCGGGATGAAGCCGGCGCGCGGGTCGCGCTGGTAGCAGATGAACAGCAGGCCGGAGTCGTATTCCAGGCCCTGGCGCCACGGCGGCCAGCGCTCGGCCACCATGTTGACGCCGTCGTTGTAGGAGTAGCCGCGACGCAGCATGTCGGCACCGCCATTGCTGGCCGCCGCGGCGAGGCGGACATGCGCCGTGTCGGGGATCACGGAGTTGCCGTCGGCGTCCACGGCGTCGAGGTCGAGCGGGTCGAACTCGCTGGTGCCGCCGAGCGGGGCGCCGGACACCTTGTGGCGCCCCATGACCTGCTCCTGGAACTCGGTGTCGGTGGCGTCCCAGTGCTCCAGCGCCACGCGGATGCGGCGCACGACCAGGTAGCTGCCGCCGCGCATCCAGGCGGGGCCGTCCTCGCCCACCCAGACGGCGTCCTTGGTGGCGGGCCGCACCGCGCCGCCCACGCTCTCCTCGGGGCGCCGCGACAGCGGGTTCTGCGTGCCGTCCTTGAAGCCCATCAGGTTGCGCGGCGTGTCGTTGGCGGCGAAGTTCGCGGAAAACCCGGACTGCACCCAGCGCAGCACGGCGACGCCTCCGGCGATGCGGGCGAGCTGGCGCACGGCATGGAACGCGACCTGCGGGTCGTCGGCGCAGGCCTGCACGGACAGGTCGCCGCCGGTGCGGGCCTCCTGCATCTGGTCGCCGTTGAAGCGGGGCAGGTCGACCAGCGCCTCGGGCCGGCGCGAGGCCAGCCCGTAGCGGTCCTGGCCGTCGCGCACGAACAGCCCCGCGCCGAAGCCGAAGGTCACGCTGAGCCGGGCCGGCGCCAGGCCGAACGCCTCTCCGCTGTCCCCGGCCGGCCTCGGACGCGGCGGAATCGCGGGGTCGGCGCCAGGGTCGGGGGCAGGCGCGGGGCTGTCGGGCTGCGCCGCCTCGCCGCGCGCCATGTGCTCCGCGGCCAGGGTCCAGCGCGCCAGCAGCGCCGCGACCTCGGCCTGCCTCGTGGTCGTCAGGTCGAAGGCGGCGAAGTAGGTGTGGCTCTGAAGCGGCGTCAGGATGCCGGCCTGGCGGGCGCCGCGGAACGGCACGCTCTCCTGGAGGCCCGGCCCCTGGCTGGCGGCGGTGATGCCCTTCGCGGCCGCGTCGGCGGGCGGCGCGTCGCGAGGCACGTCACCCTGGGGCGCGGCCCTGGCGACGCCCGCAAGGCCGGCCGCAAGCCCGCCGGCCAGCCCGCCCGCCAGGAAGCCGCGGCGCGACGCGAACGGGCACCCGGTCATCGCAGATCCCCCGCAGCCGACACGCGCCTCATCGCTATCTCCGCGCCTGCACGAGCGTGTTCATGTCGTCCTGCACGAAATAGAACCCCTCGCCGTCGAGCATCATCGCCATCCCGAACAGGTCGCCGCTGCCGGGCGGCTGCTGCGCGCGGTCGGTGTCGATCCAGCGCGCGGCGAGCTGGCGCCCGTCGGCCGGATCGACTTCCACCACCTGGCCGTTGAGGCCGTTGACCACCAGCAGGTGGCCGTTGGGCGCCGTCACCAGCGCGAGCGGACGCCGGATGAAGCCGTCCTTCGTAACCTCGCGCCCGGTGCCCGCGCTGGTGGTGCGGGTGGTGGCGTCGGGGATCGCCACCACCCGGTTGCCGATCGCGTCGGAGACGAACAAGGTGTCGTCCGCGCCCATCGCAAGGCCGGTCGGCCCGATCACGAACACCGCCTTGTCGGCCTGCTCGCCGAAGCCGTCGGCGACCACGGTCTGGCTGATCGCGACCGGGGCCCGGCCTGCGGGGATGTCCAGCTCGATGCGCAGCACGGTGGCGCGGTTCACCACCTCCTGGCCGGGCGCCCCGACGCCGAAGCCGGTCATGCTGACGAACAGCGTCGCGTGCTCGCCGCGATCCACCACCGCCATGTTGCCCCACGGGCCGTTGATCGCGGGGCCGGCGATCACGCCGGCGAGCTGGCCCTGGTTGTCGAGCAGCAGCAGGCAGCCGTCCTTCTTGGTGGCCGTGGTGCCGTCGTCGCTGGGCAGGCTGCCGACGACGCTCCAGCCCGAGCGCAGCACCGCGAGCGCCGTGGTCAGGCCCACGCCGCCCGGGCAGGACGGCAGGTGGCGCGGCAGGGAGGCGAACACCGACAGCCTCTTCGTCGCTGGCTCGTAGGCCACGATCGTGGTGCCGAGGCCCTGCAGGTTGTTGCTGTCGTTGAAGTTGGTGACCAGCACGTCGCCCTCGTGCAGCCGGCCGCTGGTGACCGGGGAGACCACGACGGCATAGGGGTTCTGGTCGCCGTTGCGCGGCACGGTCGAGGTCAGCGTGGACTGGCGCCGGATGTGCGCGAGCCAGCTCTGCCCCGCGTCGGGCGTCTGGTCGGCGCGAGCGGGCGCCGCGCACAGCGCGGCACCGAGTCCGAGCGCCAGCAGGCCGCGCGAGACGCTGGTCGGGACGTGGCGTGTCATGGCATCAAGTCTCCCGGCTGCCGGCCCGGTCGGACCGCGCGCACCGTGTAACTGCGAGTGAGTTGCATCTAGCAAGGCCGGCCCTGGCAATCAAGAACCGTTCGCAACATCGGCGTCGCCATGCTGTGCCGTCAGCAGGCAGGGCTGGGCTCTGCCCAGACCCGCCATGCCTGAGGCCTTTGGAAGCCCCCTTTTGGTAAGGGTTCCCAAAGGCTTGCCTTTGGCGGAGTCCAGAGGCGGAGCCTCTGGGTAGTGGGTCAGTTTGCCCCCATGATCGTCGTAGGGCAGTGCAAGGCCCGGAAGGGACGCAAAGATTGGGGCTCTGCCTCAAACTCCGCCAAAGGCAAGCCTTTGGGATCCGTCACTTAGGCAAATGGGTTTCCAAAGGCCTCAGGCATGGCGGGTCTGGGCAGAGCCCGGCCTTGCTTGCTGCAAGGCTGCCTGCGCCCTGCCGCCGACGCGTTTCAGACTGACCCACTACCAGCCTCTGGCCTTGCTTGCCTCGGTCGGTCAGCCGCTGGCATCAGTCCGTCAAGCGCAAGCCTTGCGCCGCACGGGGAGCCCCGATGGTCCGATACCTCAATCCTCGCAGCGGCGAGACCTTCCCGCTGTCGACCCCGATCTGGCGGGCGCCGGACGGCGGGCCTTTGCTGCTGACCGACATCACGCCGACGCAGGGCACGCTGCCGGGACGCGGCGAGGACCGGGGGCGCGGCGCGTGGCGCTGGCGCGCGGCGCTGCCCCCGCTCGCCGGGCCGCCGATCACGCTCGGCGAGGGCGACACGCCGCTGGTGGCGCACCGGGCGGGCAGCGCCACGGTGTGGATCAAGGGCGAGTGGGCCAATCCCACCGGCTCGTTCAAGGACCGCGGTGCCGCGGTGATGCTGTCGCTGCTGCGCGACGCGGGCGTCCGCGACGTGCTGGAGGACAGCTCGGGCAACGGCGGCGCCGCGGTGGCCGCCTACGCCGCGGCGGGCGGGATGGCTGCCACGATCCTGGCGCCCGAGGGCACCAGCCCCGCCAAGACCCTGCAGGCACGGGCGTATGGCGCCACGGTGGAGCTGATCCCCGGCGACCGGCAGGCCACGGCGGACGCGGCGCTCGCCCGCTCGTCGCCCGAAACAGGCGGAACGTTCTATGCCAGCCATGCCTGGCACCCGTTCTTCCTGCACGGCACCAAGACCCTGGCCTACGAGCTGGTCGAGCAGCTCGGCCGGGCGCCGGACCACGTCGTGATGCCCTGCGGCGGCGGCAGCCTGGTGCTGGGCTGCGCGATCGCGTTCGCCGAGATGCGGCGCGCCGGGCTGATCGCCACCCTGCCCCGGCTCTGGGCCGCGCAGCCCGCCGCCTGCGCGCCGATCGCCCGCGCCCTGCTGCGCGAGTCGTCCCCGCCCGGCGAGGCCGCGGCCGACGACCCCCCGGCACGGCCGACGATCGCCGAGGGCACCGCGATCGCGCGGCCGGTGCGTCAGGCCGAGGTGGTCGCGGCGCTGCGTGCGCAGGGCGGCGGCGCGGTGATGCTGGAGGAGCCGGAGATCGCCGAGGCCACGCTGGGCCTGGCGCGCCACGGCATCCTGGTGGAGCCGACCTGCGCCCAGGCGATGGCCGCGCTGGAGCGGCTGCTGGCTCGCGGCGCGATCGGGCGGGAGAACGTCACCGTCGTCGTGCTGACCGGCAGCGGCCTCAAGGCGGGCCCGGCGTTCGAGCGGCTGCTGGCCGTGTAGCGGCGCACCGGGCCTCCCGCCTGCCTGTCGCGTGCGGTGCGAACCCTGGGCGTGGCCCGGCGCTGTGGGACCGGGCCATCACGGCCCGCGGGACAGGACCGATGCTGACACGGGTGGCGATCTTCGAGGGCGCGATCGAGGCCGGCGCGGAGGACGCGTTCTTCCGCGACGTGGCGGAGCGGCTGGAGCCGATCTGGCGGTCGTTCCCGCACGTGCTGGACGTCCGGGTGCTGCGGGTGCGCGAGTCCGACCCGGGTTCCGTGCCGGTGGTGATGGTGCTGGAGATGGACTTCGCCGACCGCGAGGCGATCCGGGAGTCGCTCGCCTCGGACATCAAGACCACGGCGCACGCCACCACGCTGGAGGTGCTCAAGCCGTTCACCGGCCGCTTCTTCCACGTCATCGCCGAGGCACGCAGCCTGGGGTGACGCGAAGCCAGGGCTCCGCCCCGGGCCCGCTTCCCGCAAGGCCGGGCGGCTGTCGCCGATGCCCGCTTGAAGTGCGCCGGCGGTAAGGCAGTCATACCAGCAGCCGGGATTGTTGACCGTAAGCAAGCAAGGCTGGGCTCTGCCCAGACCCGCCAAAGGCCAAGGCCTTTGGAAACCGATTTACTGAAGTGACGGATTCCAAAGGCTTGCCTTTGGCGGAGTTTGAGGCGGAGCCTCAACCTTGCCTGCTTTCTGTGCCTGTCGCACCGCCCGCAGCGATCCTGGCCAAACTGACCCGCTGCTGCCAGTTCACCGATGGGCGACGCCTGCCTGCGGATCGCGCCGCGTGCCTCGACGATCCGTGCCCCGGTCGCGGTCAGGGCTGCAGCTTCAGGTCGAACCGGTGCCGGTAGATCAGCCGCTTGATCAGCAGGTTGTCGAAGTAGTGCGCGAAGGCCAGGCCCTCGACCATCTCCGAGGAGGAGCGCAGGGCGTGCAGGCTGTGCGGGCCGCACTGCCAGATCCTGGCGGACTGCGCGCCGTCCTGGTCGGTGATGCCGGTGTGCGCCACGGCGAGCAGGGTGGCGTTCCTGGTCCTGGCTTCGAGCGCCGCGGCCACCGCCTCCACCGACCCGACGAGATCGGCCTGCGGGCGGTTCCTGCCGATCACCATGAGGAACAGCGCGTCGTCGGCACTGTCCAGCAGCCGGCGGAAGCGGTCGACCACGCGCACGAGGCGGGCATGGTTCTCGTCGGTGGTCGGGTTGTGGTGGAAGAACAGCGGCGCCTCCCCCCAGGGCGCCGCCTCGGTGGCGAAGCCCCGGTGGTAGAAGCGGTGCAACGCCTGACCTTGCACCCCGTACTGCTCGTGGTGCGCGCGGTCGAGCAGGGTCGCGAAATCGTCCGCCAGGCAGTGCGCGACCAGCTGCGGGCTGGAGAACAGCCAGTCGAACGGAGCCGAGTAGCGCCGCAGCCCCATGTCCTTCAGCAGCCAGCTCGCGTAGCAGGAGGTGCCGAGGCTGACGGCATGGCGCATCGGCGGCGAGTCGGCCTCGGCGGCGCCGAGGAACGCGGCCTCCACCGGTCCGCGCATGCGGAGCTTGAACTCCGCGCTGTCGGTCAGGACCTGGAGGCTGGCGCGGACCCAGCCCGGGCTGCCGTGCTGCCGGAACATCCCGCTGTAGTAGTCGACCTCCTCCGGGATCGGGTCGCGGGCGAGCGTGGCGTGGAACATCGCCAGGATCGTCGGCGCGGGCCCCGCCTCCGCCCCGGCCGGCTCGCCGACGGCCGCCCCACCCGGTGCCAGCGCGCCCTGCATCGACGCGCCCTGGGCCGACGCCCCTGGCGCCGGGCTGTCGCCAGGCGGCGCGGGCGCGGCCGGGGCGGCGGTGAAGTGGTCCGGGTGGCGCACCGCGGACCCGCCAAGGATGTCCCAGGCCCGTCCGGCCGCAACGGCGGGCTCGGGAGCGGGCGGTTCCGCCGGAACAGCCCCGCGCTTCAGCTTGAGGCGGCTCAGCATCGCCCATCCTTTCCCGGCCCCGTGTCGGCCACGCCGTCCCGCCCTCGCGCACCATGCGCCGCCAGCGCGGCTGCCCGGACCGCCGCCGGCCGTCCGCCACCCCCGGGCACGACGCCTGCCCGCGCCGTCCGGGTGGCGTTCCCGGCGGCGATCAGGCCGTCCTGTCGCCCGCGGCGCCGAGCGCCGCCTGCGCCGCGGCCAGCCGCGCCACCGGCACGCGGTATGGGCTGCACGACACGTAGTCCAGCCCGACCTGCTCGCAGAACGCGATGGAGGCCGGATCGCCGCCGTGCTCGCCGCAGATGCCCATCTTGAGGCCCGGCCTGGTCTGCCGCCCCTTCTCGGCGGCGAGGCGCACCAGCGCGCCGACGCCCTCGATGTCGATGGAGACGAACGGGTCCTTGGGCAGGATGCCGGCCTCGACGTAGTGCGGCAGGAACTTGCCGGCATCGTCGCGCGACAGGCCGAACACCGTCTGCGTCAGGTCGTTGGTGCCGAACGAGAAGAAGTCCGCGGCCTCGGCGATCCGGTCCGCGGTGAGCGCCGCGCGCGGCAGCTCGATCATGGTGCCGACGAGGTACTCGATCGAGGCGCCGGCCGCCGCGAACGCGGCGCGGGCGGCGCGGTCCACCTGGGCGCGGGTGATGTCCAGCTCGCGCTTGGTGCCGACCAGGGGGATCATGATCTCGGGCACCACGGGCGAGCCGGTCTCCTGCCCGATCGCCAGCGCCGCCTCGAAGATGGCGCGGGCCTGCATCTCGTAGATCTCGGGGTAGGTGATGCCGAGGCGGCACCCCCTGTGGCCGAGCATCGGGTTGGCCTCGCTCAGCTCGGCGGCGCGGCGGCGCACCATCTCGACGTCCTGCCCCAGCCCTTCGGCGGCGTCGGCCAGCTCGGCGTCGCTGTGCGGCAGGAACTCGTGCAGCGGCGGGTCGAGCAGGCGGATCGTCACCGGCAGGCCGGCCATGATGCGGAACAGCTCGACGAAGTCCTGGCGCTGGAACGGCAGCAGCTTGTCGAGCGCCGCGCGGCGGCCGCCCTCGTCGTCGGCCATGATCATCTGGCGCACGATGTTGATCCGCTCGGGGGCGAAGAACATGTGCTCGGTGCGGCACAGGCCAATGCCCTCCGCGCCGAACTTGCGCGCGGTCTCGGCATCCAGCGGCGTCTCGGCGTTGGTGCGCACGCGGAGCCGGCGCACCGCGTCGGCCCAGGTCATCAGAGTGGCGAAGTCCTCGCTCAGGTCGGGCTCGATCATCGCCACCGCGCCCGCGAACACCTCGCCGGTGGCGCCGTCGAGCGTGATCGTCTCGCCGGCGCGGATGGTCGCCCCGCCCGAGGACAGGGTCTGGGCGTTGTAGTCCACGCGCACGCCGCCGGCGCCGGCCACGCACGGCCGGCCCATGCCGCGCGCCACCACCGCCGCGTGGCTGGTCATGCCGCCGCGCGTGGTGAGGATGCCGCGGGCCGCGTGCATGCCGTGGATGTCCTCGGGGCTGGTTTCGATGCGCACGAGCACCACGCTCTCGCCCTTGCCGGCGCGCATCTCCGCCTCGTCGGCGCTGAACACCACGGTGCCGGACGCGGCGCCCGGGCTCGCCGGCAGGCCCTTGGAGAACAGGGTGCGCCGCGCCTTCGGGTCGAGCGTCGGGTGCAGGAGCTGGTCGAGCGCCTGCGGGTTGACGCGGCGCACCGCCTCCTCGCGGGTGATCAGGCCCTCGTTGGCCATCTCCACGGCGATGCGCAGGCTGGCGGCGACGGTGCGCTTCCCGGTGCGGGTCTGCAGCATGTACAGCGTGTTCTGCTGCACGGTGAACTCGATGTCCTGCATGTCGCTGTAGTGCCGCTCCAGCGTCTCGCGGACCCGGACCAGCTCGGCGTAGGCCTGCGGCAGGGCCGACTCCATGCTCACCTCGCCCGGCTTGGAGCGGGCGTCGGACAGCGGCTGCGGCGTGCGGATGCCGGCGACCACGTCCTCGCCCTGCGCGTTGACCAGGAACTCGCCGTAGAAGATGTTCTCGCCGGTCGATGGGTCGCGGGTAAAACAGACGCCGGTGGCGCAGTCGGCACCCATGTTGCCGAACACCATGGCCTGCACGTTGACCGCGGTGCCCCAGTCGGCGGGGATGTCGTGCAGCCTGCGGTAGGTGTTGGCGCGCGGGTTCATCCAGGAGCCGAACACCGCGCCGATCGCGCCCCAGAGCTGGTCGCGCGGGTCCATCGGGAACGGCTGGCCGGTCTCCTGCGCCACCATCGCCTTGTACTCGTCGACCACGGCCTGCCAGTGCGCGGGCGTGAGCGCGGTGTCCTCGACCACGTCGGCGTCGATCTTGGCGGTCTCGATGATCTCCTCGAATCGGTGGTGGTCCACGCCGAGCACCACCGAGCCGTACATCTGGATGAAGCGGCGGTAGCTGTCCCAGGCGAAGCGCGCGTCGCCCGAGGAAGCGACCAGGCCCGCCACCGTGTCGTCGTTCAGCCCGAGGTTGAGCACGGTGTCCATCATGCCCGGCATCGACACCCGCGCGCCGGAGCGCACCGAGACCAGCAGCGGCTGTTCGGGGTCGCCGAAGCGCAGGCCGACCGCCTCCTCGATGCGGGCCAGCGCGGTCTGCAGCTGCGCGTCCAGGTCGTCGGGGTAGCGCCGGTCGTTGCTGTAGAACTCGGTGCACAGAGCGGTGGTGATGGTGAAGCCGGGCGGCACCGGCAGGCCGATGCTGGCCATCTCCGCGAGGTTGGCGCCCTTGCCGCCGAGCAGGTTGCGCATGTCGGCGCGACCCTCGTTGTGGCCGGCGCCGAAGCTGTACACCCACTGGGTCATGGCGGTCTGGTCCTCATCAGGCTGTGCGCCGCGAACGGGTCCAGCGCGAAAGCAGTATAGCAGTTGGCGCGAGCGACGCGTCGGGATCAGCCCTCGATCGCGGAGAAATCGGCGACACGGTTCATCGTGTCGCGCAACTGGGCGAGCAGGCGCAGGCGGTTCTGGCGCAGGCCAGGGTCGGGATCGTTGACGGTGACCTCGGCGAAGAACGCGTCGAGCGGCGGGCGAAGGCGGGCCATGGCCGCCATGGCGTCGGCGAAGCGTTCCTCTGTCAGCGCCTGCTTGATTTCGAAGGATGCGCAGTCCAGCGCCTCTGCCAGCGCGACCTCCTCCGGTTGCACAAAGCCTGCGGGGTCTGGGGTGCCGAGATGCGGGCCGTCGCGCTTGTCCTCGATGCGCAAAATATTCGCGGCACGCTTGTAGGCGGCGAGCAGGTTGGTGCCGTCATCCGTGCCGAGCAGGGCGGCGACTGCGTCGGTGCGAGTGAGAATTCGGGCGATGTCGTCGTCGCTGCCGGCGCCGAGCACAGCAGTCAGCACGTCGTGGCGCTCGCCTTCGGCGCGAAGCTGGACGCGGAGGCGATCAAGAAGAAAAGCAAGCACGTCCGAAACCAATGTCGGCGGAACTAGGCTCCTGGTTGCCGGGAAATCCAGGTTGCCTGCCTGATAGCCGCGTGTCTCCAGTCCTTCAACCGTGTCGAGGTAGCCCTCGACCTGGCGATCCGCGTATTGGACGTCCAGCGTATCGGACGCCGTGACCAGTAGCAGCCTGAGCGCAAGCCGCAGCCGGTTCTCGCGGAGAATACGGATTACACCCAGCGCGGCGCGGCGAAGCGCGAACGGATCGCCAGAACCACTCGGCTTCTCGCCGATAGCAAAAAACGCGGCGAGCTGGTCCAGCTTGTCAGCCAGCGCCACCGCGATCGCCACCGGCTCGCGCGGCACGGCGTCGCCCGCGCCCTTCGGCAGGTAGTGGTCGCGCACGCCGTCGGCCACGCGCGCGTCCTCGCCGTCGTGGCGGGCGTAGTATCCGCCCATCACGCCCTGCAGCTCGGGGAACTCGCCCACCATGCCGGTCGTGAGGTCCGCCTTGCACAGCAGCGCCGCGCGCTTCGCCCGCCTGCGCGCCACCAGCCGGACGCTGTCGAGTTGCCCCGCCGTCAGAGCGTCCGACATCGCGCCCGCCAGCGCCACGATGCGCCGCACCCGCGCGCCCTGGCTGCCGAGGCGGGCGTGGAAGGTGATCCCGTCGAGCGCCGCCACCCGGTCCTCCAGCCGCACCCTGCGGTCCGCATCCCAGAAATGCCGGGCGTCGGAGAAGCGCGCGCGCAGCACACGCTCGTTGCCGGCGACGATCGCGGCCCCGCCGTCGGGGGCCACGATGTTGGCGGCGAACGCGAAGAACGGCGCGGGCGCGCCCTCCGGCGTGCGCAGGGCGAAGTAGCGCTGGTTCACCCGCATCGAGACCTGCATCACCTCCGGCGGCAGCGCCATGAACTCCGCGCCGATCCGCCCGAGCAGCGCCACCGGCCACTCCACCAGCCCGGCGACCTCGTCCAGCAGGCCCGCATCCTCCACCACGGCGAGGCCCTGCCCGGCGGCGGCCTCCGCCACGCCACGCTCCACCAGGGCGCGGCGCAGCACCGCATCCGGCTCGACGAAGCGGGCACGCAGGGTCGCCAGCCACGACTCCGCCCCGTCCACCGCCACGGCGCCCGGCGCCATGAAGCGGTGGCCCTCGGTCAGCGCGGCGCTGCGCAGGCCGTGGCCGTCATCCTCGGCGGTGGCGAGCGCGAACTCCACCACGGCGCCGTCGAGCAGGCACAGGATGCGGCGCAGCGGGCGCACCCAGGCGAACTGGCTGCCCGCGCCCCAGCGCATCGACCTCGGCCAGGCAAAGCGGCGCAGCAGCGCGGGCATCGCCGCGGCGACCAGGTCGGCGGCGGACGCGCCGGGCACCACGCGCTCCAGCACCCAGTGCCCGCCCTCGTCGCGCAGCGCCTCGCGCGTGGCGCCGTGCTTGCGCAGGAAGCCGGCCAGCGCCTGCTCCGGGGCGGAGGCGCGCGGCCCGCGCTCGACGCTGCGCGCCGCCTCGACGCCCGCGCGCACCGTGGCGCGCAGCGCGATGCGGCGCGGCGTGTGGAACGTCGCGACGTCGCGGGGCTCCAGCGCGGCTAGCGACTCCGACACCAGCCGTGCCAGGTCGGCCGCGGCGCGCGCCTGCATGCGCGCCGGGATTTCCTCCCCGAACAGCTCGATCAGCAGCTCCGGCATCGCTCAGCCCCTGCCGGCGCGCGCGGCAGGTGAGGCATTCCCGCTCGCGTGGATGGGGCCGACGCGGGACGTCACGACGCGGCGCCCCGATCGTCCGCCCCGCGACCGGCGTGCCGTGGGGTCGCATCCCCGGCCGCCGCCTCCCCCGCCAGCCACGCCTCGCAGCACTGCTTCGCCAGGCCGCGCACCCGGGCGATGAAGCTGGCGCGCTCGGTCACGCTGATCACGCCGCGCGCGTCGAGCAGGTTGAACAGGTGCGACGCCTTGATGCACTGGTCGTAGGCCGGCAGCGCCAGCCCGCGTGCGACCAGCGCCGCGCATTCCCGCTCCGCGTCATCGAAGTGGCGCGCCAGCATCGCGGTGTCGGCATGCTCGAAATTGTGGGCGCTGTACTCGCGTTCCGCGCGGAGGAAGACGTCGCCGTAGGTCACGCCGGCGCCGTTGAAGTCGAGGTCGTAGACCCGCTCCACGTCCTGCACGTACATGGCGAGCCGCTCCAGCCCGTAGGTCATCTCGAAGCTGGGATGCACCACGGCGATGCCGCCGACCTGCTGGAAGTAGGTGAACTGCCCCACCTCCATGCCGTCGCACCACACCTCCCAGCCCAGGCCCCATGCGCCCAGCGTCGGGCTCTCCCAGTCGTCCTCCACGAAGCGGATGTCGTGCAGGGCGGGGTCCAGCCCGATCGCGGCGTAGGACGCGAGCAGCAGCTCCTGCGCGTCGTCCGGGCTCGGCTTCATGATGACCTGGTACTGGTAGTAGTGCTGCAACCGGTTGGGGTTCTCGCCGTAGCGCCCGTCCGACGGCCGGCGGCAGGGCTGCACGTAGGCGGCGCGCCACGGCGCCGGCCCCAGCGCGCGCAGCGTGGTGGCGGGGTGGAAGGTGCCGGCGCCCATCTCCAGGTCGTAGGGCTGCAGGATCACGCAGCCCTGCGCCGCCCAGAACGTGTGCAGCCGCAGGATCAGATCCTGGAAGCTCGGCGCCTTGTGGTGCGACCCGGCCACGGCGGGCGCGGCCTCGCCCGCGGCCGGCACGGCCGCGCTCACGCCGCGCCTGCGCCGCGCCGGCCGGCCCCCGCCCCCGCGGGCGGCGCGACCGGGCCGGGCCCGCGCGCGGGGCCGGGGCGGGTGGTGGGCCGGGCAGGCTGCATTGACAGGCTCTCCATGGCTCGCGCGTGATCCCCGCCGACCCTAATTGTGCAGGGCACAACACGGCAAGGAGGCGCCCCATCATGCCAGACACGGAGCACCCGGTCATGCCGGACGCGGAGCCTGCAGCCATACAAGACGCGGGGCGTCCCGTCATGCGGGACGCGGAAGGTTCAGCCATGCAGAACGCAGAGCGCCTGGTGCGCGCCTACTACGACGCGTTCAACCGCCACGACGTCGAGGGCTTCCTCGCCCTGCTGGCGCCCGACGTCGAGCACGGCGTCAGCCAGGGCGGCGCCGAGCGCGGGGTGGACGCCTTCCGCGCCTTCGTCGCGCACATGGACCGCTGCTACCTCGAGCGCATCGAGGAGCTGGTGGTGATGACCGAGCCCGGCGGCACCCGCGCCGCCGCCGAGTTCGTGGTGCACGGCCGCTACATCGCCACCGATCCCGGCGTGCCCGACGGCACCGCGCCGGCGCGCGACCAGCGCTACGTGCTGCCGGCCGGGGCGTTCTTCACCCTGCGCGGCGGGCGCGTGGCGCGCATCGCCAACCACTACAACCTCGGCGACTGGGTGCGTCAGGTGAACGGGGGCTGAGCGTGGACGACGCGGGCCTGCGCGACCTGCTGGCCCGCACCCGGCGCATCGCGCTGGTGGGGGCGTCGGCGAACTCGGCGCGGCCGTCGCACGGGGTGATGCGGTTCCTGCTCGCGCACGGCTACGCGGTGGTGCCGGTCAACCCCGGCCTCGCCGGGCAGACGCTGCTCGGCCAGCGAGTGGCCGCCGGCCTGGAGGACGCGGCGCGCGATCCGGCCGGGCCGCTCGACATGGTGGACGTCTTCCGCGCCTCCGCCCAGGCCGGCGCCGTCGTGGACGAGGCGATCCGGCTCGGCGCGCGCTCGGTGTGGCTGCAGCTCGGGGTGATCGACGAGGCCGCGCTGCAGCGAGCGCGCGAGGCCGGGCTGGCGGCGGTGATGGACCGCTGCCCTGCGGTCGAGTGGCCGAGGCTGCGGCCGGACCTGGCAGGGCAGGGAAGCAGGCAAGGTTGAGGCTCTGCCTCAAACTCCGCCAAAGGCGAGCCTTTGGAATCCTTCTGCTCAAGATCGTATCCTGACAATCGGCAGCAGTGGTCCGGGAGGCATGATCCCTCCGGGAAAACACGTCCCGGCCATCCCGCAGATCGTTGTCGGGACACGGTCTGAACAACTGGTTTCCAAAGGGCTCGGCCTTTGGCGGGTCCGGGCGGAGCCCGGCCTTGCTTGCCGCCCTGCGCGGGAACTCGAAACCGCCTGGGGCATTGGGTTTGCGCAAGGGCCCGACGCGGGCCGAACCGCATGGATCACCAAGCATGACCAACGAGGAACGCGACATCATCAGCCGGTTCGTGGCCCGGGTCGGCGGCTCGCCGCAGCAGGGGTTCGGCGCGCCGCCGGCGGGCTCGCAACTGCCCGCCTTGCCCGCTGTGGACCATGATGCTGACAGCTTCATCAACGACCAGTTCAGCCAGCATCCCGAGGCGCGCTACCGCATCACGCAGATGGCGTTCGTGCAGGAGGCCGCGCTGGCCGAGGCGCAGAACCGCATCCGGCGCCTGGAGTGGGAGGTGCAGCAGGCCCGCGCCCAGCCGCAGCAGGGGCAGCAGCAGGCCTCCGGCGCGGCCCCGTCGCGCGGCTTCTTCGGCAACCTGTTCGGCGGTGGCCAGCCCCAGGCTGGGCAGGGCCAGGGCGGGTTCGGCGGGCAGCCGCAGCAGGGCTACGCACGCCCGGGCGGGTACGGGCAGCAGGCCCAGTCGCCGCCGCAGCCGCAGTATCCGCCCGGCTACCAGCCCGGGATGCTGCAGCAATCCGGCGGTTCCGGCTTCCTCGGCTCCGCCCTGACCACCGCGGCCGGAGTCGCCGGCGGCATGGTGGCCGGCAACGCGCTGATGGGCCTGTTCTCCGGCCATGAGGGCGGCGGCTTCGGCGGCGGCGGGCGTGAGACGGTGAACGAGACCATCAACAACTACGGGACGGCCGACCCGTCGGCCGGAGGCGGCGGCGCCGATCCCTGGGCTGGTGCCGGCGTGGCGGACACCACCGGAGGCTTCCCCCAGGACCAGGGCGCCGTGGACCAGGGCAGCGGATTCGACCAGGGCGGCGTCGATCCCGGCGGGTTCGACCAGGGCGGAGGAGACCAGGGCGGGTTCGACCAAGGCGGCGGAGATCAGGGAGGCTGGGGCGACTCCGGCGGTGGCAGCGACCCGTTCAGCTGAGACGTGAATGGGGCAGCCATAGCTGTGCAGCGACGATCACCCAGGCGCGACAGGCGTCAGTCGAGGCGCAGCATGCGGTGCTGCTTGCGGCCGGCAGACAGCTTTGCGGCACCGTCGTTCAGGTCCGCGGCCGTCACGAGGTACTGTTCGTCGGCCACCACGGCGTCGTTGAGCCGGGCGCCGCCGCCGCGCACCAGCCGCCGCGCCTCGCCGTTGCTTCCCGCCAAGCCGGACTCCACCAAGGCCCGGAACAGGGGCAGGCCGGCGGCAAGGCGGGCGGCATCCAGGCGGTGCACCGGCAACGCGGCCGCCTCGCCGGTCTCGAAGGCCCGTCGCGCGACATCGGCCGCATCCCGCGCCGCGCCGGCCCCGTGCAGCAACGCGGTCGCCTCGGTGGCCAGGACCTTCTTCGCCTCGTTCAGCTCCGCGCCCGCGAGCGCCTCCAGCCGGGCGATCTCGTGCAGCGGCAGCTCGGTGAACAGGCGCAGGAACCGGCCGACGTCGCCGTCCTCGGTGTTGCGCCAGAACTGCCAGTAGTCGTAGGCGGAACGCCGGTCAGCGCGCAGCCACACCGCGCCGCTCGCGGTCTTTCCCATCTTGGTGCCCGACGCGGTGGCGATCAGCGGCGTGGTCAGGCCGAACACCTGCCGCGAGTCGGTGCGCCGCACCAGTTCGACGCCAGCGACGATATTGCCCCACTGGTCCGAGCCGCCGAACTGTAGCGTGACGTCATGCTGCCGGCTCAACTCCCTGAAATCGTAGCTTTGCAGGATGGAGTAGTTGAACTCCAGGAAGGTCAGGCCCTGCTCGCGCTCCAGGCGGGTGCGGACGCTGTCGAAGGACAGCATGCGGTTGACGCTGACGTGGGTGCCGACCTCGCGCAGCAGCTCGATGTAGCCGAGGCGGTCGAGCCAGTCGGCGTTGTTCACCAGCAGCGCGTCGGTGTCGCCGGCGCCCGGCGCGGTCGTTGCGCGACCATCGGCGGCCGGGGCGGTGCCGGCGTCGCCCGCCACATCCGGCTGGTCCAGAGCTGCCGTTCCGGATGAGGAGAACCGCACAAACGGCTCGAAACACTGCTTTATGCCGGCCATGTTCTCTGCGATCTGCACGTCGTCGAGCAGGCGTCGCGCTTCCTCGCGGAACGAGGGGTCGCCGATGCGCGTGGTGCCGCCGCCGAGCACGACCACCGGCTGGTGCCCGGTGCGCTGCATCAGCCGGAGCAGCATGATCTGCACCAGGCTGCCGACGTGCAGGCTGTCCGCGGTGCAGTCGAAGCCGGCGTAGCCGCTGACCCAGCCGGCAAGGAAGGCGGCATCGAGCGCCTCCTCGTCGGTGCATTGGAAGACGAAGCCGCGGCTGCAGGCTTCCCGCAGGAATTCACTTCGGGGCATGATGATCTCGGCAACGCGGAGCCGCGGCTCCGGACAGGGCACGCCGCCACGCCGTCGGCAGGCGGGCGGTCGCGAGACTGCCCGACAACGCCGGGCACGACAACGCCGCGCCAGCGTCGGCCGGCGTGGTCCCCGCAGGTCGGTAGAGGCACGGGAGGACGGTTCGCTGCGCACGATCGGCTTGATGAGCGGCACCTCGCTGGACGGGGTAGACGCGGCGGCGATCGACACCGACGGCGAGCGCATCGATGGAGTCGGCCGCAGCGTCACGCTGCGCTACGACCCGACGCTGCGGGCGGCGCTGCGCTCGCTGATCGACAGGGCCGCGGCGGGCGCGCTGCCCGGCGACGACCCGGCGCTGCGTGCCGCGGAGACGGCGCTGACCCTGCGCCACGCAGAGGCGGTGGCGGCGCTGGACACGCCCTGCGACCTGGTGGGGTTTCACGGCCAGACGATCCTGCACCGGCCGGAACGCGGCCTGACCTGGCAGATCGGCGATGCCGGGCTGCTCGCCCGCAGCATCGGCGTGCCGGTCGCCTGGGATTTCCGCAGCGCAGACGTCGCGGCCGGAGGACAGGGCGCGCCGCTGGCCCCGCTGTTCCACGCCACGCTGGCGCGCGACCTGCCCGGACCGCTCGCGGTGCTGAACCTGGGCGGGGTGGCGAACCTCACCTGGCTCGGCGACGCGCGGCCGGGCGGCGCAGGACCGGGCAACGTGGAGCAGGGCCACGCGGAACAGGGCGGGCGCGCCATTCTGGCCTGCGACACCGGGCCCGGGAATGCGGCGCTGGACGACTGGGCGATGCGCCACACCGGGCATCCGGTGGACCAGGACGGCGCGCTGGCCCGCGCAGGCACCGTGGACGAGGCGCTGGTGGCACGGCTGCTGGAGCATCCGTTCTTCGAAAGAACGCCGCCCAAGTCGCTGGATCGACAGGATTTTGCGGATCCCCTGGGCGACGTCGGACTGTCCGCGGCGGATGGGGCGGCGACGCTCACGGAGTTCACGGCGCGGGCGGTTGCCGCGATACGGCTGCCGGCGCGGCCGGTGCGGTGGCTGGTGTGCGGCGGCGGCCGGCACAACCCCGCGCTGATGCACGCGCTGCGCCGGGTGCTTCAGGTGCCGGTCGAGCCGGTCGAGGCGGTGGGGTGGGACGGCGACGCGCTGGAGGCGCGGTGCTTCGGCTTCCTGGCCGCACGGGTGCGGCGGCGCCTGCCGCTCAGCCTGCCCGGCACGACCGGGGTGAGGGAACCCTGGCCAGGGGGGCGGATCGAAGACCCGTAGCAAGCAAGGCTAGGCTCTCCCTCCGCTGCCCATTCCAACGGCCTAAGCGGGTCGTCGGAACCTTTGGGCAGCTCCGCCCAGACCCGCCAAAGGCCGAGCCCTTTGGAAACCGATTTACTTAAGTGACGGATTCTAAAGGCTTGCCTTTGGCGGAGTTTGAGGCAGAGCCTCAACCTTGCTTCCTGTCTTCGCTCAGTCCGCAGCGAACGCCATGGTGCGGCGCGCGACGACCTTGCCGACGTGGTCCTCGAGGTCCGACGCGACCTGGTCGGCGTGCTCGGCGAACACGTGGTCGGCGCCTACGGCGATGCGGTAGTCGACCTGCACGCCCTTCTGAGTGTTCAGCTTGTCCACCAGCTTGCGCACCGCGGGCTCGGGCACCAGCTCGTCGCTGTCGCCGTGCAGCATCAGGCCGCCGCACGGGCAGGGCGCGAGAAAGCCGAAATCGTAGTGGTTTGCCGGCGGCGCCACGCTCACCCAGCCGGAGATCTCGGGCCGGCGCATCAGCAGCTGCATGCCCACGAAGGCGCCGAACGAGTAGCCCGCGATCCACAGGCCGCCCGAATTCGGATTGACCATCTGCATCCAGTCCAGCGCCGCCGCCGCGTCGCCGATCTCGCCGATGCCGCCGTCGTAGCGGCCCTGGCTGCGGCCGACGCCACGGAAATTGAAGCGCATCACGGAGAAGCCGAGCTTCTGGAACGACTGGTACATCGTGTAGGTGATGCGGTTGTTCATCGTCCCGCCGTGCATCGGGTGCGGGTGCAGCACCAGGGCCAGCGGCGCGCCGGCCTCCTTGGAGTGGTGGTAGCGTCCTTCGAGACGGCCATCGGGGCCGGCGAACATCACCTCGGGCATGAATGAGACTTCCTTTGCCCGCGCCTGCGTCGCGCGAGAGTGTAACACGATGGTCCGGAACCAACCCCATGGGCCAGCTCGTGGCGGGAACGACCGGGCAAGTCCGGACGGCGGTCTTGCGAAACCGGACGGACATCAGGCGGCGCGACGGACTGCGTCGCGCGGAGACACAGCGGTTTGCAATCCGTCCAATATAGGCAACTCAGCTACATGTGTTACCGGATTCGCCCCCGATCTCCTACATTTTTGCGCACCTTCCCGTGTTGACCATCTCCTGATGCAACCCTGACGCTGGAGCGCGGCGTGCGGAACGGCCCCGACACGACCTATCTCGACGCGAACGCGAGCGAACCGCTGCGGCCCGAGGCGCGCGAGGCAGCGCTGCGCGGACTCGACCTGTGCGGCAACCCCGCCTCGATCCACGCGGCGGGCCGCGCCGCCCGCCGGGCGCTGGAGGACGCGCGTGTCGCGGTCGGAGCGGCATTCGGCGCGGAGCCGGCCGGCGTGGTGTTCACCTCGGGCGGCACCGAGGCCAACGCGCTCGCGGTGTCGGGCCTCGGTGCCGGACGGCGGGTGCTGACGGGCGCCACCGAGCACGACGCGGTGCTGCAGCCCGGGGCCGGCGCGCCACGGGTGCCGGTGATGCCGGACGGCACGCTCGACCTTGCCATGCTGGAGGCCCTGCTGTCGGCGGGCGGGCCGGCCCTGGTGTGCGCGATGCTGGCCAACAACGAGACCGGGGTGATCCACCCGGTCGAGGCGGTCGCCGCGATCTGCCGCAGGCATGGCGCGCTGCTGCATGTCGATGCGGTGCAGGCGGCGGGCCGGCTGCCGGTCGGGCTGCGCACGCTCGGCGCCGACAGCGTGGCGATGTCGTCGCACAAGCTGGGGGGGCCGAAGGGCGCGGGCGCGCTGCTGCTGGCGCCGGGCGTCTCGCCCCGGCCGCTGATCGTGGGCGGCGGGCAGGAGCGCGGGCGCCGCGGCGGCACCCCCGCCCTGCCGTCGATCCTCGGCTTTGCCGCCGCCTGCGCCGTCCCGGGTTTGCCGGGCACCCCGGGCGATCGGCGGCGCATCCCGGTCGCACAGGCGCGGGACGCGATCGAGGCGGCGGCCGTGGCGCTCGGGGCCACGGTGTGCGGCGCGTCGGCGCCGCGGCTCGACAACACCGCGTGCCTGGCCTGGCCGGGGCTGCGCGCGGAGATGCAGGTGATCGCTCTGGATCTCGCGGGAGTGCAGGTGTCGGCGGGAGCGGCGTGCTCGTCGGGCAAGGTGGCGCGCAGCCACGTGCTCGACGCGATGGGCCTGGGGCCGCTCGCCGGCCAAGCGATCCGGGTGTCGGTGCCGTGGAACGCGGACGGCACCGAGGCGGAGCGTTTCGCCGCGGCCTACGAATCGATGCTGCGCACGGCGCGGGCGGCGTGACGGGGGCCGGGAGTGACCGGCGAGGCAGGCAAGGTTGAGGCTCCGCCTCAAACTCCGCCAAAGGCGAGCCTTTGGAATCCATTTGCTTAAGGGAATGGTTTCCAAAGGCCTCGGCCTTTGGCGGGTCCGGGCAGAGCCCGGCCTTGCTTTCCTGACAAGCCGCTGTCCGGTGCCGTCAGCGTCAGGAACGGCTGCGTTGCCGGTAGGGTGGTCTGCCCCCGCGTTGACGGCTCGTTAGGCGATCCCGGTCCATGCTGACCGCCTGTGGCAGGGGACCGGCGCCGGTGCAATCCATGACAACGAGGTTTCGGCGCTGTCGCCGCAGCGTCGCGCTTGCGGCGGCGCTGGCGATCGCCGCGGCGCCAGCCCTGGCGCAGCCGATCGAGGCAGGGTCGCAGGACGTGTTCGGATCGCCCGCCGCACGGGACGGCGCCACGCCCGGGCGCGGCCAGGCTGGGCCCGACCGACCGGCCAGGCGCGGTTTCCGTCCGTTCCGGCAGGAGCTGGACGCGGCGTCCCCCGACATGCCGTCAGACCTGCCGTCGTCACGCGACTTCGGCGAGGCGCCGCCGTACGGCGGCTACGGCACGAACGGCTTCGGCAACGGGGCTGGCGACGGCGACATGGCCGAGCCCGGCTATGACGGCAACGGGTATCGCGAAGGCCGGCGGACGCTCGTGGCGCCTTTTGGCGGCGGGCCGGGGTACCAGACCCCGATCCCGCTCGGAGCGGGGAGCCTGTACAGCGGCTCGGCGGTCAATGGCACGGCGGTCGGGCCGCAATACTCGAACCAGCTTCCCGCCTACGGGGGCCGCTTCCGCCGCTAGGCCGCTCGCACGGTACCGTGCCGGGCGTCTGCGCCGCGCTGCCGACGTCGCGAACGCCTGTTCTTGTTCAGCAGCGCGGTCAGCCGTCCTGCTGGTCGACCGCGACGACGCGGAACAGGAACTGCGTGCCGTCCGGGCTGCGCACCGAGACGATCTCCCCGGGCCGTACCACGTCGCTGTCCAGCACCCAGAGCGGCTCGTCCTCGCCGTGGCTGCGCCGCACCGCCCAGAACCCGTCGCTCTCCCCGTCGATGAGCGCGATCTCGCCGCTCTGCTCGGGGTGGCTCGGCCGGGTGCGACGCGCGGTCCAGCCCACCGGCGACGCGGTCCAGGCGGCGCGGTCGAGCTGGCCCACGGCGTTGAGCCGGACCTGCATCGCCATGCGATCCTCGATGTCGCCGTCGGGGAGCCCCGGACCCTGCGCCAGCACCATCGCCACGTTGGCCATCAGCACGCCACTCCCTCGTCCGACCGACCGCCACGACCCGTCCGGGACTGCCCGGCGGCGTGGCAGGCGGGCGATCCCGCCCTGTTCGCGCCCGCACGGTCCTGTCGCCTGGCGCGGTCCGGGCGACACGCCGCGGTTCGCAGCACCATCCGACACAGGCTGCATGGCCTGTGCACGTCTAGATGGCAATGCGCACGCCCAGCTCTACCACACGGTCGCTCGGGATGCGGAAGAACTCGGTCGCCGGCACCGCGTTGCGCGCCATCACCAGGAACAGGTACAGCCGCCAGATCGGCAGCTTCGGCACCATCGCCCTGACCAGCACCTCGCGCGACAGGAAGTAGCTGACCTGCATCGGGTCGTAGCCGATGCCGCTGGCGCGCATGTCGTCCAGCGCACGCGGGATGTTCGGACTTTCCATGAAGCCGTAGCGCAGCACGATGCGATGGATTCCGGGCGCCAACTCGCTCACCTCGGCGCGGCGCTCGGCATCGGCTTCCGGCACGTCGAGCGTCTGCACGGTGACGAACAGCACCCGTTCGTGCAGCACCTTGTTGTGCTTGAGGTTGTGCAGCAGCGCGCCGGGCACGTAGTCCGGATTGCCGGTGAGGAACACCGCGATGCCCGGCACCCGGATGGTGCGCGACTGCGGCAGCCTGGCCAGGAACGAGGCCAGCGGCAGGCTGTCCTGCTTCCAGCGCGCGAGGATCAGGCCCCTGCCCTGCTTCCACGAGGTCATCGCCACCATCAGCCCGACGCCGAGTGCCAGCGGTACCCAGCCGCCCTGCACCACCTTGAGCACGTTGGCGAGGAAGAACACGCCGTCGATCAGGAAGAAGCCGCCCCACACCCCGATCGCCGCGATGCGCGACCAGCCGAACTGGCGGCGGAACACCACGGCGGCCAGCACGCAGGTGCACAGGAAGGTGCCGGTCACCGCGATGCCGTAGGCCGAGGCCAGCGCGTCCGAGGAGCGGAACGACAGCACGAGGAACAGCACGCCGATCAGCAGCGCGGTGTTGACCTGCGGCAGGAAGATCTGTCCCTCCTCGGTGGTCGAGGTGTGGGTCACGGTCATGCGCGGCAGGAAGCCGAGCTGCATGCACTGCCGCGCCACCGAGAACGCGCCGGAGATCAGCGCCTGGCTGGCGATCACGGTCGCCACCGTGGCCAGGATCACCAGCGGCAGGCGCATCCAGTCCGGCCCCAGCAGGAAGAACGGGTTCTCGATCGCGGCCGGGTCGCGGATCACCAGCGAGCCCTGGCCGAAATAGTTCAGCATCAGGCACGGCAGCACCAGCACCAGCCAGTCGAAGCGGATCGGACCCGCCCCGAAATGTCCCATGTCCGCGTACAGCGCCTCGGCGCCGGTGACCGACAGCACCACCGCGCCCAACGCCACGAAGGCCAGCCAGCCATGGTCCCAGACGAAGACCGCGGCGTGGTTCGGCAGCAGCGCCTGGAGCACGAACGGGTGGTGCACGACCTCGGCGCCGCCGAGTGCGCCCAGCACCAGGAACCACAGCAGCATCACCGGCCCGAACACCCGGCCGATGGAGGCGGTGCCGCGCTGCTGCAGCGCGAACAGCACCAGGATCACCACGATCGAGATCGGCAGCACCAGCTCGCCCGCGCTGGGGACCGCGATCTCGGCGCCCTCCACCGCGGACAGCACCGAGATCGCCGGCGTGATCACCCCGTCGCCGAAGAACAGGCACGCACCGCCGATGCCGACCAGACCCAGCGCCGCGCGCAGCCGGTCGTTGCCGGCCACGCGCTGCGCCAGCGCCATCAGCGCCAGGATGCCGCCCTCGCCCCGGTTGTCCGCGCGCATCACCAGCAGCACGTACTTGACGGTCACGATCAGGATCAGCGACCAGAAGATCAGCGAGAGGCAGCCCAGCACCTCCCAGTCGGTGATCGCGCGCCCGCCGAACAGCGCCAGCGTCGCCTTGAGCGCGTAGAGCGGGCTGGTGCCGATGTCGCCGTACACCACGCCGAGCACGCCCAGCATCGCGCCGACGCGCAGCGGGCGCCGCACCGCGCTGCCGACCGAGGCCGCATGGTCGGCCACGTCGCTCATGCGGCGTCGGCCGGAAGGCTCGAAGGCGTCGGAAGATGGAAGATGACGGGCGCCCCAGGCCGGACCACGGCACGGCGTGCCATGCTGAACGGTGCGCTGAGGTAGGGGAGCGGACCGCCGCCCGCAAGTCCGGGAGCAGAGGCAGCAAGCGAGGCGGGCTCTGCCCGGACCCGCCAAAGACCGAGGCCTTTGGAAACCATTTGCTTAAACAAGTGGATTCCAAAGGCTTGCCTTTGGCGGAGTTTGAGGCAGAGCCTCAACCTTGCTGGCTTCCCTGAAGCCGCGCCGTCGTTCAGCGGCTCCCGAAGATGGCGCTGCCGACGCGGACGTGGGTGGCTCCCTGGCCGATGGCCGCCGCGTAGTCGCCGGACATGCCCATCGACACCACGCCGAGCCCGTGAGCCCTGGCGCGCGCCGCCAGCCAGGCGAAGTGCGGCACCGGGTCCTCGCCTTCCGGGGGCACGCACATCAGCCCGGCCAGCGCCGCGCCGAACCGCGCCTGGCACGCCTCGACGAAGCCGTCCACGCCCTCGCGCGCCACGCCGGATTTCTGCGCCTCGCCGCCCACGTTGACCTGCACGAGCAGCCGAGGCTGGCGGCCCTCGCGCTGCGCCGCGTCGGCGATGGCGTCGGCGAGCTTCGCGCGGTCGAGCACCTCGATGACGTCGAACAGCCGCACCGCGTCGCGCGCCTTGTTGGTCTGCAGCCCGCCGACCAGGTGCAGCAGCAGCCCGGGCGTGGACGCGCGCAGGGCCGGGAACTTCGCCTGCGCCTCCTGCACCCGGTTCTCGCCGAACACGCGCTGGCCGGCGGCGATCGCCAGCGCCACGCGCGCCGCCGGGTGGGTTTTCGACACCGCCACGAGCGTGACATCCTCCGCCCCGCGCCCGCAGCCGAGCGCCGCGCGCGCGATCCCGTCCCGCACGGCGGCCAGCGCCCCGGCCAGCGGCGCCCCGGCCTCCTCCGGCGCGGCGGTGCCGGGCCGGTTCGCGTCCTGGCCGGAGGGTGCGGCCGCAGCGCCGTCGTCGGAGGTGTCGTTCATGGACCGGAAACTTGTCGCCTGGGCGCGTGCGGTCAAGGCGCGTCGCCGCCGCGCCCGCCTGCCGGGCCACGCGCTGCCGGTGCTGTGGCTGTTCACCGACGCGGCGCGGCTGCCCGATCCGCGCGCCGCGGTGGCGCGGCTGCCGCGCGGCCTGTGCGGCGTGGTGCTGCGCCACGACGCGTCGCCCGGTCGGGCGCGGCTCGGCGCGGAGCTGGCGCGGCTGTGCCGCGCGCGGCGGCTGACGCTGTGCATCGCCGGCGACGCCGCGCTGGCTGCCCGGCTCGGCGCCGGGCTGCACCTGCGCGACGGCCGCCACCCGCCCGGACCGCGCTGCGCCAGGGTCGTGACCAGCTCGGCGCACGGGCGGGCCGACCTGCGGCGCGCGGCACGGGCCGGCGCGGCGCTGGCCTTCCTCTCGCCGGTATGGCCCACGGCGAGCCACCCCGGGGCGCCCGGGCTCGGCCTCCTGCGCTGGAGGACCCTGGCGCGACAGGCCGCGATCCCGGTCTGCGCCCTGGGCGGCGTCGAGGCCGGGAGGGTCGGTGCGCTGCGCGCCGCGATCATCTGCGCCGGCGCCGGCGCGATCGGCGCGCTGTCCTGATCCCGCGTCCGGGCCGTTCCGCTGCATCCACGGCCGGCCGCCGCGCCGTATCCCCGGCTTGGCGCACCGCCCCCCGCGGTCTAGACATCGCGCCGACACGGGGGCGTGCGGTGCCCCGGGACAAAGGGCAGCCATGACATCTCCGCCGTTCCGCTCCGCCCTGCTGCTCGGCCTGCTCGGGCTGGCAGCCTGCGGCAGCAACGCGCCTGCCGCGCGGCCCGTCGCCGGCAGCGGACACGACGCCTACCGCTACAAGGACGAGGCGCCTGGCAAGCTGTCCGACACCGGCGGGCCGGCGGCCGGCATCAGCAGGACCGGGCGGCCCGAAGCCGAGCAGGGCAGCGGCATCGGCGTGAACGCCTACCTGTGGCGCGGCGCGCTCGACACGCTGGGCTTCATGCCGCTCGCCTCGGCGGACCCGTTCGGCGGCACAATCATCACCGATTGGTACTCGCCGCCGACCACCAGCGGCGAGCGGTTCAAGGCCACCGCCTACGTCCTCGGCCGCCAGCTCCGCGCGGACGGCGTGCGCGTGGCGCTGTTCCGCCAGGTGCAGGAGGATGGCCGCTGGGTCGACGCGCCGGTCAGCCCAACCACCACCGGCGAGATCGAGAACCGCGTGCTCGCCCGCGCCCGCGAGCTGCGCGCCGACGCCACGGGGCACTCGGGCTGAGGCGGACAGGGCAGCCAGCAAGGTTGAGGCTCTGCCTCAAACTCCGCCAAAGGCAAGCCTTTGGAATCCATTACCTGAGAAAAGCAGGTCCAGGGGCGCTGCCCCTGGCGGAGTCCAGAGGCAGAGCCTCTGGCCTTCCTTGCCTCTGCGGTTCCGCCCGAATCCTCGCCCCGCCCCTTGATCCCGCCGGCGGCCCGTGGCTATAAGCCGCCTCCCCGCGGGGAAGGGGCCATAGCTCAGTTGGTAGAGCGCCTGAATGGCATTCAGGAGGTCAGCGGTTCGACCCCGCTTGGCTCCACCACCCCGCCCCGCTAGACCAGCTCCCCCGATCGACCCCGCCGCGGGCCCGGCGCCAGTTCGGCCTGGCTCGCGCCCGATCCCAGGAGCGGCCCATGCAGTTCACCGGACTCCACCACCTCACCGCGATCACCGCCGACGCCTCGGGCAACCACGCTTTCTTCACCGGCGTGCTCGGGATGCGGCTGGTCAAGCGCACCGTGAACCAGGACGACGTGTCGGCGTACCACCTGTTCTACGCCGACGGCCTCGCCTCGCCCGGCAGCGACGTCACCTTCTTCGATTGGCCGGCAGCGCCCGAACGCCGCGGCAGCGGCGCGATCGTGCGCACCGCCCTGCGCGTGGCCGGCGCCGACACCCTGGCCTGGTGGGCGCGACGCTTCGACGCGCACGGCGTCGCGCACGGCTCGCCCGCGGAGCGCGACGGCCGCGCCACGCTCGACTTCGAGGACCCCGAGGGGCAGCGCCTCAGCCTGGTGGACGACGGCGGCGCCGGCGCGGCGCACCCGTGGGAGCGCAGCCCGGTCCCGCCGGCGCACCAGATCCGCGGCCTCGGCCCGGTCACGCTCAGCGTGCCGGCGCTCGACGCCACCGCCGCGATCCTGACCGACGTGATGGAGATGCGCGCCGAGCGCCGCTACCGCCATGACGGCACGGAGGTCCACGTGTTCGCCATGGGCGAGGGCGGGCCGGCGTCGGAGCTGCACGTCGCGGTCGAGCCGCACCTGCCGCGCGCGCAGCAGGGCGCGGGCGGGGTGCACCACGTCGCGTTCCGCACGCCCGACATCGAGCAGTACCGCGCCTGGAACGAGCGGCTGCACGAGCGGCGCGTGGCCTCCAGCGGTCCGATCGACCGGCACTACTTCCGCAGCCTGTACTTCCGCGAGCCCGCCGGCATCCTGTTCGAGATCGCCACCGACGGGCCGGGCTTCGACACCGACGAGCCGATGGACAGCCTGGGCGAGCGCCTCGCCCTGCCGCCGTTCCTCGAGGCGCGACGCGGCGAGATCGAGGCGGGGCTGAAGCCGATCTGATGCCGGCCGCCTTGATGCGGGGCCGGCGAAGCAAGCAAGGTTGAGGCCCCGCCTTCAAGCATTGGGCCTCAAACTCCGCCAAAGGCAGGCCTTTGGAATCCATTTGTTTCAAGTAAGTGGTTTCCAAAGGCCCCATGCTTGAAGGAGGGGCCTTTGGCGGGTCCAGGGCGGAGCCCTCGCCTTCCTCTTCCTCGCCTGTCCACGATCCGCCGCAGCCTGCATACCCATTGCCCGCGAGGTCCCATGCATTTCTCCGACATCCACGCTCCCGTGCCGTCGCGGGAGTCCCTGCAGGCGGAATACGCCGCCGTGGGCTCGCTGCTCGACGCCAGGCAGGACGCCGAGGCGCTCGCGGCCTGGGACGCCGCCCGGCGCGGCTTCGACAGCTGGACCGCGCTGGTGCACCTGCGGTTCGCGCAGGACACCACCGACGCGGCACGGCGTGCCGACCGCGAATTGGCCGACTCGCTGCAGCCCGAGGCGATCGGGCTGGACACGGCGCTGCGCCGGCGGCTGCTGGCCGGGGACCGGGCAGCGCTGGAGCGGCTGGCCGGGGCGCACGCGGTGCGGCTGTGGGAGTGCGACGTCACCACCTTCCGCCCGGAGATCGCCGCCGACCTGGAGGAGGAGGCGCGGCTGTCGGCGCGCTACACCGAGCTGCTCGCCGGCGCCGAGATCGCGCTCGACGGCCGGGTGCTCAACCTGTCCGGGCTCGGGCCGTACGCGGAGAGCCTGGACCGCGACACGCGCCACCGCACGGAGCAGGCGCGCTGGGGGTTCTTCGCCGCCAACGGGGCGGAGCTGGACTCGCTCTACGACCGGCTCGTGCGGCTGCGCCACGGCATGGCGCTCAAGCTCGGCGAGGCGACCTACACCCCGCTGGCCTACCGCAGGATGCGCCGCGTGGACTACGGCCCGGACGACGTGGCCCGCTACCGCGACCAGGTGGTCGAGCACGTCGTGCCGCTGGTGGCCCGGCTGTTGGAGCGTCGGCGGGTCGAGCAGGGCTGGGACCGGCTGCGGTTCTGGGACGAGAGCCTGGTCGACCCGGCAGGCAACCCGAAGCCCGCCGGCGACCACGACTTCCTGGTGGCGCAGGCGCAGACGATGTTCGACCGGCTCGACCCGCGCCTGGGCGGGTTCTACCGCATGATGGTCGCGGGCGGCTTCCTCGACCTCGACAACCGCGCGGGCAAGGCGGGCGGCGGGTTCTGCACCTCGTTCCCGACGGTGGGCGTGCCGTTCATCTTCGCCAACTTCAACGGCACCCAGGCCGACGTGAACGTGTTCACCCACGAGATGGGGCACGCCTTCCAGAACTGGGAGAGCCGCGGCCAGCCGGGCATCGACCTGCTCTGGCCGACCATGGAGGCCGCCGAGATCAACTCCATGGGCCTGGAGTTCCTGGCCTACCCCGAGATCGGCCTGCTGGTGGGCGACGACGCCGCGGACCGGTTCCGCCGCACGCACCTGATCGGCAGCCTGGCGTTCCTGCCGTACGGCTGCTGCGTCGACCACTTCCAGCACGAGGTCTACGCCTGCCCCGACGCGACCCCCACAGAGCGCCACGCGATGTGGCAGCGCCTGGAGCGGCGCTACATGCCGTGGGCCGACTACGGCGACCTGGCCTACCCGGCGATGGGCGGGCGCTGGCAGGCCAAGCCGCACATCTATGGCAGCCCGTTCTACTACATCGACTACACGCTGGCGCTGTGCTGCGCGATGCAGCTCTGGGCGCAGGCACGCCATGACGCCCCGGGCGCGCTCGCCCGCTACGTGGCGCTGTGCGGGCGCGGCGGTGCTGCGCCGTTCGGCGAGCTGGTGGCGGGCGCGGGACTGGTGTCGCCGTTCGCGGACGGGGCGCTGGCGCAGGTGGTGCGCGAGGCGGCCGAGGTGCTGGGGGTCTGACGCAGGCAAAGCTGGCCCTTCCAATCGCCCAAGCGGGCCACCGGAATCTTTGGCCAGCTACGCCCAGGCCCGCCAAAGGTCTGAGGCCTTCGAAGACCCTTCCTCAAGGAATGGATTCCAAAGGCGAGCCTTTGGCGGAGTTTGAGGCAGAGCCTCAACCTTGCTTCCTTCCTTGGCAAAGCCCGCCCCCCGTGGCTACGGTCCGGCGCAACCGCGCAGGAGCCCGCACCGTGGACGTCAGCAAGATCAGCACCGGCAAGAGCCCGCCGCACGACCTCAACGTCGTGATCGAGATCCCGCAGGGCTCCCAGGTGAAGTACGAGATCGAGAAGGAGAGCGGCGCGATCTTCGTCGACCGCTTCCTGTTCACGCCGATGGCCTACCCGGCGGCGTACGGCTTCATCCCCGGGACGCTCGCCGACGACGGCGACCCGGCCGACGCGCTGGTGCTGACCCCCGTGGCGGTAGTGCCGGGCGCGGTGATCCGCTGCCGCCCGATCGGGATGCTGGAGATGGAGGACGAGTCCGGGCGCGACGAGAAGGTCATCTGCGTGCCGCACGACAAGATCCACACCCAATGGAAGACCGTGCAGAGCGTGGACGACCTGCCCGAGATCACCGCCCGCGCGATCGAGCACTTCTTCACCCGCTACAAGGACCTGGAGCCCGGCAAGTGGGTGAAGGTCACCGGCTGGGCGGACAAGGCGAAGACCGAGGCGGCGATCCTGCGCTGGATCGAGAAGGCGAAGTAGCCAGGCTGACCGGCGGCACTGATCATCGGGTGCCCGGTCGGAATGGCAGCGTCGGTCGGTAAGGGCAGCGAGGCAGCAAGCAAGGCTGGGCTCCGCCCAGACCCGCCAAAGGCCAGGGGCCTTTGGAAACCCGTTCCTTAAGCAAGTGGATTCCAAGGCAAGCCTTTGACGGAATTTGAGGCGGAGCCTCAACCTTGCCGGCCACCTTCCTGCTCACCCATCCCGTCCGGGGCATCCCTGCGGGCAAGCCGCTCAGCTCCGTCGTAGCGCACCGTCCACCAGCTCGATCTGCCGCGCGATCCGCAGCAGCGACTCCGAGCCGCCCTCCGGGCGCGGCGGCACCGCCTGTCGCCCGGCCACGGCGTCCAGCGCGCGCCCGACCCACTCGCCCCAGCCTGCCCGGTCGCCGGCCTGCGCCTCGTGCTGCAGCGCGACGAGCCGGCCGGACAGGCGGCGCAGCGCGGCGTCCACCACCATCGCGGCCTCCACCCGGTCGCGGTGGCGCCGCCGCGGCTCCTGCAGCGCCCGCCCGATCGCGGCCTCCAGGTTGTTGCTCGCCAGGCCCGCCGCGCGCCGCGCCTCGCCCGACGACACGCCCGGCGACGCGGGAGGCGAGACGGCCGCGTCCGGAGGCGGGGCAAGCGTCGCCCGGGCGTAGGCGGCGTGGGCGAGGATCGTGCGGGCCACCTCGTCCGGCAGGCGGTCCGGCTCCCAGCTCGGCCAGAGCAGGACGCTGCCCGCCACCGCGATCAGCCCGCCGACCAGGGTGAACAGGGTGCGCATCGCCGCGACCTCCAGGCTGGAGTGCCCCGGCTCCACCAGCTCCACCAGCACCACGATCTGCGGCGTCAGGCACGCGATGTAGGCGCCGTAGCTGACCTGGCGCGCGGCGAACCCCACCACGCACAGCGGGAACATCAGGGCGGCCAGCGCCAGCGGCGTGTGCGCCACCATCGCCAGCAGGCCTCCGATCAGCGCGCCCAGCACCGTGCCGCCGATCCGCTCCAGCGCCCGCTGCCAGGTCGCGGCGAAGAACGGCTGCATCACCAGCACCACGGTATACGGCAGCCAGTGGGTGAAATTCGTCTCGTACAACAGCGTGACCACCAGCGCCGGCGCCGAGATCACCGCGGTGCGCACCGCATGGCGCAGCGTCACCGAGCGCCAGCTCAGGTTGTCGCGGATCGGCCCGAGAACGCGCGCGCGCAGCGGCACCGCAGGCTCGCCGAGGAGCGCGCCGCCGGAGCGCTGCCCGCCCTGCGGCCCCGACACCGCCAGCATGATGCGCAGCCGGTCGCCGAGCGCCTCCGCGATGCCGCGCAGCGCCTCGGCGTCGCGCCCCGCCGCCACGATCAGCCGGATCGCGTCGTCCAGGGCGCCGCCGCGCTCGTCGCGGTCGTGCAGGATGTCGCGGGCGATCGCGTCCAGCACCCCGTCCAGCGGGCCGAGCATCCGCCCGGCAGCGGCGCGCAACGCAGGCTCCGGCGTGTGCTCCAGCAGCTCCGCCAGCGCGATCAGCGCGGCGAACACCTGGTCCGCGGTCTCCAGCCGCAGGCTGGCCTGCGCCGCGCGCGGACCCACCTGGCCGCCGCCGCGCGCCAGCTCGATCACGCGGACCCGCGCGCGCTCGATCGCGTCGCGCACCGCGCGGCGATGCGCGCGGGCGTGCGCCTCCCACTCCGCCAGACCCACGCCCTCGCGCCCCGCCAAGCCGCGCACGTCCTGCGCCAGCTCGTCGAGCATCTGCCACACCTCGGCCACCGCGAGCCGGGCCGGCCGCGCCGGGTACAGCCGCCAGATCACCAGCGTCAGCAGCGTGCACCACAGCCCGCCGGCGACGAACATCGCGCCGATCACCGCCGCCTGGTGCGGCGCCAGCGGCACGTCGAGCGCGAACACCAGCACGATGGTCAGCACGTTGCCGATCGCCGCCGCCGCCAGGCCGTACACCCGGGCGTAGGCGTTGCAGAAGATCGCCGCGCAGGCCAGCGGCACCACGAGCGGGATGCCGAGCGGGCGCAGCATCCCGAACACGCTCCAGGTCGCGGCCCCCGCGGCGGTGAAGATCAGCAGCCCGGGCACCCGGCTGCGGATCGGCCCGCCCACGTCGCAGAAGCAGGTGAGGTTCGCCGCCAGCGCCATGTACACGAGCGGCGGCCAGCCGATCCACTCGCGGGCGACGATGACGATCGCGCAGGCCAGCGCGGCGCGCACGCCCTCGGAGATGTCGAGGCCGCGCAGGTCGAAGCCGATCGGCAGGCGGGCGAGGTCGCCGCCCGGCCGACGCAGGGAGGCTAGGCGCATCGAGGGGCCGGGGCAGCAAGGAAGGAAGGCCAGAGGCTCTGCCTCTGGACTCCGCCAGAGGCCCGCCTTTGCAAACCCTTGCTTAAGAAAGTGGTTTCCAAAGGCTCCATGCTTGAAGATGGGGGGCCTTTGGCGGGTGTGGGCAGAGCCCGGCCTTGCTTGCTTCCCCACGGCGTGACGGCACGGAGACGGGACGAGGTGACCGGCTTCAGGCCGCGGTGGCCATCCCGCGCAGCACGTACTGCAGGATGCCGCCGTGGCGGTAGTACTCCACCTCGTCCAGCGTATCGACGCGGCAGATCAGCGAGACCTCGTCGGTGACGCCGTTCGCCCGGTGGATGCGCAGCGGCACGCGCATCCGCGGCGTGACGGTCTCCAGCCCCACCAGGTCGAAGGTCTCGTCGCCCGCCAGCTCCAGCGTGTGCCGGTCCACGTTCAGCGGGAACAGCAGCGGCAGCACGCCCATGCCCACCAGGTTGGAGCGGTGGATGCGCTCGAAGCTCTCCGCGACCACCGCCTTGACGCCGAGCAGCATGGTGCCCTTCGCGGCCCAGTCGCGCGACGAGCCCATGCCGTATTCCTTGCCGCCGAAGATCATCAGCGGCACGCCCTCCGCCTTGTAGCGCATCGCGGCGTCGTAGATCGGCATCTGCTCGCCCGACGGCATGTGGCGGGTGATGCCGCCCTCGATGCCGGCGATCATCTCGTTCCTGATGCGGATGTTGGCGAAGGTGCCGCGCATCATCACCTCGTGGTTGCCGCGGCGCGACCCGTAGGAGTTGAAGTCGGCCTGGCGGACCTGGTGCTCGCCGAGGTACTCGCCGGCGGGCGAGGACTTCTTGATCGAGCCGGCCGGGCTGATGTGGTCGGTGGTGATGTTGTCGCCGAGCAGGCCGAGCACGCGCGCGCCGACGATGTCGCCCTTGGCCACGGGCTCCATGGTGATGCCCTCGAAGTACGGCGGGTTCTTCACGTAGGTGGAGCCGTCGTCCCAGCGGTAGGTCTCGCTGCCGGTCTCGACCTGAAGCGCCTGCCACTCCTTGGTGCCCTTGGAGACCTCGCCGTAGCGGCGGACGAACTGCTCGCGGCTCACCGAGGACGCCACCAGGTCGGCGATCTCGCGGTTGGTCGGCCAGATGTCGCGCAGGTAGACAGGGTGGCCGTCGCGGTCGGTGCCGAGCGGGGCGGTGGTGATGTCCTCCATCATCGTGCCGAGCAGCGCGTACGCCACCACCAGCGGCGGGCTGGCGAGGTAGTTGGCGCGCACGTTCGGGCTGATCCGGCCCTCGAAGTTGCGGTTGCCCGACAGCACGGACACGGCGACGAGCTTGTTGTCCTCGATCGCGTCGATGATCGGGTCGGCGAGCGGGCCGGAGTTGCCGATGCAGGTGGTGCAGCCGTAACCCACGAGGTTGAAGCCCAGCGCGTCGAGGTCCTCGGACAGGCCGGCGCGGTCCAGGTACTCGGTCACCACCTGCGAGCCCGGCGCCAGCGAGGTCTTCACCCACGGCTTCGGCGTGAGGCCCCGGGCGCGGGCCTTGCGGGCGACGAGGCCGGCCGCGACCAGCACGTAGGGATTCGAGGTGTTGGTGCACGAGGTGATCGCCGCGATCACCACGTCGCCGTGGCCGATGTCGTAGTTGCTGCCGAACACGTGCGCCTTGCGGCCCAGGTCGTTGGCCGGCACGCCCAGGCTGCGCGTCAGCTCGCCCTGGAACGCCTCGGACGCGGACTTGAGCGAGACTCGGTCCTGCGGGCGCTTCGGCCCGGACAGGCACGGCTCGACCGTGGCGAGGTCAAGCTCCAGCGTGTCGGTGAACATCGGCTCCGGCGAGCCAGCGTCGCGGAACATGCCCTGCGCGCGCAGGTAGGCCTCGACCAGAGCGACGCGCTCCTCGTCGCGCCCGGTCTGGCGCAGGTAGTCGAGCGCCAGGGCGTCGATCGGGAAGAAGCCGCAGGTCGCGCCGTACTCGGGCGCCATGTTGCCGATGGTGGCGCGGTCCGCGACCGGCAGGTGGTCGAGCGCGTCGCCGAAGAACTCGACGAACTTGCCCACGACGCCCTTGGCGCGGAGCATCTGCGTGACCGTGAGCACGAGGTCGGTCGCGGTGGCCCCCTCCGGCATCCGCCCGGTGAGGCGGAAGCCGATCACGTCGGGGATCAGCATGGCGATCGGCTGGCCGAGCATGGCGGCCTCCGCTTCGATGCCGCCCACGCCCCAGCCGAGCACGCCCACCCCGTTGACCATCGTGGTGTGGCTGTCGGTGCCGTACAGCGTGTCCGGATAGGCGAAGGTGGTGCCGTCGACCTCGGCGGTCCACACCGCCTGCGCCAGGTACTCCAGGTTCACCTGATGGCAGATGCCGGCGCCCGGGGGCACGACGCGGAAGTTCTCGAACGCCTCCTGGCCCCAGCGCAGGAAGGCGTAGCGCTCGCCGTTGCGCTCGAACTCGATCTCGACGTTGCGCTGCAGGGCGTCGGGCGTGCCGGAGACGTCCACCATCACCGAGTGGTCGATCACCAGGTCCACCGGGACCAGCGGGTTGACCTTCTGCGGGTCGCCGTTCAGCCGGGTGATGCCGTCGCGCATCGCGGCGAGGTCGACCACCGCGGGTACGCCGGTGAAATCCTGCATCAGGATGCGCGCCGGCTTGAACGGCACCTCCCTGGTGGACGAGCCCTGCTCCAGCCAGCCGACGATGGCGCGGGCGTCGTCCACCTTGTAGGAGCGCCCGTCCTCGAAGCGCAGCACGTTCTCCAGCAGCACCTTGAGGCTGACCGGCAGGCGGTCCACGTTGCCGATCCGTTTGGCCGCTTCGGGGATCGAGAAGTAATCGTAGCGGCGACCGCCCACATCGAGGGTCCGGCGTGTGCTGAGCGTGTCGTGCCCGACGGTCTTCATGGCGATCCTTGGGTGAACGATTGAACGGCCCGGAGGCCGCGCGCGGCGCAGTCTCCTTGATCCCTGCGGCCGGTTACACCATACCCGCGCGTTGTCCGTCCAGGCTGGGGCCGTGCCGCCTGACCGGCATCTGGCCCGCCCCGGCCCGGTCGACAACCTCGCCGGGTGCCGCAGGCCGGGGACGCGGCTCGCAACCCCGCGCACCGGACCGGGCAGGCTTCGGCGTGCCCGAACACCGTGCGTGGCCCCTGCCCTGCGACGCCGCTCTGCCCCGCGATGCTCCCCGCACACCACCGAGGACACAGGATGCGACTGGAGGCGAGCGGCCTGGCGGTGTTGCGCGGCGAGCGGCTGGTGCTGCGCGACGTGGACCTCGCGGTGGCGGCGGGCGGGGCGACGCTGCTGCTCGGCCGCAACGGCGCGGGCAAGTCCACGCTGCTGCGGGTGCTGGCCGGGCTGCGCCGCCCCGACGCAGGCAGCCTGCGCTGGGACGGGCACGACGCGCTGTCCGACCCCGCCGGCCACGCCGGGCGCTGCGCCTACCTGGGCCACGCCGACGCGATCAAGCCGGGGTTGACCGCGTCGGAGAACCTCGCGCTTGCCGCGCGGGTGGGCGGCGGGCGGATCGCCGACGCGCTGGAGCGGCTCGACCTCACGCCGCTGGCGGAACTGCCGGCGCGGATGCTGTCTGCGGGGCAGCGGCGGCGGCTGGCGCTGGCGCGGCTGGCGCTGTCGCGCGCGGCGCTGTGGCTGCTGGACGAGCCGACGCTGGGGCTCGACACCGCCTCGGTGGCGCGGTTCGGCACGATGCTGGCGGCGCACCGCGCAGTGGGCGGGGTGGTGGTGAGCGCCACGCACCTGCCGCTGCCGCTGCCCGGGGCGGAGGAGCTGCGGCTTGGCGCGTAGCGAAGGAGGGCAAAGGGCTCTGCCCTTTGATCCCGCCAAAGGCTTGCCTTTGGAAACCTCGACTTCGGTTCGTGGCCCAGGCTCGCCGGGCCGTGCCGCCGGCCTCCTGTGTGCCGGTCCAGGGGCGCTGCCCCTGGCGGGTCCGGGTCCAGGGCAGAGCCCTGGCCCTGCCTCCCTGCCAGCGGACCCCCCATGACCATCTTCGCCGCCCTGCTGTCGCGCGAGCTGCGCCTGTCGCTGCGCCACGGCGCCGACAGCCTCGGCGCGGTGCTGTTCTTCTTCCTGGCCGGCGCGCTGTTCCCGCTGGCGATCGGCCCGGCGCCGGACACGCTGGGGCGGCTGGCGCCCGGCGTGGTCTGGGTGTGCGCGCTGCTGGCGACGCTACTGCCGCTGGACCGGCTGTTCGGGGCGGACCTGGACGACGGCTCGCTGGACCAGCTCCTGCTGACCGGGATGCCGGCGGGCGGCGTCGCGCTGGCCAAGGCGTGCGCGCACTGGGTGGTGACGGGGCTGCCGCTGCTGCTGGCGGCGGGGCCGCTGGCGGTGATGCTGCGCATGCCGACGGACGGCGTGCCGGCGCTGCTGGCGGGGCTGCTGCCGGGCACGCTGGCGCTGTCGCTGCTCGGCACCACGGGGGCGGCGATCGTGCTCGGCGCGCGGCGCGGCGGCGTGCTGCTGCCGCTGCTGGTGCTGCCGCTGGCGACGCCGGTGCTGATCTTCGGGGCCGCCGCCGCGGACGCCGCCGCCACCGGGATGAGCGCACGGCCGCACCTGCTGCTGCTGTGCGCGGTGCTGGCGGTGGCGGCGCCGCTGTGCCCGCTGGCGGCGGGGGCGGCGCTCAGGGGGGCGGCGGAGTGAGGCAGGCAAGCAAGGCTGAGGCCTGCCTCAAACTCCGCCAAAGGCAAGCCTTTGAAATCCATCAGTTAAGTAAATCGGTTTCCAAAGGCCTTGGCCTTTGGCGGGTCCGGGCAGAGCCCAGCCTTGCTTGCTTCCGCCGCCCGCCTCAGCGCCGCGGCTTCGGCTCGAACCGGTAGGGGCTGTCGCTGGTGGTGAGCGGGTCCAGCGCCAGGCGGTGCTCCAGCGGCGGGAACGCCCGGCTGCGGCAGCCCTCGCGCTCGCACAGCCGGCACGACAGGCCGATGCCCACGGTGGCGCGCTCGGTGTCCATGGCGTCGGCATAGACCAGGTCGGGGACGTGGCCGATGTCGCAGCCCATGGCGATCACGTGCACCGGGTTCGGCTCGCCCCACATCGCCGCCGGCTTGCTGACGGTGCGGGCGAAGCACAGGAAGGTGGCGCCGTCGGGAAGCTGGGCGACCTGCACCCGCATCGCGCCCGGCGTGGCGAAGGCGGCGTGCACCACCCAGCGCGAGCACGAGCCGCCGAAGCGCGCGAACGGGAAGCCGGCGGCGGAGAACCGCTTGGTGACGTTGCCGGCCGGGTCGACCCGGAGGAAGAAGAACGGCACGCCCCGCGCGCCGGAGCGCTGCAGGCTGGAGAGCCGGTGGCAGGCCTGCTCGAAGCTGACGCAGAACCGTGCGGCGAGCAGCTCGACGTCGTGGCGCAGCGCCTGCGCCGCCTCCAGGAACGGCAGGTACGGCATCAGCAGGCAGCCGGCACCATAGTTCAGGAGCGCGATACGGATCAGGGCCGCAGCCTCGGCGGAGGAGGGCGCGATCACCGCCAGCTCGGCCTCCACGGCGTCGCGCGCCTCCAGCAGCATGAGCTGGAACGCCATGTGGAAGCCGCGGCTCTCGCGCGGCAGCTGCTCGGACAGCGTGAGCGAGCGCGCGGCGGGGTCGTAGCGGCGCAGCGCGCCCTCCAGCGGCGCCACGCGCACGCTCAGGCCGTGGGTGCGGCGCAGGCGCTCGGCGAGCGCGTGGTTGGTCTCGGACGGCGTGGCGGACAGCTCGGCGCCGATCGCCTCGGCGGCGGCCTCCATGCCGGGGAAATGGTTGGCGCGTTCGTGGAAGGCGTCGCGCGCCTCCTCGTTGGGCAGCAGGATGCGCCGGCCGGACGGGAGCGCGAGGCCGCTGGCGTCGTCGCGGGCCACCCGCCAGGCGCGGTACAGCGCCAGGACGGCCCGCGCGGCGCCGGGCGAGTTGGCCAGCGACTCGATCTCCGCCTCGCCGACCTGCTCGTTGCCGAGCAGCGGGTCGGCGAAGGCCTCGCGCAGGCCGGCCTCCCTCTGTCGCTCCTGCGCGCCGGACAGCGCGGCGAGGTCGACGCGCAGCACCTCGGCGAGGCGGATCAGCAGCGAGGCGGTGACGTTGCGCTGGTCGTGCTCGATCAGGTTGAGGTAGCTCGCCGAGATGCCCAGCCGCACGGCGAGCGCCTGCTGCGACATCGCCTGCTCCAGGCGGAGCCTGCGCACCGTGCGGCCGATGAGGGGGCGTGCCATTGCGTTCAGCTTTTACAACTTCACACGCTGCGTTGTGAAGGCCTCGACCGGATTTCGCTCCGCATCATCGTTTGTGCGCTGCAATAGGGCGTCGTCTGTGTTAATTGTTGACCAGCATCGATTGCCGAGGAGTTCCAGCGATGACACCGAGCATGAACTACAGTCCCGACGGGATGGGCGCCGTCGCCCCGCAGGACCCGAAGCGGTTCGAGGGCATCCGCCGCGACTACGCCCCCGCCGAGGTCGCCCGCCTGTCGGGCTCGTTCCATGTCGAGCACACGCTGGCCAGGATGGGCGCCGCCCGCCTGTGGCACCTGCTGCAGACCGAGCCGTACGTGAACACCCTGGGCGCGCTGACCGGCAACCAGGCGATGCAGCAGGTCAAGGCCGGCCTCAAGGCGATCTACCTGTCCGGCTGGCAGGTCGCGGGCGACGCCAACAGCAATGGCGAGATGTACCCCGACCAGTCGCTCTACCCGGTCGATTCGGTGCCGAAGGTCATCACCAGGATCAACAACGCGCTGCGCCGCGCCGACCAGATCGCCCACCTGGAGGGCGACGACACCCAGTACTGGATGGCTCCGATCGTGGCCGACGCGGAGGCCGGCTTCGGCGGCGCGCTGAACGCCTTCGAGCTGATGCGCGCGATGATCCACGCCGGCGCCGCAGGCGTGCACTTCGAGGACCAGCTCGCGTCCGAGAAGAAGTGCGGCCATCTCGGCGGCAAGGTCCTGGTGCCGATCAGCCAGCACATCCGCACGCTCAACGCCGCCCGCCTCGCCGCCGACGTCGAGAACGTCTCGACCGTGCTGCTGTGCCGCACCGATGCGCACTCCGCACAGTTGCTGACCGCCGACGTGGACGAGCGCGACCGCCCGTTCATCACCGGCGAGCGGACGCCCGAAGGCTTCCACCGCATCAAGCCGGGCGTCGGCGTCGACTACGCGATCGCCCGCGGCCTGGCCTATGCGCCGTACTCCGACCTGCTGTGGTGGGAGACGAGCGAGCCGAACCTCGAGGAGGCGGAGCGCTTCGCCAACGAGATCCACGCGCAGTTCCCGGGCAAGATGCTCGCCTACAACTGCTCGCCCTCGTTCAACTGGAAGAAGAAGCTGCCAGAGGACAAGATCGCCAGCTTCCAGAAGGCGATCGGCGCGATGGGCTACAAGTTCCAGTTCGTCACGCTGGCCGGCTTCCACAGCCTGAACCACTCGATGTTCACGCTGGCGAAGGGCTACAAGGAGCGCGGCATGGCGGCGTACTCGGAGTTGCAGCAGGCCGAGTTCGCCTCCGAGGCCGACGGCTACACGGCCACGCGCCACCAGCGCGAGGTCGGCACCGGCTGGTTCGACGCGGTCGCGACCACGGCGGCAGGCGGCCAGTCCTCGACCACCGCGATGGCCGGCAGCACCGAGACCGAGCAGTTCCACGATGCACCCGCTGCCATGCAGGTGCCGGGCCACAACTGGGGCTCGGAGGCAGCCGAATAACGACGCCAGGTTTAGGGAGGGTGTCGGGGCGCGGAGGTCAACTCCGCGCCCTTTCTCGTTGCGGCGCGTGGCCGGCCCGTTCCTGCCGCACCCATCCGGCGCCGCCGCTCAGGGGGTGGTGTCGGACGTGCCCTCGCCCGCATCCTCGTCGGGTGCCATCGCGAGCAGGATCACGACGAGCACCAGCGTGCCCATGGCGAACAGTCCAAGGCCCGTGGTCCAGCCGAGCCGCGGCGCGAGGAGCACGGCCCCGACCATCACGGCGACGCTGATGGCGCAGAGCACCGCACGCCGTGCCGTGTCGCCGATGCCGTTCGTGTCCCCATCCCGCATTGCCCGCTCCACCGGTGTGTCTGCGGGACCTGCATACCGGCCGAAGCTCAACGGACGGTTAACGCGGCGGCGATCAGGCCGCCGCGTTATCCCCTGGGTCGTTCGTGGACGCCAGCGACCAGGGGGCCCGTGGGCTGACCAGAACTCCCCGCCCTGCTGCGTGATGGATCGGTCCGCACGAGGTCGCGGCACGACAGCAAGCAAGCCTGGGCTCTGCCCAGACCCGCCAAAGGCCTGAGGCCTTTGGAAACCCGTCGCTTCAAGTCGTGGTTCCCAAAGGCTCGGCCTTTGGCGGAGTTTGAGGCAGGGCCTCAACCTTGCGTCCCTTGCCTGGCACACTCACGCAGGCGACCCAGCCCGGTTCCCGGTCGGACGGGCACCCGCGACGTCAGAAGTCGATGCAGCGGCCCTTGCTCTCCCAGTCGCCGTAGCGTGTAGGGTCCTTGCCCTTCGGGCCGCCGGTCTCCTTCGGCGCCTCGGGGCGCTGCACGGCTGCCCCTGAGGGGGACGGAGCCGGCGCGTCGGGCTGGGCGGTGGGAACGGCTTGGGTCTGGTCCGGTGTCTTGGTCATGGCGTGCAGATCGTGGGCGAGGCTGTCCGGCGCAAGACGCTCAGTGGTGCTCGGCCTCGGCGAGGCGCTGCACGGCGAGCACGTGCCACGGCGCGTCAGCGGCGCCCGATGCGAGGGCCTTGCGGTACAGCTCCGCGGACTCGCCGTCCACGTGGCCCTGGGCACGCGTGGTGGCCTCGGCGACCTCGAAGGCCACCGTGGCGTCGAAACGGATGGCCAGCGCACGGCGCCAGGCGGCGGCGGCATCGCCCCAGTGCGTCAGGCTGGCCTCGGCCTGGCCCAGGATCAGGAAGCCCTGACGCGCCTGGTCCGAGCTAGGCGGAAGCTTGTCGATGCTTTGGCGCAGCTCGACGAGCAGCTTGCCGTCCTGGGCCGCCCGGCCGCTGGATGCCGCGATCCGGGCCGCGAGGGGCGCCGCCGGCAACTCGGGGTGGCCGGCGGAGATCAGGTACAGCCCTACCGCCACGCCGGGCACCAGCACGAGCGCCACCGCCAGCGGTCCGCGCGAGGCGCGCACCGGCACGACCTCGTCGCGCGCCGCCTCGGCCAGCAGGCGACGCTGCACCTCCAGCCGGGCGCTGTCGTGGTCGGCCGTGGCGATGCGCCCCTCGCCGAGGTCGCGCTCCAGCTCGGCGAGCTGCGCGCGGTGCAGCGCCAGGGCGGGGTCGCGCCGGCCGCGCACCACGACGCCGCGCCGCATCACCCAGGCGAGCGGCGCCAGCGAGAGCACGCACAGGCAGGCGATCGCCAGCCACACCATCATCCCGGCTCGCCGGAGCCCGTGCTGCCGGAACCCGGCTCGCGAAGACCCGACCGGCGCGACCTTGGACCGCGCGGTCCGCAGCCGCTCATCGCGCCGCGGTCAGCTCGGCCAGCCTGGCCCGCTCGGACTCGCTGAGCGGGACAGGACCGGCGGCGGGCCGGCGCCGGGCCAGCCAGGCCGCGCCCAGGCCGGCGAACAGCGCCAGGAACGGCGAGCCCCACAGCGGGAGCGTGGCCGCATCGAACGGCGGGCGCAGGCGGACGAAGTTGCCGTAGCGCGCGACCATCCAGGCGATCACCTGGGAGTCGCTGTCGCCGGCCGCGACGCGCTGGCGCACGATGCCGCGCAGGTCGCGGGCGAGGTCGGCGCCGGAGTCCTCGATGCTCTCGTTCTGGCACACCAGGCAGCGCAGCTGCGAGCCGACCTGCTCGGCACGCGCCTCCTGCACCGGGTCGCGCAGCATCTCGGCGGGATCGCTCAGCGCCAGGGCGGGGCCGGCGAGCAGGCCCAGGACGAACGCGGATGCGAGGGTGGCGGCGACGGTCTGGCGCAGGGGCATGTCGTGGTCCGGAGTTCTGGCGGAAGTAAGTTCTGGCGGAAGTGACTGGATACGCCGGTTCAGCGGCGAATGCTGCACCCCGTGCGACCCGGCTCGCCATGGGCGGCGCGGGAGCGCGGGACGGCGGCGCTCATCCAAGCCGGCGGAGCAGGGGCAGCAGCTGCGCGCGGACGATGTCGGGATCGAGCGGCCCGGCCCAATGCCAGTGCACGATGCCGGTGCGGTCGATGACGAAGCTTTCCGGCACCCCGGTCAGGCCCCAGTCGATGGCGGCGCGCCCGCTCTGATCGCGCGCCACCCTGGCGTAGGGGTTGCCGTTGTGGCGCAGGAAATCGGTGGCCGCCTCGACACGGTCCTTGTAGGTGACGCCCCAGATTGGCATGCCCGACTTCGCGAGCTGGGTCAGCAAGGGCGCCTCCTGGACGCACGGGATGCACCAGGACGCGAAGAAGTTCAGCAGGACCGGGCGCTCGGGCGCCGCCAGCTCCGCCGACGAGAAGCCCTGCCCCGGCGAGCCGTCCGGCAGCGGCTGCGCCGGCAGGTCGAACGGTGGCACGGCGTGGCCGACCAGCGGGCTGGGCACGCCGTGCGGGTCGAAGGCGCCGGTGCGCATGCGGTCCAGCATGGTCCAGAACGCCGCCCCGCCAGCCGCGGCAATCCCCAGCGGCGCCAGCATCAGCGCGCGGCGGCGGTCGAGCGCGATCACGCGCCGGTCCCCGCAGCCGATGTGGCTGCCCTGGCCATCACCGGATCCCTGCGGCGCGCGCCGCTCACTCCGCCGCCACGACCATCGAGCGACGCCGTGCGGGAGCGCCGACGCGCAGCCTGCGGTCCGCCAGCGACAGGGCGCCACCGATTCCCATCACCAGCGCGCCCAGCCAGATCCACGGCGCCAGCACGTTGTCGTGCAGGCGCAGCACCGCCGCGCCGTCGCGCTCGTCGCCGAGCACGGCGTAGAGGTCGCGCATCAGGTTGGTGTCGATCGCCACGTCCTCGACGGTCTGCCCCTGCGTGGCGAAGGTGTGGCGCGACGGGCGCAGCGTCACCACGGGATGGCCGTTGCGGCTGACGGCGATGGTGGCGATGCGCGAGGTGAAGTTCGGGCCCGGCTCGTCGGCCAGCGCCTCCAGGGTCCAGGAATAGCCGGCGACATCCACGCTCTCGCCGACATGCACGGCGACGATTTTTTGCTGTGCCAGCGACATGCCCGCGATGCCGGCGATGGTCACGCCCATGCCGGCGTGGGCGATCGCGGCACCCAGCACCGACAGCGGCAGCGCGACCAGGCGCGACCAGCTCGTCGCCAGCGGCACCCGGAACAGCCGTACCCGTTCCACCAGCTCGGAGAACGAGCCGAGGATCAGCCACGCGCTGGCGGCGAACGCCAGCGCCGGCAGCACCGCCATGCGGAAGGCGCAGAACGCCGCCACCGTGGCCGCAATCAGCGCCGCCCACCACACCCGCAGCAGCACCGGGGCGAGCTGCGCGCGCTTCCACGGCATCAGCGGCCCGATCGCCATGAACGCGAACATCGGGATCGCCAGCGGCAGCACGGTCGCGTTGAAGAACGGCGCGCCCACCGAGATCTTGACGCCGAGCAGCAGGTCGGCGAACGGCGGGTACATCGTGCCGGTGATGACGACGGCGCAGATCGAGCACAGCAGGATGTTGTTGAGCACCAGCGCGCCCTCGCGCGACACCGGCGCGAACAGCCCGCCGGCGGACAGCGTCGGCGCCCTGAACGCGAACAGCAGCAGCGAGCCGCCGATCACGATGCCGAGCAGCGCCAGGATGAACACGCCGCGCGCCGGGTCGTTGGCAAAGGCGTGCACCGAGTTGAGGATGCCCGAGCGCACCAGGAACGTGCCGGACAACGACAGCGAGAACGTCGCGATCGCCAGCAGCACGGTCCAGATCTTCAGGCTTTCGCGCTTCTCGACCACGATCGCGGAATGCACCAGCGCGGTGCCGGTGAGCCACGGCATCAGCGAGGCATTCTCCACCGGGTCCCAGAACCAGTAGCCGCCCCAGCCCAGCTCGTAGTACGCCCACCACGACCCGAGCGCGATGCCGCAGGTCAGGAAGCACCACGACACCAGCGCCCACGGCCGCACCCAGCGCC
>JAABUV010000618.1_pt1 | contig 54028 bp, 84 predicted proteins | sample 5559971 | NCBI WGS metagenome assembly JAABUV01 (sample SAMN10711881, study PRJNA513362) | rock metagenome | isolation source: Antarctica rocks | place: Antarctica: Victoria Land, Knobhead nord | collected 2015-12-19 | reverse complement strand
TTCGCACAAAAAAGGCCCGGACGGACCATCTACCCACCGGTTTCTGGGGCCAACGGCGACCGCGCGCGGCCCCAGAAACCCCTGCTCCGCTTGACCTAGCCGCCTGATTCAGCGGAAACTAGAGATATATATAGGTTGCCAAGATGTCCAACAGGGACACCCACGGCCTGCAACTTGGCAACCTAGTCAGGCTATTTTCAGGCGCACGGCTATAGGTTGCCACGCTAGAAGCCATGGGGTCGGTGACTATCGTCGTCATCACGGTCCTCCTTGTCCCACGGAGCGCGGCCACCGGCGGCCTGCTCAGGCGGGGGTTTCCAATACCATTTGGATTTGACGCTGCCCTTTTCGCGGTAGGACACCACGCCCAGCGCTTCCTTGGCGCGGTTCAGCGTGCGAAACGCGATGGGCACTTGACGCGACTCGGCCTTGACATCCACCGCGAGCACGGGGCCACCGGCGAGCACTTCACGCAGGAAGTCTTCGGCCTCGCGCTCCTTCTCCGGCTCAGGGCCAGGCGCGCTACTCGTGGCGCTAAACACGGTGTCAGCGGTCACGGTCACGGCGTTGGTGTCCCATATCACCGTGCCGGGAGGCATCAACTTAAAGCCGATGCCGGGCGCCGTGGCGGCCAGGTTGCTCTTGATCTGCACGACCACGCGCCGCGCCGGATCATCGGGGTCAACGCCCATCGCCAGTGCCGATCGCGCGGCGGCGACGTAGGCCACCGAACCGATCACGCGATGGATGGCCGGCCCCTCCTTGCTTTTGTTGCTGTGCGTGATGGCGAGCACGGCTGCGCCCGTCCGCATCGCCAGGGCGGCCAGCGGCGTCAAGACGCTGCGGAGCTTGACATCAGCGTTGCCCTCGACATCGCCCAAATAGGCGTTGATCGGGTCAACCACGAGCAGGCGGGCGCCGTATTCATACATGACATCCTCCATCACGGATAGGTCACGGTCGAGGCGGGGCGCCCGCTCCACTTCACGGCCGGCGACAACCTCCTGCATCCCCGTGATGCACTTGATACGGGCGCAGTCGGCGCGCAGCATCTCAAGGCGTGGTTTCATGGTCGTTTCAAGGTCATCCTCGGCAGCCATAATGACCGTCGCGGCGAGGGGATGGCCCTGTGTGTGGCCGGGGAACGGCGTTCCGGTCGATAGGCGTGAGGCCAGGTCGAGCGTTAGAAACGATTTACCCAGGCCCGGATCACCCACCAGGAGCGTCAGCTTGCCGAACGGGATACGCCCCTCCCATAGCCAGCGCAGTGGTTGTGCGACGACGGTCTCCATGGATACCACGATCGCCCGCGTCGTTGGCGCATCCCCGCCGGCCTTGTCGTGGCCGTTTGACGCGCCAGGAGGCGACTCAGGGGGCAGTTCCATGCTCGCCAGGTGTTGGAGGACGTCGAGAGGCTGACGGGGCATCACGAGGCGTCCTGTCCTCTCTGCGCACCCTTCGCTAAGGCGTCAGCGGGTAGGCGGCCGATGGGCGCAAGCGCGCCCACGGCCTCAAGGATGGCCGCGCCGTCATAATCAGCGCGGCGGCACACGTCATCGAGCGTGGCGCCGCCCCACATCTCAAGGTGCGGCAGTTCAGGGAGCCTGACCGCGCCGGCGGCCAGCCCCGCGCGCCGCAGGGCATGGGCGACACGCAGCGCGCCACCAGGCAGACCGCCGGTAGCGTCGTCGATCACGACGCACAGCGCGGGCGCGGCCTCGCACAACTGGCGTATGGCGCGCGGGGATACGGTCGCCGCTGGCCCGCACATGAACGCTACCGCTGGCACGCCGGCGCGGTGCAGCATCCAGACGTGCGGGATGCGCGCCACGACAAGCACGGGTTCCCCAGCCACGGCGCCCGCTGGGTTATAGAGGTGACGCGACGCGGCCTGACCGTCCCAGGCTGCGCGCTGCGCTTTCTCATCGACCGCCATGAGTCGGAAGCACGCCGCTTGTCCACTAGCATCCCTGACGGGAAAACGCCACCACAGGCGCTCCTGGCGCGTCACAAGGCGCACGTCGAACGCGCGTAGGGCCTCCGGCGTGACACCACGATAGCCCCAATAGGTGCGAGCTGTGTCCGCCATGCGCGCAGCCAGCGCGCCTTTGTCCGTGGCTGTGGCCGGAGCTACGATCTCTGCGGTCATAACGACAGCCCTGTCGTCGTCAGGGCGCTAGCCTCAATCTCACGCAGCACGGTGGCTAGCCGTGTGGCCTGTGTCAGGCGTATCCCGCCTTCGGCCAGTTCCTCGCGGATAGAGCGGTGAACGAAGGCGATATCGTCGGTGATACCGGACGCGTGAGCCCGACGAAGCTGGCTTTCGAGAATGGTGGCCATGTCGTCTTGCCAGGCGGCCGGAACAATCCAGTGGCCCGGCGCGTCCTGGACGCTACGTCGTTCGGTGGTCATGGTGCGCGCTCCTGTCAAAATGGGAGGGCTACGGTCAGCCGCTCGTCGATATGCTTGTCCAGCGTGGCGTACTGATCGGGCGTGATGCCGCCGGCGTCCGGTCCCGCGTCGCGCGCCGTGAGCGCGTCCTGCCGGACCTCATGCGCGCCGTCCTCATTGGAGACCAGTCCAACACGGCGCTCCAATTCGTTGTAGGGCACGACGGGCGGGGCAGCTTGGGCCTCAATCACCTGGGGCGCGGCCAACGCGGCTTTCACCGTGTCCTTGAGCGCGGTCAGGGTCGCGGCCTCGTCTGCGGTGATCTGGCCGGCCTTGCGTGCGGCCTTGAGCGCGTTCCACGCCGCCAGTAGATCATCCTGGGTTGTGGCCGCATTGAAGTCCCGCCAGAGATGGTCGTAGACGCCGGTCATGGTGGGGTCGTCGATCACTTCGCCGGTCGCGGTGTTGATCGTGCGCCCGCTTGGCGTCACGTCTACGACGGTCGGCGTCGCGCCGTCCTGGGCCTGCATGTCCTCCATCTCCTCCTCTGAGTACATTCCTCCGATGGAGTCGGGGAAAGCCATGCGCGCCACGTTGGAGATGCAGCGGGCGCGCAGCATGTTGCCGGGGATTTTCTTCCAGTTGGGGTTTGTGGAGGGGTAGCCAGCGCGCTCGGCGTCCTTGATGCTAAAGCTGTACTCCTGGCGCTGCGTGGCCGTGCGACGCCTGTAGCTGACCGTGGCGCGTTCGTCGGTCGCCTCAAGCCATTGCAGTGAGTCGTCGCCGTGATCGCGGTAGATCAGCGCGGCCATGGTTTCAGCGGTCACAGTCGGCTTGCCTTTGATGACGTTGATCCCGTTGATCGCCGTCATGGCTGGCAATCCTAACTCCCGGCCTTTGAGCATGATTGTCAGGATGGCGGCGCGATTGCCTTTGAGGCTATCGGGCATCAGTCCGCTGTCGGCCAGGACGGCCGACATTTGGGACATGGTCGACCACGCATCCGGCGCGGGCAGCAGTGACGTATCTGCGCGTGTCGTCGTCAGTTGCGTCGAGGTGTTTGTACTCATCTAGAACCTCCCAGGATACCCCCGCCCTTTAGGGCTGGGGAGGAATGGGATCGGCCCCTGGGCGATGGGCTGCGTGAGCAGCACAGAGCCCCCATCCATCGGGCGATCCGTGGTAAAATAAGGGTAACGTTCCGCAAAGGCACAAGCCGTTGACCAACGGCGGGAACACGGTTTCGTGTGGACGTGCGTGGTACCGGATAGCAATGGGCTATCCGATGAGGCAGGGGTAAGTCGAGAGAATCGACGGGACGGCGGCTGCATGGTCCTGACTCCTGTTGTGGTCGGTCGTACACCCTCGGGTGGCCGGAGCAGTCCGGTTGTAGTGCGGCCGGGAGGTCCGCCCCCTGTGTCGGGTATCGAAAGGGGCAGGGCTGCTGAAAGCCCACGGCTTTAGTCGTGTGGCACATTACAGGTGTGCGAACTCCAATCAGTCAGATGGTCGATTAACGGGTGATGAGATAGACGATGTTGGACCACTCCAACACGCCCACGATGAGCAGCGCCAGGGCGATCCACCAGTCGTCTTTGAGCGTGACCACCAGGGCTACGACGGTGAACTCGATCAATAAAGCCCACACGAGGCCCCTCCAGACGCGGTTGTAGCGCTCTCCAACGACGCTACGATGCCATGCGGGGCGATAGGGGCCACCCTCGCAACAAAGGCGCAGGACGTGGCGCTCTGGATGCGGCGTGATGACACGCCTGGATGGTTGCTGTGAGCTGCTAGCTGTGGGGGTCATCATCATGCCCCCCAGAACGCTTGACTCTCGTTGTAGGCCTCGACAAGCGCGGTATAGACGCGCATCAGCCGGTCCATCTCGCCGTCGTAGCGCGTGATAAGCCAGTCGAAACGGGCTGTGTGCCCACGCCACGCGGCGACGTGCAGATGGGCCGTGGCACGCTTGAGCGCGCATATCTCGTTAGCCGTGCCGTCCAGACTCTCACGGAGAACGTCGGGTGTGGACTGTTGCCGCGTGCGGCGCGTCAGGTGGTTGTGGAAGGTCATAAGCGTGTCGTGGCCGATGCGACATCAGACGCGGCAGAGACTGGATACAGCGCGAGCGCACGATTGAACACGTCGAGCGCGCTTTGGCGTATAGTCGCGCTGTCTATCGTCGTTCGCTTGGCGGCGGAGGCGGCGGCGGCGGCGGCGGCGGATGCGGCGGCGTGGGCGGCGGCGTGGGCGGCGTAGGCGGCGGAGGCGGTGGAGGCGGAGGCGGCGGCGGAGGCGTAGGCGGCGGCGGAGGCGGAGGCGGCGGAGGCGGCGGCGGCGTAGGCGGCGGCGGAGGCGGATGCGGATGCGGATGCGGCGGCGGCACGGTAAGCCTCTTTAGCTGTGCGTGCGCTCTCCCGATCAACGACGGGGGCTAGGGCGCGCAGGGTGGCCGCGTGATCCGTGAGGCCAATCGCATCGAGCGCGCGCGGCGTGATGTCACGGACAGCCCAATCCGCCAGCAGATACGCCGCCTGTTGGTCGATGTCATAATGACCCGCCGTGCCGATGAGGCGCGGCGCGAAAGGCTTGAGGTCATCCAGATGGTCAGCGAACAAGCGATCATTGAGATTGCGTCCGAATGCGGCCAGGACCGGGCTGACGCATTGTGGTTGGTCTGACCACGGCTCGTCGGCGAGCCAGGACGTGAGTTCAAGCAGGCAAGCGCCGTCGCCGATGTTTTGGTGGCTGCCGGTGGAGAGCGTGATCGTGTCTAGCGTGCGTTGCTGTTGTTGCATCGTCGTTGCTCCGTTCGTTGTGTGTGGTGTGGTGAGTGATGAAGAGGTCATGAGCCATACCCTTTCAAGGCCAGCTTGATAGCGCGGAGGGCTGACTCAACAGCGGGTATTGTGTCGGACTTGTATCCGTCGATTCCGGCCTCGCGTTCTTCGGCCACTGACTCGTCGGCTAGCTGTTCCAGGATGGCGACAATAGTACGTTCAGTTGCGCCGCTCATGACTGTTCCCCCAGGAGGGCAGCGGCCAGCCGCGCGACGGCCTGCTCAGTCTCAATCCGCGCGATGCTGTGCGGCACGCCCGCGCGGGCGGCGTCCAGCTCGTCGAGCCACAACAGCAGTTGCACCTCCACCACGGCGCGTGAGATCGGGTGGCCCGCGCGCACGAGGTCCATAATCGCCGCGATGTTCCGGTCGGTGTCAGAGCGGGGTGAACTATCTGATTGACAGCCCCGCGCAGAGTTATGTATACTGCGGGCAGATGGTGTGTTAGCTGCATACATCGTTCTTCCGTTGATCCTTTCCCGGCTGATGTGCTCCACACATCAGCCGGTTTTGCTATTCCTCGGAGCCGCCACGGAGCGGGGCGTCGGGTTGTCTGTGCATTCATGCTGCTGTTGCCTCCTTCGCGACGGCCCTCTTCGCGCGCCGCCGACGGCCCGGCGGCAAGATGTCGGCATCCCAGTCGAACAACTCGTGCGCCTGGATGCCATAGGTCGTCTTAAATGCCTCACTAATTTTGTTCGCCTCCTCTCGCGTAAAGGGGTAACGACCCGCGCGTAGGCGCCGGTACCTGTCCGCGGAGGCCCCAAGGACATCGCGTACCCACATTTCGTCGATGTGCTTGTCCTTCACCACATCAAAAACATGGACGCCTTTTGCCATACGCACCTCCCGAGATGTACGACAATGCAATTGAATTGCCGATATAGATAGAGTACAGCAACGCAATTGCTTTGTCAATAGCCTATGGGCGTGCGTTTAGGTCAGTATAAAAGCACGTATACAGGCGTTTATGATATTGTATGGATGTGAAATGCAGTTGCATTGGCGTAAAGGTTAGAGGAGTTGACAGTGGCAGTTGCGGTGATGGAAATGGAGAGGACTAAGCGTGGCATCCCTGATTTTGACCGGCTTGAAGCGCGCATACGCGACGGCGCGCAGCTGAAGGGGACGTCGCTTCGTGAACTAAGTCTTGACCTTGGATTTAGCCATGCCACGATTACCGAGATGTTGCGCCATCGCAGCAAAGCGGGCCGGGATGTCCTGATTGCCCTGGCGGACTACTTCGACGAGTCGCGCGAAGAATGGCAAAAAATGGGGGGTTTTGACGTTCAGGCGCTGCCGCAGGATAAAGGTTTTACCACGGCCGAACGCACAATCGCCCGTCTATTTGCCGCCCTTAGCGAGGAGGATAAGGCAGCTTTTCTTCATGAGCTAGCCGAGTGGGAGCAGTAAGCCGATCAGGAGCAGCATACAGACCGCTCGCATAGGCGGCATGCAAGAGCAGACATGCGCCCCTTGTATCGTGACGTCTTTCTAGATCAGCGCGCACGCCTGGTGTGAGTAACACTCTTATCGCACGCCGCGCAATCTCTACATCGTCCACGACCGCCTCCTGTCTTCTTTATACGTATAGAACATACGTTCCACAATACATCTAAAGGGGCAGGTGCGTCAAGAAACCGTCCGTCGTGAGGGGGACAAAACATCACACCAACGCTATCCCTTATGCCTCCGCTGCGACCTGACGATGAGCGGTCCAACCTCTCCTAGATGCCCCTCCAACCACTGTGCTATCATCTCTAGCAGAGGGAGGGACACCACATGCATCGTATGGATATACCGACACTCAGCGTCGCGGAGGCCGCCAAGCTACTCACGGTCCACGCCAACACGATACGCTACCGGCTCACCAAAGGCGCCTACCAGCACCACAAGGCATTGACGGCGACGGGTGAGGTCTACATGATCGACGCCCGCGACTTCTATCGGCAACATCCAGAGGTCGCGCCGGAGGGCTGGTCGCACGGGGTGTTGGAGGGGGATACAGCATTTGTTGGAGATAGCGACGCCATCGAGGGCGGCGCGGGCGCGCGGGCGTTGGAACCGCTCCAGGAGGGCGCGACAGGGGCGTTCACGCTGACGCCCGCGCTGCTGCGGGCGGTTATGGTGGAGGCGGTCCAGGAGGCGCTACAACCGCTCCAGGAGGCGCTGCGCGTGTCGCATGAGGATAGTCAGATGCTCCGACAACAGGTGACGCAACTGCAACAACAGCAAGCGGTGATTTACCATGAGGTACGGCAGCAGCGGGGGAGAGGCGTCCTCCGGCGCTTGATGGGGTTGTAGGTGTCCTGTAGGGGGCTCTAAAGAGGTATACTTAAGGAAGTGGCCCGGCGACTGTTATCAGCAGTCCCAGGCCGTTGGCACCACGATAACACTGTTGAGGAGACCATCATGGCACACGTTCAGTTTACCCCATTACACCTCTCGCTAAACACAACAAGCGCCCTTATCTCCGGGCGTCTATGCTTATCGCTCCCCCACGTGACAGGCGATGAGTTCAAGGTCATGTTTTTCCTGGCCTTTAGGGATGGCGCTTTCAGGGATGGCGTGTTCATGGGTGATCGCGCGCCCTCAACCCTTTACACTATTTGCCAGGGGACGGGGTTAACCCGATCTGTTGCACGAGCGGCACTGAGTGAGCTATATCGCATTCACGCCGTCGAGTTCGGGATTGCCGGATCACGTCGGGTCTATCGCATTAGGTCTGAACGCGCACCGAAACAGCGCCCTCATAACCTATCGAACTATGCCTACAGCGATGAATCGCAAGTAAGGCAGAACAACGCACGAGCGCGCCGCTATGGCGTAGCGGGACGCCTTACTGTTTCTCAGTGGCGCTGGATAAAGATGGCTCAACAGGGGGTTTGCCTCGCCTGCAAACAGCAGGCCGGTAAAGACGGTGGACAACTAACGGTCGATCATGTGCAGCCTCTATCTAAAGGTGGCGATAACACACCAGGCAATATCCAGGGTCTATGCTTGAACTGCAACACGCGCAAAGGGGTCAAGCACATTGACTGGCGCGAAAGCGTTGTGCGCTGATGCCTGACGACACGCTACACGAGGATTGGTCAGGGGCCATGCCGTCCCCGACCTTCATCCAGATACCAGAGATATACTTCACGCGCATCCTCAAACACCTCACAGGCGTCGAGGCGAAGGTGATGGACTATCTCATGGGGATAGCCTATAAGTGGCATACTGGACAGGCTCAGGCGTCGCTCAGGGATATACAGACGGGCGCGGGCGTGAGTCGTGGCGCGGTCCAGAACGCCGTCAAAGACCTGCACGCGGCGGGACTCATCATCATTGAGCACCAGGCCGACGTGGCCGGTGGCGCGGGCCGCAACCTGTACCGCCTGAACGTGGCCGATGATGAGCGATACACCAGTGGTACAGGGGGTGTCCCAACCACTGTCACAGGGGGGTCAGGGAATGGCACACCCTATCCCAGCCCTGCGACGCCTACGCGCGCGCGTTCCTTATCTAAGAATTATATAAAAGAAGAGATGGCCCCCGACCTGTATGAACAGGTGGGGGGCCGGTCGCGTTGCGCGGTGTGCAAGGGCTGGGACGGCCGTCACGGCGAGGGCTGCAGGGTGGGGCAGGCCGAAGCCGAGGCGACGGGTTAGCGCCGGCGCGTCCAGTTAGGTAAGGGCTTATATTTCTCGCCGAGTACCCGCGTCATGCGCGCCCGTCGCCGTCGCAGGCCCCCGCCACCAATGAGCCGGCGCCGTGCGCGCCAGCCCCAGCGCTCGATGCCACAGAAACCACGCCCGTGGCAGTGTGTATGCCCATAAGGACAGTCCATCATCTTATACCCCTCACGCCCTGATACTCTCCACGCAAGGGGAGAAGCGGTTCCTGGTGGAATCGCTCATTGGTCACGATATTCACGACGATATTGTATGTGATAGGGTCGGTGTAGACAGCCCACCAATAATCCGCGAGGATGTCACGGTAACGCATCAGGACGGCTTCCGCCTCATGCCGCAGGGGCAAGCCTCGATAGTACCCTATAGATCGCTCGACATAATCCTCTAGCCTCCACTGTATTTCAAGCAACGCGGCGGTGACGACTGCGGCGCAGACATCAGCGGGGTACGTCATACCCGTAGCCACGGGTACCTGATACACAACGTCATACATTTTCCTCTCCTTTTCGCTCTAAAACACAGGCGGGACGCACGGAAAGTCACATTACTGTGCCTGCTTATAACCAGGAAAAGGCGGCGGCGTGTCGCGCTTCTCCCAGGCCGTCACCGCCTCTGACACGATCCACTCAAGGAGCGCGTCGTCGGCCGCGTGCTCCGGCAACCCACGCCGTCGCAGCATCTCATAGATACGGTTCTTTGCCGCCGCTTTGCCCGTCCAGTTAATCATCGACGAACCTCCCAGGAAACCCACCCTCTTTAGGGGTGGGAGGAATGGGACCGGCCCCCCCGGTGGGCCGCGATAGCGGCACATCGACCAGGCCAGTCGTGGTATAATTGAGGAAGCATCACACGAAAGGCACGAACCTCCGGGGGACACAGTTTTAGCGTGTGCGGCAGCGCCAGCGGGTGACGCCGCCATCGGCGTCGATGTGAGCACGATAAGCGGGGAGTACCCGCCAGGCAGCGACGAGAGGGCCTGGACTCGTGCTTTATGGGGTCGTACACCTTCGGGTGGCGGGACTCGTCCCGTTGTAATGCGGCCCCGAGGTCCATGCGTGTGTTGTCCAGACCAACCCGCGTGTAGGGCTCCTGAAAGCCCACGGCTTTAGTCGTGTGGCACATTACGGTCGTCCTTTTCCGGTCGATGCCGCGCCACCCAATCGACGCCCATCGCGCGCTCTACGGCTATCCACTCCGCATCGACGCACGCCAGGCAACGGTAGAACCGGCCTGGGTCGAGTGGGCCGCCGCAGTCCGTGCAGGTCTTCGCCTTGGTGGCCGGCGCTGTTTCCCCCTCAATCGTGACGTGCGCCTCGCCGCCACTGTAGCGGCCATCTTCATCGAATGTCAGGCGGGTCTCTATCTCCATCGTGTCGCCTGAGTGCAGTGGATAGGCCCCCTGGACCGGAATGTATTCACCTTCGTTCATAGCTCACGCGGATCCGTGCCGCGCACACAGGGCCGCTCACGCTGGAAGAGACGCCCGCAGATGACACAGCGATCTAGGTAGAAAGCCGTCGCGCCCCAAGTCATATAGGGCTGATCGGCGTGCTTGATGACGTGATCGTGCGCGGCTAGTATGCTGTCTGGATTGGTCATGGGAACTCTCCCGAATCGGCGTCAGGCATGACGCCGTTTGGCATCAGTTCAATACCCAACTTTGCCGCCACCCGTCCGTAGGCGACGGCCTGGCCTGATAGATAGTCGATACCCGCATCTCCACTAGGCGTCCGAGGACGCGCCACGTCCCTATCTCGGTCACGGATGACCCCGGCCCATTCCGCGCGGAGCCAATCAGCAAAGGTGGTCATGGCAACTCTCCCCACTCCACGCGCGCACAGACGGCCTCGTGCGCTTCGGCCAGGCCGCCCACGGTGATGCGGGCCGGGTCGTAGTCTTTTTCGTAGCGTCGCGGCTTCTCGTTACCGATACCCTCGGATACAACGCTGCACGCACGCTCCCCATCGCGGTGCGTGGTCCACCAAGCGGTGTGAACGTACAGCCCCAGATCGGGGTAATGGGTGCGTTGCCAATAAGGACGCCATGCAAAGTAGCCAAGATCAGTAGGGCTATCGACGCGCGGGCCGGCGCTGTGTGTGGTGGTCATTCCTCCGGATCCTTAAATTGTTCACTTGTTTCGTGGGCGCGTAGCACAAGATTCCTAATAAGGTAGGACACACTACGGTCACGCCTGGCCGCCATGTCGGTTAGCCACGCCTTCACGTCCTTTGGAAGGCGCACCTGTATCCATTCCTCATTAGGCGCGACGCGCTTTCCCGTTCGTTCCTCTGGCATCTCTCCTCCTTGCTATCAGTATAGCATGGATTATCACAGCCTATTGACACCTTACGTAAGCACATGCTATACTGGTTACATAAGGTGTGATCAGCAAAGAGGAGTTAGGAACATGCAACAGCAACAAGCGACCTTCAAGCCACGGATGCGCCGCCTCGGTGAAGGCCGCTACCTCGTAGAATCCGCGGCGCATCGCGGTACGGGTCATCAGGTAGACCTCCTGACGATGCGGTGTGGATGCAAGAGCTTCCAGTATCGGGGCGGCGCGTGCAAGCACATTACACTAGCCGAGAGCTTCGAGCGGGGCTACCAACTAATGCGGGCACAGGCCACGACGGCGCGGAAGGAGGAGGGAGCCGTGCCGATGACGGCGGGGGCTCCCTCGGGCATCGTGCGGCCGGTCAGGGGCGAGGGGGCGTATATGGCTTCGACGGGGGCGCGGGGCATGGGGGCCTTGCTAGAGGCGTTTGGAGGGTAGATAGCATGTGTTTAGGTGCGAGTCAGTATGATCTCGACTACTGCGTCTGTGCGGACGCCGCCGACGAGATGGCCCAGTGTCAGACGTGCGGGGCGTGGTGGCCGCGTGAGGAGCTGCTTGAGGGGTTCGACGATGAGGAGGGCGGGATCGTGGCGGGGGCAAGCTATTGCCCCTTGTGTGGCGTCCTGGGACGGATAGAGGAATAGACAACAAAAAGCCCCGCGCCTGCTATGAACAGGTGCGGGGCGGGAAGGACTGACCGAGAGATGCAGCAGCCCTACGATGAGAGTATACCGCGCTCGCAGCGGGGACAACGCGCGCCACAGGAGCCACAGTACCGGCCAGCCGGCGACGGGCGCTGGTTGCCGGCCAACCGGGCGGCGCGCGAGGAGTGCGCGGCGTGGAACGCCTGGGCGGATCGCGTGAATGCGCGGACGCTGGCGCGACTGATGATCTAGCTAAGGAAGAGGTCCGATGACCGCGTTTAAGGGCATGAAGGCCGGCTATTGTTTAACCTGCATGGATAAACAGAATTGCCGCTGGTCCAAGGTGTTGAAGCGATGGATTTGCACGCGCTGCGGTGAAACGAATATCAGGCCTGATTAGGGCATGTGCGCTATAGCGCGGATGCCCCTAAACAAAGAAAAAACGGCCTATTCCCCTACTTATTAGGGGAATAGGCCGTTTTTTCTTTGTTTGTTCTGCTGTTAGACGCGTTGGAGGTTGCTATGAAGATCCCAGCCTCCCCATTTACCGTTAGGCAATTTGAGGCTAATCCACGGCTGAGAGTCGCCCGCCTGCGCCGTCAACACATCGCCTTTCTTGATGTGCTGCGTGATCGGCGCGGCCTGGTTGGGCTTGGCGTGGAGCGCGCCGTCGAACAGCACGCGGAAGCGCAGCGGGCCGGCTGTGGCGCCACCGGGAGCGCCTGGTGAGCCGGAGGACGCGCCGGAGGTCTGGCCAGCCAGCGGCGCGACTGTTTGGGGGTTACAATCTACTTGTAAAAACCAACCATTGTAGGCACGACGGTAGGTGTCCAGGCTCCATGTATCGAACGCATCCTCCCACGGATTCGCGCGCGCGGCTTGCCCCGCGTCGTCGTCGACCGTCACGGTGGGGCAGAAATGGCCGCCCGTCAGGTTGGCGAGGTCGGCGTAGAACAGGGTGATGTTCGGACGTCCGTGTGCCAGGTTGTCACGAAACACGTTCAGCGCGGTATCAGCGTCGACCTGCGCGTAGTGGTTAGGAATGTTGTGCGTTGCTAGATCGTGCGAGAGCTGGCTGACGTTGGTATAGCCGAGGTCGTTGGCCTCGTTCGGCTGATTGAAAATGCGGTCATTGATGGTATCAGGGCTCACCAGGACGGGGCCAGGGCCGTACAAGTAGCGCTCAATCATGGCTTCGCACGTCGGCCCGCACAAGTTGAGTCTGTTGTACGAGGGCTGGCCGTCGTTCGTGGCTGCCCAGAGCTGCGAGATGAGCGGAAACCCGTTAGCGATAGAAACATGACCCATAGAACACCTCCATTAAACTAGTCGTGAGAGGGCAGCACGTCACCTCGTGCCGGTAGGCGGTCACTGTGCCAGGGATGCGCGGCGGCGCGGGCGGCGCGCTCCTCGGTGGTTAGGCTGGTCGCGCGGTCGCATAGGCCGCGCGTGGGGAAGGTCGTTGTTGTCTCCTTGAGCGTGCGAGGTCGTTCATGCGATGGCTCAATCTCGGGCTGAGGTAGCCGCAGCAGATCACCCCCGTACCAGACGACGATCAACTCGTTGGCCGACGTGACGCCGACGCGACGCAGCAGGAAAGTGACGTAGTGCTTGAGGGTGTTTTGACTGATGTGAAGGATGCGGCACATGTCACCGTAGCTCGCTCCGTGCGCCAGCAATTCCCACACTTCGTATTCGCGCGTCGTGACCTGCGGTGACGTGGGGTATGTGGTGGCCATATGTCTCCCCTCCATCCACCGTGGACTTAATCGGCGTGTTCCGCGCGCTCTTCGACGCAAGCCGCGCCTGGATCGAAGGGCGTCCAACCAGCCACCGCGCAGGCCGCTTCAAGTGCGGCTGGAGTGGCGTTGCTGGCCTTGAAGAGCGGTATCGGATCAACCTTGACCGCTCTCAAAAGAGTCAATACTAACTGACTGCAGAACACGCTGGCATGGGGCAGCCGCTCGAACACATCGGGCAGGCTGAAGCGGAGCAGCAGATAGGTGGCCACGACGCCGAGCGCACTGTAGGGCCGGCCGTCATACGGCGCGGCCAGTCGCCAGCACAGCCATGCGCCCTCCGTGTCGGTGGGTACGACGTACTCTCTGATGACCTGCCCCGCTTTGGTGGCCGGGTCGAACACATGCACGCGCGGCGGGATCGCCTCCAGGCCCCAGGTCGGGGCATCCGGTGTGCCCGCATCAGTCGTCCACCGGAGCCAGCAATGGGATGCCAGCGGTTTGTCGATCGCTAGCACGTCGGCGGGCTCATATCTTTTTTCCACCGACGCGATCAGACGATCTAACGGCGAGGCGCGATTGGCCGAAAAACCAATTAATAAAGCAATAACACACCTCCATGTACACGGCGACGTAGAATTGACCCATTTGCGCCAATTTGGCTTGACCCATCTTTTTCAAGTAGCTCGTTCCTGGCGTGCGCCCTCATCTCTGGTAGATGCGGATCGAGGCCTTTGCCATCTGGTCTAATGAGGGTCAAGCTACATTGGCGATTGCTGGGTCAAATCTCACTGGCGTTGACATCCACCAGGGGTTCTGAGGATTCTGAGGGTTTTGAGATGCCACCCCTACGCTAGAAAGACCTCTCAAATAGGGGGACAGCATAGTAAAGTAGTATAACTACTACTATACATACATGACACTTCTACGGCGATTTTTCAATATCAAGATGCCCTCTCAGAACTCTCAAAACCCTCAAAACCCCCTGACGGCGCTCTTTTAGATGCAGAGATGACCTGACAGAACCGACAGAACCCTACTGAAGCGCGACCGTCCCCGCCGGCAGCACATTGACCGTGACCGGCGCTTGGGCCGGCGCGGGCGGTGGGGGCGGTGGGGGCGTGATCCCTAACACGGTTGTGAGCGTATCGCGCAGACCACTTTGGACCGCGCCCTGGGCGACGGTGGTGGCGAGTGCGGACATATCGGCCTTGAACGCCTCGGTGTCGAACGGCGCGGCTCCGACGCCCGTGCCTTGCAGCGGCGGCAGGACCGCCGCCGCGCCGGGCGCCACGGCCACGACGCCCGCATGGAGCGCATAGACCGCCGCCTGTATGAGGGCTTTACGCTGCGCCGGTGTGACACTCTTGGGCAGCAGCGTGGCGAGGCCGGCGTCTACTTGGCTGAACTTGGTCGTTCCGGTTTTGCCGGTCGCGGCGGCGAAGTCCTGTTCAGCGGCGGTCACGAGCCGCAGCGCAGTGGTGGCCCATGCCTGTTGTTGAGCCGTCAGTCGTTTGCTGCTGGCAAGCGCGCGGAGTTCCCAGGCGATCACAAAGGCAATCACGGCCAGCGCGGCGTAGGCGAGCTGGACGATGACGGGGGCAAACACGGACCATTGAAAACCGTTCACAGCTATCTCCTTGTTTATTCGTTGGTGATCTGTACCGGCAGCCGGAACACCTCTGACGACGCGCCGGCCGGCACGCGCACGACGACGGTGTACTCCGCGCCCACGTCGCTCGGCACGGTCGCGCCCTGCCCCACGGCAAACGACAGGACAGCCGTCGTTCCGGTCTGCGTCAGCGTCAACGCGCCGGTGACAAACGCGAGCATATGGGTCGGGGAGAGCGAGGCGAGGTTTTCATCGAGCACATCGACGAGCGTGGGTTGTCCCAGCGTCACTCCGGTCGGGATATTGGTAATGGTCAGGGAGGCGGTCAGACCCTGATCGAGCGTGTCAATTGAGTTAGTGCCAACAACCGTCACAGCCATAGCGGCTCCCATCTGGTAGGTGTACTGGATGATGCGCCACGGCGCGTTGTAGGTGAGGCCGCGCCACACGACGCTATAGGCGAGGCGTGGCAGCTCCGGCGCGGTCCCCGGCCCCTGTTGATGTGTCGTCAGCGTGGCAATAGCTGTTTGTAGCCACCCCAGCGCTTTACCGATGGCGCGGCCCAGCCCTGCAACGGTGGCCTGCGTCGCGCTCAGACTTTTGCCCATGCTCCGCGTCAGCGCGGGTAGACTGGCTTGCGCGACGGTCAGGACGACGATACGGCCCCTGCCACTGGTCAGCGCCGCCAACGCGCCTTGCAGTGCCGTGAGGCTGTGTGTGACGCCCCGCGTGAGCGTCGCCGTACTCGATTGACCCAGCGCCACCACGCGTGACGTGGCGCGCGTGAGCGTTGCCAGTGAGCCTTGCGTGACGGCCAACGCGATCAGACGGCCCCGCCCCACGCCCAGCGTTGAGGCGGTCCCTTGTATCCATGCCAGCCCTTTAGCGGCAACACGATTGATCGCCGTCGCGCTCGTTTGCACGACCATCAGTGGCTTGACGATAGCGCGCGTCAGGGCCGGCGCTGATCCCTGGAGAGCGGCCAGGGCGACGATCTTACTCTTGAGCGTGGAGAGGAGCGTGTTCGTCGCCTGTGTCGCGGTCAGAGCGTGCGCGATGCCCCGCGCGACGACCAGTGTGGACGACTGTGCCGCGGCCATGCTCTTGGTAACGCCACGCCCCAACGCGGGCGCGCTCGCCTGTGTGAGCGCGAACGCCATGATTTTACTCTTGAGCGCCGCCAGTGTGGTAAGCGTCGTTTGTGTCGCCGCGACACTTTTACTGAACCCGCGCTGGAGTGTGGCCGTGCTTGCCTGCGTCGCGGTCACAACGCGACCAAAGGAGCGTGTCAGTACAGGGGTGCTTGATTGTACGGCGGTGAGCGTCAGTACCTTGCTCTTGAGAGATGAGAGGATCGTCAGTGTGGCTTGCGTCACGCTTATGGCCTTGGCGATGCCACGGGCGAGAGCTGGCGTCGTCCCTTGTGTCGCACCTACGGCTTTGGCGATGCCACGGGCGAGGCTGGCCACGGTCCCCTGTGTGGCTGTGACGATGAGTGTCTTTGCCTTGAGCGTTGAGAGGAGCGCGGACGTGGCTTGTGCGGCGCTCACACCTTTGGTGATCGCACGCGTCAGTGTCGTGAGGCCACCTTGCGCGAGCGCCACCCCATGGGCCGTGGCGCGTTGGAGCAGCGGGACAGACGCCTGGAGCGCGGCTAGCTGCTTCGCCGTGGCGCGGCTGAGAAGGGGGGCTGTGGCTTGTGCAGCGGTCAGCGTTTGACTCTTGAGCGCACCGCCCGCGCTCGCGGGCACGATCAGGCGCGGGGCCTGGAACATGGCGTAGGGGTCGGTGTAAAGAGTGGCGACTTCGGCGGCGGACAGGGTGCGGGACCAAGCGCGCGCGACCGCCACTGATCCTGTGAGCGGTAGCGCGCCGCCCTGCGCACCAGCCCCGATAGACAGGGGCGCTGTGTTCGTCACGTTGGGGGGGACTCCAACGCTGTGGTCTGTTATGAACGGAACTGCTACCCCATCGACGTACAGGCTGGCAGAGGCGGTGGACCCACTGTACACCCCGACAAAGTGATGCCAATTCCCGTCCGCGACGGGCATCGTGGTCCTGAAGCCGCGCTCATTGACACTCGCGGGCGGTCCCTGGTAGAGGAGGAAACAAAGGTATGAGCCGGCTGACCCGCCTTCGGAGTTGCCGGCGATCAATAAGCTCGTCTGCGTGTAGACGCTACTATCCCGTTTGGTCAGGAGGAAACCTGTCTGTGCGGAACTAGGGTTAGCCCACACCTCGTAGGTGACGTCGCCCGCGCCGGGCGCCAGCCACGGAGCGTCAGGTGTTGCGGCATATTGCGCCCCACTGCCCGTGAAACGCAGCCCTGCCCCTTGCGGCCCTGTGATCCATGGGGGGCCGCCCGCGACAGTGGCCGGACTCCGTCCCGTCGCATCGTTGAGGGTCGTCCCCCCGCCCTCGTTGAGGTGGTAGGCGGCCATCAGACCACGCGCCAATGGATGCGTGGGATCAAGCCGCGCGCCAAGGAACGGTTTTTGCCCCGCGTGTCGCCGTAGCAAGGTAATCGCCATGCTGCGCTACCTCGCTGTTAGGCAATTCCGCTAAAGGTATCGGCCGTGATCGTCAAGGATGCAACCGCGTTCGTGCCGTCATTATTCGTCACGCTGATTCTCCATCCCGGTGAGGTCTGCAAGAACAGCTTGCGCGCCGCTGTGCCCGACGCGGCGATGTTCCCCGAGCTATACGACACGGATGGCACGGTCTCGAAGTCGGGCGGCACTCCATTCCCTGATCCGGCGAAACACGACACCGTAAAGCCGTTCGTGGTCGAGACCGTTGCGCCCACCACGACTTTAATCTCCACCTGTGTTTCGTAGACCGTGCTGGTGGGAATAGCGACGTTGCCCGTGCCGGTGGCGCCAGGATAGATGTTGTAGGTGTCAGTGGCCGCTGCCGCCAACGCCACGCCATTGGCGACGTTGCCTAATGCCGCAAGAGTCATAACTGGCGAGGCCACTCTACACCCCCTCGGCGCTGGTCACGAGGCCGTTCACCGCCGTCTGGATCGTGGTGTCAGGGATCGCGTTCGATGAGTGCGGCGTCGCCGACGTGTACGCCGCGAGCACGTTGCTGTCAGCCGCCGCGCCTAAACACAACTGCTGCAAAATGTTGCCGGGGTTTTGCCGCAGAGCTTTAACCCAGGCCAGGTTCGCGGCGTGGTTGGTGGTGGTCGCGGGCTCGGTCTCGATGGCGTCGAGCGCGTTGGTCAGCGCCATGGCGACGCGCGCCGCGAAGGCGGCGTCGCTGCTCAGGGTGTATTGGTCGATCAGAGCCATCGCGCGGCGCTCCTTTTCTCTCTGGGTGGCCTACGTAAATTGGAGCGTCGCGTTGAGAGTCAAGCTGTCTCCTGGCGATAACGGTATGCCTGTAAAATCTGCTTTGATCACGAGACTGCCGGATGCCGAGGCATCAAAAGAACCTGCATTCGTCACCGTTTGTGTGGCCCCCGCTGTAAAAGACGGTGACCATTTAAGCTGATCGTTGGCATTCGTGACCGTCGCGCGCGTCGGGATGGCGTTGACGCGCGCATAGTTGGCCCATGTGGCCGTCGTGTATTCCGTAAACAGCGCGGTGTCTGTCGCGGCTGATGTGCCAGCGCCGGAACCGATGCCCCAGTTGTTCGGAGCCGTGCCGCCGAGACCGCCGACCAAACCGGTGAACACGGCACGTGCCAATGCTGTAATGACCGTCGCCATCGTGTCTTACTCCTTCTCGCCGCGTAGAGCGAGCACATCGCTTTCCTCGATACGCTCACCGCGCATCTGTTTCAGCCGCAACACGGCCCGCTTGAGGGGGTTGGACTCATGGAAGGCGATGACGCCTAACTCCTCGACCGTGCCATCGGCGCGCGTCACGGTCGCCGTGATCGTGGCGCGCTTCACGCCGGAACTGACCTGCATACTCATGCTTCCCTCTTTTCCCTTCGGATTTCTTGGCGCGCACAAGACGCGAAGACACGCGGCCTTAGCGTTCATCAACCGCAACGGTCATGCGCCGCGCCGCTATTCGATTGTCGTGACGGGGCTATCAGGATCGCTAATGAACGCGATCCACGCCACGTCCCGTCCGCTCGCGGTGGCCGTGGCGGGATCACCCACACGCACCAGCATCATGTTGACGCAGCGCTCGGAGTCATCCTTGCAGCGCGCGGGCAGGGAGAGCCAGCGCATCTCAATCGGCCCCTCACCCGTCTTGAGCGCGTGCTTGATCCCGACGCGATGCGCGGCCTGATGCCGCACGGGAAGCAGCAGGTCGGCCAGTTCCGCGCCCACTGCGTCCTGCTCGCTGTAGCCAAACAGAGAGACCGCACGCGCGTTCCAGCGCGTGATAATGCCGTGTGCGTTGATGCCGATGACCGCCGCGGGCCACGCGGCCAGGAGACGTTGTTCGTGCTGACGCGCTTCCACGATAGCGGCCTGCGTAGCCTGACCGCGCGTGTACTCATGCCACAGCAGAAACGTGGCGCTCGCCATGATCGTGGCGGTTTCCAGCGGCAAGGCCGGGAACCTCGTTCCTAACAGCGCTGCTGTATACAGGGAGATGCCGGTGGCGATACACCCCACGCCGACGCCTCCCGTGAGCGTGGCGACAATGATATAGAAAACCAACGCCCCCCACGGATGGGAATGCAAAACGGGCATCATGACGTCGGCATAAACCGCGATGGCGCCGACGGGGATGTGTAGATTGCGCCATACCAAGGTAGACAGTCTAGACCAGCGCATCACCTAAACCTCCCAGGAAGCCCCGCCTTTCAAGGCGGGGAGGAATGGGATTGCCACCAGACAACGCCCCGCTTTAGCCCATAGTCCCTGTGAGCACGCTACCCTTAAATGTGGTATACTAGAGATATGAGCACACGCACTATCGCCCTGACCTTGCGGCCCACCGTCGCTGAGAAAACCGCCCTTGCCCGGTTGCAAGAGCGGTTCAACGCGGCCTGCAATTATATCAGCGGCGTGGCCTGGGATGCTCAGGAGTTCAATAAGGTCCGCTTGCAACGTATCGTGTACGGCGACGTGCGCGCGGAGTTCGGGTTGATGGCGCAACACACCATCCGTGCTATTGCGGTTGTAGCTGACGCCTACACACTCGATCACGACACCAAGCGGGCGTTCCGCGCCGACGCCGCCGTGGTCTTGGATACGCCGCGCCTGTACCGCGTCAAGCACAACCGCGCCAACATCACGACGCTCGATGGTCGCATCAAGGTGGAGTTGGGCATTGGCGGGCATCAGCGGCGGCAGTTGGCCGACGCGGTGAAGCTCGCGGAAGCGGACCTGATCCGCGACCGCAAGGGCCGTTGGCGGCTCCTGGTCAGCGCGCACTACACCGACCCGTCCACTATGGACACAGACGGCGTTATCGGCGTGGACCTCGGACGGACGGATATTGCCGTGACAAGCGACGGGGCTACGTTCAGCGGCGGCACGGTGACAGCAACGCGTGACCACTACGCGCGGGTGCGTCGTAGTATTCAGCGCAAAGCCTCGCAGGGCACCCGCAGTACGCGCCGCAGGGCGCGGGCCGTGGGGAAACGGATCGCGGGGCGGGAACATCGTTTTCAGCGCAACACCAACCACATCATCAGCAAGCGTATCGTCGGACAGGCCGTGGCGAGCGGGCAAGCTATTGCCTGCGAAGACCTGACAGGCATCAGGGAGCGCACCAACAGGCAGGCGCGGACCAAGACAGAACGGCGACGGTCCAATAGTTGGGCATTCGCTCAGTTGCGCCTGTTCCTGACCTACAAGTGCGTGGGCGCGGGCGTGCCCTTTGTTCTCGTTAATCCGGCCTATACCTCTCAGATGTGCCATTGCTGTTTTGTCCTTGGTGAGCGCTGCGGTAAACGGTTCTCTTGTGTGAATCCCGCGTGCGCGTGGCGGGGGGATGCCGATGTGAACGGCGCCCACAATATCGCGCGACTGGGGCTGGCACTCATGCAGCCCGGAGGTCCGCCGCTGTGTTGCTCGTACCAACCCGGTGGCAGGGCTACTGCAAGCCCAGGTGCTTCAGCCCTGGGTTCATGACAGCGACTCTCGTTCCCTTGGCGACGATGAATCGCCTGATTGTTCAGAACGTGCGGCCTGTTGCAAGGCGCGGAGGCGACGCGCGATCACCGCGCGTCTGATAATCATGGCGATGATATAGATAATGACCACGACCACGATACCAGCCAGCACAAGCGTGCGGGTTTGCCCGGCTGTACTCGACCCAACGAGGAAGTAGGAGAAGGCGGCGACACCCAGGGGGCCAAAGTAGCGCGCCAACGTATCGCCTAGTTGCTTGTTCTGGGCGGCGATTTGGGCGCTCAGGTCTCTGGTTTGTTGTTCCGTCTGCTTGGCGACCGTGGCGATGTGCTGGCGCCGCTTGTCCTCGCGCGCGGCTTCCATGCGTTCGGCCTCTTTGAGCGCGTCCTGACGCTGGGCTTCAATCGCCGTCTGCGCGTGCAAGAGACCCCGCAACTCCGTGATGTGCGTGGTTATGACCGCCGTTTGCTCATCTTGCCGCTCCATATGCGCTTCGCGCGCCTTACGGTATTCGGCTTCCTCCTGGCTCTCGACGGCGATAGCGCGAATCTCCACGAGTTGCTTTTTCAGCCCTTCTTGTCCGGCCTGGTCTTTGGCGGTGAAGGCGCTGATTTCCTCGCGCAGGACGCGTGCCAAATCATCACGTATCGAATCCAGGCGCTCAAACACATCGGCGAAACGCTTGTCGTGGGCCTGGGCGTCGTAAATGTGCCGCGCGAACTCGTCCTGTTTTGCCTGCAATACTCCGAGTTGCTGCGCCAGCACCAGCAGGGGTGGTTGTATGCTCTCGGAGTTGGGTTGGTCATTGGTTTGCATGAGCGTGTCGTCCCTTCTTAGCGGGCAACCTGCCCATCGTCTAGGCGCCAGCAGCGCCAGCGCGTATCAGCCCCATCCCGCCGTGGTCGCCCGTCCGCCGGTCGTTAGGACGGCTCTGGTGGGTCGGTGGATGCCGGGATCTCCGTCGCGCCCAGGCCCAACGCCTGCACGGCGGCCATGTCTCGGTAGTGGGGGCTGGTCGTCGAGAGATGCGGCCTCCGCTGTGTTCGCTAACACGGCGTCATGGGTGTGTCGCCTCAGCGGAGGCCGCATCCCGCTCGGTCGGTTGGTCGACGTTAGGCTGGTTAGGGATCAGTCGTAGGGGCGGACGTTTGTTCTAGGACCGCCGGGATATCCTGTGGCGGCGGTGGGGGTGATTGATCGAGTCCGCTGGATGGCGCGGCGTCGGGGATGGTGGTTAGGCCCAGGCCCAGCGCCTGTAACGCGGCCAGCTCGTCGAGGCGGCCCGCCAGGCGCGTGTGTGCTTCACGCAGCGCCTGGAGGTCGGCCTCGTGCACGGCGATCTGTTGGCCTAATTCGTCAAGGGCCGCGCATCCAGCCTCGTAGCGGTCATTCAGATTTGACATAGCACTCCTCAGTCCTTAGTAGCCAGCTATCAACGGCGAGGGCCGTCTGATTGCTAGCCCCTTGTCGGTCCCGATGCTCTTGAGGAGCCCTATCGTCGTCGCATCAGCGCTCACGACGGCGTAGGAGCCAATCGGTACGCTGATGGTGACGGCCGCCGTCCCCGCCGTGTTGTCCGTGCGCGTCGGCACGGTAGCCGGCACGTAGGTGGCGAACGAAATGATGTCCGTCATGGCCTGCTGTGCCGCCGCGAGGTCGGCGGCGTCCTGCGTCGCCGTGGCTGACCCTGACGCCGTATACGTGGCTTGCAGCGCCGTGGGGCCATAGTCAGCGAGCCGGATCAGAAAGTCACGTGTCTGATCCATCGTCGTGCGCAGGTTCATGGTGATCGTCGAGAGGCGTGCGCGTAGATCGGTCGCCAGTAATTCGTATCCACTTGACATAATTACCCTCCTTCTTCTGTCAGGGTGAGGGGATGGGTGCGCGGATCAATCGTGACGCCTAACTCGGCGGTCTTGGCGGCGATGATCGCATCACGCAGCTTGATTTGATCGTCACGCGACAGCGGCGCGGGCGCGGGCGACGTCACCGGGAAGCGCGACACATCCACAAGCGGATGCCCGTGCGGATGCAGATGCAGCGGCGTATCCTCCATCGTGGGTGAATTGAGTTCAAGGTGCGCGTGGTGCTCAAGATGCGTGACGTTGACCATCGCGGGCAGCGTCATGGTATGCCACTCATTGGGCGCGAACCGTTTCCCATAGCTGGACCCCGCCGCGAGCGGTTGCCCGTCGAGGCCAATGAGTTGACAGGTGTGTTCGAGCGTCACGCTGCCGTCGTAGTCCATGTGGTACGTCCCCGAGAGGAGCCGCAGGCGCACGTCAGGATTGAGATTGCCCATGATCCCTTAGCCTCCTTGAGTGCCTGGCAGGCCCGACGCCTCGACCGGATGGCCCGCGCCGTAGTGGTGCAGATAGAAGGCGTGATCGTTCATGGGCCGGATCATCTCCATGTGCACCCTGACGCGTGGGTGTGGCTCTGTGTGATCAGGATGCCAGGTAAACAGGCCACCCAACCGGACGTGCGGGTAGCGCGGGTCGGTGTGCAGCGTGCCGCCACTGTGCGAGAGATAGCCGGCATGGCCGGGGCCCTGGTCGCGCGTGGCCGGGTCGCAGTAGATCATCCACTCGCTGTAGAGGCGTAGCCAATGCTCCTTGTCGTCGTCCATCGGCACATGGTAGGCCGCGATGGGTGGCTCACCCCACTTATAGGGCTGGGCCGGCACGACGATATGGTGCTGGTTCGGGAAGCCGTCGATGGCGAACGTGAGGCAGGTTCCATCCGGCGCGAAGAGAGCGAGGCGATGCAGGCGCATAGTCGTTAGTTGATAACCTCCGTCTGAAAGTACGCCGTCCCTGACCAGGCTGCCCCACTGTAGCTCGTTCCGTAGAGAAACATGCCACCGTCGCTGTGGGTGTCGACCTCGACGAAGCCGGTGCCCGTGCCGCCCGCGCCTTCGGGGATCAAGCCATAGCCACTATTGGCGGATGGATGCGCGGCTCCGTGGCGGTAGGTCGAAGGCGCCGTGCCGTAGCACAGATTCGCGCCGGCGAACTTGAAGTGACCGGCGGCCAGGTTCGCGTCGCCGTTGCCGCCGCCGTTGGTGATGTTCCCGCCGTTCGTCGAGACGGACGCGCCCACGCTCGGCGTCAAGATCGTCGTCGAGTGTGACGATTGCTTGATCGCGCCCTTGCCATAGCCGGACGGTGATCCCTGCGGCAAAAGGCGGACCTCGGATGCGCCGCCAATGCCGCTGTCCATCGTCTGCCCCTGCGGCAACGTATAGACATCACCGTTGAAAGTGTGTTTTCTGCCGCTGTTGTTGGCGTTGGTGTAGAGGTAGACCTGCCCGTTTGAGAACTGCGAGAGGTTTCCGGTCGTGTCATCGCCGATCCAGTGCGAGAGATTGCCCGTGTTGATCGACAGGAACTGACGGGCCGATGAGCCAACGGCCTGCATCGAGGCGACGCGCGCCGCGCCAATGTAGGTTGAGAAGTCACTTCCATTATGCGTCGCCGCCAACACCCCGCCGCCGTAGTGACGCAGTGTGGTCCCGTCGTGATCGAGCACGCGCGCCCCGGCCAGGCCGTGTTTCAGGTAGAGCAGGCCCGTGCCATCGTCGCCGACACTGTGGAAAGCCGTGCCGTCGCGCATGATGTCCACGACGGCGCTATTGCCGCTGATAAACCGTGAGCGCGATGAGGGGATACGAGCCGATGAGCCAACGCCGTAGACGGTATGTGTCGTCCCATCGTGCGTCGTGGCCGGTAAACCGCCGCCGCCGTAGGTGGTCGCGGTCGTACCGTCGTGATCCCACCCTTTGACGCCGTTTATGGTGGCGACGAACTTGCCCGTGCCATCCTCGCCGATCTCATGCCAGGTGGTCGCGCTCCGGGCGATACGATGTTTGGCGCCTGCACCTGAGGTGACGTGTTGCGCCGCCACGACACCCCCCGCATAGTGTTGCAAGGTTGTGCCATCGTGATCGAGCACCTTGTTCCCGGCGCCGTGTTTGAGGTGGAGTTTGCCCGCGCCATCGTCACCCATGAGATGGGTCTGCGCGGTGGTGGTGTTATAGAGTTTGAGGGCCAGTTGGCCACCGCCGCCCGCGCCGCTCGATTGATGGCGCGCGACCTCAGCGTAGCCACCCACGCTACTATAGACGCGGTGCGTCTGGCCGTCGTGCGTGACGGCCACGACGTTGGCCGCGTACTGCTGCCAGAGCGTGCCGTCGTGATCTATCACGCGGTTGCCGTTCGCGTGCGCCGCGTAGAACTTGCCGGTCCCATCATCACCGAGGCCATGGAGCGACGTGCTGTTCGTTTGCCCGAAGCGCGCCAGGCCGCCGTTCGATGAGCCCGCACCCTCGAAGCGCACCAATTCATTGGTGTTGCCTCGGCCGCCCCCATACACACGATGCGCGACACCATCATGATCCCAGGCGCGGTTGCCCGAGGCGTGCTGTCCATGGAGCCGCCCCGCGCCGTCATCGCCGCTCAGGTGGTAGGCCGTCGTGTTGTGCTGCTTGTGTTTGGTCTGACCCGCGTGCGCGCCGACGGTCACGATGTTGTGAATTAACTGACCATCGGAGTAGTGTCCGTGATCGCCCGTGACGGCATGGTGCCGCACGATGGTCCCCGATTGATAGTGCTCGTAGCGCGCCGTCGCCGTGTTGTGCGTCTTCTTGTGGAACAGACCCGTCGCGTTGCCGCTCGCGTCGAGCGCCTGGGCGTTCTGAATGTGATCGCCCGTATGCGCTTTGTGACCGCTGGGGTGGTTATGATGAGCCACCGTGGCGCCGTCTGTCGCGTAGTGAATGGCATGGTGTGTATCAAAGTGCTCATGTTGCTTGACCCGCGCCGCGTTATAGCGGCGGTGAGAGCCACCCGTGTAGGCGATGGTGTGCTCATTCGGTCGCCCACCGTGATCCGCGCCGACGACGAGCCACGAGGAGCCGAGTTTCTGGAGGGTGATCCGGTCACCGACGATGGGCACGAAGCCTTGCGCGTAGACCACGTAGGGCGACGGGTCAGCGCTGTGTTGGCCGGTGCGCTGGATCGACACTTCGTTAATGCCCGTACTGTCACGCGTGATCGCTGTGACGACACCCCGTACCACCATCGGCTTGCGCGTGTCGAGCGTGTTGAGGACGAACGCGGTCAGATCATCCACGGCACGCGAGGCGGCGCGGTCGACCGCCGCCTCGTCGCCAGGGCGTGCGTGGCTGGGTGTGACCATGGTTCTAACTCATTCCTATCGTGCTCGTGCCGGTACTGTCGAAAGGATGGAAAACACTCGTGACGCGACGTAACACATGGGTCATCACACTGCCCTGCTTCTGGTTACGGTTGCCAAGATCAATCGTGACGCCGGCCGCGCCCGCTACCACCTTCGCTCCGGTCAACTGAGGCAGGGCTGCTTTGATCGTCCAGGCTTTCTCCTGAAAGCGCTCCGATACCGTGAGCCCCGGCAGTTTCTCCGACGCGACGAATGGCACATTCTGCGCGTTCCCGGCTTTCACATCTTGCTGGTAGATATTGAGCGCGATGACGTCGAGGTTCTGGTGCGCGGGGTTCACGGCCGTCTCCATCGTCACGATGTCGGTCAGGAACATGTGGAACATCAACTGCTGATTCGCATAGGCCTGCGCCCAATTCTGATCTGTTGCTGAGGGGATGCCGGTGGCATGGATCACATCCACGAACGGCCCGATGCCATAAGGCCCAGGCCCCGGTAGGGCGGGAGGGGGAGGCGGCGGCGGCGCGGGCGGGTAGCAATTGTACGGACTGTGGGTATCGTGATTCAGCGCAATCGCGTAGATGGGGACGCGGCTGGCATCCTCGACGATCACTTGTACAACATTTTTGATCCCGTCAAGTTGTATCTCTTCCGAGACACCGGGCATGATAATGCAATCGACCTGACTATCGTAGGTGTAGGTTGGCGCGATGACGGTATAATCTTGATTCGGTGGCCAGGGCGTGATCTGGAACATACCGGTCTCATCGACCCACAGCGGGTAGCACTTGATGTAGCCAAGCAGCTTATTGATCTCATCGAGGTACGATGTCCCCTCGGCCAGGGTGTAGCCAGGAGCCATCACCGCCGTCAGGGTACTGCTGGTCGGCCATGTCGCGGGTATCCAGGTGGTTGGGATGTCGCAGCCGGGCACGCCGTTCACCGAGGGGTTGCCGACGTTATTCGTGCCATCCAGGCCATTGACGAGCATCGCGTGGATCACGTCGATCACGTAGGCCCCCGCCGGCAGGTACAACGGGATGCCCGTCGCGCTGCTGGTCGCCTCATTTTCACTGACGATATAGGACAGGTCACTGAGTGCGCCATGGCGCACGACGGCATAGCCGGGGTCCTGCGCGCCCGGTCTTTTCCACTTGAATATGCCCAGGGGGTACGAGACATACCCCCCGTCCGGCATGTAGATATGGCATACAGGGCGCACAAGGTCCGTCGAGTAGGCCACGCCCGCTGAGGTCACGATGCCGCCCTGCACCGTGACCATCTGACTGGCCGCCGTCTCCACCATATCCAGCGTCAGCGTGCGATGGATCGGCTGATCGGCGTCATGCGCCACCTCAAACGACGTGACGAACGGCGTCAAGTCGCTCTTGTAGCTCTTGTCGCCATTAAGCGCGTCGATCTGCCAGGCCATCTTACGTGTGCCGCCATGTGCATTGATCGCGTTGGGAATAGACGACGCCCCGTAGGCCGTGCCCGCGCTGCTCGTCTGCGCAAAAGATTGCATGGTTCATGTCTCCAATCGACGTTCTTAGGAGACCTGCACAAAGGACGCGTCAATCTTGACGCCGCCACCCGGCTGCCGTTCGAACGATTCCTGTGTCAGAATGAGCCCACCTAACCATGAATTGCCTTCGGTGTCCTGATAGCGGGTCAGCGCGCCGTTGTGCTGCGCCTGCGCCATCGCCAGCAGCGCCGCTTTGATTTGGAGCGCGGTCATGGTCCCGCCGATACCATTGACAAGCGGGCCGGGCGGCAGGTCATACGACAGCGTGACAGCGTTCACCAGGAGCGTCCCCACTTCCAGGAAAACGCGGGTCAGCGCGGCCACGGGCGTCACGTCATCGATCACGCCTATTTTGTTGGCCTGTCCATATTGCAACAACGCCGGATTGCTCTGTGTGCCGGGGACTTCCGTGCACAGAAAGACGCCTGAATTGAAAGGGTAGCCGTTGCCGCTGTACACGAATTGGGCCATACGACAACCTCCCCGTTGGCGCGTTCTTTGCGTATAGAGAGATGATGGAGTATGCTAGTGCGCGAAGAGGAGGATAGATAGATGGGCTTAATGGATCGAGAGTATATGCATGAACCACCGCCGCCGCCCGCATGGACGGCCGTGGGGGTCGCGCCACCGCCAGCGCCACGAAAACAGCCAAAGGCACGCAAGGCATTTGACTGGCGTTCGTGGGTCTTGCCGGTGCTCCTAGGCGTGCTGCTAACCGTTGCATTGGCCGGTGTGACCCGCGCCACACCGACCAATCTGGAGATCGCGGGGTTGGCTGTCGCCTCGCTGGTTATGAGCCGGATCATCCTTCGACGCTAACGCCCGTGCCTCGCTTTGCGCTGTGCCGCCGCCGACAAGGCTTTAAGCACCGCATCTCCCGTCGCCTGCGGCGTCTTGGACTCATTAACCGTGACGTGGTACGTGTCCCCCGCTTTGTGGTGATGTACCTGCTGATGCGTCGTGTGGTGATGGACGACCGGCGCGTGGTGGGCCGTGACATGCGCCGGAGGATGCAACACGGCCGGGTTGATCGACGCAAGGTTAAAGCCTGTCCCTTTGCTACCCCCATGTGGCGAACTGCTCGACGAGGAATGCGCGCCAGCCAACGGGATAGGATGGGTGCCAGGAATGTGCGAGAGCAGGCTGTTAATTGGCCCGATGACGGCATTGATGAGGTCGTTAAACAAGGCTGAAATGCGCTGCGTGAGCGCGCCCCAGCCACCTTTAATCGCATCGGAGAAGGTCGTGATCGTGCTGGTTCCGATGGCCTTGAGGTCGCCGAGCTTCACCTTGACACCCGTACTAATCCCGCCGATCAGACCGCTGGCGAACTGCGCCATTTGGAGCGCGATCGACGCTTTGATCTGCGGTGCAATGATTGTTGCACCGCCGACTGCTCCACCGCCTTGGAAGAGACCGCCGACAAGGGCGAATCCTGTACCCACGACGCCTGCAATAGCAGCGGCCATCTTCACACTGTATTGCGCAAAGCCGCTATTCTTGAGATTGCCCATCTGCCCAAAGTCATAGACGAGTGGATTGATGATCGAGCCGAACATCTTCTTGGCCGCGTCACTTCCCATTGAATTGAGGTCTTGTGCCCACGAGGGCGTCGTGGACGTGGGCTTCCGGGACGCGACCGATCCAGGACGGGCTGGTTCCGGTTGAGAGACAGCCGGAGGTGGCTTCGTGATCGTCCGGTCGGCGGGGTTCGTCGACTTGCGGGCCGCTATCGTTTTGGCAAGAGCGGCCGCCTTTCGCTCAGAGGTCTGGGCGTCCTGCTCAAGCAGCGACAACTCCGCGTCAACAGAACCCGATGAGCCCCCACTGCTCGGCGGCTTCGGCCCCTTGGAGTCATCAAACAACCCCTTGATTTTGCCGATACCCGCCGAGCCGCCCGCGCCCACGAGCCGACCAACAACCGCAAAGACGACGGCTGACTCGATCATGCCTGCCCAGTCCGTGCCACCACCACCACCACCACCGGCGGGTGTGCCGCTGGCGCCGGGCCCGGTCGGCCATTTCGCGCCCGGCGCAAGCTCCGGCTTGAAGTACAGCGGCAGCGGATGATTAGAACCGAAGCCAACGGCGTTGCTGATCGCGCCCGCACTCAGCGTGAGGCCCTTGGCATTGACCGTATCCAGCGTCGCTGATCCGCTGGTGACGTGGACCGTCGCGCCATGTTTCAGGGTCACGCCGTCGATCTCAGCGCTGCCCTTGACGCCACTGATCGTCAGATGCTTACCCGGCGCGGGGATCACATTGTCAATGATCGCCGTGCCGCCGACGTTGCCCACAGTGAGTTTCTTACCAGGGGCCACGGTCGCATTGTCGATTTGCACGGTCCCGCGAACGTTGCTGATCGTGATGCCCTGCTTGACATGGACGCTGTTGATCTCAGCCGCGCCGCCGACCTGGATGGTCGTGCCCTTCTTGACCGAGATACTGTTGATGTCGCCTTTGCCGGTCGCCGTGAACGTCGTTCCTGGGGGCAGGCTGACGCTCGTGACCTTAGCTGTGCCGCTGACCGTCACGCTCTCTTTCTTGGGCAAGACGACGCGGCCAACGGTGAACGTGCCGTCAACGGACGCGATGACGCCGGCCTTCATCGCCACACCGCTAATGGACGCCGTACCTGGGACTGTGACGCCTTTCTTGGCATCCCCACCAAAGGCCCAATGTGTGATGGTGGCCGTTAGGTCGCTTAGACTCGGGCCCGGCGACGTGTACCAGTGCTTGATCGAGCCCGTCAGGTTCTCAACCGTGCCAGGTAGGCTGTCAAATATCCACTGTCCAATGTGCGCCGATACGGCCTTCGGGTCAGGCAGCGGCTGATCGAGTATCCATGACCCAATGTGGCCGGGGACAGCGGCGGGCTGCGGCAACGCATCCATAATCCATGACCCGACATGGACAGCAACCGCCTGCGGGTTGGGGAGTGGCGTATCGAGCACCCATCCCTTTACATGCTCCACAATAGACGATGGCGCGATAGGCGTATCGTAGACCCAGGACGCGACGTGTCCCACCCCTGAAAACACGGGAGATGCCGCGTCATCCACGACAGAGGTGACATGCCCCGTGAGATTGCCGAGCGCCGTCATCACTGGCTTGAGCGCGCCGTCCATGACGGCTATTGTCGCCACCGTGGCAACGGCGGTCACGGCCAACGTCGGAAGGACGGCCCCCGCGAATGAGGGGGTTGTCGTGACCGTTGCCGGAACCGTCGCCAGTTCACCCTCGTAGTGCGCCAAATTGGCTTCAGCGCCGGTTGCAACGAACGTGGGAACCGTGGCCGGCTGCGGCGCCCCCCCCAAGCCGGGAATGAGCGCGCCAGGGATGCGGCTCAGGTTCAGTAGGTAGGCATCCTTGAACGCGCTCGCGTCAGTGGCGTTGAACATGGCAATGGTGCGCACCACCGGCGGGATAGACCCAATAGCGTCACTCGCCTTGGTCGCTTGGACCGCTTCTTCGGCAAAGCCGCCAGCGGCCGCCGACACATCACCCAGCAGCCGGCTGCGGATGAAATCCCCCAACGCCGAGTGCGCTATTTTCAGCCCCAGGAAAATAGTCGAGATACCGATGAGCGCGGGCTTCCACGTCGCTTGCAGGAAGGTGGACAAGCCGCCCACGGCCGACAGCATTGAGTTCGCGCCCTGGATCATCCCCGTGAAGCTGCTCACCATGTCCGTCAGCACCGGCAACAGCGACGTGCCTACCGTCTCCTTGAGATCGGCCAACGAGGCGTTCAGGGCGGCAATCTGGCCCTGCGCGCCCTTGGTGCCCGCCGCGCCCTGCCCCGCGAAGGCGGTCTGCTGGACGCGGTTCAAGAGGAACTGCGTGCGGTCGTTGGCGCTCATATGGGGGTTAGCTAACTCTTGCATCGTGCGGCGCTGATCCATCAGCGACAGGTTCAGCCGGCTAATGACGCGCTGGGCGCCACGCCCGCCACGCTCAATCTCGCCCAGCGCCGTGGGCACATCCTCGCCCAGCGCCTTCGCCAGGTCAGCGATCTTGCCCGGCTGGCCGATGATCGTTTCGGGATTGATACCCGCGCCGACGCCTTGCGCCACGGCGGCTTTCAGGACGCCGACCGAGATACCGAACTTCGCCCAGGTGGTCGACGACTCCTCGATGGCCTTGTTGGTCTCTTGAAACGCGCCGGGCGTCTTGCGGAGCGCAGCCTGTAGTTGGTTGGTGGCCTGCTCACCGGCGATGGAGTCCTCTATTGAACTTTTCAAGAAAGACGCGCCGAAAAAAGCGGCGCTTAATCCTAGTCCGCCAACCAAACCCGCTTTAAGATTTGCAAAAGAGCCGGTCAGTTCACTCGCGCCCATACGGAGTGACATAAGCTTCCCATAGGTCTCGCCACTTTCTACGCCCAGCGTCCCCACAAGTTCTGAGGCGATTTTTACCGATTCCCCGAGGCTTTTCGCTTCGTGAGCCGCTTTCGCCTCGCCTTCGGACATCTTGCCGAGCTTCTCGCCCGTCGCGCTGGCTTCCGTGCCCGCTGTGCCCAGGCCCGTGCGGATGCTTTTTAGGGCGTCATCGAGGCTTTGGGCTTTCCCCTCGAATACCACGCTCACGTTTGATTGGGCATTGTTTGACACAAGGACACCTCACAAACGGCGATACTACGGGCAGTAGAGAACGAAAGGAGCGACGAACCATGTTGACCATAGACGATCTGAGCCGCGCCGACGTGTGGACGCCCGATAACTATGAGCCGTTGACACGCCTGCGGGGATTGTTGGCCGCGAGTCCCGGCGAGACGGACCTATCCCCGCGTGAGACGCACGAGTTGCTGTACGACCTATGGCTGGTGCAGTCGGGCCGCCGCCTGTGGCCGGACGGATACGCGGGCGTAGACATCACCATAGGGAGCGGCCCGATAGGGGATTATATGCCCCAGGATGGGCTCGTCGTGATGCTACCGTCGTTGAATCAGACATATACGCATGTGTCCATCTACAACGTTGCACGCCTTCCGTTAGCGCCCCCCACCACCACCGAAGAGCGCCGCTAGCATCTCGACGCCCTCGCGCCGTCGTTCGTACTCACGACGGCGCACGTAGCCGAGCGTGTGCCAGAAGCGATGCACGGGCATCTCCCACACCGCATCCTCTGACCACTGGCCAGGTGCGCTGCAGCACACTTCCAGCACGAGGTCGCGCAGCACGAACGGCGATTGATCTACTCCGGTTGAGGCGGCCAATCCTGCGTCACTTTGACCGCTGGCTGATCCGAGTGCTTGTGGGGCGTCGAAGCCGGAGCGGAGTTCGCCGCGCCGGTACTTTTCTTTGAGCGCGCGGGCTTCGTCGTCGTCGCCTTGCCCCCTGTGGGAGCCGTGGCCGCCTCCGTTGCTGCGGTCGCTCCACCCCGCATCAGGCCAAAAACTATCTGGAGTAACTGGATAAGATCGTTCACTGTGAACAGGTCTATCAGTTCGTCGCGTGTCATGTCAGGGCTATGACGCTGAAACATCTGCGTCATGCCTGTAATAAGGTCGTCAATGGCCGCTGTGCTGATTTGGTTGTTCGCCAAATCCGTTCCGTGTTGCATCAGGACAGCCATCAGGCGCAGCGGCAAATCCACCTCAAGGATGTATGTCCCACCGCGCCCGTCATTGATCTGGAAGAGCTTCTTATCGACGCTCCCGAGCGTAAAGACCGGCATACTAGCCGTCATGTGTGGATCAGTCATACTCTTATCAGTCCTAATAGGCCGCCGCGACAGGCAGATTGACCGTGATCTGATAGGGCGCCACCGCGCCCACCTTGACTGCCTGCAAGGTCAGCTTCTCGGGCATCGGCGCGCCCTCCGTCGCCGGCGTCAGCACCGTCGAGTCAAAGCTCACGTTCGGCAACGACAGCAGGAAGGTTTGCGTGGCGTCACTCTGGCATTGAAACGAGGCGCTAAAGGGGCTCATGGGCAAGAGCGGGCTGTCGGTCGTGCCGTTGTTGAAGTACGCGGCGGCGGCGGCCCCGCCATCGGTCCAGAACACGTCCAATTCGAGCGTGACGAGGGTGATCGTGCCGCTGAACGGGTTCGGCGTGACGGTCTCGCCAATGTAGTTTTCAGGGGAGACGCCATTGTCGATCGTGCAGGTGAAGCCTGTCACCTGGCCGTTGAGCGACGTGACCGGCGCGACCCACGTCCCGCCGAAGTAGCCGAAGGGGAGGTCAGTCAAGACGGAGCTTGTCGCCAGTGTGCCGCCCTGGCTGTTGGTCAGGCCTAGAAAGTCCGCGTCCAGCTTGAGCAGCGGGTCTTCCTTCGACGCCGAGATGACCATCTTGTGACAGACCGCATCGACGATCTGCCGGTAGTAGTTGCTGCTGACATTGGCCGCGATGGTATACGGCTGCAACGCGCCGGCCGCCGTCCTGGTGATGACGTGGGGATAGTTTGCGCCGGCCAGGGCGCCGGGTACATCGCTGCCAGGGCCAGAGAGGGCCGTGGCGAGCAGGGCCGCCTCTTTGGGCCGCGCGTAGGTGACGAACTTCGCCATGCCCCACTGGCCGGTCTTGATGTTCAGGGACTGGAAGGCCGAGCCATCGCCCTCGTTGCACTTCTTGGTGCGCGATTGGGGCTGGGCGTTGGTGGCGTTCTTCCACTTGGGCCAGAGACCGACCGTGGACGAGGGGGGAACAGCCGTTCCGAGTGCGGCTTGCTTGGCAAGGCCTTGCGCATAGGCGCGGCCAGAGACAGTCGTTGCCATAGTGGTATACCTCCGGCCGTGGCCGCGTTAGTAGGGTCGATGATAAGTGGGAACGGGATGGGGCTAGATGTGCTCTTTAGGGCGTCGGCTCCGCAGGAAGCGTCGGCTCCGTGGGAGCAGCGACGACCGGTGGAACAACAGGCGCGGCGGGGACACCGGGCGCCGTGTTCACCGGCTGTACCGGAGTGGCCGCCTGTGGTGTCGCCGTCGCGGGTCCAGGCGCTGTCGCGATCGATGGGGCCGGATTGACGCGCTCCCAGTCGGTCGGCGGTGGCGTGGGCCACGCCTCGACCTCGCGCGTCGGCACGCTCACCACATCGCCGTTCGTGACGAAGCGCGTCCCATCGGCCGTCGTGACGCCGATCTCATCCGCGCCTGTGTAGCGCACATCCTCGTAGGGCTCTTGTTCTGGATTCTCAGCCATTCTTCATGTACTCCATAACACTTATGTCAATAGGCAAGGCATAGACGCGGAACATATCAGCGTCGTCGCCCTCGCGTAGATCACTAAAGGCTTTCGTGATGCCCTGCCCCAAGCCAGCCCACACCACCGCGCCACCGAGATTAGATGCGCCCGGCGTCATGCTGCGTTCAGCCGCTAACGCGCGCTCTAAGGCGTCGGCGAACCGCGTCGCGCCCGTCAAGAGGTCGGCCCGATTGGAATAGGTGGCGTCGATCATGTCGGTATAGAACAGGCGATACGTGCCGCTCTCTTGCACCGATGAGCCACTTTGAGGCACGGTGGTTTGACTTTGCGCCGTCACAATGACGAGGGGATAATCGCCGGTGTAGGGCTCGGGCGGTCCCCACTTGAAGGCGGGAATGTTGAGCGGCGCCGCCTGCGTCGCCAGCCACGCGATCCAGGCGTTCAGCACGTCGTCGGAGCCGAGCGCGGGTGAGAAAGGCATCAGACCGCCTCCTGACGTGCTATAATGAAGGTGCTTAGGGAACCGAACCACAGGGGCGTTTTTTCATGCCTTCTGTGTGGCTATTTGTGGTGTTCCCTAAGCAAGACGCCCAGCCATACAGGAGGCTTCCTTTTATGGACAAGTCACACATTGACGGACTAGCCACACTCGAAGCTCGTTTCTGGAACCAGATGGATCGTGGTAGCGATTGTTGGCACTGGATGATGTGTCGCACGGATGACGGATACGGACGCTCATATTGCCAGTACGGTGGCAGGAAGAAGACGCTTGGAGCGCATCGTCTTGCCTACGTCCTGGCAAACGGGAGCTTGCAGGATGGCGCGCCCCTCTTGCATAGCTGCGGCAATCCAATATGCTGCAACCCCGCCCATTTACGAGTAGGGACGCCAAAGGAAAACGCAGACGACCGCGAAGCAATGGGACGGACCTTTAGAGGCGCAAAGCATCACTTCCATCTGCATCCCGAACTAACGCAGCCAGGCGAGCCACATAACACAGCAAAGCTTAGAGAGCATCAAGTCCGGGCTATTCGCGCGGAGCACGCCGCAGGTTCTTCATACGCTGCAATAAGCCGGCACTACCACATGCATGAAACAACCATTGCTGATCTTGTGAAACGCAAGACGTGGAAGAACGTCAATTAGACATCCGTTCCACCTATCGTTGACGCCACTTTCACTGCCACCTTTTGCCCTTCACTCGCCACCGACATCCCCTCTAAAGCGCGTTCCGTAAAGGGATTAGGCTGCATGCCTGGTGAAAACATGCCCGCGAATCGCCCACCGACGCCGAACGGCGGCTTGTAGCCGAACGCGCCGGGGATGTTGTGCGGCTGCGTCCCTGACGCAATCAAGTCGGCCAGAAAGTAGCTCTTGCCGCCACCCGTGACTTTCTTACTGTTGGTCACGGTGATCGTCGCGCCGGTGGTCGTGACCGTGATGGGCGCGGGTCGAAAGAGGTCGGCCATGTGCCCGCCATCTGTGGTGGTCTTCCCACGCGGGGCGGCGTCTTTGAGGCGCTCGGCGGCCTGCTGGGCCAGGCGCGTCAGCATGGCGTCGCGCTGCTGGGTGAGCGTCGTCAAGGCGCGGGCGATGCGGCCATCGAAGGCGCGCAGGCCACGCGCGTCGATGGTGAACACGTCAGCCATCAGCGCACCTCGCTAACGATGATTAGGCCGGCGTTGACGCCAGCCGTTGCGCGTAGATTTCGATGTGATCGCCCCACCACGGCGCGGCGCGCTTGATATGGTAGAGCGCCGGCGCGTTGGTGATGAAGTCCGTTTCGTTGGGGTCTTGTAGCTGGTCGCTGTTACGGATATCCGGCAGTTTCGTGAACTGCGGATTATCGTCCAGCGTCACGAAGATGTGATACCAGACGTACTTGGACGGATCGAGCACACCGGGCATACTCTGCACGTCCAACGGCGGGTCGGTGGTCGGCTGCACGTCGGCTACGACGCCTGTGTAGGCGACGGGCGCCGGGGCCGTCTGGTTGGGCTTGCGCGGCGTGGGGCGCAGGACGGTGAGCGTCGTCTGATCCGCATCCATCGACGCTCACCGTCCTCTCACGCTAGCCGGCACGATTTAGGGCAATGCCAGATAGGCGCGCACGTAGGGCGAGCCGACCAGGATCGGGTCAATCTCGTCGGGTTGATCCACCAGGTAGGGCGTGATCGGCGCAATGGCCGTGATCATGCCGGTCGCCGCGGCCTGTGCGCTCTCGACGCGTACAATCTCAGCCGTGACTTCGGCGCGCATCGCGCGTAAGTGCGCGGTCTCTTGATCGCGCTTGACGATGCGCGCGCCGGTCGTGGTATCAACCTGTGTCCGCACGAAAGCGAGCGCGATGTCGATAAATGTCCGCTTGGTGTAGAGCCTGAGCAGGCGCGGGTCTACCGCGCCCTGTGCCTCGTACTGCCTCCACACCCTGTTGGCGTTGGCCTGGAGCAGCAAGGTCGGCGTCTCGCCTACCTCCGCGATCAGCAGCGCGATCTCGTCTGAGGGCGCTTCCATGATCGGCGGCCCTGGCACATACGGCGCGGGTACGAGTGGCGCGTCGCCATTCCAGTTACTCATAGCTCACCTCTCGGATTGACTAATGAGTTGGCCCGGCGAGGGACGGGCCGGACGGCGCGGCATCAACCGCCGCCTGGGCCGTGGCCTGTGCATCGGCGGCGGCCTGCTGCGCCTGCGCGGCGGTCTCGGTCGCCGCCTGTTGGGCCGCTTTCAAGGACGCGATCTGCGCCTTGTGCTTGGCTTGCTGATCGAGCAACTTGTCGATTTGGGCCTGGATTTGATCCTCGTCGTTAGATTCGACGGACAGATCGGCTTCACTCGGCAGCGCATCGACACGGGTATAAAGCACGCCTTTATGCAAGACGCTGCCGCCGTTCTGGATGACCTGAGCCATCTCTTCGTGAGACATGGTATCGCTAGCCACGCTTAATCCTTTCATGAGTTGTTCCCTCCGCAGGGCAATGATGCACCAGCGTCGCTCTTTAGGGCAGCCCTAAAGAGCGACGCGGACGACGCTCACAATCCCTCTATCTTAGAAGGGGTTGGTGTACGGAATCGGATCGGTGAATTGCCCCGCTGTTATAACCGCTGTCGCTTGGAGACGGTGCTTGCGGGGGAAGCCGCGGGCACAGCCCCAGTAGGTCACTCCGGGCGGGTTCAGGTTGGCGTCGTTCGCCGTGGCGTAGGCAATAGGCCCGCGCTGCGGCCCGGCGAAGTCGCCGATGATGTTGTTCGGCACCATCGAGGCGACGAGAGTCTCGGTACAAATGCCCGATGCGAAGTCCATCACTTCGGGGTTATTGTCGTCCTGGCTGTCCGACAAGATCACCTTGTTAATAGGCAGGCCGGGCAAGTTGCTGAAGGTGCCATCGGGGGCTTGTGACCAGAAGCGCTCGTCGTAGAGTTCGAGTTGCATCCCCAGGACACTCCGCGCGAGGTTCTTCATAGTCTCGGTGTCTTGCAGCGGCAGGACCGTTGAGGGCGCGCCAATCGGCAGAATCCAGCGCACTTTGTTTTGGAACTCGGTCGTGCCGATCATGTAAATGAACGCGGCGGTGCTCATGGTGATGCGGTCGTACTGCTCCCCATAACGCACCGAGGCGTACCGCCGCGTGGTCAGGATGTCATTGACCGGGGTCGCCGTCGTCTGATCCCACGTCGTCGTCGGCGTCACTTTGAGGTCGGCGGGCATCCCCCACGTCGCCCCGTTCAACACAAGGCCGAGGCGATTGTAGTTGAGGGCGTCGAGTTGCATGGCGATAATCAGAATCTCCATGCGCTGCCGGATGCCCAACAGCAGGGCATTGATCGTGCGGTTCTCCATCGCGGAGAAGATGCCGCCGTCGTTCTGGATGCCACCGTTGGCATTGATCGACTGCAACTGATTAAGCATGGCCTGAGTCATCGACATACCCAGCTTGATGTTCGGGATGTTGGTCGACTCGTAGGACAGTTTGCCACTGCTGTAGGTGACAGCGCGCTCGTCATCGGCGATCAGGTCGGCGACCTGGATGTAGCCAATGAAACGGGCCATAATCTCGGCGTCCACCGCCGGCGTAACGGGCGTGCGATTGAGGAACACGAGACGCCCAGGGAGCGTCCGTATATCTTGAAGCGCCTGGATTATGCTATTAATCCGCGCGACCTGTAATATTTGGTAACCAACGGCCATAGGGTGAGCCCTCCTTTAGAGATTTAGCCCGTAAACCCCAAGTGCTTTAGCCTTGGGATATAAGGGCTTCATCCGCTTTAGCGGCTTTAGATGGTAATTGCGGTCGGCATACTTACCAATATGGTATACTAGGGTATGCGAATTGAAGAAGCGCCCAAGCCCTACCATACGGATCACAGCATCGTGTATAGCTGCCAGTATCATGTCATCTTCTGCCCGAAGTACCGGCGTGCGGTGCTGGTGGATGCGGTCGCGGCGCGACTCAAAGAGTTGCTTCTGGAGAAACAAGGGGAGTATGGGTACGCGGTGATGGAGATGGAGGTCATGCCCGACCACGTCCACCTGTTGCTTGATGTGGACCCGCGCGTGGGCGTGGCGTCCGTGGTTGCCAAGGTCAAGGGCTACACGTCGCACGCGCTACGGGAGCAGTATCCGTGGCTGAAAAAGCGGTTGCCGACACTTTGGACACGCTCCAAGTTCATCTCCAGCGTGGGTGCCGTGACCCTTGAAACGGTCCAGCAGTACATTGCCAGTCAAAAGGGTGTGTAGCAATGAAGGTCAGGCGTGCGTATATGTACCGGGTCTACCCCAACAACGGGCAGGCCGACAGACTGACGTGGACGCTCGACCGCTGCCGCGAACTCTATAATGCCGCGCTGGAAGAACGCCGCGAAGCGTACCGCATGTGCGGTGTCTCGGTGTCCTACTATGACCAGAAGCGGCAACTGCCGGCCATTAAGGAGGTCCGGCCTGAATACAAACAGATCGGCTCCCAAGTGTTACAGGACGTGACCGCACGCCTTGACAAAGCGTTCCAGGCGTTCTTTCGGCGTGTCAAAGCGGGCGTGGACCCCAAGAAGGTCGGCTTTCCAAGATTCAAGGGACGCTATCGGTACAACTCCTTCACGCTGTCGCAGGCGGGGTGGAAGCTCGACGCCATGGATAGTGGGCGCTTGTATGTAGCGGGTATCGGCCATCTCAAACTCAAGTGGTCGCGCCCTATCGTGGGGACAATCAAGACCGTGACCATCAAGCGGGACGCCGACCAATGGTACGTGACGTTCTCATGCGAGGTTGAGATAGACGCAGCGCCTGTCCAGGACAAGCCCGCTGTGGGCATCGACATGGGCCTTGAATACTACGCGACTCTTTCTACTGGTGAGCACATCGAGAACCCGCGCTACTATCGCAAGGCGCAGGCAACGATAGCCCGCCGCCAGCGTTTGTTCGAGCGGAAGAAGAAGCGCGTCAAACTGAAAGATGGGACGTACCGCTACGGGAAGAACCGCGCCAGGGCGGGTATCCTCTTGAAGCGCGCCCACCGCCACGTCGCCAACCAACGCAAGGATATGCAACATAAGGCGGCGCGCAAGATCGTGCAAACCTACGGCGCTGTGGCCGTCGAGGCGCTCTCCATCGACAATATGACCAAGAGACCCGCGCCGCGCCCCAACGAGGACGGGACATACGCGCCGAATGGGGCGGCGGCGAAGGGCGGCTTAAACAAGAGTATTCAAGATGCCGCCTGGGGTCAATTCATCGCCATACTCAGCAGCAAAGCGGAAGAAGCTGGCTGCCTGGTAGTGGCGGTGAACCCAGCAGGCACAAGCCAGACGTGCAGCGACTGCGGGGCGCATTGCCCCAAGACGCTCGATGTACGCTGGCATCAGTGCGCGGCGTGTGGACTCTCCATCCAGAGGGACACGAACGCCGCGTTGAACATTCTCTACCGGGCCGGACTGGCCCGTTGCGTCGCTGGGGCGCAAGAATCCCACAGCCTTTAGGCGTGGGAGTGTCAAAGGTTAAAGGTCCGCGTAGTCGAGGCGCGGCATGGCCGCTTCCACCTGAGCGAAGGTCGGCTGGCCGGCAGCGCCAGCCAGGATGCGCGCGTGCCACACGCGCCCACCCGTCAGCACGCCGGGATGATCGGACGCGACGGCCACGAGCTGATCGTAGCCGCTCTGCAAGACGGTCTCGTTGAGGATGACGGTCGTGCCGCGCGCCAGCGTTTGCCGGCCATCGGTCGGACTCGCCACGGCGACGCCGGTGGCGTGCGCCTGCGTGGTCGGCGCAACGGTCGTGACCGTGTTGCCGTTGACCGCCGAGACCTGCACGGTCTCTTGCGTCGCGCCGGTATCGACCAACAGCGCCTCACCGGGCACGATCCCGACGCCCGACGATACGGGCAGCGTCTGCGTGCCAACCGCCGTCGCGGCCGTCAAGGTGACGCCCGTCACGGCGGAAATCGCGGGCCCGTACAAGCCGGAGGCGGTGATTTCAGCCAGGACCGTGCCGTAGCGTAGGCCCTTCTGGCCGCTCTTGATAATCGCGCCATCGGTGAGCGTTGTATCACCGACAACGGGCGCGATCGTGGTCCAGTCGAGACTAATCCCCCCCGTCTTCCACTCGGGATGGCTATCGGCCGCGACCTGGACCGGCTGCCCAGACGTTGTTAAAGCTTGCCTGCCAAATGAAGCCATGGTTTACTTACCTCCCTTAGCGGCGCGGGCGTTCGCCTCGGCCTTGTTCATTTGTTCAGCGTAGGCTTTCGCGGTGGCGACGGCTTTGGCGATCTCCTCATCGTCGGGTGTGCCCATGACCGCCGACGCCGGCAAGACGCCGTGCTTATCCTCGATAAGCTCACGGGTGAGGGGATGCGCCTTGCCCGCCGTCAAGGTGGCTTCGAGGCGTGCGACGCGCGTCGGCTGGCCCTCGGCGACGGGACGCGCGGCGTCATCCTCGGCGGCCAGCGTGAAGTCGGACGTTAGGCCAGCGCGCGCCGCTGGCAATGCCTTGTGCGCGCTGATAACGCGCTCCACAGCCGCGCTCACGGTCGCCGCGCGCTCGGCATCGGCGCGGGCGTGAGCCTGCGCCTCGTAGGCCGTAATTTTCGCCTCGGCTTCCTCGGCGCGACGCTGCGCGGCCAGGAACTCCGCGCTTGACGTATACGGTGGCGGCGGCGGCGGTGCGTCATCGGTAGCGCCCATACCGGCGAAATCGACACCAGCTTCTTTCGCGCCCGTGAAGAGGTGGCGGAAGAACTCTTTTCCGTCCATGCGTGTACTCCCTTGCTTCTGAGTGCTATTGTTGTCTAATGCGGCACGCCTCAGCGGAGGCAGGGCCGCTTGTTTGCCGAGCCAACCCGGCGGCTTGATCTGCCTTGCCTGGATCGTCGCCATGGTTGCGCTCATGACGCCCTCGTAGCTGCCGATGCGATCGGCTAGGCCCGCATCCACCGCCGCTTGTCCGAGGAATACGCCGCCCTGTCCGAAGTCGGAGAGGACTGTCGCCTTAGGGACGTTCCGGTTGCGCGCCACCGCTGCCACGAACACATCCATGCAGGTGTCGATGAGCGCCTGTATCTGCGTGCGTCCATACGTCGTGGTCGGGTCCATGCGCTTGTCGGGGCTCTGGGAACTGACAAACTCAATCGAGGCCCGGCTACCACCGCCCCTGTCGGGTGGACGCGCGGTGGCAATGACGCCGATACTGCCCACGGTGGCCGTTGGCGCGACGATCACCTCATCGGCGGCGCTGGCGATCCAGTAGGCCGCCGACGCGCCCATGTCGCTGATGTAGGAGGTAATGGGCTTCTGGCCGCGCGCCGCGTACACCATGTCGGCGAACTCGGCTGTCCCGTTGACCTCGCCGCCGGGACTGTCAATCGCCAGGACGATAGCTTGAATGGTCGGATCATCGAGCGCCGTCCGCAGGTCAGTCGCCAGCGCGTCGATGGACGTAGCCCCGCTGATCTGGCTGAACATGTCGCCGTGGCGGAACAATGGCCCCTCAATCGGAATTGTCGCCACGCCGTCACGCACCGTCACGACGTGGGTGTTGTCAAGCGGGCGTCCCAGCTTGGCGGCCACGGCTTCGAGTGAGGCCAGGTCTCCCTTGTCCATGTGCTCGCGGGCCGCGATGCTCATGATCATCTCTAAGGCCGATTGGGTGATCGCCCATGGAGCGTTCGCCGCCAGATCAAACGCTCTCATGGTTCACCGTCCTTCGTCTTATCATCCTGATCAGGCGTTTTGTCGCCACTGCCACCAGGCGGCAACATAACCGGCGGTGGTGGCGGTGGCGCGATGACGGCGTGTGACTTCGCCTCGATCTCAGCCGGATCAGCTTCCGGCAGTTGATACTTCCGACTGATGCCGGGAAACTGCGACGGCTGCACCGTATACCCCGCCTTCGCCAGGGCCACCATGTCGTCCGCGAAGTTCTGCGGCTCACTCTGTCCAAGCGAGAAGCGCGGTGTCAACGGTATCGCGGCGTCGCCGAAGTTGTAGCGCACCCACGGCCGCGCCACGTCATTCCTGAGCATCTTGGGGATCATCATCTTGGCGTGAGCGATGATATCATCCTGCGTATGCTCATGGACGGACGTCGCCGCCAGGCTATGCGCGCTTGTTTGCGCGCCCTGAGCTAGCGTCTGATTGAGCACGGCCACGCTCATCTGCGCGTCGAACAACCCGAACGCAGCCAGGAAGTTGTCGCCGCCGCTCGGATTGAACAGCGTTTCGACGCGATCGTCTTTCGTGAAAGCCAGCGCCGCGCCACTACGATAGGCTTTGAGGCCCTTGAGCATGGCCTGTTGCGCCGGAACAAGATTGTTCTCCCCGTCGTAGACGAGGCCCGATGACGTGTCCGCGAAGCCAATGGGCACGGGTGAGGCGTGCTGCGTCAAGAACTTGCGGTACTCAGTCCACATCTCGACTTTTAGCGTCCACGGCGTATAGGCCGGTCGTAAGATCGACGTGCCGCGCGGATCGGAGTCAGCCATGCGCCAGGACAGGACGACGAACTTCTCACGCGGGAAGAGGTTGTCCTGTGTCTCGGGGTCATTGATGATCGCGCCCCAGCCGACCAGCGAGGCGCTGTCACCCGGTATGAGTCCGAGCAGGCCGACGACGTTGCGGTAGCTGTCAACGACGAAGGCCGTCGAGCGCCGTGGCTTGACCTTGATACTCGTGAGGACGAGGCCAGCGAAGCCATTCACGTCGCCGTCGTCGTAGACCTGTTCGGCCACCTTGTTGCCGTAGGCCAGCGCGTCCATCATGTTCCACAGCACCTCGTCAAGCGAGGGGGTGAGATCATCCAGCATCTTGTCGCAGGCCGTGGCGATCTCGACGGCGCGGGCGTAGCCGTCCGCGTCCTTGTCGTCGATGGCTGGCACAACGTTCACGCCGCCGTTGAGCGTGCCGCTCTTGACGATGTTGAGGCAGGCGGCGATCATCGGGTCACGCGCCATGCGGTCGTAGAGATCGTCGCCAAAGACAGTCGTGATGTCATCGACGGCCCACGACAGCGCCTGCAGGTAGTTGGTCAACCACAACGCGCCGCCGGCGACGTACTCCTTCGTCGGGTCGGCCGTAATCGTCACGTCATGCGTCGGCGTCGGCTCACCGGGCAGCGGCGCGATCAGCGGATCAGGCGCGGCGACGGTATCGCTGACCTGCCTCGACGATGAGGAGGACGATGAGCCGCGCGCGGCCACGGCAGTACTGGTACGGCGATCAGCCATAAGGTGTGATCCCCTCTCAGTACGTGTCGTGTTTAGTAGTGGCCGCCCGTGGCATTCAGCACAATGACGTTTTCGCCCAATGGATCAACAGCGATCTTGATGTCGACTTTCGCGCCGGGATACAAGCCGAGGATGTCCATAAGTGTGTCAGGGAGGGCGATCTGTTTGTCAGGCGAGCACGCTGTGATGTAGGCATCGGTGTCGATGCGCGTGGGCGAGCGGCGATAGTAGCCGCGTGGTAGAGGGTCAGGGACCATCGCGCCACCGCCTTAACCGTGGTTAGTACGCGGGCACAGTGCCCCAGTCGTCGCGCTCCGGGCCAATGGCGGGACCGCTGTTCGTCGGCATGGCGGCGATCTTGTTGAACGCTCCGCTTGTGCCGTCTACATCATCGTCATGTGCCCCGGTCGGAAACGCACACATGACCGCCAGGTAGGGGCCATTCCACGGCGCTTCGAGCATCCGTACATTGCCCGCGCGTAGCTGGCTGGACGCAGGCTCGGCACGTTCGATCTTGTCGCGGTGAACCGGATCGGCCTGTACGTTGTGGCCAGCCAACAGCCGGACCACGGCGTCGGTGCTCTCTTTGCCAAGACCAGGCGGCTGCTCAATCCAGGTCTTGACATGGGGGTAACGCAGTCGGTCGGTCTTGGCTGTTTCGACGATAACCTTGTTCCGTTCATCGCTTGGCCACTGGCCGCGCACCACGTCGAGTATCCAATAGTAGTTATCACTGGTGCGGCCCATCAGCACACCAACGGTCCAGTCGCCCTTACCAGGCATGGCGCCCGCTTTGTCCCAATAGCGCACGATAGCGGCGAAGTGCGCGGGCGCGGCTGGCTCTTTGCGAAACCATCCAACCTGAAACATGCCGCCGATGCGCGGGGAGGGCTGCTGCTGCATCTGGCCGGCATAGCCGTATGGCCCTAGCATCCGTTTGAAGGCCGCGATCTCATCGGGGCCAACGCGTTCCGGCCACAACAAGTCGCCCTCTTCGGCGCGCGGATCACTAAAGCCGAGCGACGTCACGCGCGTGGTCGGCTCGTACTCAGCGGGCAAACACAGGTGCTCGTAGCCGCCTTGTGCAAGCGCGTGTCCGGTTAGGTCGCGCTCGTGCAGGCGCTGCATCACGATCACGCGCGCGCCGGTCTTGGGATCGTTCAGACGCGTGGACATAGCTTCATCCCACCACGTCAGCACCTTCTCGCGTTCAATATCCGACTCAACCTCAAGCATATTATGAGGGTCATCGACCACGACGCGATCGCCGCCCTCGCCCGTGACCGCGCCGCCCACTGAGGTCGCCAGCCGATAGCCCGTCTTGTCATTCTCAAACTTGATCTTGGCGTTCTGGTCGTCTGTCAGCCGGAAGACGTGCCCATAGCGCACTTGATACCACGGGCTCTCGATGATGCGCCGGCACTTGAGCGAGTCACGGATAGAGAGGCTATTGGCATAAGAGGCGAACAGCCAGCGCCGCGCAGGATACTGTGTCCATTCCCAGCAGGGCCAGAACACGGCGACTAACAGAGACTTGGCGTGACGCGGCGGGATGTTGATGATGAGGTTGCGAATGTGGCCGGCGCTGACCGCTTCGAGGTGCTGCGCGATGGCCTGCAAGTGCCAGCCATCCACGAACGGCACGCCCGGCTCCACGATGGGCCACGCCTGACGCATGAACTCATAGAGCGACTGCCGCGCGAGCTCAATATCAATCGCCTGACGCGACGACGGCTTTGCTAGCCAACTGTTGAAGAGCACGGAGTTCATCAACGGAGAGGCGCTTGAGGTCGATGGGCTCATAGGCCGCCTCTCCCGTGGGGTTCGTCGGGGCCAACTTCTCGACCCACTGCCCCATCTCTTGCGCCGCTTGCTTCTCGGCTTGCCGCATCTCACTCATCAGCGCGGAGTCGAACGCCCACTCCCTGCCAAACTCGCCCGGCTTCTCGACCACCAGGCCCGTTTCACCGTGCGGCCCCGCCTCAGCATGGATCGTCGCGCGTGCGTCAATGAGGTCTTGCATCCGGCGCCAGCGGTCATTCAAGGCCGTCAACCGCCGTGCCCGTTGCGTGATCGCCAACCGGCCAATCGTTGACGCGTAGCTCGTGTTGATCGCATCGACGCGGGCCTGAAACTCAGGCGTATTCTTCCAGCGAAAGAGGGTGGTGCGCGTCGTGCCGACCGTCTCGCAGATTTTGTCATCCGTCAGCCGGTCATCGGCCACGAGCTGCGCTGTTTGCTCGCGTTGCGCCGTCCACTTGAAAAGCGAGGTGGTTTGTTCCATTTTATGCCTCGCCCGTATCTACGACCCCTCGCTGATGTGCCCAGCCTGATACATCCACCGCCAAAAAACCAGTCGCGCCAAATCGTCGCCGTCGAACACGCGATGATACAGCACCTGGTACGGATGCAGGTTGGCCCAGCGCTCGCAGGCCGCCTTGATCCGTTCCACCTCAGCGGGTGACGGTGGCGCGGGCTTTGGCCGCAGGTCGCGCAGTGTAAGCGCGGACGCAGGCGATGGGTGATCCATGATGGCCCTCACCGAGCGGGGAACAAGCAGGCGTGTCGTGAGCCGCCATGAGCATCAACCGCGCCGCAAGGAGCCCCGGCGCGGGACGGCCCCATAACCCTGGAGGCTGACCATGGAGCGACGGCTACTAGTGGATGCGACTCTTGCCGGCGCGCTGGCCTGCGGGCCGCAGGCTCCTGTACGCCCATAAGGCGTACACCGTCCAGGAGGGACGTAGCCTTCCCCATCCCGTGATCTCTATGAGAGACAGGAAGGGGGGTTATTCTTATGATGTCTCGTTGGGGAGACAGATAACCGAATACTGATAGCCTACATGAGAGTTACCCGTTATGTCAACGCCTTTCTACAGGCCCCTTATGAGGCATGTGTGGATAACTTTGCACGCTGGCACACCTCACGTACATAACTCACGGCCTCGTGCTTGGTGCGCGACACCTCCGATTGTGACCAGCCCCGCACGCCAGGCGCACTAAAGGCGCGTGCCACACTGTTCCCGCTGATCCCCTTGATCGCCGTTAGCTCAAAGACGATGCTGTGCCCGCGCGCGTCACGGGCCAGCACCAGGCGCGCGGCGTTGAACGCTTCCGCCGCGCGCACCCGACCGGTGTCCTGATTGACGACGCTTGAGCCGAGCAACTGGACCGCGTTGCTGTCGTTGACGTAGACGACGGGCGGGACGGTCGTCCCGACATGGGCGCGCGGGAGATGATCCAGGTAGCTCGCCAATCCTGGATTGATGGCATGGATCACGGTCGACCGTGCGATGCCTAGCTCACTGGCCGCGATCATCGAGCGCATGAACCGATAGCGGTCATCGTCCGCGCCCGCCGCCATCTCATCTATCGCCCCGCGCCACATGCGCCGGTACAAGAGTTCGTGGTCACGACGACGCGCTTCGGCCATAATCGTTTCGATTGGCCCCGGCGTCCCACCAGACTTCGCACGCTTACCCATGTCCTCACCCTCCCCCTATATCCCCTCGTCTTGCACGTCCTCAACCGACGTCGCCACCAGACACCGCGCCCCGTGCGCCGTCAAGCGCGCCGCCATCGCCGCCTGGATAGGCGTCGGCCGTTTGCCGGGCCGCTTCACCTCCACGAAGAGGGGTGGCTGGCCGTCCTTAATCGCCAACAGGTCCGGCGTCCCTGGCTCCCCCATCCTGACCGGACGGCCCTGCGGGTTGAGCAAGGCCCCCGCGTTTTGCCGGAGGACATGCCACCCTTTCAGCGTCAAATACTGGATGATCGACTGCTGTATCTGCGCCTCGGTCGCCTGTAGCTGCTGCATGGCTGCTGCTCTCATCGCTTATACCCCACAAGCCCCGCACCGTGTTTCGCATCCTCGCAGTGAGAGGGGATTTCCGCACAATGGGGACACAAGGCCAACACATAGTCGCCTGGGCCAGCGAAATAGCGCGCCATCGTGTCCGGCCTATCCCGTTCGCAGCCAGGGCAATACCACACGCCACCGTCTATCGGCCCCGTCGCCATGCGGGTGCCGTCATGGAAAAGGGTCATCTCATGCGGCTCGACTATGAATCCGTCTGGTACTGCTTTCATGATCCCCGCCTCCATCCCCCATCCATCACCGCATCACACAGCCACGGGATCGTATGCCGTGCCACGTTATCGTCGATCCATTTGACCCGCCTCCATCCACCCCGCTTCCATCGCCCGTACATGCGGGCCAGCGCACACGACCACGGAACGATGTGCCGGCCTGTGTGATCGTCCAGCCAGTTGACGCGCATCCAGAACCGCCGCCGTCGTGCAATGGCCGGCCAATGGTACCGCCGCCGCGCCATCGCCGGCGTCGGGCTGTACACCCGTCGCCGCACGGTGATCCGGTCGAGGACGCGTTCGACCCGCTCCTGGTCGAGGCGTTCCCGCTCGGTCGCCGCCCACTCACACTCACTCATCATCGTCCTCGTAATCGACGCACCGCGCACCACCAGAGCACGCCCACCATAAATCGCGCTTTAGCGATGTTCATCTAAAATCCCTCCGTGGTTGAACCCCGGCGACTTCATGCCGCATCATCGCCTGTATCTGCGGCGGAACGGGAACAGCCTTGACGACCCGCGCCTTCGCGCATTGCAGCGACAAGATGCCGTCGTTCCCATCACCTAGGAAGTCGGGGTCTGGCTCAACAATACCCACGGGCTCGACCTCATAGACGGTGCCGTGGCCGCTCGGATGGAGTGACGCGAACAAGACCGCCGCATCAAGGCTTGTGGTGAGATAGACCTTATCGCGTCGGCAATCATCCATGCCATAATCCGTGAGGGCGATAGCGCCGGTTTCTCTGCTTGGCAGCACCATCCGAATGTGCGGCGCTCCCCCGTGGTAATACCGTGTCATCTACACGCCCTCCTCTTTAGGCCGCGCAAGCGAAACGTCAGCCCGCTCGTCGTCGGAGGTCGTCGCACCGACGCGGCGATGATGCGCCTGTACATCTCCTCGTAGCAGGCCACACATATGCGCTCGGTCGCATAGGACGTCACCGACTGGCCGCATGCGGAGCATATTTGCGTGTTCATACAATGCATCCTAATTGCTGTTCTGCATATCTTCGATTTCCCACCAACACACCCGGCAATAGCCATGGGGCGCGGGCTTACCAAGAGGCAACTCCTTGCCGCAGCGCTCACGCTTGCATACCTGGCCCTCAACGGGCATCCAGTTAGGTTTGGGAGGGCGCGGCCCGCGCTTCTTGCCGGACTGGTTACGCCCTGACCGCTGAGATAAACCGCTCCGCACCTCCGCAGGGTCAACATGGTAGTAGCCAGCGGCCACACGCACGGCTCTTGAATGAGAGTCGCCTTTACGCAGCATGTTCGCCGCGAATTGCACAGCGAGCCACACATCTTTAGGCAGGCGCGCTTGTATCACATCACCACGGCTGTTGCGCGTGCCACCTTCGTTGTCCTTGCCCCAACATGCAGGACAAAGATCGCTCGTGCTCCATCGCGGCTTCCCGCAGCGGACGCAGGCAAGATCGCCGTTGACACCACCCAAAAGCGGCACAGCATCGTCCGTTGTGTTCATACCCCCTCCTCGACCAACATGGCCGGTCGGTGCCCCCACTGCCGGCAGTCCTCGCAGCGCGTCAGCACCATCAACACGCGCCCTGTTTGATCTCTGACTGTCCAGCATTTGTCCATCAGCGCGTGGCTCGCCTCCGTCATCAGCGCGCCACAACAGCAACACTGATCTGGCCTTTCGTCGACGTCCTCTGACTGATCGACCCATGCCTCCATGCCCTCGTGATGTGTCGTCATACCGCGAGCCCTCTCTCTTGTCGCCAATGATGGGCGCGTAAACAACGCACACACGTACCACAGGTCACGGCGGCGTCAGATTGCTGGTACTGCTGCGTCCAGAAATGGCGCTGTCCGCAGACAGTCGATCCCCATTTGAGGCCATATCGTGATACCTCAACGGCATGGATGGCGGCCGTGTGCGCGAAAGACACCCCCACAAAAACGGGATCGTTAGCCATCTAGCCCATCCTCTCCGCACGTCGCGCTTGCGTGCGCCAGTACATCGCCTCCATCTCCGCCCGCCTCGATCGCTCCCTCTGCCGTCCTGAGCGCTGCTGCCTCAGCGGAGGCCACCCCGCGTCCACCCACCACGCCGCGACATCTTGCCCCACCACCGCCTGACGCAGCCCCGTCAGCAGCGTGATCGCTTCCGCGTACCCCTTCGCCTGGGGCCGCTCCGGCGGCGTCCACCCACACGGGGCCAGGATGTGCCCGAGCGCATCACCCAGCCCCGCCCGGTGCTCACCCCCGCCAGGCCCCAGCTTGCGCATCGTCACGCCGACGCCAGAGACGACCGTCGAGTGGTCCCGCTGCAGCTCGCGCCCCGTGTCCATCATCGTCAGCCCCGCCCAGTAGTACAGCGCGGCCATCAGCGTCTGCCGGGCGTCCGTGAGTGGCTGGTGGCGATCCGGCCCCCGCAGGGCGTCCGGCGTGTAGCCGTAGTACTCCACGGCCTGAGTCCACACGATGTCCGCGCGCTCTCGCTTTGTCTGTGTTAATGCGGTCATGACACCTTCTCCTCTTTTCTCGCTAGCCCCGTCCCCGTCCCCCGCGCCCGCTGCTTCGTCCCTGGAGCGTTGACGCCGCTTGTGGCGCTGCTTATGCCGTGCTGCCTGCTCCCGTGGCTGTATACCTCCCTGAACGCCGCTCCGTCCCCCTCAGTGCGCGTCAGGGGGTGCTCGCACATCCACGCCGCCTGATCCGCTTTGGCCTTGTCGTCTAAAGCGGCCCACGCCGCGCCATAGGGCTGGCCCTGTGTGCGACGTAGCAGGCAGATCACGCACAGGCCGTCGCGCCAGGGCTCGTAGCGGCGGCAGCCGCAGAGACCGGCCTTGAGCGCCGCTTGCTGGGCGCGAGTCAGCGCGGGCGGCGTGGTAATGGATTTGATGGAGGTGGTCATACCGTCACCTGCCGGTGGTGGTATAATTGAGGAAGCATCACACGAAAGGCACGAACCTCCGGGGGACACAGTTTTAGCGTGTGCGGCAGCGCCAGCGGGTGACGCCGCCATCGGCGTCGATGTGAGCACGATAAGCGGGGAGTACCCGCCAGGCGGCGACGAGAGGGCCTGGACTCGTGCTTTATGGGGTCGTACACCTTCGGGTGGCGGGACTCGTCCCGTTGTAATGCGGCCCCGAGGTCCGTCCCCTGAGTCAGGTGTCGAAAGGGACAGGGCTCCTGAAAGCCCACGGCTTTAGTCGTGTGGCACATTATACCGTCACCGCCCGCGCCGCCTCGGCGTCCAACTCCGCGATGCGCCGCCGGATGGCCCGCGCCGCGTCCAGGTCAGCCTCATCCATCCCCGGCCACACTAAGCGATCGAGCGCCGCCAGCAGCTCGCCCAGCTCCTGCTGGCGTTGACGCGCCGCCACGGCCCACGCATGACGCCGCGCGCGATACTCCTTGTACCAGCCGGTCTCGCTCTCTCTCGTTGGTGTCAGTCGTGTGTGCATCAGTGGCCTCCCTCGGTGCGGTGATAGTAGCGGTAATAAATGTATGACCAGTCGAGGAGCAGGACCGCCGCGGTGAAGATCGCTATTTTGACGGCCTGTACGCACACGGTCCTTACGCGCTCCATGGGGCGTCCTCCTCGTCGAATAAGGCGTGCTGTGTCGCCGTCGGGGTCTCAGACAAACACGCGGGGCTGATCCAGAGGCGCTCCCGTTCGGCGTTCCCTTTGTCGTGAGACTGATAACCCGCTCGCTGTTTCCAAGCCACGACACGCCAGTCCGCAGGCGCCGTAAACTCGCCGTCGTAGCCGCACAATATGACGCGAAGGAGCGGGTTGTGCCAGTTGGTCTTACACCATTCCACGACTGACCCAGCCACATTGCTCTTGACGCCGTACAGATCGCTCCCTGTCTCATAGGGAGGGTCGAGGAATACAGCGGTCATGCCATGCTTCTCCGTCACCGATGGCCCCATGACGCGCGACCAATCGCCACAGACGACGCGCACCCGGCGTAGGCGTGCCGCCAATAGGTGAAAGTAGTCAACGAGGCCACCTTGGGAATGACGGGTGCGGTGTCCACCGCACCCGTCATTCCCAAGGTGGGGCAACTGATGCCGGGGCCGGTGGACACCGGCCCCGGCATCACTGAGCGCCGGAAGCTGATGGGTGGCCGTGAGGGGACGCGGGGCGCGGTGTCCACCGCGCCCCGCGTCCCCTAAATGAGGAAGCTGGATGGGGGCCGTCACGTCGCCCTGTGGGCGATGCTGGCCGCGGTGGACACCGCGGCCAGCATCGCCCAGGTGCGGTATCTTGACAGCGGGCTCGCCATCGGCGCGCAGCGCGGCCACGTCGCACCACCCATGTCCAATCCAGGCGCATTGTCCCCACACCCACCAGCCCGCGATGTTGGCATCGTAGTACGCCGGGTCGGTCATCATGCGCTCACGCCACGTCGATTGATTCAGAAGCCAACGGTGACGCGCGTGCAGGTCCGCCTCATTCACCGGCCAGTCGGTGTAATGCGCCACCGCGTCGGGATCAGCGGCCACCGCACGCCACCAATTAGCGATGTAGGGGTTAAGCTCGTTGACGGTCTCGGTCTTGCCCTCCCACTCAGGACGCGCCAGGAGCACCGCCAGGCTTCCGGCGAAGGGCTCAACATAGTTGGTCGCGTCTCCGAAGTAGCGCCACGCTAGATCGCCCACACGGCTCTTGCCGCCGAAGTACGGGAAGGGGGACGGCATGGCTCTCATGCGGCCACCGCGCCCTCTCGCCCCGAGGCCAGCGCCCGCGCCGTACCGGCAAACACCGGCCCGAACGACCGCCCCGTCGCCATGTGCCACCGCACGCGGACGCACGCCACCAGGGCCGGGAAAAGAAGGGGGTATACGTTGCCAAGAAAAGAGGGGCCGAGTGGTATCTTGGACATCTTGGCAATCTTGGCAACGTATAGGTTTTTCAGGTTGCCAAGTTCCCTATAGGTTGCCAATATATATATAGGTAAATATATCTCTAGTTTTCGCTAACAAGGGGGCAATCGGGAGGGCTTTGGTAGGATAGGGGTGCTGACACCATATCGTCCGGAAGGAGCCTCCCGATGCCACCCGCAGTCTATCGCATGATGACCCTCCT
>JAABUV010000616.1_pt1 | contig 54049 bp, 44 predicted proteins | sample 5559971 | NCBI WGS metagenome assembly JAABUV01 (sample SAMN10711881, study PRJNA513362) | rock metagenome | isolation source: Antarctica rocks | place: Antarctica: Victoria Land, Knobhead nord | collected 2015-12-19 | reverse complement strand
CGGGCATGGAGAAGCGGAAACCGCTACGCGCTTCCCACTTCTCCACACCCCAGACGGCGGCTACTTGAACTCAGAAATAGCTGCGCTACACTAACTCGTCACTGGTACAAAAGATCGGGCAGGCCACAGCGCACCTAGAGATTGCGAACTTAGCAACGTAAGTTTCGCGAGCACCCAAGATCGATAGCTGTCTGGCAGTTTCTACTTTGCCTTCGTTCGACAGTTCTCCTCCCGGCGCTCCTTTGCTGCTTGAGTTGCGCGTCACACAACGGCCCTCGCATCTGCTCTTCTTCGGTGATCGAAGACGAAGAAATCGAAAAATGCGACAACCCCGCCGCGCCGCTCGTCTTGCCGGATGATTTCGCCGTACTCATAGAGCTGATCGACAACGTTCAGTTCTTGAGGCAGCGCAACACTGGGAAGCGCTACCGGCGGAAGATGTATTACCGAACGTCGATGTGGGCGGGAACCATACGTGACGAGACGTGGATCTGAGGGGCTCACATAGAGAAAGCTATCTCCTACGCTTGTACTAGCCCACTCACCATCCTTTGTTGCCACCAACGTGAATGCTGCCGAGAGCGCCGTCTAACTCGTAATTGGCCGCTATGACCAGGTACTCCACTTCCCTTCGTCAGATCCTGACACGGCTCAGCTCAATGAGTAGCGGCACATTTGTGTGCCGGATCAGGGATCTCAGTCGGCACCTCTCCGCCTCCCTTCAGCCGAGACCGACCGAAACAGAGTCAATGTTCTCTCCAGTTGGCGATTTTAAAGCACTGTTACTTCGCGTACGCCGTTCCAAAGATACCTTGCAGGATTACGTCTGACTTCATGGTTCGATCTAGGAGGTGGTCAAGGCTGGCTTAAAATTGTAAGGTATCTTAGCTGTTCCGAGCCTGATCTCTCTGAGCGGTGCACTATAGAGGTGATGAAGGACCCACCGAAAGTAGTAGTAGGATCGCTCTTGGGTGCGATGAGCGAGTAGGGCTCCGAGCGAGAAGATGGAAGCTACGATCGACCGTGAGGTGATCGTAGTAGTACTTCGTCGGTCCCGACGGCAAGATCTGATTAGGGGAAGAGTCAGCAGCACCGTACCAAGGCTCATCCTTCTCACGAAAGCACCCCTCTCGTGAAGAATTCACGATCGCATCGGGCGGCCCTGGGTATGCACGAAGCATCCGCACTTCTTTTCGGTTCGCTGACTCCGGTGGAATGGGCAGCGTTGCAGTATCAGTATCTGGATCAGATGAGGTAGTTTTGTGTTTTAGTGCTGTGGCGAGAAGGCCCCAGCAGATCTTGTGTAACAATCACCACTCTCTCCTGCAGGTGGCTCCTATGAATGTCCACGGCCCTCTTGCTGGATAGCGATCCGAGTAGAAGTCAGTTGGTGGTAACAGACGATGCACTCATCCTAACTGGTCTGTAAGCAGATTCGCAGTTCCGGGTGGTTGGTCGGCAACTCGGAAGTAGCGCCGGAATTGACAAGTCGTCATAGCGGGAACGTTAAGCCTACAATCTCGGCTCTTCCTGAACACAGCACCGGGATGCGTTCCCTGCTTCCCAAGCCTTCCCTATTCCTCTACCCTTCCATCCATGCTTCACTGTCCGCTATTGGCCGTGCTGGCCACCCCCGCCCTCGCCCTCATGTGTTTCGCCATCCCCCCTGCCCGCGCCCAGTCTGCCGCGCACATCGACCCTTTGCTCGGCGTCGACGGCGGCGGAAACGTCATCATCGGGCCTGCCCTTCCCTACGGCATGGCCAAGCCCGGTCCCGACATGGCCCCCAGCACCTCGAATGCGGGCTGGAACGCTGACGGCGAGATCCTCGGCTTCTCGCAAACCCATGTCTCGGGGACTGGTGGCACAGCCAAGTACGGCAACGTCCTCATCCTGCCCACCACCGGCACAATCCGGCCCACCGACGCCGCGCAGCCGTGAGCACGCCTCGGCCGGCTACTATTCCGTCGGCCTCGCCCGCTACAAAATCCAGGCTGAGATCACCGCCAGCCGCCGTACCGCCGTCTACCGCTTCACCTACCCCGCCGCCCAGAAAGCCAACCTGCTCTTCGACACCGGCCACATCCTCGTCTCCCGTCACGAAGGTGGCCAGATCGTCACCTCCAGCCACGCAGAGATCCTCTCCCCCACCGAGATCGCCGGCTTCAGCTCTGCTATCCGCGGCTGGAACGCCCAGGATACCCCCTACACCGTCTTCTTCTACGCCGCCTCTGATACCCCCGCCGTCGCCTCCGGCACCTGGCAGCAGGAGCGGGTAGACGCCGGCAGCAAGACAGAAACCTACACCATGCCGCAGCCGCTCTCCCACCCGCCCGAAGTCGGCCCCCTCGTCTCGAACGGCGCTTATCTCACCTTCGCCACCCACGCGCAGCAGGCCGTCACCGTCAAGATTGGCATCTCCTTCGTCTCCATCGCCCAGGCCAGGCAGAACGCCCTCGCCGAGGTCCCGGGCTTCGACTTCAACGGCGCCCGCAACGCTGCGATTGCCGCATGGGATAGGGCACTCTCGCCCATTCAGGTCGCCGGCGCGAGTGATGCCGAGCTCACCAAGCTTTCCACCGCCCTCTACCACTCCCTTCTTATGCCCGTCGACCGGACCGGAGAGAACCCCCTCTGGCACTCCGCTGCTCCTTACTACGATGACTTCTATACCCTCTGGGACACTTTCCGAAGTTCCAACCCTTTGATCACCCTCATCGACCAGCCGCACGAGGTCGACATCGTCAACTCCTTGATCGACATAGGCGAGCACGATGGCTTCCTCCCGGACGGCCGCAGCGGCAACTTCACCGGCGTCACCCAGGGCGGCTCCGATGCCGACATGGTCATGGCCGATGCCTACCTCAAGCACCTCCCCGGCATCGACTACGCCAAGGCCTACGCCGCCGTCATCAAAGACGCCGAGGTCGAGCCGGAGAACTATATCTTCATGGGTCGCGGCGATCTCTCCGAGTGGCACTCCCTCGGCTATCTCTCCCTCGAAGGCTCCGGCCCCAGGCAGTCCGGCTCCCCCGATGCTCTCTACTCTCCAGGCCGCGCCGACAAGTCACCCATCCCCAACCGGCCGGACCGGCCTGGCTCCCGCTCCATGGAGTACGCCGCCAACGACTACGCCGCCGCCCTCATGGCCCACGGCCTCGGCCGCCCCGGCGACGAGCGGAAGTACCTCGCCCGCGCCGGCAACTGGAAGAAGCTATGGGATCCTGGCGCCGTCGATCACACCGAGGGCGGCGACATCCACGGCTTCATCTGGATGCGTCACCGCGACGGATCCTGGCTCACACCCTTCGACCCCGACCTCAGCGGCACATGGCACCAGAACAACTTCTACGAGGGCAGCACCTGGACCTACTCCCTCTACGTTCCGCAAGACATCCGCGGCCTCATCCAGATGGCTGGCGGTGCCGATGCTTTCGTTCACCGTCTCGATCTTTTCTTCGCCGACATCTCCGCCATCCGCGACAACCGCTACGACAGCAACGCCGGCACTTCCGCCCCTGCATTCAAGTCCGCCAACAGCCACGGAGGCCGCTACGATGTCGGCAACGAACCCGGCTTCCTCGCGCCGTATCTCTACAACTGGGCCGGTCGCCAGGACCGCACCGCTTACCAGATCCGTCGTATCCTCGCCCGCAGCTACTCTACCGGCACCCGCGGCCTCCCTGGTAACGATGACTCCGGCGCCATGGGCTCCTTTTACGTCTTCAACAAGCTGGGCTTCTTTCCCGTTGCCGCTCAGACCACGTATCTCATCGGCAGCCCCCAATTCCCGCGCATGACCATGCGTCTCGCCAACGGGAAGACCTTCAGCATCGTTGCCTCCAACGTCTCCGATACCAATCGCTACATAGCTAGCGCCACCTGGAACGGCCAGCCGCTCCATCGCTCCTGGTTCACCCACGACGAGCTCATGCAGGGCGGCACGCTCCTCCTCCACATGACGAGCCATCCCACGCACTGGGACACCGGCATATCCCCGCCCTCTCTCTCTGACCCATCGCCCACCGGCAGCGCTACACCGAAGCTTTAAACGGAGTTGCACATCTATTCAGGAGATTATGCCTTTCCGCTCTTTGGTAGCCTTGCAGAAGCATAAAAGCGAGTCTGGGAGACTACTGTCGAGGTGCTCGCTGCGCCTACTGTGTTAGATCGTTCTGAGAGGTTGGCTTGTCCTGAGCTACCCGCAATAATTTGGTTGACCCACTTCGTCCCACAGCTTCAACCCTTGTGCGCCCGATAGATTAGGGGTTGAACGAGCTTTGGGACACCTACCTCTCTGTTCGGCCTAGTATTAGGTCATGGAAGCTCCTCACACTGCAAAAAGCAATCATCTGCTTCAGCGATCCTGACCGTGCTTTTCAGTACGCGCTCAATCTCCGTTCCCTGGTGGCTAGATTTTGTGCCCCCGTTGTGGCTCGGAGAAGCACTCCTTTATCAAGACGCGCCGTATCTGGATGTGTTACTGATGCAAGAAGTAATTTCAGCATCAAGGTTGGCACGATATTCGAATATTCTCCGCTTGGTCTGGATAAGTGGATGATGACTATCTGGATGGCTGGAGCTTGCAAGAACGGGGTGTCCAGCTACGAGATGCACCGTAGCATCGGCGTCACCCAGAAATCGGCGTGGTTCATGCTTCACCGCATCCGTCAGATCAATGTTCGACACCGCCCCCACGCACCCCACACCACACCACGATCGTCAGCAGGCTGTAGGCAAGCCACGCCGGCATCCCCGCAATCACGGGTTGCGTAGCTGCGTCGGGTTCGACCGAAGAGGTTGACATAGGTTCAGGAAGAGCCTCGAGCATACGATCCGATACGGGGTGTTGCAACATGCGGGGCAGCTCTTTCAGGTTGTTTTCGTGTTCGTTCTGATGGTTTACGGTGAACGGTCGCCCACCATCCCTGGCACACTGTCTATCGCTCTATGATCAGCGCCGGGGAGGTGCCCGCCCAATGAAGATCACCGATGTGCAAGCCACCCATCTTCGAGTCGAAGACCCGAACATCAGCTTGTTCGATGGCTCGTATGACGACTGCGTCATCGTCATCCACACCGATGAGGGCGTCTCCGGCGTCGGTGGAACTGAATCCCTCGCCTCCGCCGTTCAGGCCGTCGTTGCAGGCCAGTCCGCGCACAACCACGCCCGCGCCCTTTGCGATGTGCTCCTCGGCTGCGATCCCTCCACCCACCCCTCCGAGCTCTGGCAGCGGATGTACGACGCCACCAGCTACGTCGGCCAGCGCGGTCTTGTCATGCATGCCATCAGCGGCGTCGATCTCGCGCTCTGGGACCTCTACGGAAAGATCTGCGGCAAAGCGTCCACGCTCTGATCGGCGGTTGAAAACGCGATCGCATCCCCAACTACGGAACTTCCATGGACCGCAGCCCCGATGGCGTGAGGCTCCAGATCGACACCGCCCGGAGAAAAAACCTCAAGGCCCTCAAGCTCTGCGCCGATCCCTGGTGGATGGACGACCTCGCCCACAACGGCCGACTCCTTCTCGACCCCCGCGAAGAGGCCGGCCCCGAGGCCAGGATCATCGTCGACGCACAGCTCGCCTACCGCACCGCCGAAGAAGGTCTCTCACTCATCCCGCTTCTGCTCGAGGCCGGCGTCTGGTTCCTCGAGGCCCCGTTATCGCTCGACGATTATCCCGGGCCACGCCCGCATGGCCGGCCACGCATCGATCTCGGCGTCGGCGATCTCGGCCTCACCCACGTCCTCGAGTTCATCGAGATGATGGACCATGGCGGCGCCGATATCTGCCAGCCCGACATCAGCCAGGTGGGCGGCTTCACGGCATCCTTAAAATCGCCGCCGCCGCGGACGACCGCCACAAGCGCGTCATCACTCACGGCTACAAGACCAAGGTCGAGATCGCCGCAAACCTCAACTTCCTTGCCGCCCATCCCGAAGAGGATCTCCTCGAGTACTCCCTCAGCTCCTCGCCCTGCGCTGGGAGACCACCATCGAGCACTTCCCATCGAGTCCGATGGCTGCGTCCGCGTTCCCAAGGCCCCCAGCCTCGGCGTCAGCCTCGATCCCTGCATCGTCGCGAAGTATCGCTGGCCCCCACAGCAGCCCTGAGGTCTACAGAAAGCTCCTCGGCAAGCCCTGCAACCCCAGCATCACCTTCAGCGTCGCCCCGGGTCTCCCGGTGATCATCTCGAACGCCTCCTGCCCTCGCTCAAGCTCCATCCGTACCGTGTACCGATCGAGATCAATTTCGCCCCCCACCAGAAACTCCAGCGCCCGCTCAAAGTCCACCGGCGTGTACGCAACGACATCACCACCCGGTGCTCCTTGCGAATGCTGGTCACAAATCCACCTCGCTTTGCTGCTGGCTCATCCCCACCAGCAGAACCTGGCCGCCTGGCCGGCACAGGTCAAAGGCCATCTGCCGCGCCGCCCCATGTCCGCTCGCGTCCAGAACAACATCAAATCCGCGCCCGCAATCCTCTGCGCCTCTCCCACTCCACCCGCCGCAGCCGTGTTGATCGCGTGCTGCGCTCCCATCACCCGCATGCTATCCAGACGATCAGTTGTTCACATCGACGCCCAGCACCTCGCGCGCGCCAATCAGGCGTGCCATCTGCAGCGCCAGCGCACCCATCGTTCCACCGCCAACGATCGCCATACGAAAGAACGGCGCCGGCGACAGCAGCCCCGGCCTGTGCACCTCCCCCGCACTCTCCTCGATCGCCGTCAGCAGGCACGCCAGAGTTCCTTCACATCGCACGCCCCGCATCCGTGCACCAGCTCCCCGCGCACGGGTCCCCGCAACGTATGGGCATATCGCCTCCGCCCAGTCGCTCGCCGGCGGCACAGTGTCCGGTCGGCAAAGCACAGCCAGGTCAACATCGGTCTCTTCCAGACGCTGCCCAGGGGGTACTGCAATCACGTTGACCTTCTCCACCCCCAGCCTGTCCCTGTACCCCGTCGACAGCGTCGTCCACCTCGCCGCGTCGAACACATCCCCGCGCAACGCAACCACAGCTTCGTTTGACATCGTCGACACCTCAGAATCCTGATCAGGTTCAAAAGATGCTCGTAGCTCTGTTCATCGCGCCCTCCCTCACACCTCCCGGTGGACCTCGCCGGAGCGCGCTACGATCTCCTCCCGCATCGGCAGCCGAGTTCTTGCAATCGAAAGGTCGTTCCGGTCGACCGTGAACCCCTCCGCCAGCGCTCCTACCCGAAACTCCCCCGCCAGTACACCCAACGCCTCGGCGCCATCCGCGGTCGCACACGAGAATAGCTGCGCCGCAATGGCCTGCCCACCCCTCTGGTCAAGAATCACCCGCCGCTGGTCCGCAGCCGCAGGTGGTAGATGTTGTTTGCTACGGCTCGGTTCGTCTGCCAGAGCAGGTCGGTTCGGGGAAGGTACGACGTGCGGGCGATGCTGATCATACCCCGAGCGGCCCTTAGTTGAGCCTGCGCGCCCTGGATGGCAGGATAGTTCATCTCACGACGGGGCTTGGATCGACCGGGCGTCGGCTTCGACATGGTCACCTTCAGCGGCGGAAAAGATTTCTGCGGACCGCAGGCATCGGGCATCCTGATCGGCAAGGAAGAGCTCATCCATTGGTCGCTCCTCAACATGAGCCCGCAGAATGACCACTGCTGCAAGCTCGGCAAGGAGACCATCTTCGGGCTTCTCAAGGAGCTCAGATCTTCGTCAACCAGGACTACTAGGCCACGCTTCGGATGTATGACGCGCGCGCGCAGGTCATCACCGATGCCCTCGACCATTTGGAGTCACGGCGGGTCCCCGTGAATGCAACCCCGAGGCACTCGGCAACGTGACCCCGCGCTACAGCTGGGAGATCGATCCCACAAAGGTCAAGATCACCGGTCCCGAGGTGATGCAGGCACTCGCCAAACCGGCCGATCGGCATCGGCAGTATGGGCGTTGGCGCCAGCGGCATGCGCGGCCGCGGTCCCGACGCTCCAGCAGCTGGCGGCGGCGCACCCTCGGGCGCCACACCCGCTGACCGGTCACGGGCGAACGATACGCCCCCGAGCGAACATCGCGGCGGCCGGAACGGGCGGCCTCCGGCAGATCCCAACAGCTTCGACTTCGCTGTGTGGCAGATCAAGGATGGCGAAGACAAGCTGATCGCGGACCGACTAGTCGAGATCTTCAGCCAGACTCCGAAGGTCTAGGGGGCGCACAGGACGACGCCGAGACTGAGCCACAAGCGCTTCTCTGCGCCGCCAGCTCAGTCTCCATGCTCCGTCGCGCACCTTGCAAGTCCTTGGCTGCCTACCTGTCGGTCCGGCCGCCGGCGCATTGGCCACCGGTTCAGCCCGCCCGACCGTAAACGGAAACGTCAGAGTCGAGATCACCTGGACCGGATCGCCGTGATCCAGGTAGGGACGAAATCGCCAGTTGATAAGCTGCTCCTGCGCCGCGGCCTGGAGGCTTGGGTTGTCGGAGAAGAAATTGTCTACCGATCGCACCCTGCCCTCGCGATCCACAACAACGCGCATCACGATCGCGCCCGTGAGCGCGCCGGCCGCCATGTCGGGCTAGTGGGGCGCCGGTGTGTCGACACCGAGCTTCCGCAGCTCCATCTCGGGAACAACCAGCACTCGAAGCTGTTTCGATCGCGGCGTCGCGTGCTTGATCGCAAAGATCTTTCGATCGGCCGCCGGCAAGTCCTCGATTAGCATAATCTTCGCCGTCAGCTGCGGCCCGCTCTGGCTTTGCGCGGTCAGTCGCCGCGCGATCTGCTTACCGTGGAAGTCGGCGAAGTCGTGGAGCGCAACGTCCCAGTCGATGTTCCCGCCGTACACCATCAGTCCGGTCTCGCGCGAGATGGCGATCGATGCGGCCATCGCTTTGGTCGTGGCCCCGTCCGTTCCCGGGATCGTCCACTTTGCCGGATCTGCCCCGGCGATCCATCGGGCTTCGCGGCGGTCTGGTGGAGCGCCGCCAGCTGGTCAAGGCGAGGCACCGTGCCGACCAGCTCGACGGTCAGGTTGCGCAGCAGCTCCGGAAGACCGGCCCTGCATCCGTCTCCTCCACCCTGTCGCCGTTTACCACGAGGTGCTGCGAGAAGGCGGCGGAATGGAACTCGCGCCGCCAGACCGCCGGCGTCTGCCACTAGATCTCCACCTCGGCGTCCCACTGCGAGTCATGTTTCTTCTCGTCGGGAGATCATCGCGCGGGGGTGAAAGGGCGCGCCGCCCGGAGCGGCCAGCGTGGAACGCGATGCCGCAGTTTTGACGACGTCCTCGAGGGGAAAGATCTGCTGCGCGATCGCCGCCGACGACAAAAGGATCGCGCCGATCACCGAAGCCGTGTACAGGGATCCCAGGTGCATTTGCCAATCTATGCTGGCCTCCTCTATGTTTGTCGATACGCATACGAGTTATGGATCAAATCAGGAAGCTGTTCCGCCGGAGACCTCTGAAGCGGAGACGGCGCGTGGATCAACTTTTGCCGATCGCGCTGCCCCTTGGAGATGGATTGCGATAGTGTACTCGCAGTGAACTGATCTCACCGACCGGCGGCGAATGCTGCTGATCGTCATCGAGCTTCACAAACAGTAGCCTTATTCTGATCCGCACGATACGTGGCAAAACAGTTCAACCTCAATGGAAGGGCCGTTATGCCCACCCGACGCACCGTCCTGCTCTCGCTCTCCGCCGCCGCAGTCTCCATGCGCTGCCCCACCGCGTTCGCGGCCGCACCCTCGAACCGCATCTTCATGGGAACCACCGGCAAGGTCAGCAAAGGCATCTACATGGCGCCCTGGAACGCCTCCACCGGCGAGATCGGTGACATCACCCTGGCGGCCGAGGTCAGCAATCCCAGCTTTCTCGCCGTCAATCGCAATCACTTGTACGCCTGCACCGAGGCGGGCAACAACGAGGCGAAAGCCACGGCGTTCACCATCTCTGCATCCGGCCTGGCGAAGCTCAACGACCAGCCATCGCTCGGTCCGGGCACGACCTTCATCTCCGCACGCGGCAACGGCGTCTACGTCGCCAACTACGGTGGCGGATCGGTGACGTCGTTTCATACCGAGCCGGACGGTTCGCTCTCGAAGCCTGTCTCGCACTTTCAGTTCGAGGGCAACGGTCCCAACCGCGAACGGCAGGAACAATCCCACGCCCACTCAGCGCTTCCCTCGCCCGACGGACGCTTCCTCCTGGTGAACGACCTCGGCCTCGACCGCATCGTCATCTACCGCATCAACCCGGCGACGGCTGAACTCACACCCAACGACCCGCCCTTCTTCAGCACGCGGCCCGGCGTTGGCCCGCGCCACCTGGCCTGGCATCCCAACGGCAAGTGGCTATACAGCGTCAACGAGCTCGACTCCACGGTCGACCTCCTACACTGGAACAGCGACGCCGGCATCCTTACCCAGGGGAGCTCCGTCTCGACGCTCGATCCAGGCTTTCCGAAGAACACCGCATTTGCTGGAGAGATCGGGATCTCGCCGGACGGCCGCTTCGTCTATGTCGGCAACCGAGTGGGCAGCGATACGATCGCGGCTCTCTCAGTGGACGGCAATTCGGGCGCGCTTAAGCTCGAGCAGGTCGCGCCGAACGGCGGCAAGAATACCCGCTTCCTCACGCTGGACCCGAGCGGCCGATGGCTGCTGCTCTGCAACCAAGCGTCCAACGAGCTGGTCGTTCTGGCGCGCGATCCGAAATCGGGAAAGCTCTCCGAACCGAAGCACAGATATCCCGTGGACAAGCCGCAGTGCATTGTGTTCGCGTGAGAAAATCGCTTAGGACAAGCGCCCTAAACCAGCCGCGTCGCGCATTGACAGCGCCTGCCGCGTGTTGGATAGTGACCTCACTGCAGGAAATCTGCGTGTAATCCGACCCCCCAAACCCAGCTCAAGAGACCGGGTTGTGCCGTTTGCCTTTTCGGCCGCGGGCGGGAGGTCAACATCAACAGTCCACGGGAGCTCTATGCCGACGATCGTCAACCGACAGGATCCCCGCTTCGCACTCGCGCACCGCGGCCGCAATCTCCGCTTCCCCTCCGCTGAGGCTGACGTCGCGGGCCGTATCGAATACTGCGAAAGCACGGAAGACGCAGCCGCCGCCCTGCAAAAGGTCCTGGACGCCGGCCTTCGGCCGACCGTGCGATCTTCCGGACATTGCTACGAGGACTTCGTTGTCAATAATCCGAACGGCGCCATCCTGGACGTTAGCTTGCTGAATCACGTCAGCTCCGGCCCCGGCGGCTCAGGCCCCTTTGCCGTGCAGCCCGGAGCCATGCTCGGCAACATCTACCAGGAGCTCTACAAGCGCGCCAACGTCGTCCTCCCGGGCGGCACCTGTTTCAGCGTCACCGCGGGGGGACACGTCAGCGGCGGGGGATACGGCGTCCTGGCCCGCCTGCAGGGAATCACCATCGACTGGCTCTCCTCGGTTGACATCCTCACCGTCGACGCCAACGGAAAGGTCCTGCCGGTCCGGGCCAGCAAGACCGGCCATCCGGATCTCTTTCGTGCGCTCCGCGGTGGCCAAGGTTCGAACTTCGGCTTGATCACCGGCTTCACCTTCGACGAGCTGCCCCCCATGCCCTCCGAGATCCTCCAGGCGGGCGTCTCGTTCGATTGGAACACCATGACGCCTGAGAAGTTCGTCGCCATCGTGACGACCTACGGCAAGTACTGGGAGGAGCACGATCAGAACAAGGAGACCTGGGGCATGTTTGGCTATATGGGTCTCAACAATAAGAGCATGGGCCGATTCGGCATCAGCGCCCACTTCACCAACCCCGATGGCACCGCCAAGGACGCCTCCGTTCTCACCGATTTTCTCGATCGCTTCGAGAAGTGCAAACCCATCGCCGAAGCGCCTCCGGGCTACACCGCGCACGAGGTTCGTCCCGGCGGTGGAGGCAACGGCGTGCAGCGGCCCGTGGCTCCCGGTGACTCCGTTTGCTATGGCCAGCACGTCATGACGAAGACCTCCTGGATCGAATCCGCTATCAACGGCGGTGGCGGCGGCGGTGGCATTGGCGGCGGATCCCGCGCCAAGTACAAGTCCGCCTACATGAAGAAGAACTTCACTGAAGGCGAGGCGCTCGCGCTCTACAAGATGCTCACTGATGATGTCTCGCGCGGTCTGATCGTGGCCGTCGATTCCTACGGCGGAGCCACCAACAACCCTGCCCGGGCGAAAGATACCGCCATCCCGCAGCGTTCGTCCGTCATGAAGCTGCAATACCAGACCTACTGGCAGGATGCGGCCGACGATGCCGCCCGTCTCAAGGGTATCCGCGACACCTACACTGCCGCCTACTCCACCGAGATCGCCGATCAGGCGCATCTCGGTACGCCCTACCCGAACGATCACTTTGAGGGTTGCTATATGAACTATCCCGATGTCGACATGATCCAGCACAGCTTCTGGCCCCAGCTCTACTACGGCACCGGCGATCTCTACCCCTTTCTGCAGGGCGTGAAGAAGAAGTACGACCCGCACAATATCTTCCACCACACCATGTCGATCGAGGCCTGAGATCGAGACCTACGTCCGCAGGAGTTCCGGCGTGGACAGAAGCCGGACCAGGCCGCAGCCGTTTGAAGCACGGGAGATCAGCATGGCATCGAGCACACCGAGTAGATCGTGGACACGAAGGGTCTTTGTTCAGACGATCGGTTCCATCTCCGCGCTCGGCGGCGTAACGTCGCTTGCACCGTGGGCAACCGCGGCGGCGGTTGAAGCGGCAGTATCCTCGGCCTCGCCTCAATTCGGCTATGTCGCGTGCGCGGACGGTACGATCCAGGTCTTTTCGATCGCGGCCGAGGGTGGTTCATGGAGACACGTGCAGACCATCACCTCCGCAGCGCCGCCCTCGCTCGCTCTCTCACCGGACCAACGCTTCCTGTATGTTGCCAACGCGGTCGATTCCTTTGAGCACATGCCCACGGGATCGGTCGAAGCGTTTGCCGTAGATGCGCAAACCGGCCGCCTCACATCCCTGAACCGGCAGCGGCTAGCGCTCTCCGCGGTCATGCCCAGTCATATCACCGTCTCACCAAACGGAGGTCAGATCGCCGTCGCCATCGCCGGTGGCGCGGCCTATAACCTGCTTCCTGTGCTTGAGGATGGCTCGGTTGGCCGGGTGACCGCGTCTCTGAAGCAGATCGGCAGCGGACAGCACCCTGAGCTCCAGGCGCGCGCCCTGCCTCAATCGGTCCTCTTCCACGACGATAGCCATCTCCTCGGAGCGGACCTCGGCAGTGATCGCATCTCGGCTTTCTCGGTCGCCGCTGGGGGTGCCCTCTCCACGGCGCAGCACCACGGGGCAGCGGCCGGTAGCGGTCCGGCCCACATGGTCGCGCATCCATCAGGCAATCTCGTGTTCACGGGGGGCGGCCTCGATCCCGTTGTCTCCAGCCTGCGCTACAACGCCTCGGCCAAACAGCCGCTCGAACCCTTGCAGCACCTCACATGCCCCTCGGCGGTTGGCGGAGTCACCGCTCTCGCGATGCACCGATCGGGCACTCTCCTTTTTGTCGCTGACCTCGCTGGCATCTCGATTGCGCGTACCGGCACTTCCGGCACGCTCGACTTCGCCGGCCGTCAGACGGCAGCCGCGATCGCCCCGGTCGCCCTCGCCGCCTCTTCCGATGGAGCACACCTCTACGCGCTGAACCGCAGCTCCTTGACCCGCTTCCGCATCGACGTCGAGCGCGCTAGCCTCTCGGATCCCGTGGAGCTGACCCGTCTCGGCTCCGCCTCCGCCATCGCCCTGAGACACCTTTAGACCCAGCACAGGAGATAGCCTCTGAGTCCGCGCTCTCGTCTCTCACCTCTCCTCGTCTGCTCGGCTGCGCTCTTCGGTTGTGCCTCGGCCCTCGCACAGTTCGCCACCTCGACCGGCCCCGCCAAGAACGCGGCCTGCTCCAACCTCCCGCACTCCGACCACCCCTCGGCCGCACTCTCGAACGGCGCTCTCGACGCCGTGCTCTTTCTCCCCGACGCGACCAACGGATACTATCGCTCCTCGCGCTTCGACTGGGCCGGCGTTATCGGCTGCGTCTCCTATAAGGGTCATACCTACTTCGGTGAATGGTTCCCGCGCTACGACCCCACGATCAACGACGCCATCACTGGGCCGGTCGAGGAGTTCCGCACACCGGACAGTGAGCTCGGCTACAACGACGCCGCGCCCGGCGGCCACTTCGTCAAAATCGGCGTTGGCGTCCTCCGCAGGCTCGATGATTCCCCCTATAAGTTCGGCGTGGTCTACCCCATCGTCGATGCCGGAAAGCGCACCACCCGCATCAGGAAGCGTTCCGTGACCTTCACCCAGGTCCTGAGGTCAGATCTCAGCTACAGCTATATCTACGAGAAAACGGTCAAGCTGGACAAGCACGGAGCCGTCCTCACGCTGGAACACAGCCTGAAGAACCTCGGCTCCAAGCCGATCGAGACCAACGTGTACGATCACGACTTCTTCATGCTCGACAAGAAACCCACCGGCCCAGGCATGGTCGCTCGTCTCGGCTTCCCACCCACGCCCGACAAGCCCTTCCCACCCGCCGCGACTATCGAGGGCAACGAGATCGTCTTCCATGACACACCCTCACGGGGCAACAGCCCGCAGGGATATCTCACCGGCTATACCGGAAAGTCCGGCGAGTACAACATATCCGTCGAAGACCGCACCTCGCACGTGGGTGTCGAACAGACCTCGGCCTCGCCCATCGCGAGGTTCTACTTCTGGTCCACCGCGACGACGATCTGCCCCGAGGTCTATATCCATATCAGCGTGCCTCCCGGGAAGATGCAGAGCTGGGCGATTCAGTACCGCTTTAAAGCCGACTGACGGCAGCCGGGACGCTGGTTATTCGGAGTGGAGAAGATCGCGCCGCAAAGATGATTCTCAAGTTAATCTTCTGCTTATGCCAGAGTGTGAAGTCCTTGGTGCTCGAAGCGGCGTACGTCTGGGAGTTAGGTGCCCGCCCATAACTTCATCCAGAACGATAGGCATAACGGAACCGAGCATACGGCCCCTGCCAATCGGAAGGTCATAGACCATATTGAAATTGAGGGAGTAACTTACACCCTGGCCGGTAGGTTAGTACTCGGAATGCAGATGATAGACGTTCTCGGCGTATGCACTCGCTGCCGTAATGTTTGGGACGCCGGCCTAAAGTCACTCAGATCTGAGTGCTCACCAACTCGACAATCTATGCAAGTTTCTAACAGGTTGAAGGACCTTAGCGGTTTCAGGCATCGTAACAATTGGAAAAGACAGTCCTGTACTGCAAGTAAAGCCGCGTCGCAGGTTTATAAATACTTGTCCTAAGAAGAATTCACATCTCTGGAGATCGTCCGACCGCTTGTATTGGGACATATGTTGTGATCTGCATTGGCTTTTTGTTGCGCGTGGGCCGCATCGAAGCAGGGCAGTCTTGCTCTCATCTATGGGCCGCTTGTCATCGGAGGACGCTCGCCGAGGCTCGAGAAGGATCTCTTGATTCGATCCTTGCGCGGCTAATGCGCGTTGAGACCGTCGACGAGCGAATTCCGGTATGCGCGAAGGGCGGGGATGGCTCCCAGCAAGGCAGCCGAGACGAGCGTGACTAAGGCGTAGAGTTCCACGCGCGTGGAGAGGCCGACCACCGCGACGGGGAGGCCGAAGCGGTTCTCGATGGTGGTACGAAGGGTAAACAGAAGAGCGTACACGGCAACGATTCCAAGGGCTGTCCCGGTCGTGGCGATCAGCGTGGACTCGAGCAGGAATAGCGTAAAGATCTGCCTCGCATGTAGTCCTACGGCACGGAGAATCGCAATCTCGCGCCGGCGTTCGTTCAGCGCCGTGTACAGCGCGATCAGCATGGCCAGCAGACCGACAACGAGCACAGCAGCCGAAACCAGCGAGAGGGCCGTGTCGGCGTAGTCCAGAAGGCTCCACAACTCCTGCAGCGTGTAGGCCGGGATGATGGAGGTCAGCGGCTCCGGCTTGTACGTATCGATCTCGCGCTGCAGATACAAGGTGCTGATGCGCGACTTGGTTCCGAGCAGAAACGCTGTGATCTGGTCGACCTTGAGCTTCGATGGGTCGAGCGTGGGGGTGGCTTCGCCGATTGCCGGCGGCGTCCCATCCGTCCAACCGAAGTGCATGGCCTCCTCACCCAGGAGCGTGATGTAGAGCGCGCGGTCTACGGGCGTAGAGGTCGGCGCCAGGATGCCAACCACCGTAAACGGCGTGTTCCCGTGGTTCAGGATTGATCGCTCCTCGATCCCGTGCGCGAGCACGATCTGCTGCCCGAGATGGTTGCGCAGGCGAGCGGCCACCTCGGCACCCAGCACCACATCGAAGATGCCGCCGGGAGCGCTGCCCTCCGCGAAGCTCAGCGAGTGATCGCGCCGATACTGGTAGTGCGCGTAGAAGTTGTTGTCGGTAGCGACGACGCGGTAGCCGTGATGCGAGTCTCCCATGGAGATCGGTATAGTCCAGGCCACGGCGGGATGATGCGCGAAGTGCTGATAGCTCTCCCACGAGATGTTGTTCGAGGCGTTGCCGATGTGGAAGACGCTCGATAGAAGCAGCGGCAGACCGCCACCGCGTGCGCCGACGATGAGGTCCGTGTGCGAGAGCGTTCCGGAGAAACCGACCTGTGCCGAGTCCCGCAGACGATCGACGCCCACCAGGAGCATGACCGAGAGAGCGATCGAGAAGATCGTCAGCGACGTCGTCAGCAGACGCGCCCGAAGCGATCGGAAGGCCAGCCGGAGAAGCGTCATTCTTCCATCGCCTCCGCTGATTGAGCCTCGGTGTTGATCTCGGCCAGCGACAGCGTCTGGTCGAAGTGGGTGGCGAGCGAGCGATCGTGCGACACGAACAGAAGCGTCGTCGGGGTGGCGTCGCTCCCTCTCCGGGCTTCGCTGGTCACCTCTGTCAGGAGTGCGAGAAACGCGTCGCGGCGGTCCGTGTCGAGCGAGGAGGTGGGCTCATCCGCGATGACCAGCGCCGGTGCGCCGATGATGGCGCGCGCGATCGCCACCCGTTGCTGCTGCCCGGTGGAGAGGCGCGTAACCGAGTGATCAAGATGCGTGTGAATGTCCAGGCGCCGGGCGATGCGGGCCACCTCGGTCGAGACTGTCGGCGACGTCATGCGCGATCGCCGCGCCTCATGCAGATCGCACGGAATCGCAATGTTCTCCGCCACGCTGAGGTAAGGGATGAGATTGAAACCCTGAAAGATATATCCGATCTCTGATCCGCGCAGGGTGTCGCGGTCCGAAGCGGAGAGCCGCGGGAGATCACGGCCAAGGACGTGAACGCCTCCCTTCTGAGGTAGAAGAACACCGGAGATGATGGAGAGCAGTGTCGTTTTTCCACTGCCGGAAGGCCCATGGAGAAAGATGCGCCCACCCGCGGGGATTCGAAGCTCGTCGATGTCAAGGATGGCCTGGCCGGGTGTGTAGCCAAAGCAAACGTTCTTGAGATGTACCGCGTCGGCCCCCATCGTAGCGCGGCGACTACTGCACGTACGGCCGGACGGTGTCGCCGTCCATGTTGAAGGAGACGTCGCCGTAAGGGCTCTGCACCGTGGCGACGTGGAGCTGGCCGGTCACCACGATGGGCTCGGTAAACGACATCTTCGCCTTCCCATTTGCCCTGAGCTTGACGTAGATCATCTGGTTGGGGGGTGGCGGCGGCACATGGATGCAGGCGCCGGCGAAGGGAACCAGCAGAAACTCCGAGACCTGATCGGCGTCGTCTTCGAGCGGCACCATGAATCCTGGAACGGAGACGAGCTTTTTATTCAGCGCTCGCGCCGGGGAGCTCGCCTGCGCCGAGTTGAGCGTCTTCAACGTCGACCAGCCAACCGTCAGAGCGCCGGGGCCGGGCGCGGCAAACAGCAGCGCGGTCGAGAGTACGGTGCCCAGGATCGGTGCGAAGCGCTTCATCGTCGGCCTCCAAACAACGCCTGCCTGCTTATATGGACGTTCCCGAGGCCGCTGGAGATGCGTTTTCCGGATCATTTCTCCTGCCTCTCCGGAACCGGCGGGTAAACGGTAAAGCGGTCGCGGCCGGCGGCGAACGGCCTCTGCCCGAAGGTTGTCCATCTCCGTGTCAGCGCGGCGTCAGAGCTCCGCGACTTCGCGTCCCAGGCATCAACCGAGATGCCGTTGAGGTCCCAGATCACCTTTCCGTTAAGGATCGTCAGCTCGCAGATGAGCTTCTGGTGTCCATCCATGCGGGTATTCTCGACGTCCATGAAGCCGAAGTCGCCCTTTTCGATCGAGAGCACAGCCACGTCCGCCACCGACCCCGGGGAAAAGTTGCCGAGCTGGGTCTGCTTGATCTCTCGCGCGGGATTCCAGGTCAGCTGCGCGATGACCTGCGGCAGCGGCTCCCCCAGGGCCAGGAACTTGTCCGCCACGTTGAGAATGTCTTTCATGCCCTCGTTCACCGATTGGAAGTGGAGGTCGGTTGAGATCGAGTCCGGCACATACCCGCTACGGACGAGCGGATTGGCGACGGTCCAGTAAAACGAACCGTTGCCATGGCCGACATCCATGAAGATGCCGCGCCGGCGCGCCAGAAGCATCGGGGCCGAGGCGAGGCCCGTGGCCGGGTCCTGCTCTCCGCGCAACCCCGAGTACATGTGCGTGTAGATATCGCCAGGCCGCAGGTGCATGGCGAAGAGCTCGGAGATTGGCCGCTCGATGCGGCGCGCGCCGTAGTCGACCATCACCGGCACATCGGCGATGTTGCCGGCGATCACCGCCTGATCGTAGGGCTTCCAGTCCGGGCCCGTGAAGTGGGCGCACTTGATCCCGACGATCAGGCCCGGGTACCTCTTCGCAAACTCTCCCGTCGACTTGCCGTCCATGTCATCGAGGTTGTCTTCAAAGGCCGTTCCGCGCATGCCCTCGCCGACGATGTTGACCATCGCCAGAACGCGCGTCTTCGACTTGTCGATGATGCGTGCCTTGAAGTCCTCGAAGTTCTTCCGTCCGGATCCGCCCGCATCGACGATCGTCGTGACCCCATGCCGCAGCGTGAAGCCGTCAGGATAGAGCGAGATGTCCTGCGCAAACGAGGGCGAATCCTTCGCGCTCGCATACACGTGGCCATGGAGATCAATCACGCCCGGAATTACCACGTAACGCGACATGTCCAGCGTCTTGATCGCGTCGGCCGCGTTCAGGTGCGCGCCCACGGCGACGATCTTTCCGTCCTTCATACCGACATCGACGACCGCGTCGATCTTGTTCTTCGGATCGATGACGCGGCCGTGCTGCAGCAGCAGATCGTAGGGCAGAGGATTCGGCGGAATCGGGCGAGGCGTGCGTACCTGCCCCCCCACGCTCAGGGGCAGCAGCATTGCAAGCAGCCCGGCCAACAGAAAACGATCGTGCATCGACAACCTCATGGGAACCAACCCGAGCCTCACAGAAGCAGCGGAGTCCGCTTCAGGGGCGCCGCTCATCACGCGACATCCGCGCTCTAACGCGGACTCTGGTCCTTCTGCGGCGGTGATCCGACGGGGATCGACTGCGGGAATCGCTGCCCGCGGCTAGCGCCGAACGGGCGCTCGTTGAATGTCGTCCATCTCCGCGATTGGCGCTCATCGGCCGAGTGCTCCTTAGCGTCCCACATGTCGGCCGAGATGCCGTTCAGGTCGTAGACCACCTTGCCGTCGCGCAGCGTCAGCTCGCATACCAGCTTCTTGGTTCCCACCATCTTGGTGTTGTACATGTCGACGAAGCCGAAAGTGCCGGTCTCCACCGAAAGCACGGCAACGTCAGCCGGGGATCCGACCGACAGGTTTCCGAGTTGCTCCTGTTTGATCTCGTGCGCCGGGTGCGAGGTCATCTGGGCGATCGCCTCCGGCATCGTCTCCCCCACGAGCATCAGCTTGTCCGCGACGTTCAGCAGATCCTTCATGCCGTTGTTCATGGAGCCGACGTGCAGATCGGTCGAGATGGAATCAGGCAGGTAGCCTGACTTGACGATCGGCGCTGCCACGGTCCACGCGAACGATCCGCCACCGTGTCCCACGTCGCAGTAGATGCCGCGCTTTTTCATGGCCAGCAGAGCCTGCGACGGTCCGCCCGTGGCCGGGTCTTGCTCTCCGCGCAGACCGGAGAAGCAGTGCGTGTAGATATCGCCCGGGCGCAGATGGGTCGAGACCAGATCGAGCAGGGGGCGCTCGATGCGGCGCGCGCCGTAGTCGATCATGACTGGAATGTCCGCGATGTTTCCGGCAATCACGGCCTGGTCGTAGGGCTTCCATTCCGGCCCGGTGAAGTGAGCGCTTTTGATGCCCACGATGACGCTCGGAGATTGTTTGGCCTTGTCGCCGGTCAGCTTGCCATCCATGTCCTCGAGGTTGTCCTCGTACTTGCCGCCACGCATGCCCGATCCGACGATGTTCAGCTCAGCCAGGACACGGGTCCTCGATCGATCGATGATCTTGTCCTTGAAGTCGTCGAAGTTGCGCCAACCCGAACTGCCAGCGTCCACCACCGTGGTGACGCCGTTGCGCAGGGTGAAGCCGTCGGGATAGAGCGAGAGGTCGCCCGCATACGATCCGCGCTCGCCCGTGCCTGCATAGACGTGCACATGGAGATCGATCAGGCCCGGCGCGACGAAGAGTCCCTTTACGTCGATCGTCTTGAGCGCATCCTTGGGATTGAGATTCTCACCCACGGCGACGACCTTGCCATCCTTGATGCCGAGGTCGCGGTTGGAGTCGATGTGGTTTATGTCGTCGAGGAGATGGCCGCCCTTCAGCAGCAGGTCATACGGCAGCGGATTGGGGGGCAGCGGCGGCCCACGGCGGCCTTCCTGCGCGATTGCGGCGGTGGACCAAAAAAGAGCGCAGCCGAGAATCGCCCGGCCAAGTTGCTTGGCGTTCATGTTGTACCTCTCGAAGAGACGTGTCATGGGATACCTGGAGATGAGATCGATGCGCAGGAGGCCTGCGGAATTGGATCTCCGCGGGTCTAGATCGTGGTCAGGCCTTTGTGGCCGTAAACGTTGCTGGACCGTACTCGCCCATTCTGACGTTGCCGGAGAACGTATTCCCCGAGACAACGCCCGTGAACACAAACGGCACCTGGTATCCGTTGGCATGCATTACGCTCATCAGCGTCGCATGATCGGCCGTGACCTTGCCTTTGAGCGTGGCGTTGAAGATCTCGCCCTTCTGGTCGCCGGAGAGCGCATCGCCATCCTGCTTCAGCAGGAACTGCTGGTGACCCGTGCCCTTCACGTAATTGAGCGTAACCTTCCATGTGCCGGAAAGGTCCGCCATCGCCCCGGTATACACGGGTGGGTTTTCGAAGTGGCCCGGGTTCCGCAGGTACTTCGAGATTGTGTCCGCCACGACCTTGTAGTCGCCCGGCTGCATCATGTAGGGCATGATCCCGATCGACGAGTTCATCATGTCCGGTCGCCGCCCCTGCCCGCCCGTAACCAAGATGCGCGGCGTTCCCTGATCAAGCTTCGCCACCAGCTCCGTCCCGGTGATGCCGACTTTTGCCGCATCCCACTGAATGCTCAGCGTCGGCGCGCGATTCGATAGATCCTCATCCGGCATCTGGATCTTTGTGATCACCGACGGGATATCCTTCACGGCGTTCGCGATGTAGGTGTTCCATTCGAGCCACTGCTTCTGCTCGGCCTCGTGGTCGCGCTTGTACCACATGCGCACGGCGGCTAGCATGCCCATCGCCTCTTCCTTGCCGACCTTCAGGGCGCGGCCCCAGTTGTGGTGTGGAGCGGAGTTCCAGAAGGCAGCGGCGCATAGGTCCTTGGGCCCAAGGAGCACGCCGGCGGCCTGCGGGCCGCGCATGCACTTGCCACCCGAGTAGCCCACAAACGTCGCTCCCGCCGCCAGGTGAATGTTCGGCACGATCGGCTCTTCCGCCGCCGCATCGACGAACACCGGGACTTTCTTCTCCTTCGCAATCGCGCAGATGCTCTTGATCGAGAGCGGCTCCTTGAAGGCACGCGGACCGGAAAGGATGTAGATCATGGCGGTGTTCTCGCTGATCTTCGATCGCAGATCTTCGTCCGTTTCCACCTCGACGATCTCCGGCCCCGACATCCGAACCCCGAAGTCGTAGGGGTTGCGCGAATACTTCGGGATGATGACCTGGTTGCGGGCCTTGGTGTACGGCATCGCCTGCGACTTCTCGGGATCCGTTCCGCAGATGCACGAGACGGTGGCGGCAGCAATCGCAGCCTCGCAGCCATTGGTCACGATCGCGCTCGGAGCGCCCATGTGCATGGCGATCTCGGCGCCGACCGCGGCCATCATCTCGTCCATCTGCACGTAATACTGCGAGGCGTCGTACATCGCCTGCTTCACCTCCGGCAATGATTGTGATCCGGAGATGATGGTGAAGGTGCCGCGCGCATTCAGGATGGGTCGGACGCCGATCTGCGAGAAGAGATTATCGCCCGCGGCCCCCGACGGCGTAGGCGGCTTCTCGCCGGCGGGCGTCAACCTCTGCGCGCCCTCAGGGTCGAGCAGTGTAGCGGCCGTGGCGGAGACCGGAGCGACAACCGCCGCCGCCGATATCAACCCCGTATGCCTGAGAACATCTCGCCTGGACCAGCGCGCCTTACTGAAGATTGACATTGTCGATCGCCTGCCTTTCGTTTGTTGAAGCCGGTACACTCTTTCCGCTGCGCCGCTCTGCGCCTGGCCAGCGAAGCGCTCTCCTAGATGGAAGCGATGCAGTCGATCTCCACCAGTGAGTCCCCAGGGATGCCCGCGGCTGCGATGGTCGTTCGCACGGGCGGAACGCTGCCCCATCGGCCCGCATACATGGTGTTCATCTTGGCGTAATTCGCCATGTCGCTCAGGTAGACGTTCACCTTCAGCACCTTTTCCATGGACGATCCCGCCCGAATAAGGTTCTGCTCCAACTCATCCAGCACGTGTTTCGTGTGCTCCTCGATCGTGCCCTGGAAGTGCGCCCCGATGCCGGCGATGAAGACGAGATTGCCAAAGTTGATGATGCTGTTGAACAGTGGCGCCTTCGGTGCGGCGGCACCTGCGGGAGGCGTTACCGGCGGCGGGACGTTTCCGCCCGGCGTGCGCGTCACCGCCTTCTTCTGCCACACAACGCCAGTCTGCGCCTGCGCCTCCGGAGCGAGTGCGGCGGCCCCCGTCACACCAACTGCCGCAGCTGCGGCGTTCTTCAACAGACCTCTGCGCGATTGCTTTTCCATGCTGTTCTTCCCTTCCTCAAACAAGAGTTATGCCTTCCTAGTCATGGCCGCGTGAATGCGGCGGCCTACAATCACATCTTCCCCGGGTTGCAGCATCCATACGCCGACAACCAGCGTGTTTGCATCCGACGGTATGCCCTGGTTCGGTTTGTGACCGGTGTTCGGATTGAGTTCGATGGATGGCTGCTCCGTTCGGAGCGCCGTCACGATTTCGCTGGTGCTCACGCCCGTTACCGCAGGATCGAAGCGGATCAGGAGGTGCGGAACGTGGTTCGCAATCTTCGGCACCACGGTCTCCGTCTTGACGGAGGGAATGTCCTTCACGGCACGAACGATCACGTCCACACGCTTCTGGTAGTCGCCCTGCATGGACTCTTCCGTGTGCGACAACACCCAGTCCACGGCCGCGACCATGCCGACGATCTGCTCCTTCGCGACCTTCATCCCGCGACCCACGCCATCGCTAGGATTATTGTTGCGCTGCGCCAGGTCGGTCAGGCGCTTCCTGCCCAGCAGCAGACCTGCATTCTGGGGACCGCGCATGCCCTTGCCGCCCGAGAACGACACGAGGTCGAAGCCCATGCCGGTGTACTTCCACAGATTCGAGATCGGAGGCATATCCGCCGCCGCGTCGATGTGGCACGGAATCCCGTGCTCATGCGCCACTCGCAGCCAGTCTTCGCGGGCTATCTGCGCCTCGCCCGCCGGTCCATCCTCTTCTTCCGCGGCGTTGAAGAAGTTCGTCATCACGGCGTTGCCCGCCTCGCAGACGCGCTTGTAGTCATCGAGGGAAACGACCTCCGTCACCCTCGCCCCGCACAGAAACATCGCATGGTCGTAGCCATAGCGATGCGCCCTCTGCACGATTACCTGGTTCTTTATGCCGTCGATTGCCTGCGGCATGGCCAGGTAGTTTAGGCCGGGGTTCGCGTTCATCATGCATGCGGCTGTCGCGAGGCTGATTGCTCCCGACGCACCGGAGGTCACCACCGCTCCCTCGCACTTCAAGCGGTTCGCGATGTACTCGCCGGACTTGATCTGCAGATCCTGGAGCCGCACCGGATGCAGCGCCGCCTTCTGCACCGCCGCCAGCACGACCGGAGGCATGCAGGCGGCGGTAAGCGTCGTGTACGTGCCGGCTGCGTTGATGATTTTGGGCACGCCCAGCTTGTCGTAGTAATCCTCACCGGCCGGCTCGACGGCGGGCGCCGCCAGAGCCTGGCTCGAGGAGAGAAGAGGACCAGCGCCAAAAGCAGCGGCGACGGAACTGGTCCAGCGAAAGAAACGGCGGCGGGATAGGAGGTCTGCTTGTGGCTCGGTCGATGCGGACACGCTGTACTCCGTACATAGATCTCTGCAGCCGTGAAGTCACGGGAAGCGTGAGCTTCCGCGAGCGGCAGGTTCAGGTGAGGAAAATTCGACGGTATCTCGGCGGAGATGTCATGGGCCGGAAGACCTTTACGGACTAGGCAAATGCTGTAAAAGATGGCTCCGGAACTTCGCTGAGCGGTGGCTAAATACGGCCGAACTGCTTGACCGCCTCCACGATCGAGTGGAACTTCTCAATGTACGGGTACATGCTGTGCTCGCTGTTATCCAACTTCTGTGCAAGGATGAGAACCTCCGCCGCGCGCGCTCGGGGGACCACGACGACGCCATCCTGGTCGGCAATGATGAGGTCATTCGCATTCACGTGCGTGCCCGCCATATCGAGAGGAACATTCATGCCACCGAAGCGGTAGTGCGAGACGGAGGTCGAGGGCACGGGGCCGGTTGCATAAACAGGGAATCCGATCCTTTTGAGTTGCGGCAGATCGCGTACGCCGCCATCCACCACGGCCCCCGCGAAGCCGCGCGCAAACATGGCTGTCCCCATCAGTCCGCCCATCCCGGCGATATCCTGCCCATCTTCGACCTTCATGACGTAGACCGATCCGGGACCGCCGCTGTCGATGGCCGAGAGCATGCCGGAGAGTGCGTTCGGGTCCTTGTTCTCCTCTCTCTTCAGCAGCACCGTCAGCGCCACGCCAGCAAACTTTGTCGGAAAGATAGACTGCATGGAGTGCGACATGTAGTGCTTTTCATGCAGCAGCTGCTCTTCCGCGTCCGAGACCGAGGCCGCTTCGACGTGGCGATAGGCCTCAATCATGCGCTCGGGATCGCGCTCATATTCGGCCTGGGTTAGCGGCGTTTCGGCATGGAGCACAAAAGCCAAGGTGCAGGCGGACAGCGCTGCCACGGTCGCGAAGGTCCATCTGCCCCTCCTGGAGACCTTGTGTCGGCGACGCTCGGACATAGACGGACATCCTCCAGCAATGTTTTGGTTAGGAGCATCCTAGACCCTGCAGGCAGGAAAGAAAACAGCCGCCAGGATCTCTGAGACGGCTAATTAGGGAGAGAGCGGTAGGGTTAAAAGTTGATCTTGCCGGCCAGCTGAAGGATGCGCGGATCGCCGAGGAAGGTGGGTGACGAGGTGACCTCGCCGAAGGTGGAGTTGGTGAAGTTGAACACTCCCCGAGTTGCCGTTGGAAGAGTTACGTTTCCAGGGTTGTTCAGATTTGCGTGATTGAAGACGTTGAAGGCCTCCGCACGGAACTGCAGCCTAAGATTTTCGAAGATCGCGAAGTCCTTGAAGACCGAAAGATTTGTGTTGATCGCACCCGGTCCGCGTAGGTCGTTGCGGTGCGTATTGCCAAAGGTATACAGCGCCGGCAGAGAGTACGCCGTGACATCGATGCAATTCGCCTTCGCCATGTACTGCGCCTTGCCGCACGTGAACTTGGGCGTGTGGACAAAGTTCGGACGCTGCGCCCCAATCCCGCCCACATTCGCTTGGTCGTTGGTAATTGCGACGTTGAACGGCTGCCCGCCTTGGAGAGTGACAATGGTATTCGCGTGCCATCCACCAGCCAGGGTCTCCGTGAGGTGACCGAAGCGAGCCAGGCTAGGCATTGCGTAGATCACTGTGCCAACAAAGCGATTGCGGATATCCCAGTTCGCATTGCCGTAATCGGCCTTCAAGTTGTACTGAATCATGGGCGTTCCGCCGCCGTTCGCGTCGGTCGACGTATCGAGCGTATGCGACCACGTGTACCCGAGGTTGGTCTCCAGACCATGCCACGCGCGCTGCCGGTAGATGACCGTGAGTCCGTGATAGGTCGACAGACCGTCGTTCTGGATCTGACGGATCTGGCCGAAGAGCTGGTGCGGCCGTCGCGCATTGACCGTGCCGGGCCCGGGCAGAGGCTGGTTGGGATAGAGCGAGTGATCGAGATGGATGGCGCGGGATCCGAGATACTGCAGTTCGAACGCACCATTCCGCCACAGTTCGATACCCGTATCGAGGTTCCACTGGTAGAGACGCGGCGTCGGGAGGTAGGGATTATCCGTAAACGCCGTCTGGTACGAGCCGGGCGTTCCGGCAGGTGTAGTGACCGATCCGGAGCCGCCGCCCGAGGGATTGCTGAAGCTCTGCGTTGCGATGCCGCTCGTGGGTCCGATGTAGGTGGTCGACGCGGCAAAGGGATAGTTGCTGGTGGAGAGGGTAAAGGCATTCAGGTGATTCGGGTTGTAGTAGATGCCGCCGCCCGCACGCACGACGATCTTGTCCGTTGCGCGGTAAGCGAGGCCAAGTCGCGGCGAAATGAGGTCATGATTCGGTCCGTGGAACTTGAATCCGGGGACCGGGACGTACGCCGCACCCGTGGTCGCCGAACTGGCCGGAATCAATGCGGTGTAGTCACCGTTGAGAATACGACCGATGCCGTTCAAGCTGTAGGGCACCGTCGGCAGTTCATAGCGCACGCCGTAAAGAAGCGTGAGCTTTTGCGATGCCTGCCAGTTGTCCTGGACGAAGAAGCCGTCGCGCCACTCGCCGACCGAACCCTTCACCTGCGCGAGCGGCGTAACGATGGTCTGCGAGTAGCCGGTCAGGAAGTCCGCGGCGGCATTTCCGGAGTAGTTACCCGTGAAGGTGAACTGCCCACGGTTCTGGTTCGTGGCGGCGCGTCCGATGGTCATGCGCCGGATATCGACACCGGCCATCAGGTTGTGCTTGCCCCGGGTGTAGCTGATCTGATCGTAACCATGCAGCGTACGATCGTCCTGGAACCAGTTCGTGCCCTCGGCTCCCAGGCTCTGATAGCCGCCGTTGATCACGATTGTCGGAATACCGGGATTGGCGCTGGTCGTATCTGCCGTGAAGCCGGGGATGCCGAGAGCCGTGCCGGCGTCATAGAGACCGTTCTCCGCAAAGTAGTTCAGTTGGTTCGTCTGCAGCTTGTTGTAGCCCAAGCGAAGGTCATTGATCAGGTTCGGTTTGATAATGTGGGTGTAGCCGAGGACACCATTAGAGTCGGTAGTTGGAGAGTAGCTCTGCGACGTCGTGACAACGCTGCCATTGACTGCGTTGCTCTTCTCATAGGTGTAGCGGAGGAACAGACGGACCTTCTCGCCAATGTTGTAGTCGACTCGGTCAAGCGTCGCGTTCTTGTTGAAGACGTTGGCCAGCAAACCATTGAAGTTGGTGCCGACGCCTGCGAGATTCGGGTGCGGATAGTAGACGAGGAGCGCCTTGGCAATCGGCGAGATGTTGGTCACCTGATTGTTGATGTAGTTCAGTCCCGTTGCGGGATTCCTGAGCTGGGTGCCGGCACCCGTATTGCAGATACCCGCGGTATAAGCACTGCAAAGCGCCGAGAAGTCGCCGGTTCGCATGGCGTCGGTGATCAACTGGCCTGTGGCACTCGTCTGCGAGATGCGCCGAGTGCCTTCATAGGATCCCATGAAGAAGGCCTTGTCTCGGCCGTTGTAAAGGAATGGGACGACTATAGGTCCGCCCACCTCGCCGCCGAATTGGTTGAAGCGCAGGACGGGCGTGCGCGACGTGGAAAGCGCGGTAAACGGCTTCGCATTGAAGAAGTCGTTCTGTAGGTAGTCGTACACCGTTCCGTGGAAGTTATTGGTACCTGACTTCGTGTCGACGTTGATGTGCACGCCCATGTAGGCGCCGTACTGCGCTGTGTAGTTACCGTTCTGTGTCTGCACGGCGGAGACCGCGTCGGGATTCGGCGTGACGGGAGATGACGAGCCTAGCGAATTCATGATTGTGATGCCGTCAAGCGTGAGCGAGTTCGTCACCTCGCGCGTTCCCGCGCCGATGAAGTTCGCGCCCGGCGGAACGCCCGTGTACGAAGTCTTCGGACCCACGATAATATTTGAAGCCGTTGCCGCCAGCTCCAATACCCGGCGGGTGTTCATCGGCAGGTTCTCAACCTGCTTGGTGGAGATGGTCTCTCCAATCACAGCATCGTCCGTCGAGAGCGCCGGCGTCTCGGCCGAAACCGTTACCTGCTCGTTCGTCGATCCCACCTGGAGGACAACATCGGTCCGAACAGAAAGGTTCAGGGTGACCACGATCCCGGTCGCAGTTGTTTTACGGAATCCCTGCATGCCTACTGTGACGCTATAGGTCCCGGGGATAATGAACGGAATCGAATAGTACCCTTCGGCATTGGTTGTGCTGGCGTACTCGACCTTGGTGTCGTTGTTGATGCCCGTCACCGTTGCGCCCGCAACGGTGCCGCCTGAGGCGTCCGTCACCGTGCCGACCAGCGAGGTGTTGTTGGCAACCTGCCCGCGTGCGGTCGAGGCACACAAGAAAAGGACAATACAAAGCGAGATCTTCTTCACGATAGTGGACTCCTGTAACCTCGGCACCGCCGGAAAGGCGACCGGATGAGCAATTCGGGTAGTGATCGGAAAAACTCGGGCCACCCCTGTCTAATAAGCTTTGAATGATAGAAGTTTATGCTGTAGGAGAATACCTGTCATCCGTCACTTGCCGGAGAGCTACCTAGGTCAAAAAGCCTAGATCGCTTCCCTAGTCGAAGTGCACCAGGCCACGTTGCAGTGCATAGATGGTTGCCTGCGTGCGGTCACGCGCACCCATCTTGTCGAGGACGGAGGAGACGTGAATGCGCACCGTCTTATCCGCGATGCCAAGCTGCTCCGCGATCTCGCGATTGGAGCGGCCCTGCGTGATGCACACCAGAACCTCGCTCTCGCGGGGCGTCAGCTCGACCGCGGGCATGCGCTCGGCCAGCCGGTCGAGAGCGACGCGTGGAAGATAGCGGAGGTCGCGATCGACGTTTTGGATCGCGTTGATCAACTCCTCGCCGCTGGCATCCTTAGTGAGGTAAGCCATGGCCCCGGACCGAACGGCGCGGTAGATGTCTTCCGAGCCATGGTAGTTGGAAAGAACAACGATGCGTGCGGGCCGGCGCTCCTGCCGCAGCAGCCTGATCACGTCGAAGCCCGTGAGGCGCGGCAGGCGAAGATCGAGCACGACAACATCAGGGAGCAGCGAGCGAAACATATCGATGCCCTGCTCGCCATCCAAGGCCTCGCCAACGATGCGGATCTGCGCATGGCCGGCCAGAACGGACTGCAGCGCCATGCGTGCAAGGAAGTGATCCTCAATCAGAAGGACCCGGATCTGCTTCATGAACATGGCCCCATCAACGCCTTTATACACGCAGTGTGGCGGCGGAGCAGACAGACGTTCCGCAAACAGATGCCGTACACTCCGCATACCCGCCGATTCCTACACGCCAATCCAGGGGACGACGTAGTGCTGCTGGTGGGCCGGCGGGTTGATGGTTTGGAAGCCGACGGTGACGACGACCTCCGTGCCCGCATCGATCGACGTCAACAGGCGAAGCGTGCCGCCCAGCTTGCGCGCCCGCTCTTCCATTACCGGGATGCCGAAGTGCCCCGTGCGTGTGGCGGGATCCGACACCTGGAAGCCGCGGCCGTTGTCCCGCACGCTCAGGCTGAGCGACTCAGAATCGTAGCGCAGGCCGATGTCGATGCTGGAGCAGTCGGCGTGGCGGATCGCGTTCGTGACCGCCTCCTGGCCAATGCAGACGAGGTGATGAACGGCGCCGGGCGCGATCGGGATCTCTTCGCCGTGCACCTGGAACGTGGTCTCAATGCTGTCGCGAAGCCGATGCGCCGTGATAGCACGCGAAAGCGCGTGTGACAGGATGTTGGTCAGCTCGTCGGAATCCCGGAGATCCCAGATAATGCGCCGTGCCTCGGCCTGGCAGTGCGCCACCATGCTACGCGCCAGCTCGCAGGATTGCGCCGCCGGCGTCGCGTTGGCGTCGGCATCACGGAAGAGCTTGGCCGTCGCCTCCAGCTGCCAGGAGATGGCGGCGAATCCGGCCATCAGCGTATCGTGGCAGTCGCTCGCGATGCGGTTGCGCTCTTCGAGCACGATGCCCATCTGCCCTTTCAGCAGCTGGTCCCGCTGCCGCAGCAGCTGCGCCGCCAAGGCGATCAGGCCGAGCAGCACAAGCAGATACGAGTACCAGGTCTGGTAAAAAAAAGGCCTCTGCTCGATGGGCAGCACGGCGATCACCGAGTTCCACGGCTGGCCTGGCCGGCGCGCCTGCACCTCAAAGCGATAGCGGCCCGGCGTGAGATGCCGGTAGTGTGCGATGCGGTTGCGGGTCAGGGTCCAGTCCGCGTCGTAGTCGTCCAGCCGATAGCGGAACTCGGCCGGCGAGACCGCCTCCGTAACCGCGTTGAAGAAGAGAATGATCTCCGGATGCCCGGGATCAAGCGCAAGGCTCCTGCCGTGCCGCAGAGGTCCGGGATCGAGCTCGCTGCTGAAGGACCAGCCCAGGATGGAGGCGTTCGGCGCCACCGCCTGGGAGCCGGCCGGCGTCGCAGCTGCCGGAGCCGCCTCGGCAGGTGCCGAGGGTACCGCTGTCACCGACAACGGAGCGATTTGTGCTTGGGCACAGGAGGGAGCCAAAATGCACACGACCAGAAGCCTGAACCATAGTCTTACCAGTGTTCTTGGCACACCTTACGGCAACACACTTTCGCATCCGGTTGCAAGCAGGAAGCATTACCGGGAGCGGAGCTCAGGCTTCGAGGGCGCGCTCCGGATGAACGACTAGCCAGCACAGGGAACCTACGACCGCCAGCGCGGCAGCGACGGCAAAGGAGGTCGTCCACCCGAATCGCTGCGCTATCCAGGGCGTGAGCGAGGCCGTCACCGCTCCGCCTATCTGCCCGCCCATGTTGACCAGCGAGGAGAACACAGCGGAACTGCGCCCGGCGATATCCACCGACACGGACCAGAAGGTGCTTTGGGACACGTACAGGGCGCCCGCGCCTCCGGCCAGAATGATGCCCGCCAACTGAGGGCTGCGGACCTGCGAGCCGAGCACAAGGAAGATGGCCGTTAGAAACAGCGACACTGACGCGAGATAACAGCGACCCACACGCAGACCGTGCAACCTTGTAAGCCGGTCGGAGAGCCCGCCGCCAACCAGGCTGAACACAGTCATGCACAGGAACGGCAGCATGGCGTATCGCGCACTGGACTTCAGGTCGAACCCGCGAACCTGCGCCATGTACAGGAAGAACCAGCTGAAGAAGACCCAGGCAATATAACCGAAGCTGAAGTAGCCGACCATTAGCGCCCCCAGGTCCCAGCGGGCAAAGATCGCGCGCCAGGAGATCCGGGTGTCGGCCGCGTTCGGGCCCGGCACGGTGTCGGAGCTGTACAGCGTCAGCCCGGAGCGAATCTCATTGAGTTCGCTGCGCGAGACACCGGCGTGCTCCTCCGGCGTGTCGCGGGCAAAGATCCACCAGATCGCGCCGGCGACGATGCCAATGGCGGCGCTGAACCAGAATGCCGAGCGCCAACCGTGCGCGACGATGATCCAGGTGAGCAATGGCGGTGTGAGGCCGCTTCCGGCGCCAACCCCTGCAAAGATAAGGCCGTTTACGAACCCCCGTTCATTCTGCGGCACCCACCGCGCCACGAACTGGTTCGCCGCTGGATAAATGACTGCTTCCCCGGCGCCCAGGGCGAAGCGCACGGCGATCAGCAACGCAACCGCGTGCGGAATCCCGGACGGGAGAATCGCCGTCAGTGCCGTCGCGACGCCCCACCACAGCACGCCCAGCGTCAAAACGCGACGCGGCCCGAACCTGGCTGCAACAAATCCCGCGGGGAGCTGAAATCCCGCATAGCCGATCAGAAAGGCGGAGAAGATCCAACCCAACCGCTGGTTCCCGAGGCCGTACTCGCGACTGATCTGGAGACCGGCGATGGAAATGTTCGTCCGGTCGAGAAATGCGACTCCACTCAGAACAAAGAGCCAGAATGCGAGAAAGAACCTGACCCGGGTACGGCGTACGACGTGCATAGACGTTTCCTGTTTCGCTGCGGCTGCTAGGCTGTAACTACTTTCCTTGCACTCTAATGCATGCGCTCGGAGCCTGGGTGCGTCCCTAACCCATTTGTCTCAAGCGAAGCAGTGAATTGTTTGCCGGTGCACGAAAGACGCGGGCTGCTCGTCGCGGCACAGGTCCGGGCGCGGCGCCACCGCCGCTCATTCGAGCTCAAAATGTCTTCCGTGTAACGATACCCTCGGCACGTGTTGCTCAAAGGTGTTATGCACTCTACAGGAATACGCTCCGCAGCATGGCTACTCGGCTGTTCTCCAAAGAGGAACGATGCCGCGCCGGTTGTCTGGTGCGCCACGGACAACATCGACATCACCAAGCAGCTCATGAAGGCTTACAACTTGAAGTCAGGCGCGGGCGTGACGAACGTTCCTGACAAACCGGCGGCAAATCGTCCTGAAGGAGCTATTTCCAAAAAGCCGTGACCCAGAAGGCCACTATACAGAACACGGTAATCTGCTGTTGCAGAGTTTCCGCTCATGCGCCTAATCTTAGCGGCGAATCTTCAGGCCTACACGGAGCCTAATGGGCGCGTGAAGGTGTTTTGGCCAATGAGATTTGGTCGCCTTCGATGTCGTAGGCAAAACGGCACGGATTGAAAGCTGAAGGCGCTTTTACGTACAGGTTCGGAGGTATAGGTCTCGAAACAGCCGACCCCATGGCTTCTCCAACTAATGAGGAGTAGCTTGTTTGCGACCAGATAATGGAGGGCGCAGTAACTGATGGAGAGCATACCGGCCTCTACACGTTCCACCAATTCAGATGACCGCACCGTTCGCGTAGGTCTCATTGGCTATGGCTACGCCGGTAAAACCTTTCACGTACCGCTCCTTCAATCCGTCCCAGGCCTCTCCCTTGTCGTCGTCGGTTCGACGAGACCCGAGTTGGTGCAAGCCGAGTTACCGGGAGTGCTCGTCTGCTCCGCAGATGAGGTGCCGGCACATCCCGAGGTCGATCTCGTCGTTATTGCCACTCCCAACGAGAGCCACTTTCGTCTCGCCTCCGCCGCGCTGCGATCAGGCAAAGGCGTCGTCGTCGACAAGCCGTTCACCGTCACGCTCGCTGAGGCACGGTCGCTCGCAGAGATCGCAAAGCGCCACCACGGGCTTCTGTCGGTATTTCACAACCGGCGATGGGACAGCGAGATCCTTGCTACCAAGGCCGTTTTGCAATCAGGCGTTCTCGGCGAGGTCTCCCATTACGAGTGCCACATGGATCGCTTTCGCCCCGTCATACGCCAGCGCTGGCGCGAAGATCGCGGTCCCGGAGCTGGACTATGGTTTGACCTCGGCCCGCACCTGATCGATCAGGCAGTCCATCTCTTCGGCCTGCCCCGAGCCGTTAATGCCAGCTTCGGCATCCTGCGCCAGGGTGGCCAGACCGACGACTGGGCCCACGTTCAATTGATCTACCCTCGCCTCCGCGTCATCCTTCACGCTTCCTTGCTCGTCGCCGCTGGTGGCCCCCGCTCGATGCTGCACGGGACGTGCGCTAGCTGGATGAAGATCGAAGCTGACGTGCAGGAGCGCCAGCTTACGGAAGGAATGCTCCCCAACGATCCCGCATTCGGTCTCGATACGGACCCTGGAATCTTGATTGACGGAGCTACTGGCAATCGAACCAAGATCCTCCCTCCCCGAGGTGCACAGCAGACTTACTATGCGGAGATCCGAGAGGCAATGTTGGGGAGACGAGAGGTCCCCATACCAGCACGGGACGCAGTCGCGGTCATGGCTATCCTGGAAAGGTCAATCGAATCTGGCGTCAGCGGCCAAGTCTTAACACTGCCGCTCACACCGGAGGAACTCTCCGCATGGCCCTGACCTGACGGCTGATAGTCAGCGGGTAAGATCGGCCACGTTCAGGAACACGCCTTCTCCCGTGATTATTTCAAGAGTTGCTCACCCGCTCTATCGGTATCGAGCTTAGCGTCATTGACGCGGGATACGTCAATGGGCCTATGTGACAGCACTATGAAACGCGCGGCCGCTGATTTCCTTGTTGTCCGTTTCGGTACTGACGACTAGACTCAGTCGATCAAACAAATGCTCCTTATCGAAGAGGTTGCCGCCTCGCTTAAGCGTTGTGAAGGCAGGGGCCACAGGTAAAGGGAACCAAAGACTAAGGAGATCAGCATGCGCGCTGTTATGAAATCAGTTCAGTACCTGGCTTTCACGCTACTCGCAATATGGAGCGTGGCTGGCGTCGCCCAGACAATCACAGGCGGTGTGAACGGCACGGTCACCGATCCGTCCGGTGCGATCATCGCCGGTGCCAAGGTCACGGCTCTCGAAATCGACACAGGTGTCACCACGACAGACGAGACCAACAAGTCCGGGCTCTACAGTATTCGCTTCCTTCAGATTGGCCAGTACAAGGTAACGATCGAGGCTCCGGGATTTGCCGCGCAGACGCTTGGCCCCTTCTCCCTGGAAGCCGGCCAGGACGCGAAGTTCGACGCCAAAATGAACCTTGAAGGCGCAAAAGCGAGTGTGGTGGTGAGCGAGAGCCTGGTACCGCTGCTGAACACGGAAAGTGCGGAACTGGGCACCACTCTGGATTCCACAGCGATTGACAACATACCGCTGGCCGGGCGCAATTTTTCAAGCTTGACCATCTTCACTCCCGGTGCAGTGGCAACCAACCCTACCGGATTCACCGGAATAAACGCGATTGAGCGCAGCCAGAACGGCGGCGGTCAGGTTGCCGTCAATGGCAATCGCCAGCAGTCAAACAACTTCCTGCTGGGCGGCATCGAAATCAACGAAACTATCAACAACACCATCGGCTACAACCCCAGCCCCGATGCTCTCGGTCAGGTCCGAACGATCTCCGCCAACGCGCAGGCAGAATATGGAAATGTAAACGGCGGAGATGTCATTGCGTTGCTCAAGAGTGGCACCAACAGCATTCACGGCAGCGCGTTCTATTACGTCACCGACTACAAACTGAGTGCGAACACTTACGCGAACAAAAACGGTAGCGTTATCACTCCGAAACAGAGCTCGACTAACAACATCTTTGGCGGGACGATCGGTGGTCCGATCATCAAGGACAAGCTGTTCTTCTTCGGGGATTACTCGGGCGATCGGTATCACCAAGGCGGCGTGGCTACCTCGACCGTTGCGACAGCCAAGATGCGTGTTGGTGATTTCTCCGAACTGCTGGATCCGGCCCTAAACTTCACCCCCGGCAAGACTCCTTCACCCTCCGATCTAACGCAGCTGTACAACACGTCAACCACTGCTTTCGTGCCGTACGCTAATAATCAGCTTGGTGCGCCTGTGAACCCGGTTGCTAGATACCTCTATGCGCACCCCGAGCTATATCCTCTGCCTAACCAGAAGCCAGCCGCCGGATCGCCCGTGTCGGGCAACTACGTAGGTCCCTCCAAGAACCGCATCTACAACGACCAGTTCGACGTAAAGGTCGATTACAAGCTGAGCGACAGAGATTCGATGTTCGGAAGCTACAGCCAGAGCACGGCGGGCGATACCAATTTGAACCCTCTTCTCATTACCTTTCCGGGCGCCTCCACCTATCCAACGAAATTGATCGCGTTCAACTATGTCCACACTTTCAATCCTTCGCTGCAGAACGAACTGCGTATCGGCTTCTTCCGCACAGTCTGGCATCAGGGCATTCCGAACGATGCGACTGGAACCTTCGGCAGCGGGGGCAATGCAACCGTCGGAATCGGCGGCGGTACGTTTACGCCCGGGTTTTCAGCACAGGTTGTGAGCGCGCTGACGACAGTCGGCAGCTCAGCGTTGTACTCCGACAACGAGATGAACAATTTTACTTACGGGGACAACCTGACCTTGCAAAAGGGCAAACATCTCATCAAGATGGGAGGGCAGTTCATCCGGTATCAGCAGAACAGCATCTACACTGGAAACGACGGCGCCCAGGGTACTCTCACTTTCAACGGCAACTTCACAATCAACCCGAACATCGGGAGCAGTCTGAATGTCATGCGTGCAACCGGTTACTCGGTGGCGGATTTCAATCTCGATAAGGCGATCACTGGAGCTCGCGGAACTCTGGCCGGCCATACCGGTCAGCGGCAGTGGCGTGATGCCGTCTTCGCCCAGGATGACTACAAGCTTCTGCCAAACCTGACTGTGAATCTCGGTCTGCGCTGGGAGTTCGATCAGCCTATTTACGAGGTTAACAACAAGGAGGCCAATCTCAACCTACAGACGGGGGCCGTTCAGCTCGCCGGAAAAAATGGCGCCAGCCGTGCGCTCTACAACGCAGTGTGGACCAACTTCATGCCCCGCATTGGATTCTCCTACAATCCCGTGCCACGGTTCGTTGTGCGCGGCGGCTTTGGCATGACCACCTATCTGGAAGGTACGGGCGCCAACCTCCGGCCTACCATCAACCCGCCGTTCCAGACCTCGCTCAGCTTCGCCGGCTCTGCCCCCAACGCAGGCAGCAGCGGCTCCTACACCACTGTCGAAAATGCCTTCGTTATCGCTGGTGCTGGCGGCGTCTGCGCCTTTGCAACCAACCCCGCTTGCGGACAGATCTTCCGTGCATGGGACCAGAACCTGCGGCCTTCAACAATTGAGGAGTATAGCCTCACGTCGGAGTACCAGATAAGCAACTCGGCTTCCCTTACGGTCGGTTATGTGGGCGAGCACGGTTATCACCTTATCCAGGCAAACAACGGCAATCAGTTGACGGCGCCATGCTTCGGTCCCACAGGAGCTCTGCTCACCTATAACAGTCCAGCCTGCTTTGCAGTGAACAAGGCGCCCTACTACAGTCTCGTTGGCCAGAGCGGCAAGGTGGCTGTTACCCAATCAGAGGGAATGAGCAACTACAACGCCTTACAGGCGGTATACCGTCAACGTATCTCGCGAGGATTGCAATACACCGTGAACTACGCCTATAGCAAGGCGATGTCGAACAGCATTGGCTTCTATGGGGTGTCGGGTATCAGCAATCAAACAGCTTACGCATCGGATCCTCGGAACACCAGTCTCGAATACGGACCGGTGGGAGCAGATGCCACTCATAACCTCAACTTCAACTTGACATATGAGCTACCGTTCGGTCGTGGCCGCCTATTCGGCGGCAACATGAATCGGGCATTTGACGAAATCGCCGGAGGATGGAAGTTCGCTGCAACAGGGTTCATGTACAGCGGCTTTCCGATCACAATCCCCAACACAACCAGGAATGCAGGCGTCAACGAGGGTCAGCAGCGGGCGAACCACTACCGCAAGCTCAAGGTTGTCAACCGTAGTGTCAACCAGTGGTTCGGCAACGACCCCTCCACCGTACCCTGCGGTTCGGTGAACGGCAAGGCGGTCGACAATGGCGTTTGCGCCTATGGCACACCCACCGACGGCACATTCGGAACCGCGCGCCCCAACTCCGAGCGCGCACCCGGATACCGTCAGTATGATATGTCTGCATTCAAGGACTTCTCCATGACAGAAGGGCAGCGTGTGAGCTTCCGTGTGGACGCCTCGAACGTCTTCAATATATCGAGCTACAGCAATCCGATTGCAACTCCACAGAGCGCAAGTTTCGGCAGAATCACGGCTACCCGCTCGGGCCCGCGCCAGGTTCAGCTCTCCGCAAAGTACATCTTCTGACAAACATCCAAACATCCAAAAGACCGGCCTCTCGGGAGGCCGGGTCTTTTCTTTTCCTGTGATGTTAGGTGCACCACGCACAAAGGCCAACGACCCTGCGGCAAGGCAGTTCGAATTACTTGGTTGAGGCTCCAAGGGTATATAGGCCTGAATTTGGGGTCATCTCCCACTCCGACCTTTGATGATGCCAAAAACCAATGACACTGCGCTGGTGAAAGCGACCACGGATGCAGGATATCCATCGCAGCCCGTCAAAGCCACCAAATAGAAGCGTGCAGCAGCTCGCAAGTCCGAACCCGTCGCACACGCCCAATCGTTAGCGCATGTGTGAAGGGGAAAGAACTGCGCTCGTAAGAACCCTGCTGCCACGTAGTGCCGCCGAGGGCGACCAACCCAATGAACTGAGGAGGGAAAGTCATGGCTGAACGTTCGATCTCGTGGTTCTTGGCGCGGGTTCACCGGCGTTTGCCGCAGCGCTTCGTGCCGTAGAGTTTGGGAAAAGCGTTGCGCTGACAGAATCGCGGGTTTCGAGAGGGACTTGCGCGAACCGCGGCTGCCTCCCTCGAAGAACCTCATAGAGGCCGCTAAATTGTACGAGTCGACGCATCTTCGGTATCCAGGCCTCAGCCTGCCAGCATGTAACTCCACTTCCCCGCCCTCATTGCGCAGAAAGACAATGTAATCCAGGGCTATCGGGATAAGAAGTACGAAAGCATGGTCAGCGACACGAAACGCATTCAGGCCTTTGAAGGTAAGGCCCGCTTCACCGGGCGCGCGGGAGGGTCACCGTAAACGGGATGACCCTCACCGGGTCGCGTTCCTCGTAGCGACCGGAAGCTTGCCCACCATCCCCGACATTCCCGGACTGTCGAGCACCCCCTATCTCACAAGCGACCTGCTCACCAGCCTCGAAGACATGGAGCTGAAGGAGCAACCCGAGTCGCTCATCATTCTTGGTGGCGGGTATCTCGCGCTTGAACTGGGGGCAGATGTTCCGCGCTTCGGTACTGACATCACGATTCTGGAACGCGGCGAACGCGTGCTGTCGACCTATGAACCGGAAATTGCGCAGTCCGTGATGGCAGTGTTCCGCGATGAGGGCATCACGTTGCACACGCATGCTAGCGTCAGCCGGGTTCAGGGTGACACAAAGCAGGTAATCGTGACCACTTCGATCAATGGCCGGCAGCGGGAGTTGCGGGCCGCCAAGCTGTTAATTGCAATCGGGCGCAAACTGAAACTCAGGATCTTCGCTTGGAGCTTCCAGGCGTGGAAGTGGATGAGCGTGTCTTTATCAAGGTCAACGATGAACTTCCACCTGTGCCCAACAGGTCTACGCAGCCGGAGACCTGATCGGGCCGTATACGGACAGCCAAGATGGCCACGCCAGTAGGAGCCCAGGACGGGGGCATCGCCGCTTAAAACGCTTTGAACGGCGAATCTCAGAAGGTGGACCATAGGGTCATTCCACGCGCGATCTTCACCGATCCACCGGTCGGCGTTGTTGGACTATCCCATTAAGAGGCAAATGCTCTCGAGTATCAGTGCGACTGTCGCACAGTGCCGATCTCGCTCGTTCCTCGCGCCGGAGCCGTGCGCGATACGGCAGGCGTCATCAAGATGGTCGCCGATGCAAAGACCGGCCAAGTACTTGGCATCTCCATGCACGGTCTGAATGCGGCAGAGGTCATTCACGAGGCTGCTATGGCCCCACGCTTCAAGGCCAAAATTGAAGATTTCGCCACGATGCTTCACGCCTTCCCGACGCTGGCCGAGGCTCTTAGATTGTTGCACTGCCCTACACCAAAGATGTTTCGGAGATGTCCTGCTGCGCGAACTGACTGAACAAAAAAGCACAAGTACTCCAAGGAGAATGCCGCGCTGGAGCGGGCTGCTAGAGGAACACGCTGGCAGCTGGAACGGTGTTTGAAGTCCTGTCCTTGTGTCGCCTATTAAGATAGCTTTAGGTACATTCCGCTAGACTTTTCGCGTGAGGCGAATCTACCAGATCGGGACGTTGTTTCTCCTGCTGTCTCTATTCCTCGCACCGGTGTTCGAGTGTTTTGACCGTTGGGACCCCCCTGGACTGGGTAACGACACAGAGATGGCCGCCTTTGGGCTGATTCTCCTTCTCTGCCTGTTGCTGGCCGTTTGTAAGCTGATTCCTGGTCTGGCCAATCGCATCAGTGTGGTTCTGTCGGCGATGGTCTGGCCCGAGCAAATTGCAGAAGCGATCCACGACGCAGATCTCGAAGACGGCAAGTTCGGCCGCCCCGAGGGGCACACGATGAACCAGATTCTGAGAGGGTGGGCGGCACAAGGCCTTCCCGACCATGAGCTACTCCGGCGAGGGATGGACCTCACCGAAGGGCTTTACCACTCCATTCCATGACACCGAGGAATCTTTTATGAAGTTTCAAGCTCTCTGCACAATCGCTTTGCTCACCGTATCCGCGCCGCTTTTGGCCCAGCAAACTCCAGATCAAAATGACTGGAAGCCGGTCGATGCGGCCTTGGGACGGTCCGGGCAGATGCAGCCGGGCGACGTGTACAAGTTCGCCATGCCCCGGAAGGACCTGAAGGTCATGAAAGACGGAGTAATCATCGCTCCCGGCCTCGCTCTCGGATCGTGGGCGGCGTTTAAGAAGATGGGCAGCGAAACGATGCTGATGGGAGATCTGGTTTTGACCGAGGACGAGATCGAGCCCGTGATGTTGAAATTCCAGCAGGACGGAATCGAACAGACCGCACTTCACAATCACCTGTTGGGTGAGACCCCACGCATCATGTACATGCATGTCGCTGGCCACGGGGACGCAGTCAAACTGGCTACTTCTCTTGCGTCGGCGCTGGCTTTGACCAAAACCCCAGGCGGCTCCTCACCTCGCACATCAAACCTTGCGGAAGCCCCGGCACCAACGACCGGAGCGCCAGCTGCTACATCCAAGCCGATCGATCTCGACACGAAGGGTGTCGAGCAAGCCCTGGGCTTCGCAGGCAAGGTCAAAGGCGGCATCCTTCAGTTCGGTATTCCCCGTAAAGAGAAGATCACCGATGGCGGCATGGAAATCCCACCCTCGATGGGCACAGCGACCGCCATCAACTTCCAGCCGACAGGCGGAGGCAAAGCGGCGATCTCCGGGGACTTCGTTCTGCTCGGTAATGAGGTAAACCCGGTCATCCGGGCTCTTCGAACTCATGGAATTGAGGTCGAGGCCGTCCACAATCACATGCTCATGGAGCAGCCGCACCTCTTCTTCATGCACTTCTGGGCCAATGACAATGCTACGAAGCTGGCTCAAGGGCTGCACGCCGCTCTTGACGAGACCAACTCAATAAAATCTGGGACGAAATGACCAGGCAAGAAGGAAGTCAATACATGAAGATCGATCTCCAGAGTTCTAATACCCTTTGCCGCTTGGCCGCAGTTCTCTGCTTCGCAGCGTCGGTGACGTTTGCGGAGTCTCCGGGGCCGGTCGATAAGGTGCTGACGAAGGTGGCGGATGTCCCGATGCCCGGCCCAGCCGTTCGCTTCGATTATCAAACCTTCGATCCATCGAGCGGCCGTCTTTACATCGCACACATGAACGCTGACCAGCTCGTGGTGTACTCCACCGTGGAGCAGCGGGTTGTTGCCAATCTCGACGGCTTCAAGCGTGTGCACGGCGTTGCGGTCGCGCCTGAGATTCACCGGGTCTATGCCTCTTCGACAGGCACACACCAAGTCACGGCCCTCGACACTCAAACACTGAAGATCGTGGGCACTGCCGGACCTGTCATCTACCCCGACGGCCTCGCCTATGCTCCGAAGCAAAACGAAGTTTTCGTCTCCGATGAACACGGCGGAGTCGATGCCGTCATTGATGCCGCGAACAATAAACTCATCACCAACATCTCTCTCGGTGGCGGCGCAGGAAACACCGTGTACGACGCATTTTCCGGTCACATCCTGGTAGCGGTACACGGTGTAAATCTGCTTGCGGTGATCGATCCGGCAACAAACCAGATCATCAGCCGTGTACCGCTTTCTGGGATCAAGAACCCGCACGGCATCGCGCTCGATACGCGCGCTCACGTGGCCTTCGTCGCTGGCGAAGAGAATCACTCGCTCGCCATGGTCGACCTCAACACCATGAAAGTCCTGTCCACCTACCAAGTAGGCGAAGATCCCGACGTACTCGCGTACGATCCAGGTCTAAAGCGCTTATACGTCTCAGCCGAGTCCGGCACCGTCACGGTGCTTCAGAGCAACGACGCAAGTCTGGCTCTGCTGGGCTCCTTTCAGATGCCTCATGCACATACGGTATCCGTGGATCCAAAGACCCATCTCGTTTATTTCCCACTGGAGAACGTGCATGGTCACCCTCTGCTAAGAATTATGCGACCGGCTGATCAGAGATAGCCAGAGATGAACAACCAACGAGCCTCACCCACCCAGACACGCCGCTCAGTCCTTGCACACGCATCATTCGCGAGAACGGCAGCAGCCTCTCTGCTGATGATTTCGGGCGCGCTCTCCGCTCAGAGCTCCGAAGCAGCCGGCAGCCGGCCATTGACGCTCGAACAAGTCATTGACCGAGCAAAGACGAACTATCCTGCCATCCAGGCGGCGCAGGCTCAACAAAGAGCCGCTCGGGGTACGATCGGCATCGCCCGCACCGCGTACCTTCCTCGAACCGACCTGCTCTGGCAGACGAACCGAGCCACAGCAAACAGTATCTATGGTCTACTTCTGCCGCAAGGAGTGATCTCGCCCATAACCGGTCCCGTGATTGGAACAGACGTGTCGCGGAGTGCATGGAGCAGTGCGGGAGGCGCGTTGCTGAGCTGGCAACCCTTCGACTTCGGCGTCCGGGCCGCGAGGGTGACCAGCGCAGAGCAAGGAAATGAAGCAGCGAAACAAGCAGCTGCTCTGACCACGCTTGAGGCCAGCGTTGGTGCAGCAAGTGCATTTTTTGATCTGGCGGCGGCGCACCAGCTCGTTACGGTGGCGGAAGCCAACGTGAGGCGGCTCGAAACCTTCGATAAAACGATCCACGTTCTTGTAGACAACTCCCTGCGGCCCGGTGCGGACGCGTCACAGGCTGACGCGCAGCTTGCGCTTGCTCAGAATCAACTAGTCCAAGCACAGACGCAACAAGATGTGCGCAGGTCTGCCCTATCGAAGTATCTACGGCCGGCTGAGGAGCATCCCGAGATCGATGCCTCCCAAGTGCTTGCCGCGCTTCCTACTTCCGATCCGGAGACTACGAAGACAACCGCTAACCCGGCCGCGCTACAAGAGAACTTTTTGATCCAGCAGCAGGACGCACAAAAGCGCGTCCTTGATCGCAGCTATGTTCCTGTGTTCAACACCCTTGGGGCGATCTCGGGGCGAGGGGCGGGTACAGACCTGAATGGTCAGTTCCCAGGTGGCACTGCTGGGCTAGCTCCAGATACGTTCAACTGGGCAGCCGGCGTTCAGATTACGTTTGCAGTCTTTGACTATTTCGGTCTTCGTGAACAGAAGAAGGTTCAGCAGGCGAACGTCCAGGCGGAACACGCCCGCTACAACCAAGCCGTCGACGAGATCTCCGTCGGTGTTGAACAAGCCAGGGCCACACTTGCCGGTGCTCGCAAGATCGCAGCGAATACTCCTATTGAGTTGGCGGCTGCACGAGCCAGCGAACAGCAGGAGCAGGCCCGTTATCGTTCCTCACTCGCGACAGTCGTCGATGTTGCCACAACTGAGGGAATTCTCGCCCAAGCGGAGGGGGATGACGCGATCGCAAGGCTCAGCGTCTGGCGCGCAGAACTTGGTGTCGCTGCTGCGCAGGGCGACCTCGCACCCTTTCTTCAACTGCTCAAGGGTCAACCATGACCGAAAGAAGCTAAGACCTTATGTGGCTCATTCGCGCTGCGCTTCGGCGCCCCATTGCTGTTCTCGTCTTCGTGGTGGCGCTCGCTCTATCATCCATTCTCGCAATCATGCGGACCCGCGTCGATATCCTGCCTAGTCTGGACTTGCCAGTCATCTACGTGGCCCAGCCGTACGGGGGCATGAGCCCGCAGCAAATGGAAGGATTCCTCGCGTACTACTACGAGTATCACTTCCTCTATATCAACGGGATCGAGAGCGTGGAGGCGAAATCGATCCAGGGAACCGCGCTTCTCCGGCTCACCTTTCACCCCGGCACCGATATGAGTGAAGCACTGTCGCAGACGATCTCTTACGTGAACCGTGCCCGTGCTTTCATGCCTCCGGGCACTGTCTCATCGTTTGTCATCCGGTACGATGCGGGGACACTGCCGGTCGGCTACATGGTTTTTTCGAGTCCGTCACGAACTCTCGGCGAAATTCAGGACCTTGCTCTCAATCGAGTTCAGCCCGTATTCGCAACCCTCCCCGGTGTTTCATCGCCGCCTCCCTTCGGAGGCAATCAACGCACGATTGTCATCAATGTCGATCCGCAGAAGCTTCAGGCGTACGGTCTATCGCCTGAGAAGGTAGTCAACGCTCTCACCTCCGGCAATAGCATTCAGCCTGCGGGAAATGCCGATATCGGCACGACGCATTCGTTGGTGACGACCGATTCCACAGTCACGCAAATCAACGATCTTTTGAGTATTCCGCTTAAGCTCGGCGCCGGAGCCGCTGTCTATGTGCGTGACGTCGGTAACGTGTCGGATTCATCCGACACGCTCGCCGGCTATGCCCTGCTGAACGGCAAACGTACGATCTACATTCCGGTCACGAAACGACCCGACGCATCCACCCTCACCGTCGTCGATGAAGTCCGCCAGAGTCTTGCCCGTTTTCAGTCGCTCGTTCCAGAAGATATCAAGATAACGTACGAGTTTGATCAGTCCCAGTACGTTCGCGATGCTCTTTTGTCTGTTTTGCGCGAAGCCTTGATCGGAGCCGTCCTAACCGGTTTGACGCTGCTCCTCTTCCTGCGCGACTGGCGATCGTCTCTGATTGTCGTCGTCACTATCCCGTTTGCGCTGCTCACGGCAGTCGTCGCTTTGAAGCTGGCAGGGCAGACCATCAACATCATGACGCTGGGAGGTCTTGCACTCTCGGTCGGCGTCCTGGTTGACGAAGGGACAGTCCTGCTCGAAAACATTCACGTTCATCTGGACAGCGGTGAGAATCCGGCGCAAGCGGTTCATCTCGCCAGTCGTGAGGTCGCGACACCACGCCTGCTCGCCATGCTGAGCGTCATGGCCGTCTTTATCCCCTCCTTCTTCATGACCGGTCCGGCGCAATCGCTGTTCCTGCCCTTGTCGCTCGCAGTCGGGTTTGCGATGGGAGCGTCGTACCTGCTTTCCAGTTCTCTTGTTCCCGTTCTGGCGAACTGGATGCTCAAATCAAAACCGAAGGATCAGAACAGTCGTGAGAAGAAACAAGGCAGCTTCGATCGGTTCCGTCAGCGTTTCGAGCGCACCCTGGAGCACGCCATGCGTATTCCAGGCGTTCTCCTTAGCGCGTATGCGGTTATCGCTCTGCTGGTGCTCCTCTTCGTCACCCCACGCATAGCAGAGGAGCTCTTCCCCTCGGCCGCTTCCACACAGTTCCGTCTTCGGATCGACGCTCCAGACGGCACCCGGGTTCCGGTCACTGAGGATCTCGTAAGGCGCGTGCTGACTACGATTCAGAGTGTCGCAGGGGAGAAGAACCTGGACCTGAGTCTTGGATACGTCGGCACACAAGCCTCTTCCTACCCGATCAACTCAGTCTTTCTTTGGACGAGTGGACCTCAGCAGGCGATCATCAACGTCGGCCTGAAGCAAGGGACATCGCTCAAGCTTGCCAGCTTTGAAGAGCAGCTCCGCCAGAAGCTGGCGCAGGACTATCCGGGGGCACACTTTTCTTTCGATCCCGGCGATCTCATCAGCCAGATTCTCAGCTTCGGCTCCTCGTCGCTCGCCGAGGTAACGATTACAGGCCCACAGTACGCCGATGTTGCGAACTATGCCGAGCGTGTGCGGCAAAAGCTCGCGACTGTCGCCATTCTTCGCGATCTGGAGTACGAGGAGCCGCAGCACTACCCAACTGTGGACGTACGGGTGAACCGCGCGATGGCTGGTCAACTTGGCACCACCGCAAACGACATCGGCCAAGCCGTGGTATCTGGCACCGCCTCCAGTCGCTTCATCGCTCCGAACTACTGGCGCGACCCAAAGTCGGGCGTCAGCTATCAGGTCCAGGTGCAGGTGCCCCAGGCCAAGATGACCTCGCTTGCCGATATCGGCAACATTCCCGTGGATAGTACCACCGGAGCTCAACCGCTCGTCAATCAAGTGGCGGAACTGCGGTCAACGACCGTACCGGGCGAACTTGATAGGCAGAACGGACAGTGGATGCTCGCGCTCTCTGCGAATCTTGGCAGCCGCGATCTACGGCTTGCAAACGAGGCTATCGAAAAGGCACTTGCCACTACCGGAACACCGCCGCGCGGGGTGAAGACTGAAATACGCGGACAAGTCAGTGCGTTGCAGCAGATCTTCGGAGAGCTTGCCATCGGACTGGCGGCAGCGATCGGCGTCATCCTGCTCTTGCTCACAGCTAACTTCCAATCGCTTCGCCTTACGTTGGTCGTGCTCTCTACAGCTCCAGCAGTGTTGGCCGGCTCGGTTTTGATGTTGCTTCTCACCGGAACCACGCTCAATCTAGAGAGCTTCATGGGAACTATCATGGCCATCGGTGTAGCCGTTGCGAACGCCATCCTGCTCGTCAGCTTCGCGGAGCAGAACCGTGTCAAGGGTGCAGACTCCCACCAGGCGGCCCGCGCGGCAGCGGCCGAGCGTCTACGGCCGGTCCTCATGACCAGCCTCGCCATGATCGCTGGGATGATACCGATGGCACTGGCATTCGGTCGCGGCAGCGAGGAGACAGCTCCCCTGGGCCGGGCCGTCATCGGTGGCTTGCTGGTTGCAACGCTTGCAACGCTCTTCTTACTTCCCATGGTCTTCGGTATCGCCCAGCGCAACGCCTCCACCGGCTCGCGTTCTCTCGATCCGGAAGACCCGGAGAGCAAATGGTTTGAGCAACATCCGGAGGCCGCCCAATGAGACGAGTTTTCTCTACTTTCACTGTCTTCCTACTCGCGGTCCTTGGCTGCAACACCTCTTCCCCTGGTGGCCCTCAAGAGACGAAAGCAACGCCGCCGCCGGCCAATGCTCCTACGGCAGTAAGCGTGGTTCCCGTAGTGTCGCGTAAACTACACACCACGATCAGCCTGCCGGCGCAACTAATCCCCTATGAGTCGGTTGACATCTCCCCCAAAGTCACTGGGTTTGTGCAAACCGTCACGGTGGATCGAGGGTCGCGCGTACGGCGCGGGCAAGTTCTGGTTCGGCTGACTGCGCCGGAACTCAGCAGCCAGCGCGCACAGGCTGAGGCCACCGTTCGTGCAGCTCAGTCCCAGCTCGCCACGGCTCAGGCAAAACTGGCGTCTGACAACGGCACTTATCTTCATATGGTCGCGGCCTCGAAGACTCCAGGCGTGCTTGCCGAGAACGACGTCACCGTTGCGAGCCAAACGGTGACTGGCGACAAAGGTGTGGTCGCCGCGGCGGAGCAAAACATCACCGCTGCCAAGGATGTTGTGCGCAGCGTTGGCCAAACAGAATCCTATCTGACGATCACAGCCCCGTTTGATGGCGTCGTGACGGCTCGCAACCTTCATCCCGGAGCTCTCATCGGCCCTGCATCCGGGCCGGGGGGTGCGCAGCCAATACTTCAGATCGTGGACGACAAACGCCTGCGTTTGGTGGTGCCTGTACCGGAAGCGCAAGTCGGTGAAATGAAGGTAGGCCAGCAAGCGTCCTTTACGGTACCTGCATATCCGGCGCAAACCTTCAAAGCTCCTATCAAACGCATCTCCCATCAGATCGACGAGAAGACGAGATCGATGCCGGTCGAGCTGGACGTCCTGAATCTGGACGGCAAGCTGTCATCCGGAAGCTTCACCACCGTGTTATGGCCGCTCGACCGCAGCGCCCCAACGCTGTTCGTTCCCGCTTCAGCCGTGACCAGCGATCAGCAGCACACCTTCGTCATCCGCGTTCAGAGCAACAAAGCGGAATGGGTTACTGTCCAGACCGGGCAGACGGTTGCAGGAGACATCGAGGTATTCGGAGAGCTGAGGGCCGGAGATCAAGTGATCAAGAGTGCGACGGATGCGACTCACTCTGGCGACAACGTACAACTGCAAGCTAACCGCACGGACGCCCGATGACCTGCCATCACCTGACTGCCTCAATTGTGCATCGATCCTGCCGGATACCACGGAAGCAGCCGGGTTTTCGCATAGCGGTTAGCGAGCACAACTAAGCATTCATCGCCTAAGGAAGGAACTATGACGTGGCTTGCTTCTCTCTTTGCATTTGTCTCTGGCGCACTGCTTACCTGTCAGGCGGGGGCCAATACAGAGCTGAAGAAATCGCTGGGCCAGCCAATGCCTGCCGTCATCGTGAACTACACCCTTGGATTGCTCGGCGTGCTGACGTATTCGATGATCACCAACGTCGCAGTTCCATCCTCTGAAGCTGCTTCAACGGCCCCATGGTGGGGCTGGATCGGCGGTCTTCTCGGGGTGGCGTACGGCATCACAGCCGTGATGCTCGGCAGCAAACTAGGAGCAGGTCCGCTTATGGCATTGGTTGTCACCGGACAGTTGATTTGCTCAGTCCTGCTCGACAACTTCGGTTGGATCGGGTTCGAAGTGCACCATGCTGGTTTTGGTCGCATCTTCGGATGCGTGCCTATGGTGGCTCGCCTTGCTCTAATTGCTAAGTTTTAGATTCTGAACACCGAACTCAAGGGGAGCGGTTCCCCCAATTTACGCCGGCACAGGTTCAGCCAAGGAGTCTAGATGATGCACCGCTTCGTTGTTGCTATTTTCGGATTAGTGGTGTGCGCTTCCGGGCAATCGCTCAGGAAAATCGCTGTGATTGACCTTCCGGGACCGAAAGGCCAACGCTTCGACTATCTCACCATCGATGATGAGGACCAATATCTCCTCTCCGCTCACCTCGGGCGTGGCGTTCTACACGTCATCGACATGAGAACAAACAGACTAGTGAAGTCGATCCAGGTCTTCAAGGCATCACCGGGCTTGAGTATGTTCCCGGACTGCACAAGGTTTACACGTCGGATTGGCGGGAGGAGAAAATCGGCGTAGTTGACCTTCGCACCATGTCGGTGGTGAAACGCCTGCCTACAGAGTCAAAGCCGAATGGGATGGCCAATGCTACACCGTTCCGCAAAGTTTACGTCGTCAACACACTCGGTAGGGCGGTCAGTATTATCGACGTAGACAAGGACGAGCTCGTAAAGGTTCTGAGATTCAACAGCGAAACCGGCACACCGGGGTACGACGCAGTCGCAAAGAAGATCTACGTACACCCTGAGATCAACCAACGAGGTGGCCGAAATCGACCCTTCGACCGATCGCATGATCGATCGATATCCGGTTGAAGGCTGCGTGTTCGACCACGGAATGGCCGTGGACTCGGAGCACCATCGAGCCTTTCTACTCTGCGGGGGAAGCCACCATCTCACAGTATTTGCTCTAGACCGGCACAAAGCAATTGCGCACTTCTCGATTCCCGCCGGAGCCGACGTGATCAAGTGTGACGATAAGAATGGCGGGCGTACGCGGCCTGTTCGAGCGGCGCCATCTCTATCGTGCAGGAAGACGACCCCGACACTTCCGGAAGATCGAGGACTTTCCAGTCCAGAGGCTGGTGCACAGCCTTGCGGTAGAGCCCTCAACACATCGCGTGTATGCGCCCGAGCAGGAAGAGGATCGACAACCAGTAGCCCGCATTATCGTCTACGAACTCAGAAGCAAACAAACAGGAGAGACAAAGTGAACCAAGCGGCGCGCGGCGCTTTTCTACTGGCGGTCATCAGCGTTTGTCACAGTGTGATGGGCCAGTCCGGGTCAACCGAACTGCTCAAGCTGGAGACCACAATCTCGCTCCCCGATATTCACGGCCGAATCGAGCATATGTCTATCGACCTCAAGGGTCAGCGGCTTTTTGTGGCGGCATTGGGGAACAATTTGCTCGAGGTAATTGATTTGAAAGAAAACAAGCGGGTTCAGACGGTTCGCGGACTGGCTGAGCCTCAAGGCACCGCTTATCTTCCTGCATCGAATCGCGTCTTCGTGGCCAATCGCAAGGATGGCTCTGTCCGAGCATTCGACGCTTCTGCCTGGAAAATGCTTCAGTCACTCTCGTATGGAGATGTCCAGATAACCTCCGCGTCGATCCCAGCAGTGGCCATGTTGCCTATGGGGACGGAGCTTTGGGTGAATTCGATCAAAGGGGAACGAAGCTCGCGGACATCAAGCTGGGTGCACATCCCGAATCGTTCCAGCTTGAGAGGAACGGAACGAGAATCTTCGTCAACCTACCCCGATCTCGGAAGATCGCGGTTGTGGATCGTGAAACACAGTCCGTTCTGGATTCGTGGGGCACCGGAGGCCTCTTACTAAACTATCCCATGGCCTTGAACGAACGGAACCGTCGGTTATTTGTGGTTACGCGGCTTCCTGCACGACTGGTTGTAGTGGATACTCAGCACGGAACGCACATCGCTACGCTACCAACCATCGGTGATTGCGATGACGTTTTCTATGACGAGCCTCGCCATCGCATCTATGCAATCGGAGGGGAGGACCGAATTGCGGTGTACCAGCAGAAGGATGCTGACCACTATGAAGAGCTCGGTCGCATCAATACCGTCAGCGGTGCGAGGACAGGCTTCTTTTCGGCGGAGCTCGACAGACTCTACGTGGCAGTGAGGGAGCGCGGCTCGCATCTTGCAGAGATTCGCATTTTTATGCCGAGCGCGCAAACGGCGCGAGGGCAGGCGCTAGCACCTTGACATCAGGGCATAAGGTATTTTGAAGCATACCACTTAGGCCCGATAAGATAGTGTCCTAATTCAAACTAGGACACTACCCGATAGTAGGTGTCCGTATAATCGTGAGTGTTCCGTATAGCCGCAGTGTAAGCGCAAAGCGGAAATGTTTTACATGCTGACCGGCAAGATCCTTATCAATATCAGGGAAGCCGTCTGACTAAGGGACAGATCGGCGCGCTGTAATAAAGTGAGCTGGCAGTCGCGGCAGACGATGACAAAATCGCGGCACCAAAGAGGAGCAAACAATATTACAATCCAGGCGGCCCGAAAGCCCTGCGGCGGCTACGTACCTCCCGAAGGATGAGGCTGGAATGCACTTCCGGCTGGCCGGACGGCTCTGCTGGTCATGGATCTCGTCAACGACTTCCTTTCAGAGGGCGGAGCAGGATGGGAGCTGACCAACAATGCCGTGAAGCTGAACGATGTCGTCGCCCACCTTAAGCAAGTTATCAAAGGCTTGATCGTACGGCATCCCTGTCCTGTTTGGCCCGATGGCCTACACGGAGGAAGACTACGCGACCGAGCTGCTGCAGCGGAAAAGCGGAGTAAACCGCCTGATGTTCCAGAGAAAGATGTTTTTGGGGGGCAGACTTCCATCCCGATTTGCGGCCACGCGAGGAGGAGACGGTTCTCCTGCCGCACAAAAGTCGCGATGTCTTCCGGACGGACCTGCCTGAACACCTCCAGCGGAGCTTCTGCTGGAGCAGGATGGGGTAAGGGTCTCGCGAGAGACTCTGCGCGAGTGGATGGTGGAAGACGGGGTATGGTTAATCGTTTACTGTCGCTCCCTGTAGTAAAACCAAGACCTCGATGGCATCAGCGCGCACGCGGTAAGCTATTGCGGTTGTCTGGCCTTTTATCGGGTACTCTCGGGCTGCTGTGTCGCGTACGGCTCCGCTGGTCTCCATCAATGAGGTCAGTTGCTCCACTTGCTCAGGAATGTGCTTTAGAGCAAATTCTGCAGCGGCCTTCTCCAGAGCAGCCATTCATCGTGGACACTCCGGAGGCTCTCAATTGAGGAGGATGTCCTTTAGAGATTGGTGCGAAAACGACGCGACCTGAGTCAGCGTCCCCGGTACCCAGTTCGATGAGCGCTCGGTGATGCTCGCATGGAGCCAGGTATATGTCTAGAGCTTCCCTTAGAAGGTTGTCACGACTCCGCTGCTTTGACTCGCTACAGCGTCAAGAGCCTTCAGTTTTCGCTTGTTCCCGTAAAATGTAACGGTCACAGATTCCAATGACATGAATAGGTAACTTCCTGCGCTATTCAGCACTTGACCTTCTCGTTGCCTGATGGGAAAGCTATGCACCATCAAACTCCGGGACCAAACATCTGCGACGTACTTGAAGCGAATGAGCTAACTCAGTGGCAGGTAACCCTCTACTTGGATCACGTCTGCCTGGCGGTACAGCATGCCACTCAACCGGAACTCCTTGCCCAGCAGACTAGAGTCATGGATGAGACGCTCCGACCGGTCGTCTTCGACGATGTTCCATATGTGTCCGTCGCTGGTCAACAGGGCTCCATGGTGCCCGTGGCGCTCGCACGCCGGGTTCATACCGGCTGCCTGCGCCAGAGTGCAATCACGGCAGATCAGCTTGCCGGTAAGCTGCGTCATATGCGGCCCATCGACGTGGAAGGCGATCCGCTCGAGTATGTTGGCGGTGATGATCCTGTCTCGTGTGGGGACAAAAAGGAGAAGGATGACGAGTGCAGGCACCGTGCCCAGAACGAACCGCGGCCACCACAACGCAACGTGTCCCGATGGTTCACGCTCCGCAGCCTGCGGCGTGACGGCCCGATCCAGAACTCCTGACAATCGTTGATGGAAATTCGCAGGCAGCGAAACCTGCACCATGTCGAACCGAACTGCGAACCGCAATCGTCCGAGAGCGGAGGAAGCTTTCTCACAAGCCGGACAAGCCGCAAGGTGCAGACTCGTGGCGGCAGCGGCGGATGCGGATAGCTCACCGTTTACGTAAAGATCCAGAACTTCGCGGACTTGCTTGCAATCCATCACGAGATCCTCCTGTTGGAAGCAGGCGCAGCTTGCCCCGTCCCAGCCACGCCTGCCATACCGGCAGTGTCAGCCTCCGGCATGTCGAACACCGGACGCAGAAGGCGAGCCAGCATCCGGCGGCGGTTGATGCGCGACATAACGGTCCCGATAGGGCAGTTCACGATCGCCGCAATCTGCTTGTAGCTGTACTCTTCCACATCCGCTAGCAGGACCGCCCAGCGATACTCGTTCGGAAGCAGGCGAAGAGCCTCTTGCATGCCGCTCGACAGTTCTTCTGCAAGTAACCTGCCTTCCCAGTCGTAATAGGGCTCCAGGGCAACCTCCTCCAGATTAGCTACAGGAAGTTCGAGCGAGGGGCGACTACATCGGTCCGTTGCAAACATTGCGCAGGACGCGAAATAACCAAGCGCGTCCGTTGGTTTCGGGGTCGAAGGTGTTGAAGTATTTCCACGCACGAAGCATCGCTTCCTGTGTCACGTCTTCCGCGGCCTCCGGACCGACCAGGTAGGTGGCCGAACGAAAGATCGTCTCGGCATGCGGCATCAGGAGTCGATTAAACTCAGAGCGCTCAAAACATCCCTGTTGTTTCTTCTGCACGTTGACCTGTCTACGTACGGCCCTAAATATAAGAACCGGATTCCGGCCTTAATTTATTTCCACCTTGAAAATATTTCCGTCGCGGGAATAAACTTGCCGGCTCCGCCAGTTTCAGCAACGAAGGGAATCTCTCAATCACGATGGTACGATTCGCTCTGCGCAACCCCTATCTGATAGGGGTCTCCGTTCTGGCCCACATGCTGCTCGGAGGAGTAACGATTCCACGCGTTCCACTGGATATACTTCCTCTCTTCAAGACCCCAGCCGTCAGGTTCTAAGGAATCTCTGCACAAGTTTGCATCCACAACCTGATTGATTAGCTTGGAGTCAGTGGTGGAGGGGCGATGAAGCAGCAGAGTCTGGCGGCACAGTCTGTGTTTGAGAAGTATGGGCGGAAGAGCCGCC